>Ga0075421_100000808_pt1 | contig 34544 bp, 27 predicted proteins | sample SoiMetdeltSBSDD5_FD_75292 | JGI IMG/M metagenome (GOLD analysis project Ga0075421, IMG submission 75292) | Bulk soil microbial communities from a Populus tree surrounding site in Tennessee, USA - Soil MetaG P. deltoides SBSDD5 | ecosystem: Environmental > Terrestrial > Soil > Tree plantation... | reverse complement strand
GTGTCCACCTTCGGCGCACTCATCGGCATCATGCTCACCGCGCCTCGGGTGTTCTTCGCGATGGCCGACGAAGGCCTGTTCTTCACGTCGATCGCGCGCGTTCATCCCCGCTACCGGACACCGCACGTGGCCATCTCACTCGCCGCCGCGCTTGGCATCGTCTTCGTCCTGACGCGCACGTTCGAGCAGCTCGCCGATACGTTCGTGCTGTCGATCTGGCCATTCTACGGATTGGCCGTCGCGGGACTGTATCGCCTGCGCCGCCGTCCAGACGTGCCACGCCCATACAAGGTCCCAGGCTATCCAGTCCTGCCTGCTGTGTTCATCGCGGGCGTCGCGTATCTAGTCGGCAACGCATTGGTGACCGACCCCCTCTGGACCAGCGTCACGTTCGCGATTGTGCTCGCTGGCATTCCCGTGTATTACGTCTGTTTTTCGACAAGGAGATAGATTTTCGAGATGCCCCAATCCTTCCGCGCCCGGCTTCGCGCCGGCCAGACGCTGTTCGCGCCGTTGATGACACTCAACTCCCCTGCTGTCGCCGAACTGATGGCCGAAGCGGGCTTCGACTGGCTGTTCATCGATGCCGAGCACTCGACGCTGGACACGTCGCAGATGCAGTCGCTCCTGCAAGCGGCCGGTCCGACGCCGTGCGTCATTCGTCTCGCGTCAGGTGACGATGTGCCGATCAAGAAGGCACTCGATATCGGCGCGGCGGGCATCATCGTGCCGCAGGTCAATTCGGCCGAGCAGGCCCGCCGGATCGTGCAGTCCGCGAAGTACGCGCCGATCGGTCAGCGAGGTTTGGGCATCGCCCGCGCCCACCGCTACGGCCTCAAGGTCCGCGAGTACATGCAGAGCGCCAACGACGAGACCGCCGTGATCGTCCAGGCCGAGCACCGGGACGCGGTCGCCAACATCGAAGCCATCGTGCGCGTGGAAGGCGTGGATGGCGTATTGATCGGGCCGTACGATCTCTCGGCAAGTCTCGGTCTGCCGGGTGCTGTCGATCATCCGGACGTACGCGCGGCAATCGAACGCGTCCGCACCACGTGCCAGGCCGCCGGCGTACCGCTCGGCATCTTCGGTGTCACCGCGGACGCGGTTCGTCCTTACATCGACAATGGCTTCACGATGATCGTCGCCGGCGTGGATACCGTCCTGCTCGGCAACGCCGCGACGGCGCTCGTTGCCGCGCTTCGCGCCGCGACGGCGCCCGGCACTGCTACGACCCTCCCCCGATGAGAGTCCGGGCGATCGCCTGCCAGGCGGCGGTCTCGCCGACCGGAATCCGCAGCGCCTGCTCGATCACGAGCAGCAGACCGCCCCAGATGTACGCCGGATGCACGGTGCGGCGCGAGGCAACGTCGTACAGAATCGCGGCCGCCAGAAACACATCGGTCGCCGGCAGGTAGTTCCAGTTCGAGGTGCGCAGGAACGCGAACGGCAGCCGCGCGACGGCCGCGTCGAGGATGCTGATCGTCGCGAGCAGCATCAGCCGTTTGTGTGTCTGGGGATCGCGGCGCAGCTTGATCGCGGTGGCGACGAGCACGGCAAACGCCACCATCGAAAAGAGTGGAGTCGTGAGAAACGCCTGCGCCTGTTGCGCGAACCCGGCCTCGACTTGACGGCGCATCGACCAGATACCAGCCGTCGTGCCAACGACGACCATCACCGCGGCCAGTCCTGCCATCCCCCACCCAAGACGACGGTGCACGTGCGTCCGTCGCGACGCCACCAACGACGTCTGCGCGATGAAGAGCGCGATCCACGCGGTGAAGAGAAACCCGTGCACGTGCAGATACGCCGGCAGTGGCGTCGGATTCGCACGCAGGAAATACGTCGGCGCAAACCCGACAAAGACGATCACCGCGGCGGCCAGGGCCATGCCTGTGTAGAAATGCCGATCGTAGAGACCGGCGCCGTGGGCCGCCGGAAGCCGGCCCCTGCGAGGCTGTGCTGGAGCTTCGATGGTCATGAGCGAATGATAATCTTCTCGGCCGTGCGCATTCCGTCGCGCGTACTCGACATAGACCTGCCGCCGTTCGATCCACTCAACGTTCGCGCCGCGGAGTTACGGGCCCAGGGACATCACGTCATTTCGCTCGGACAGGCGCTGCCCTTCTTTCCGCCGCCGCCGTCCGCGCTGCGCGCCGCCGAAGCCGCACTTCAGGCGCGCGACGTGCACTTCTATTCAACGGACCCGGGACGTCCAAAGTTACGGCAGCTGCTGGCCGAGCGGCTCGCCGACTACGGCATCGCGTGTGGCTTCGAGGATCTGGTCATCACGGCGGGCGCCAATCACGCGTTCGCAACCGCCATGACGACCCTGGTGAATGCCGGAGACGAGGTCGTGCTGCCGGCGCCGTACTTCACCAATCACCACATGCAGGTCCAGGCCTCCGGCGCTGTGCCTGTCGAGGCACCGCTCGCCGATCAGAAGACGTACTGTCTGACCTGGGACGACATCGCGCCCGCGCTCAACTCGCGGACGCGAGCGGTGGTGCTCTGCAACCCGAGCAACCCCACCGGCGCGCCGGTGACTGCCGCCCACGGCGAACGAATCGTCCGGGAGCTCTCCGACCGGGGCATCTTCACCATCAGCGACGAAACCTACATGCAGTTCGTCTACGACGCCAATCACTGGAGCGCCGCATCCGTGTCCGACTGGCGGCACAACGTCATCGTCATCGGCACCTTCTCGAAATCGTTCGCGATGATGGGCTGGCGCGTCGGCTTCGTGCTCGCCGATCGGGCGATCTGCGAGCAGGCGACGAAGATTCAGGACGCGATGATCATCTGTGCACCGACCATCTCGCAGATGGTGGCCGAAGGTGCGCTGCGCGACGACTGGTCGTACGCGCGCCGCTTTCATCCCGAGTTCATCCGGCGCCGCCAGCTGGTGGCAGATCGGATCGCGGCGATGCCGAACCTCTCGTGGTCACCGACCGGTGGAGGCTTCTTCGCGTTCACACGCATCGAGGGATGCACCGATTCGACGGCGCTCGCCAACCGCCTGCTCGAGGAGGCTCATGTCGTCACCATTCCGGGCGCCGCGTTCGGCGATAGCGGTGAAGGATGCCTGCGCCTCTCGTTCGGATCGGTGTCCAGCGAGGATCTCATCGAAGGACTCGATCGACTCGAGAATTTCTTCCGACGGAGAGCATGATGCGACTCATCTCGCGTGTGTTGTGCGCGGCGATCATGATGGCGGCGCTGCCGGAGGCGCGGGTTCAGGCACAGCCTGCCTGGGAACTCGACGTCCACGGTGGTGCCTTGATCTCGTCGAATCCGGACGGCGGAACGTTCGCACTGCCTGAGCCTGGGCCGCTGGTGCCTCCCAATTTCAACCGCCCGGTGTCGTCCTGGTTCTTTGGTGACGGCGCATTCCAGTTGAATCAGGCGCTCGGCCTGCGTCAAGGCGGCATTCTCGTCGCGCTCGATGGCACGTTGCAGAGTCGCATGGCCACACGCGAGTCAGGCGGAGCGTTCGGCGTTCGCGTGACCCGCCGGCTCACGTCACGGCTCGCCGCCGAGCTGAACATCGACTATGCACGCGGACCGCTCGCGTTCTCGAGCGATGCGAGGTCGGCTATCGAGGCGGCCCGTGCGAGCTTCAGCACTGCCTTGAATGGCCTGCTGGTCGGTCCACTCATCGCGTCGAGGCAGGCGGACGCGACCACCGTGTTCGATGGCGGCGATGGAACGCAGCTCCTGACGACGGGAGCTGTGCGTTTTGATCTGCTGAGCGGCCGCCTCTGGGCCCCCTATGTCGTCGGAGGAGTTGGCGCGCTCTCGATTCGCGGCGACGCCCCTGCCGCCGTTCTCATCGGGACCTACGGGGCGGTCATCGCCGTGCCCGTTCTGCCAATCCCTCCAGCCAGTTTCACCCAGACCGACACGGTCGCGGTGAGATCGACGGTGGATTCCGGAGCCGTGTGGGTGCTCGGCGGAGGCGTACGCGTGCGTGTATCCGACCGATGGGCCATCCGGATCGACGTCCGGGACCACCTGCACGGCAACACGATCCGCACGCGCGTCAGCACGTCTCCGCTGCCGCCGCCGGCAACATTCGGCACGTACATCACGTCGACCCTCAACAATCCGCCGCTCGTATTCAGCGGCAGCCCGCTGACTCCATCCACGCTGAGCGTCCCGCTCAGGGACTTCGTCACGTTCAGCGGCGAGGGTGTCGTTCACCAGGTGGGCCTGACCACCGGACTGTCCTGGCGGTTCTGAATCCAAAGTCCTGCCGGCCGCGTATAGCTCACAGAGCATGGGCCGCGGCTTTCTGACGCCGTTTTTCGTGATTCGGACGCGCAAGACACTGGAGCGGTCGTGTCGGTGGACCCGCGAGGAGCTCACCCGGCAGCAGCACGACCGGCTCGCCGACCTCAGACGCTTCGTCATGGCGCGCTCGCCCTTCTATCAACGGTTCCATCGTGGTCTCGAGCACGCGCCCCTGCACGCGCTGCCGGTGCTCACCAAGGCCACGATGATGGAGCACTTCGACGAGCTGGTGACCGACCGCTCGGTGACGCTGGCCGATGCCGACGCCTTTCTGCGCAGCGACCATGCCGGCGGCCTCTTCCGCGACCGCTACGTCACCCTGTCGACATCGGGAAGCACCGGACGACGCGGCGTCTTCCTGTTCGACCGCGATGAGTGGTTGACCGCGCTGGCGATGATCACGCGGCCGATGGCGTGGGCGGGCCTGCGCGCACGGTTTCCGAAGCCGCCGCGGCTGGCCATGATCGCCTCGACCACGCCGTGGCACTACTCGACGCGTGTGGCCACATCGCTCTCCAGCCGGTTGCTGCCGACATTGCGGCTCGATGCAGCGGAGCCGCTCACGTCACTGGTGCAGCAGCTGAATCAGTGGCAGCCCGAAGTCCTCACGGTGTATCCGTCAGTGCTCAAACAACTGGCCGACGAGCAGCTCGCCGGCCGGCTGCGCATCAGCCTTCGTACGATTGCGACCAGCGCGGAAGTGCTGCCCGACGAGACGCGCCGCAGGGTCAGAGAGGCGTGGAACCTGAGGGTCTTCGATACCTACGGGGCGACGGAATACGCGCCGATTGCCGCGGAGTGTCCGGCCGGCCGCAAACATCTGTTCGAGGACCAGGCGATCATCGAGATCGTCGACGATCGTGGCCGTCCCGTTCCACCTGGCGAGCGCGGCGATCGCCTGCTGCTCACCGTCTTCAATCGCCGGACGCAGCCGCTCATTCGCTACGAGATGAGCGACGTGGTGCGGCCGGCCGCCGGCGCGTGCGAGTGCGGGCGGCCGTTCCGCCTGATCGACTCGATCGAGGGCCGCATCGAAGACATCCTGCACTTCCCTGCCCGCAACGGACGCACCGAGCCGGTGGCGATTCATCCCAACGTGTTTCATCAAGTACTCGAGACCGTGCCCGCCTCGGGGTGGCAGGTTCGTCAGGAAAAGGATGGACTCTCGGTGCTGCTGACCGGACTCCCCGATCAATCGATGGGCGTGTCGATCAGCAGCGCGATGCGACAGGCGCTGGAGGCGCAGGGCGCGGTCATCGGCTCCATTCGCGTCACGCTGGTCGAAGCGCTGGAGCGGGGCGGCACCGGGAAAGCACCGCTCATCCTGGCGAGACTCTCATGACGATTCTTTCGACACGAGCATCGCTTCGTCTTCGTCGATCCAGGCCTTGAGGAGCGCGGCGACGTCACGCTCGCGTTCGACGAGCGTGACGAGCGCACGGCGGACCTCGGGCGCGACCATCACCTGTGCGTGATGGCGGGCCATCGGCAGATCGCGATACGCCGCCATGCGATCGGCGGTCGCGCGAAGCTGCGTCGTGATGTTGCGATAGTCGTGGGCCAGCAGCTGATACGCCGTATGTTCCGCTCGGGCGTTGTCGTCAGACAGATCGAGCGTCTGCTGGTGTCGTTCGAGAACGTCGACCATCGCCGCGGATAGCGCACTCAGCCGGTCGGGAAGCGCCGAACGTTCGGCGAGACCCTTGCCGCAGGTATGTGGCTCGTTCACGCTCATCGTCCGAACTCCAGTCGCAGCATGGACCCATTGCTCGTCCCGTGCAAGCTGATCAGACGCGATACATCATCCGAACTTTCGTAGTGGCCAGCCCGTCTACAAGACGTCATGCGCCACGCCATTCGCTCGCTTCGCCGCAGCCCGGGTCTGGTCATTGTCAGTGTGCTGTCCCTCGGTCTCGGTCTGGGCGTCAATCTGACCTTGTTCACGGCGATTGGCGCCGTCTTCCTGTTCGAGCCAACCGTTGCGGAAAGCGATCGCGTCGTTGCCATCCAGCCCGGCAACAGCAATCAGTTCTCGTACTTGAACTACCGTGACGTGCTCGACAGCGGAGTATTCGAGTCGGTCACCGGGCACCGCCGCGCGCAGTTGATCCTTCGGGCGGATGGCGCTCCAGAACGCATCGACGGTCTGGCCGTCACGCCCAACTTCTTCCAATTCCTGGGAGTGCCCGCTGCGCTCGGCCGCCATTTCAGCGCCGCGGAGGCCGCACCTGAACGTCAGCCGCGGATCGCGGTGCTCAGCCATCCGTTCTGGCAACGACGCTTTGGCGGCGATGCGGCCATCGTCGGACGCGAAGTCACGCTGAATGGCGAGTCGTTCGCGATTGTCGGCGTGCTTCCGCCGATTCGCCCGGTCACGATGTTCCAGGACCCGGACCTGTACGTGCCAATCAGCCGGCTCGTGCTGCCCACTGTTGATAGTCGCAGCAACGGCAACGCACTCGCCGTGCTGGCGCGGTTGCGTCCCGGCACCAGTCGCGACCAGGCGTTCGCGGCCATGACGGCGGTGAATCGTCAGCTCGAGTCGGCCTACCCGGTGATCAATCGCGACATGGGGCAGCCTGGGCGGATCCTGCCGCTTCGAGGCGGCGAGCTCGCGGGATCGCTGGAGCAGGTGCTCCTGCCCGCGGTACTGCTTACGCTGTTTGGACTCGTGCTGTTGAGCGCGTGCGCCAACGTCGCCGGATTGCTCCTGGCGCGTGCGGCAGGCCGGCAGCGTGAGATTGCCGTGCGGCTGGCGCTTGGCGCCCGGCGCGCGCAGGTGGTGCGACTGCTGCTCGCCGAGAGCTTCGTGCTCGCGATGCTCGGCACGTTGGCCGGCGGCGTCTTGGCGTTGTGGCTCATGCCCGCGCTCAGCGCCTTCTCGCTTCCCGGAGGCGAGCAGCTCAATCTGGCGCTCGAGCCCTCGATGGGCATGGCTCTCTATGCGTTCGGGCTGCTCGTGGCCACTACTCTGCTATGCGGCATCGCGCCGGCAATGCGCAGCGGCCGTGGCAGCATCACCGCGGTCATGCACGGCGGAAGCCTCGGCATCAGTGGACGTCTGTGGCTGCGCCACGCCTTCGTCGTCGGCCAGGTGGTGTCCTGTGTCATCCTGCTCGTGCTCTCCTCGCTGCTCCTGAGAAGCCTGGTGCGCGCCTCGGCCATGAATCCGGGATTCGACATGGAACGCGGCGTCGTCGCGAGTGTCTGGGTGGATGGCGCACGTTATCTCGCCGATGGCGGCCTTCCGCTTGGCGAGCGCCTCGTGGAGCGAGTCGAACGAATCGCCGGCGTCGAGTCGGCCTCCTTCGCCAACATCCTGCCGCTTGGCACCGACGTCAGCGCAACCCGTCTCCACGTCGACGGCGCGAGCCCCAACACCTTCGGCGCACGAACGTATGTCAACAGCGTCGCGCCACGCTACTTCGCCACGCTTGGCATTCCGTTACTTCGAGGCCGTGACTTCGATGCCGGCGATCGGCGCGGCGGTCCGCCGGTCGCCATCGTCACCGAAGCATTCGAGCGAGCGTACTTCCCGGGGCAGGCGGCGCTCGGCCAGCGCGTTCGTCAGTCGGATCGCGAACCCTACTTCGAGATCGTGGGCGTCGTGGGCGATCACATGCACGGTTCGTATGGCGACCTCTCCACCCCTGTGTTCTATACGTCCTACACGCAGCAGCCGCGAGTGTCCTCGCAAGTCCGGCCGGTCATCCTCTCTGTACGCACCACAGGGTCGCCGGCAGCGCTCGTTCGCGAAGTGCGAGAGGCGGTTGCCGCCGTGGACGCGACCGTATCGGCCGACGTGCGAACGCTCCGCGAGGCTACCGGGTTCGAGCTGGCGATTCGCCGCTTCGGTACGCGCATGCTGGCAACGGCCGGTGCGCTCGGCCTGCTTCTTGCCATGATCGGTCTCTATGGCACGATGGCATTTGTCGTCGCCACGCGCACGCCGGAGATTGGAATGCGTATGGCGATCGGCGCCACTGGCGCGACGATTCTGCGCGACGTGCTCGCTCAGGGCTTGAAGCTGGTGGGAATCGGGTTCGCAGTCGGCGCGGCCATCTCTCTTGCCGTCGCACGAGTGGCCGTGAGTATCCTTGCCGGATTGAGCCCAGCCGATCCAGTCACGTTCGTGGGAACGGCGGCAATCCTCGTTGCGGTCGGCCTTGCCGCGTGCTACATCCCGGCCCGACGCGCCTCAGCCGTCGATCCGATGGTTGCGCTGCGGCGGTTGTGAAATCGGGAACGAAGAGCAGACTTTTCACCCTCACTGTGACATGTGAGGCAACATCTCTTCCGCATAAGTCTTACCAAACACGCGACGTCGTCGCTTGGCAGGGTACGTGCTGAAAGAGTGCAGCCGGGTTGCGCCGCACCGCAACCCCGTCGGTTCTCGAGAGAGGAGTGATGATGCTGCGATATGTCACCTCGACCCTAGCCGCATGCGCGTTCGCCGGTATGGTGAGCGTCTCGGCACAACAGCCGCCGGCGCCGCAACCGCCAGCGCAGCAACCGCAGAGCGAGGCAACCGCCAAGGCCACGCTGACCGGTTGTGTCATGGAGGCCAAGACCACTGATGGCACCACCGCGTACGTCCTGGACAACACCGAAGGCGGTTCAGCCAAGATGTACCTGTTGCTCGGGTCATCGCCGACCGAGTTCGCAACGAATGTCAACAAGAAGGTGGAAGTGAGCGGACCCGTGCGCGAGCCGAGTCCGCCGGCAGCCGCAGACGGAGCCGCGGCCAATCCGAAGGTACTGCGTCCACCGGTCGTCCAGGTGGAATCCGTCAAAGTCGTCGCCGACGCCTGCAAGTAGGAGTCAGGGGGTCGCTCGCGCGTGCGCGGCGTAGTTGCGTCAGCCGCGAAGGAGCGGCCCTCTCTCTCGTACGACTCAGAAGGCGCGGCTTTGACATCCGTCGACGACAATCGATGTTCCGCTGATCCAGCTGGCTCGCGGCGAGGCAAGGAACGCCACGACATCGCCGACCTCGCCGGCGCGGCCGAACCGGCCGAATGGCAGTTCGCGCTTGACGAACTCGGCGATCGCTTCGGGATTGTCCTGTTGACGCTTCCACCACGATCCGCCCTCGAACAGAATCGATCCCGGGGACACGCTGTTGACGCGGATGTTGGCCGGGGCGAGTTGCTGCGCGAGTGATTTCGCCAGGCTGATCTCCGAGGCCTTGATGGCGTTGTAGGTCATGCGTCCGCCGGCCTCACGGCCGAAGACCGAGGCGACGATGATGATCGAGCCGCCGCCACGCCGGGTCATGTGCGGCACGGTGAGTCGCGACGCGCGTACCGCCGGCAGCAGCGTCTGATCGAACGCCTCCTGCCACTCGGCGTCGGAGGTGTCGAGCAGGCCACCGCCGCGGCCGAGCCCGACATTGTTGACGAGCACATCGATTCCGCCGAACCGTTCGACGGTGCGATCGATCACCGCCTGCACGCCCTCGGCCTGCGCGAGATCGGCGCGTACGGCGAGCACGCGATCGTCGCCGCCGGCGATGCTCGAGACCTCGCGTGCAGCCGCGTGCAGCGTCGCCTCGGTGCGTCCACACAGCGTCACGCGGCAGCCTTCCGCGGCGAGGGCTCTCGCGCTGGCCAGACCGAGTCCGCGGCTCGATCCGGTGACAATCGCCACTTTGTCCGTGAGTCCGAGATCCATCGGCTGTGCATCATATAAAATCAGTCAGGGCGCCATGTGCAGTTGAATCCAGGCGCGACCCGAGGGGTTCAACTCGATGCGCATTGGCATCCCGGCTGAAATCAGTCCGGGCGAGACACGTGTGGCGGCCACGCCCGAGACGGTAAAGAAGTTCACCGCCGGTGGTCGCCACTCCGTCCTGGTTCAGAACGGCGCCGGCACCGGCGCCAACATCTCCGACTCCGATTTCACGGCCGCCGGCGCCACGCTCGCGTGCGCCGCGGACGTGTACGCCCAGTCCGACGTCGTCCTCAAGGTCCAGCGTCCCGAGTCATCGGAGCTGCCGATGGTGCGCCGCGGCAGCATCCTCGTCGGACTGCTCGCGCCCCACGACGATCTCTCGGATCTGGCCGCGACCGGCGTCACCGCGTTCGCGATGGAGCGGCTGCCGCGCATCACCCGCGCGCAGAACATGGACGTGCTGTCGTCACAGGCCAACATCGCCGGCTACAAAGCCGTCATCGTCGGCGCCTATGAGTACGGCCGATTCATGCCCATGCTCATGACCGCGGCCGGTACGGTGAAGGCCGCTCGCGTCCTCGTGCTCGGCGCGGGCGTCGCCGGACTGCAGGCGATCGCCACCGCGAAGCGGCTCGGGGCCGTCATCGAAGCGTTCGACGTACGGCCCGCGGTCAAAGAGGAGGTCGAGTCGCTCGGCGCGAAATTCGTCGAGGTGCAGCTCTCCGAGGACGAGCGGCGGGCTCAAGCATCAGCCGGCGGCTACGCCCGGGAAATGAGCGATGACTACAAGCGGCGGCAGGCGGCGCTCATCGCCGAGCGGGCCAAGGCCGCCGACATCGTGATCACGACGGCGCTCATCCCCGGCCGGCCGGCACCCGTGCTCGTCACCGAAGAGACCGTCAAGGGCATGAAGGCAGGCTCGGTCATCGTCGATCTGGCGGCGCGCCAGGGCGGAAACTGCGCGCTGAGCCTCGCCGACCAGGTCGTCACACGCTACGGCGTGAGAATCGCCGCACCGTCGAACCTGCCGGCGACGCTGGCGGCGGACTCCAGTGCGCTGTACGCGCGCAACCTGCTCAACTTCATGGCACTGCTGGCCGACGCGAAGACGGGTGCCCTGACGATGGACCGAACGGACGAAATCATCTCGGCCACACTCGTTTGCATCGACGGGTCGGTCGCAGGAGCGCGCTGACGTGCACGGAATAGCAGTCGATCCCCTCATCACGAACCTGATGGTGTTCGTGCTCGCCATCTTCGTCGGCTATCACGTCGTCTGGCACGTGACGCCGGCGCTCCACACGCCGCTGATGAGCGTGACCAACGCGATCAGCTCGGTGATCATCGTCGGCGCGATTCTCGCCGCCGGATCGGGCGTGATCGATCGCGGCAGCGTCCTCGGCGCCGTTGCTGTAGCGCTCGTCGCGATCAACACCTTCGGCGGGTTCCTGGTGACCGAGCGCATGTTGGAGATGTTCAAGAAGAAAGATTCACGGGGCGGCAAGAAGTGACTGATCTCTTGTCCCCCAACGTCATCGCGCTCATCTATCTCGTGGCGAGCGTGCTGTTCATCCTCGCCCTCAAAGGTCTTTCCAGTCCGCTCTCCGCCCGGCGCGGCAACCGCTTCGGCATCGCCGGGATGACCATTGCGGTCATCACCACATTGGCAATCACGCGGCGCATCGATCTCACGCTCATCGCCCTCGTCGTCGGCGGCCTGGTCGGATGGCTGGTGGCCAAGCGCGTGCAGATGACGCAGATGCCGGAGCTCGTCGCGGCGATGCACTCGCTGGTCGGCCTGGCTGCTGTGCTCATCGCGATCGCGGTGGTCAACAATCCGGGGGCGTTCGGCATTCTGAATCCCGTTCCCGCTGGAAACCGCGTCGAACTGTTCATTGGCACCTTCGTCGGCGCGATGACGTTCTCGGGATCGGTGATTGCGTTCGGCAAGCTGGCGGGACTCGGCAAGATGCTGCGTCTCTTCTCGAGCGCACCGGTCGTGTTCAAGGGCCAGCATGTGCTCAACCTGATCCTGGCGATCGTGATGATCGGGTTCGGCATCGGCTTCGTCGTCGCGCCGATGGGTGCGCACTGGCTGCCGTTCATCGTGATGACGGTGATCGCGTTCGTCCTTGGCGTGCTGATCATCATCCCGATCGGCGGTGCCGACATGCCGGTGGTGATCTCGATGCTGAACAGCTACTCCGGCTGGGCGGCCTCGGGCATCGGCTTCTCGTTGAACAACCCGCTGCTCATCGTCGCCGGGTCGCTGGTCGGTTCGTCGGGCGCGATCCTCTCCTACATCATGTGCAAGGCGATGAACCGGTCGTTCATCAGCGTCATCCTCGGCGGATTTGGCGCCGCCGAAGGCACGGCGGCGGCCGCCGAGCAGAAGCAGGTGAAGTCGGGCTCGGCGGAAGACGTCGCGTTCCTGCTCGGCAACGCCGAGAGCGTGATCATCATCCCCGGCTACGGTCTTGCCGTCGCGCGCGCGCAGCACGCGGTCAAGGAGATGGCGCAGAAGCTGATCGCGAAGGGGATCAACGTCCGCTACGCGATCCATCCGGTCGCCGGCCGCATGCCTGGCCACATGAACGTGCTGCTCGCCGAAGCCGAGGTCCCGTACGATCAGGTCGCCGAGATGGAGGACATCAACGGCGACTTCGGCGCGGCCGACATTGCCTTCGTTCTCGGCGCCAACGACGTCGTGAACCCGCTCGCCGAGCAGAAAGGCAGCCCGATCTACGGCATGCCGATCCTCGAAGCCCACAAGGCCCGCACGGTGGTCGTCAACAAGCGCTCGATGGCGTCGGGCTACGCCGGCATCGACAACCCGCTCTTCTACATGGACAAGACGATGATGGTGTTCGGCGACGCGAAGAAAGTCGTCGAGGATATCGTCAAGTCGATCGAGTAATACCTCGCCGGTGCAAGCGGTCTCACGCTTGTCGGTGCAATCAACCTGTCGCAGGTCGGTGCGATCCTGATCCGTGTCGGTGCGATCTCGATACTTGTCGGTGCGATCGGACTATCGCGTGCCAGTGCGGCGCTGAGAACGCCGCGATGCTTGGCTCAGCAGCGCAGCTTGGAGAGGATTCCGCCAATCTGCTCCAGGTAGTTCTTTGCGTTCTTCGACTCCGCGAGCTCGGAGTTCAGCGACAGCATCTTTGAGTAGTTGGTCGAGGCGTCGATGATGTACGAGCATTGTCGATACTGGTTGTACAAGTCACGATTGATGTTGCCGAGCAGGAAATACGTGATCGGGTTGTCCCGGCCGTACGGTACTGCACGCTGACAGTACTCGCGCGCGCGCAGCATGTTGCCGACCTTCTGCTCCGTAATGCAGAGACCCAGGAAGCCTGAATTTCGCAAGCTGCGGTACGACTCTTCGCGGTCCGCATGTTTCCGGCTGCCGACGCCAGACCCGATGAAATGGAACGCGAGACGCTCGCCAAACGATGACGAGAAGTTGGTCAGCTTGAGAAAGGCGCTGTACTCGTCCCGCGCGTCCCGATACAGCAGCGCGCGACGATCGCCGGCCTTCTCTTCCGCGGCACGCATCCGTTGTGCGTCCCCGCGCCACAAACGAGCCATGGAATTCGACGGATTCAGGGCAATCGCCTTCTCCGCCGATTCGACGGCCCGCACCCAGGCACTCTTGTCCCAATAGGCACGCGCGAACATCGCATGCAGTTCGTCGTTGTTCGGATCGAGCCGCACGGCATCGGTCAGCTCGCGAATTGCACCGTCCGGATCTCCCGACTCGATCAGCAGCGCCGCATACTGAATGCGAGCGTCGACGTAGCTGGGATCGATCTTCAGGGCAGAACGAAACGCCTCCATACTGCCTGCCTGGTCGCCGATCAGCTGTCGTGCCTGGCCGAGGCGGAACGCGGCAAGTGCGAAGCCCGGGTCGTCGCCGAGCGCGCGCTCGAAGAACTCCGCCGACTTGCGCAGGTCGGCCTGGCTTTGCGCCCGCGCGACGGGAATGGCGTTCAGAGGGTTGTACGACGATCGCTTGGTGAACAGCAGCTTCTCGCCCTGATCGTTCAGGTCGATGGCCGATCGCTTGTTCTGCCGCGGATACCGTATCCGAATCGTGACCGTGACCTCCTGACCCGGCGAGATCATGATCTTCTTCGTATCCGGCTCGTAGCCCTGACGGACGCCTTTGAAGACACGGATACCGGTTGCCAGGCGCGGTATGGTGAGCGGTTTGTCCTTCCTGATTCTGCCGATCAGCTCGTCATCGATATACAGGTCGACGTCGTCCAGATTCACTTCGACCACTGCGGTACCGAGCAATGACTCCCTCGGCGGCCCGCCGTTGGACACGCAAGGACTGCCGACGCCCACGAGCATTCGCGGATCGTAGTCGCCGCGCGCCGTCGGCGTTTGCGACACCTGTTTGTCCTTGGCGTATCGCCGAACGTTGGTCCGGACATACTCGATGAGTTCGTCTGCGGTGACCACCCCATCGCAGGGATCGTTGTCGGCGTTGCCCTTCCAGGCCTGGGCGAGGAAGTACGTGAACAGACCGAATCCCGTGGAGAGGTTGGCATCCTCGTAGCTCTGCTCGCGCTCAGTGGTCGCCGTCAGGGTGAGGAAGTTCGTGGGCAGGCTATTGAACTGCTGATCGAGCCCCTCGTTGGTCGTTTCCGCATTGATCTTGCCGGAGTGACAGGCATCGGTCAGCAGCACCTTCCAACCCGCTTTGACCTGTTTGCCGAGTACCTCCCCGAGCCGCGTCATCGGATAGGCAGTGGTGTCGAGGCGGGCGGGGTCCACGTCCCACGGCGCCAGGTATCCGCGGCCGTCCTTCACGAAGCCGTGCCCCGCGAAGAACACGACGACTCGATCCGAGGGCTGGGCCACCGTCGGCAGCCACTCCTCGAGCTCGTATCGGATGTTGGCCAACGTGGCCTTCGCGCCCAGGAGCAAATGAACATTCTGTGACTGGAACGCCCCGCCTTCCTGACTGATCAAGACACGGTAAATGGCTTCCGCGTCACTCTCCGGATACTTCAGCTGACGCGGTTCGTCGAGATTCCGATAGCGAGAGACTCCCACGATGAGCGCGTACCCTCGCGGCACCGCGCGGCCCCCTGGCGTCGTCTCGACGCGATCCGGCCCGTCGAGGATCAGGTCTCGCGCCTCCAGCGTCTGCGCGGCAGGCGCTCCTTGCGCCACGGCCAGGGCCGGGAACGCCATCATCGCCAGACAGAGCATTGCGGAGAGTCTCATCGCGCACCTTCGCATGCTGGTATCAACCCACGTTGATCCAAAACCGCACGGCTCGTCCGCTCATGGCGGCAATCGGCCGGGCGAACGTCGCCGAGCCGGCAATCGACCCGAGCACTGTGGCACTCTTGCTGTTCAACACGTTGTCGATCTGTGCGCCGGCCGTCACGAACACACGGCTCTTCTCCAGGTGAAGGAGTTCCGCCACATTGATTCGACGCGACGCCTGCAGCGTGATGAGATGACGTCGCGGACCAACGCCGTCGTTTCGAGGTCTTCCGCCACGCTCGGTGAAGAGCCCGTTGCCGTCCTCGTCGATCCCCGACGTGATGTTGAACGGCGTGGAGCTCTGCCACGTGCCGGTCACCGTCGCGTACACCCCGGCAGGGAGCACCAGGTTACCGACGGCGCTGACATAGTGTGGGGAGAACATGGCACTGCGTGCCCATTCCGACACGAGGTCGCCGCTCCGTTCCGGATATGAAAACGCGCCGTCGCCGTTGTCGAACGCCCGGACCCACTCGTAATGGGCGGTGAGTGACTGCTGGCGCCACCGGTAGCCGAGACGGGCGTGAATCCGATGCCGTGTCGCCGAACGAGTCGATTCGATTCTGTCGATCCAGTCAGCCGTGTCGCCGACGCGACTTGTCCCGAGGCGATGACTATCGTGGCTCCACGTGTATTCGAGCGACGGGGTCAACGGTCCGATCGGGCGCTCGACGGCGCTTCGATGCATGACCTGACGAGGGGCAGCCAGATTCGACGCCAGATGCGTCGTGACGCTGTTGGCCGCGTGCAGTTCGCTCGTCGAATCCCCGAAGGCGACGTCTTCGGCAAAGTACTCCCGCAGATGCATGCCGTCTCGGACGATGGCACGCACGAACACCGCGTCGCTGACCGGCTCGACGAACAGCCCGATTCCGCTTTGAATCGTGAACCCCCGAAACAGCGTCGCAGTCCAGATGCGCGGTGACACGGCGGGTGCAACTCCCGACTGCGCATCGCCCCGGACTCCGGCGTCGAGCCGCAGGCGGGAAGTGGCGATCAAGGTCGCCTGCACGAAGGGGGCGACGTTTGTACCGGTGTAGCGAACACTGCCATTGCCCTGTTGGACGAAACGTGCCGCAGTCGCGTGCCCGGCGAGCGCATCACGGTAGGCGCCGGCGCTCTCGAATACGAAGGAGCCGTGAGGGTTGGGCAGCAAGAACTGGTCGTGCGTGACTCGAGACGCCGCAAGCCCGATACTCCAGGCTCTCGCCGACGCGACGTGCATCACGTACTTCGCCGACCACGACACTCGACGCGATTCCTGTTCGGTGATCGTCGCGCCACCATCGACGAAGTATCCCGATACGGAGACCCCCGCGTCCGCGCTGTTAGCGCGCATAGTGGACGAGGCGGCTCTCACGACGAAGCCGGCTTCGTGAGAGACGCGCGGGCGTCCAACGGTGATGCCGGCCTGCACGTTGTGCGAGGGAGCCCGAGCGGAGAGCCCGGCGGCCTCGAAGACGAGTCCGCCGACGCCGACATTCGAGCTCTCGGATGACGTTCCCGAATACGCCACGTGCGCCTGCGGACGACGAGCAGCTCCGTAGTGTGCAGAGACGCTGCGGGACCACATCTCATTCCAGCTCGAGGCCATGTCCGGCGGAGCTCCTCCGGGACCGGCAAGATCCGGCGGGACCACGGCTGCGATTGGCAGATCGGATAGATTCGCCGTACGGCGCACGTTCGCCGAGAACGTGACCGGCAGACTCGGGACGGGACCTGATACGGCAACGCCGGCCGACGACGATTCAGCGTGTGTGCCGCGACGAAGGCCGTCGCCGCCGCCAAACCCGAGAAGCGAAGCAGTCGGTGACGCTCGAAACCGGCGTGAGAGTCCTCGAGTGACGATCTGCACGCGGTTCACGTCGCCGTCACCGTACTCTGCCGAGAAGGGATTCGCGTTGACGCTCAGATGCCCGATCATCTCGGCGGGTGGCAATACACCGGACCGCATCCCGTCGACATAGACCACGCTCGGCAACGCGCCCCCGGCGGACGCGAGAAGGGCCGTACGGATCACGTCCTCCGTGCGATCGGAAATCCGCATCAGCTCTTCGGACGTCATGAATACCGAGCCGATAGGTTTCGCAAACGGGGCATCGCGCAGCGCGGCCGACACCTGCACGGATTCAGAGAAGCGCGCGACACTGAGTCGCACGACGACCGACTCGGCGCCGACGGAGACAGTGCGGTTCTCCGTCTCGAATCCGTCGCTGGCAACCGACAACGTGCACAAGCCCGACAACGCTCCCGTCTCGAATCTGAACTTCCCGATCGAGCTGGTGGCAGTCTGCTGGACTCCTCCATCACAGACCAACTGGACGCGCGCGCCAGCAACGGGGAGATCCTGTGCGTCCACGACGACGCCGGTCACGCCTGGCGCGCTGCCTGAGAGATCCGCCAGCAGAAGAAGGACGAGTGTGACTACCACCGCTACTTGTGGGTGAGCTCAAAGCTCATGGTGACCGCATTCGAGAGCTCGTCGCGGTTCACGACGTAGTTCCCTTCCTGACTCTGGGGTGCGCCGTCCGTAGTCGACGTCGTCTCGAGAACGAAATCCCGCGACCGGAGACCGGCACTCGCAAGGAGAGTCTGCCCTTCGTTCATGTCGAGCGTGTCACCCGGCGTGACGTTCCTGTTCAAACCCGGCAGCGTGGTGACTGGGACCTTTGTGAAGAACACGAAGACCCGCTCAGTGCCCGGAGTGCTGTCGAACCTGAACCAGTTGTTATCGGGAACAAACAGTTCTTTAAAGGCCTGCACAAAGTTCAGGCCTTGATTGATTCGACGGTCCGGAAAGAGCACCGTCCACTTTCCGCTTGAACCTTCGAGAACGACATACAGGAACCCGTCGACGTTCGATTCGAACGCAAAGCGCACGCGTTGACCGGACTCGAAGGCCGTGTGAGGCTCGACGTTGACCTCCTGCCCGGCGTCGAGCCTTTTCAGGAGTCTGTATCTGAGACCCGTGTGCGTCGGTGTTGCGCTGGCGTTCGCCGAAGGCGCGCCGTAGAACAAATGCGACGCTTTCACGACATTGAGATCGGGCACGCCTGAAGACGAGACCGCGCCAACGACTGATGTGGCACCGCCGCGCGCATCGCCTGCGCCCGCTCGTGTGGTCGCTTCGAGAGATCCGCTTTCACGGGTCGTCGCACTCGTGTTTCCGGGAGTTGTGTTCGCGCCACTGGCACTCGTGCGCGTTCCATCGAGCGGAGTCGATGTCCCACCACTGACGGCGGTCCCAACAGCACCGGATAGTCCGCGATCAGCGCCGCCGTCGCGGCCACCGGATACGTTCTGAGTGCTGGTGCCATCGGCCCTGGTTTCGGCGACGGGCTGGGGCCAGAACGTCCATATCGCGGCCGCGCCCAGGAGCACGATCAGCATCGCCGCCAACGTCATCACGGTGCGCGTCGACAATGAAGCCGGCTCGGGCTGCGGCTGAGGAACTGGCCGCACCATGGTCGCGTCCAGTTCCGGCTGGACGTATGACTTCTGAGTCGTGACGCCCTGCTCGAGTTGCCAGCGGACAGCGGCGAACGCCGAGCCGAGTTCGGCAGCACTCTGATGGCGTGCGTGCACATCCTTCTCGAGCGCTCGACGAACGATCGCCTCCAGTTCGGGCATGATTCCGACACCGAGGTCCGGAAGCGGCTCCGGCGCACGATGCAGTACGCCATGCATGATCGAGTGATACGACTCTCCGGAGAAGGGTCCCCCTTCTCGCATCGCGAGCAACGCATACGCGACGCCGCCGACAGCGAAGAGATCGGACCGTGCATCCACCGTCTTGCCTTCCACCTGCTCCGGAGACATGAAGCCCGGCGTGCCGCACGTGGAACCCGCCATCGTCATCGTCTGACCCACCACGCGCGCGATCCCGAAGTCGAGAATCTTCAACACGCCATCGGTGTTGACCATCAAGTTCATTGGCTTGAGATCGCGATGAATGACGTTCGCCCGGTGGGCAACCGCGAGGCCCGCACACAACTCCTCGATCCATCGCAGCTTGTCGTTGAGCGGAATCGGCGCGTTTCGTTTGATCAGCGAACTCAGCGTCTCGCCCTCCACGTACTCCATCGCGATGTAGGGAAGTCCATCGCTCTCACCGAAGTCGTAGATGGTGACGATGTTTGCGTGTGCGAGCGACGCCGCGGCGCGCGCCTCGCGCGCGAATCGCTCGCGTGCTTCGTCGGTCGCCAGGTCTTTGAGCAGTTTGATCGCGTCGGTCCTGCCCAGTGTCTTGTGACGGGCAAGGAAGACCTCTCCCATGCCGCCGCCCCCGAGAGATTTGCCGATCTCGTACTGCCGGATGTGCGACGGAACAGTCGTGCTCATGGGAACAGATATCTTAAGTCCGAAGCTCGGCTTTATGACTCTTGAAGACGCAACGTTTTATACGCTCGTCAACGAGGCGGAAAGGTCGCCGGCGTGGCGACTTCGCAAGGCTCAGCTATAATCCCCGACCTCTGCCATCGCTTAACTCAGTTTGGTAAAGCCTGTTGCTCGAGGTTGAGACAACGCATGTCCGCCGAAGGCGGGTTTACGCCGAACCGCTCTGGAGGAAAACATGAAACGGGGAACATTGCGGCTGACGGTAATCGGCGTCGTTGTCGTCGCGTTGGGGTGGCAGCAGCACTTCCTGATGGAAGCGCAGGCCCAGGACGATCTGAAGATCGTTGTTGTCGAAGGTGAGGACGGCGTCAACATCATCGACCAGAAGACGGCGGTCAAGCCGATCGTCGAGATTCGAGACAGGAACAACCTGCCGGTTGCCGGCGCCGCGGTGACCTTTACGATCACCGCGCTCGCGACCGGCGGCGGAAGTTCTGCCTTCGCAGGTGGTCAGTCAGCCGTGACGATCACGACCGATGCGGCCGGCCGAGCGGTCGCTGGTCAGTTGCAGCCGCTTCGCAGCGGCGCATTCCGGATCGACGTTCGTGCGGCATATCGCGGGCAGACGGCGACCACGTCCGTGAACCAGACGAACTTCCAGACGGCCGCCGACGCACTCAAAGCCGGCAAGACGCCCGGGAGCTCACGAGGATCAGAGGCAAGCAATTCGTCAGGACAGGCGGGGTCGCAGGCCGGTCAGGCTGGTGCGAGCGCTGGAGGCGCGAGCAGCGGCGGATCAGCCGCAGGTTCTTCGGCGGCAGCGGGCGGGGCCGGGGGCGGAGGCATGGGAGCAGTCGGCCAGACGGTGCTGTGGAGCGGACTTGCGGCGGGCGGGGCGGTTGGAGGCAAGTACGCCTACGACAAGTTTGCGAACAGCTGCAATGCCCAGGAGGACCAGGCGATGAGCTCGCTCGAGACTCAACGAAATGTCTGTGCCGGCGGAAATTTCAACAGTTGCGTGCAAGCGTCGCAAACCGCATTCAACGCTCTTGATGCATGGTGTGCGTGTGAGGGGCCGTCAGGCGATCCTGAGGTCGCGACCATGGTGGAGGACCTCCGCCGTAACCTGGCAGCGTTGGGTATTGCTGTCGGTTCGTCCTGCCGGTAGATGTAGCCGAGTGGAACTTTTCCGCATTGACCGGGGTCCAATGGATGTTCATTGTGTAGGTGCGTGTGAATTCCGCGTTCGTTCGCGCCGATACGTGAAATATGGAAGGTTTCTTCTGGGCGTTTGCCCTGCTGGCGTCACTCGAGACCGCGCCTGCTCAGTCGGCGCGGTTCGCGGTTGACGATCTGACGCGCGTCACGCCTACTGTCGTGGCCACGGTCGAGCCACGCGCCGACGCGCCGGGATCCTCGTGGATCCGGATGTACTTCTACTCGCACGATCTGTCGCCGATTCAGCGGCAGCGAGCGGCGAGCGGCAGTGACCCGGCGCTGCTGAGAAACTGGGAAGCGATCCTTCAGATCACCGTCGATCCGCACGGCGCTGTGTCCGCGATGGATCTGGCACTGCCGGGACGGCCGTGCGCGGTAGCCCAGACGACGCAGGATGCGGTGCGCGCGGTGCAGCACTTCGAGTTCGACGGTGCACGCGTACGGCTGCGGAGCAAGGCGTTCTCGATCTGCACTCTGAAGATCGAGGACATGCCGAGTCAACGATTCGAGTGGGATCTCACGCTCGACACACCGGTGGTCGCCAGAGCGTCCAGCCTCAAATAGATCCGATCGTTCTGACCCGCGTCAGCAACTGCGGAGCGATCGATTGGCCGCGGCGATACTCTGCGACTCGCTGATATCGGCGTCGGTGTGGAAGCAAGTACTGCCAGAGGATGTTGGCGTTGAGGTCGGCGATCCAGTACTCGGGAATACCTGACATTGCGTAGATCGGAGCCTTCGCCGACCGGCGTCATGACCACAATCTCGCCGTCGATGAGCTCGACGCGGTCGCGTTCGGACAGAATGCCGAACTGCGCCATCCGGTAGTATTCGTCGACGGTGAAACGCCGTTTTGCAACCATTCAGCTCTTCGAACCAGGCCGCGCTCGAATGATCCACACGTTGCCAGTCATCTCGGAACGCTCGAAGACGACGAGATCGCCACGGGCAGACCAGTCGGGATAACGGACGAAGATGCGCGGCGCACCGGGCGGCGTGATGATCTGCTCGCGTCCGCTCTCTACGTCGAGCGCGCGCAGACTCCATTGGCCATCGCGCAGGAAAGCGGCGGCGAGCGTGCGGCCATCCGGCGACCAGCTTCGCACCCAGGTCTGGCCGCTCGCGCTGGTGAGCCTGCGCAGCGCGCCCGTTGCCACATCGAGCACAGCGGCCTGCGTCGAGCTGCCGTCCTTGATTTGGACGGCCAACTGGCGTTCGTCGGGTGACCACGACGGATAGCCCACGGATAACGAAGCCTCGGTCAACCGGCGCGGCGATTGGGGATCGAGTCCGGTCGCATAGAGCACGCGGCGGCCGATCGGCGGCTCACGCACCGAGAACGCGATCCGCTTCCCGGAGCGTGACACTCGCACCTCGCCGAGCGGCGCCGCATCGGGAGACTCCTCGGACGATGGCCGCAGTGCGGCAAGGGGAACGAGCGATTCTGTCTTCCGCGTCGCGACATCGATCGATCGCACGTGTTCGTCGTCTTCAGCTCTGGCCTGATAGACGATGCGTGCGCCGTCGGCCGACCACTCGGGTTGCGATGCGAAACTGTTGTCGGTCGTTAATTGCAGCGGATGCTGTCCGTCGGCGTCCATCATCCACAGGTTCGGCCGCTCGCCTCGCCGCGACGACATGTACGCGACCTTCGTCCCGTCGGGCGAGATCACGGGCGTCGAATTGCGGCGGCTCGTATCGCTCGTCAGCGCTCGAGGCTCACCAATCGGCGCGCCGCTCGCAGCGACTGACTGCGCCCAGATCTGGCTGTTCAAGCCGAGGCCCGCAAAGGCCAGCCGCGTCCCGTCGTGCGAGATCGACATGCCGCGTACGCCCGGGACACCGGGGATGGGAATGACCTCGGCGCTGCCCGTCGTGCCTGTCGCCGGATCGAACGACAGTCGCGTGATGAGCGCGTCTCCGCCGGCAACAAAGATCGAGGAGCCGTCAGGCGCGAAGACCGACTCGTAGACCGCATCGCGGCGATCGAGCATCCGCGTTGCGCCGGTCTGCCGATCGAGCAACCAGAGCCCATTCGACGAACCCGCGTCGAACACCGCGAAGGCGAGGTAGCGCCCGTCAGGACTCCACGCAGGCGCAGCGTGACCGCCTGCCGGACTGCCGCTGCGTGTCACGTCACGAACCGCATTGCCGTCGGCCGAGGCCAGACGAATCGTCGAACCCGCCTGCGCCGCGAAGCCGAACGGTGCCGCGTCGGCATGCTCGTCGGACTGGAACGCGATCCACGCGCCATCGGGCGACCACGCCGGCCTCGAGCCTTCCGCCACGATCTGCCTCGGCGTGCCGCCGCGCGATGGCACGATCCAGATCCCGCCGTGACGCTGCGAGTGATAGGCGATGAATGCCGCATCAGGCGACCAGACCGGCTGCACGTTCTGACCGCCGTCGCTCGTGAGCGGCATGTCTGTCGCTGAACCATCGAGCGCTCGCACGAAGATCTCGAACGACCCGGTTCGATCGGAGACGAATGCGAGCGCGTCCTCGCGCGGCGAGAGTGCCGGATGCATATCCAGCCCGGCGTGCGTCGTCACCTGAACCGGCCACTCGACCGCGCCGCCGCTTGCGATTGGAGCGGCCTCGCGGCCAAACACGTCGCCGCGGCGCATCGAGACGAACGCGACGATCAGAATCGCCGCAACGACGACGGCGGAGACGAGTGGGAAGCGTCCCGCCCGAGGCGCGTCCTGGATCGATTCAGCTGCCGGTCGAGTCTCCGCGATCGTTTCGACGGGACGGATCCATCGATAGCCGCGCGTCGGCACGGTCTCGAGATAACGAGCCTCGCGCGCCTCGTCGCCAAGCGCCCGGCGAATCTGCGCCACGATGCGGGTCAGGGCGTGATCGGTGACCGCGGTCCCCGGCCATACGTGTTCGAAGAGCTCCTGTTTGGTGAAGAGATGGCCGGGACGCTGAACCATCAGGGCGAGCAGGTTGAGCGCCTTCGGCTCTAACGCGACCGGAACGCCGGCGCGTTCGAGACGGTAGGCATCGAGGTCGAGTACGAAGTCGTCCCAGCGAAATTGTGAGGGCACGTAAGCACGCAGTGTCCGGCTTCGGCCGGACGCGTAAACATGTAGTGTCCGGCTTCAGCCGGACGCGTAAACATGTAGTGTCCGGCTTCAGCCGGACGCTCTGTTAAAGACGACGAGGATGCGATCCCGGTTGCCCGATCAGCCGCCATCAGAAAAACATCAGACGGGCGTCTGCGCGGATTTGCCCAACAATCATGCGTTGGCGCGGCCCGTCAATCGTGACCCGGTCGAACACGTGCAGCGGCAGCAGGCCATCGATGTCGGACGGCTCGGACTCGTCGCGTTCAGCCACCGCGGCTGGTACATCGCGAAGCGTCAGGCTTCCCACGCGTAGCTCCCGTAGCAGGCCCAGGCGAACGGCTGTCGAGCCTGATGGCGTCTTCAGCGTGGCAGGCGCCGGTAGACCAGTGACCGGCAGCGTGTGGTCCGGGTCGAACAGCAGCAGCGACTCGGCACCGGTGTCCGGCACGAGCCTCAGGAGCGAGAGCCGCTGAGGCAGCGATACGACGAAGCGACCGTGGCTCGGCTGCAGGACAAACGAGCTGCCTTGTGCCACGTTCTCCTGACCTGGCCACCAGACCACACGACGCTGACGAAAATCGATCGTATAGCGGAGCGAGGCGAGGGCATCGTGACCGATCACACCGTCGATGCCGCGTCCTTGGATGAGCTCATCGAGCTCCACCACTGATGCCAGGAGGCCGGTCACCTCCACTGGTCCGACCTCGAGCGCGTCCACCCTCACGACCAGCGTATCGCGGCTGCCTGCCGCCGAACCCATCGAGGCCCTGGCCACGGCCGGTGCGGCGATCTGCGCTGCCGTCGCGGGAGAGACGGCGGTGTGAGTTGAACCGGTATCGAGCAGGAAGCGAAAGGGACCCCGGCCGTTCAGCCGCACGGCCAGCACGACATCCTCTTTCCAGCCCGGTTCGAACGGCGTCAGACCGGGGCGTTCAGCCACCGCCAGATGCGGCACCGCTCCCGTGACAACCAGCCACAACGCCGCCCACACGAATGCGCACATAGACCCTCCCGTCCGGAGGTCCAGAGCGTGCGCGCCTGCGTGTCGGATGTCGTGATGAATCTCTGATGAAAACGCGCGAATTCGGTGAGATGATTCCGCGCGTGACAACCCATCACGTCGCTCGTGTCGTCGGGACGGTTGCGATGGTCGTCGCGCTGCTGCAGACCACGCAGGGACAGGTCAACCCGGAACCGCGGCTGCCGCCGAAGCCCCATCCGCCGGCGCCGCGGCTGGCCGATGGCACTCCGAATCTCGGACCCACCGAGCCGAACCAGGGTTACTGGCACTTGAGGCAGTTCCAGGACTACAAGCAGGTCCTGGTGCACCCCAAGGAGATCCCATATCAGCCGTGGGCGAAGGCGCTCGCGCTGCAGCGGCGCGCCGAGCTGTCGAAGTACGACCCGCAGGGCTACTGCATGCCGCCATCCGGACCGCGGCTGATGACGACGCCGTTTCCAATGGAGATCATCCAGCTGCCGGCGCAGAAGCGCATCGTGATGATCTACGAAGGTGGCACCCACATCTGGCGGGTCATCTACATGGACGGCCGCAAGCATCCCGAGCCGGATGTGCTGAACCCGACCTGGCTCGGTCACTCCGTTGGACGCTGGGAAGGCGACACGCTCGTCGTCGATGTCGTCGGTTTCAACGAAGGCAGCTGGATCGACATGGCTGGCGATCCGCACACCGACAAGCTGCACCTCGTCGAGCGGTTTACCCGCAAGGATCTCTACACGCTGCGCTACGAGGCGACGATCGACGATCCGGGCGCCTACACCGAGCCGTGGACGATTGGCTTCGACATCATCTGGGATGAGAAGGGCGAGATCCAGGAATACATCTGTCAGGAGAACAGCCCGTGGATGCGCCGGCTGTTTGCGGAGTGGGAACGGACAAAACGGTAGTCTCTGGTCTCTGGTCTTAGCGGAGCGCTTTCGGATCCCCATGGGCGACGCGGCCGCCAAGGATCGTGAGCACGGAGTGGACCCGGCGGATGCCTTCGTCCGGCACTGCCTTCGGATCGAACACGTCGGCGTTCAGGACGACGAGATCGGCCAGCCGCCCGGCTTGGATCGTGCCGAGCGCGTCTTCCTCGCGCGAGAACCAGCCGTTGGCGCCGGTGTAGAGCCACACCGCTTCCTGCCGGGTGATCTGCTGACCCTCGTTGATCATCTCGCCGCGCACGTTGCGGCCGGTCACCATGTAGTACACGTGCATCCATGGATTGATCGGCGACGCCTGCGCGCCATCCATGCCCGCGCCGATACGGATGCCGCTATCCAGCAGCATCCGGTACGGCGGCCCGGCCTGACCGCGTGATCCACTCAGCACGCGGTATCCGTGCGCGCGAACACCGACGCCGAGCGCCTTCATGCGCGCAATGGTGGCCGGCGTGATCGTGTTCACGTGATCGATGCTCCAGCGCAGCGACGTAATCGGGAACTCGCGGTTGACCCGCTCCCACACGTCGGCGCGCGCGGCGTGATTGGCCTCGTCGAAGCTGTGCTCCATCATCTGCCAGCCGTGCTGGGCGATGAGCCGCGTCGACTGGTAGTACTGCTCGCCGAGCGGCACCGCCCCCTCGAGCGGCCAGTCGACGATGTGTTCGCCGACACCCGCGGTCTTGACGAGATCGTCGCCGAGATCGACGAGCTGACTATCGAGGACTTCGCGCAGCTCGGGATTCCCCGGCTTCTTGTCCACGCGCGGGCCGGTGTTGAAGTACAGCCGCAGCCGCAGCGTCAGCGCACCCTCTTTCTTCAGCTCCAGCATCGGCCGGTGATCGGTCATGTCGAAGTACTGCGCCGGCCCACGCTCCTGCGAGCCAAGCACGGAATGCACCGTAGTCAGGCCGACGCTGTTGAAGTACCCGAACACCTGCGTCATCGTCCGCTTGGTGTCGGCGAGCGTCCAGTTCGCGCGCAGCGCATCGAGGGCGTCCCACGACGGACCGTTCTGCTCGATCACGCCGGCGTCGGAGACCTTGATGCCACGGCTCTCGAAGAACCTCTTGCCGAGCGAGTTCGTCGCCGCCGGCCCGTTGAATGTCACGTGGAGATAGACCGGATGGCGCGGCGCCGCCGCATCGAGCTCGGCGAGCGTCGGCATCCGGTTCTCGGAGAACTGGCGCGGCATCAAACCGCCGATCGCGGTAATGAACGCACCCTCGGGCACGCTCTTCGCGCGCTCGCGAATGACGTTCTGGACGTCGGCAATCGAGAACGCCGTCTCGATGGTCCGCGTCTCGTAGCCCGGCCGGCTGCCGACCAGCTGCACGTGGAAGTGGTTGTCGATCATCCCGGGGATGACCGTGCGGCCGCGCAGATCGATCGTGTCCGTACATCCACCGGATCCGCTCGCGGCGTCGCCAACTTCGACGAATCGGCCGTTGGCGATGCGCACCTTCGACACGATGGTCCGCTTCGCGTCCATCGTGTGGATCCTGCCATTGGTCAGGAGCAGCAGACGTCCGCCGGGGCAGGGCTGCGCGGACACGACGGCCGGCAGAAACGCGAGCACAAGTGGGATAAGTGGAAGAAGTGGAAGAAGTGGAAAAGTGGAAAGGTGGAAAAGTCGCCGAGCTACTTCCCGACTTACTTTTCCACTTTTCCACTTCTTCCACTTTTCCACTTCTTCCACTTCTTCCACTTCGCCTACCACCTCTTGTCGATCGGCTTTGCCGGGTCCGCCGTGATGTTCAGGATCGCGCAGTGGTGATAGTTATGACCGCCGTCGACTGCGATGCCGGGATGGTCGGCCATGAACTCGATCACCTGGAGCACACAGCTCGGACAGGTGATGTTGGGGATTGGAATCATGGCGTCGAAGGTCTGCGGCGCTGCCGGTTTCTCGGTGTGAGCGAAGATCCCGTCGAGGAGCACCGGCGCCACCGGGGGATTCTGAATCGCCGCCGCCTTCGACCGCGGTCCCTTCTCGGTCTCCACCACGGTGACCTCGGGATCTTTCGGCAACTGCGCCATCGTTCGCGCGAGCGACACACGATAATGGCCCGGATGGTAAATCGATTCCTGGACGAGCAGCGGCAGGTCGGTACCGCCCTTCACGTTGGTGACGGCTCCGCTCGGCACGCCGGGATTGGCCGGCGTGCCACGTCCGGGATTGGCCGACACGCCCCCGCACGGCCCGATCTTCTGCGGATCGCCGAGACGGTTCTGAATCAGCGACGCGGCCGGTTGGACGAGCACGAAATGCGCATCGGCCGCGCTCGACAGGCTGGCGGCCACGATCACACCGAACAGGATTCTGCTTTTCATACGGCTCCTCGATCGCGCTCAACACCGCGGCGCGCCTGATAATTCCCGATCAGGGCTCTGACACTATATGACACCCAAAGGACTGCTGTTCGACTACGGCGGCACGCTGGTCGAGGAGGTCAGCGTCAATCAGCGCGCCGGCAATGAATGGTTGCTGTCACGAGCGTCGTACCGGCCGGCGGATGTGACCCTTGCCGACGTCCTGGACCGTGCCGGGCGCGTCACGAGGGACGTGGCCGCACGACGGGATGAAGTACAGCTCGAAACCGCGTGGCCGGCACTCACCCGGCTGATTCACGACTTCCTCGGAATTCGTTTCGACGATCCGATCGCGGAGCTCGAGCTCGGTTACTGGAAGGCGTCGGTCGAGACGAGGGCGATGCCCGGGGCCAAAGAGGCGCTCGATCTGCTTCACCGAGCCGGCCTGCCGATGGCCGTCGTCAGCAACACCAGCTTTGGTGAGCACGTGATCCGTCATGAACTGGCGACCTACGGATTGACCGACCATCTGGCCTTCGTCCTCGTCTCGTCGGACTACGCCGTGCGCAAGCCGAGTGTGCTGCTGTTCGAGACAGCGGCGGCGCGATTGAACGTGCCGGCGAAGGACATCTGGTTCGTCGGCGATCGGCTCGATACGGACGTCGCCGGCGCGAAGGCGGCGGGGATGACGGCAGTGTGGTTCAACCCGAACGGGCTGGCCGCGCCGCGTGTCGCGGAGGCGCGCGCCGACGTCACCGTCACCAGCTGGACCGACCTGATCGGCCAGGTTTCCTCGCACTCCGGAGTGGTCAACAGGGTGCCGGGGCAGTCGTATTAGCATAGAAGCCGCCTTCGCGCTCTGCGCTTCGGCGCCCAAGGCGCGTCAAGAGGTGATGACATTGAGACTGAAGAGCATTGTGTCCGGCATCGTGTGCGTGGTTGCGGTCTGTTCCATTTCGGTGAGCGCGCAGTGGCCGGCGCATCCTGATCCGAGCGTGCCCCGCGACGCGAAAGGCAACGTGCGATGGAACGCTCCGACGCCGCGCACGGCGGACGGCAAACCGGACTTTTCAGGCGTGTGGCAGCGGGCCAACAGCGGACCGCCGCGCGGTACCGGACGCGGCGGCCGGCAGGGCGAGGGCGGCGGCGCCGCTGGACGCGGTGCCGGCGGCGCGCAGGCGGGGCAGGCAGCAGGTGGTCAGGCCCCCGCTGCTGGTCAGGCCCCCGCTGCGGGACAAGCAGCGCCCGGCGGCGACACCAATGCGGCATTCGGCGGCGGCCGCGGCGGCGTGCAGCTCGAACCGCCGACCGAAGGCTTCCCCTTCGATCCGAAGGGTCCTCCAGTCGCCACGTTCTTCGAGGCGGGCGGCAACATCCCGGGTGGTCTGCCGTACACGCCATGGGCGGCGGAAGTGCGCAAGCAGCGCCTCGCGCTCAACGCGCGCGACAACCCGGATGCGATGTGCATGCCCATGGGCTTCCTGCAATTCCACCAGCAGCCGCAGCCGCGCATGATCGTCCAGACGCCGAAGATGATCATCATCGAGTACGAGGCCAACTACGGCATCCGCCACATCTATCTCGACGGCCGCAAGCTGCCGCCGCAGGGCGAGCCGCAGCCATGGTGGTACGGCTACTCGGTCGGCCGCTGGGAAGGCGACACGCTGGTGGTCGAGACCAACAACCTGCGCGGCGCCGAGGACAGTCCCTACGACGGATGGCTGGACGTGAACGGCAGCCCGTACAGTCAGCAGGCCAAGTTCACCGAACGTTTCCGCCGTCTGGACTACTCGCACCTCCAGATCGACATGACGGTCGAAGATCCCAAGGCGTACACGAAGCCGTTCACCGTCCGCGTCGATCAGCGCGTCGTTCCTGATGGCGAGTTGATCGAATTCGTCTGCAACGAGAATCAGCAGTTCCGCCGGCGAATCAAGATCGACTGACCTCCCCCTCGTCTATCGATGGGGCTTGACAACACCCGCACCAATCATCGATGCTCCCCATCGTCTATCGATGGGGAGAGTCATGCGCGTGCTTCGACGCCTGTGGGCGATGCTTCGCGTCCGCCGTATGGAAGCGGACCTCGCCGAGGAGCTGCAGTTTCACCACGCGATGAAGGAGCAGGAGCTCCAGCGCGCGGGCCTCTCCGCGGATCAGGCGAGGCTCGCAGCGCGAGCCGCGCTCGGCAACGTCACGCGTTCGCGTGAAGACGCTCGCGCCGTCTGGCTTCGACCGTGGCTGGAAAGCGTCTGGCAGGACGCCGTCTACGCGATACGCAGCCTGCGTCGGCAGCCGGGCTTCACGCTGGTCGCCGTCGTCGCGCTCGGCGTCAGTATCGGACTGAACTCCAGCCTGTTCACCGTGTTCGCGGGACTGGCGCTGCGGCCGATGGCCGGACTTGGCGATCCCGCCCGTGTCGTGTCGGTATCCGCCGAGAGCGCACTGGGCAGGGGCGGCGTGATCGGATTCTCGTATCCGGAGTTCCGCTTTCTCGCCGATGGCGCCCGGACCGTCGATGACCTCGTCGCCCATCGGGCGATTTCGGTCAGCCTCGAATCGGATCGTGTCGGCCGGACGACGCCAGCGTATGTCGTCAGCGGCAACTACTTCGACGTTCTCGGAATCCGGATGGCGCACGGCCGCGGCTTTCTGGCCAGCGAGGATCGGCGCGAATCGCCGTCGCGTGTCGCCGTGCTCAGTTATCAGATCTGGCGAACCCGCTTCGGCGGCGAGGCCATCGTCGGCAGGCAGATTCGCATCGACGGGATCCCGCATACGGTGGTTGGCATCACGCCTCCCGAATTCTCGGGACCCGAGGGCACTCCCAACCGGGTGTGGCTGCCGATCGCGTCGCTTCCGTCCTTGCGTGCGAACGACCCGTTTCTCGCATCGCTGCTAGACCGCTGGCAGGACTGCTGCGTGAACGTCACCGGACGCCTTGCAGACGATGCCACGCGATCGGAGGCGCGGGCCGAGCTGCAGGTATTGAGCGAACGCTTTCGCGCCAGCGTTGGCCAGGATCGGAGAAACGTCCTGATCGGCGGCACACAGTTCCTCAGCGGCCGCAACGCGAAGCCGGCGGCACTGGCAGTCATCGGCGTGCTGTTCATTGGCATTACGCTGCTGCTGCTCATCGCGTGCGCGAACGTCGGCAACCTGCTGCTGGCGCGTGCGGCCGCGAGGATGGCGGAAATCGGCGTGCGTCTGTCGATCGGCGCGAGCCGATCTCGAATCGTCCGTCAATTGCTGACCGAAGGGCTCGTGCTCGCGTCCGTGGCTGCCGCCGCCGGGCTCGCCCTCGCGACATGGCTGCCGTCGTTGGTCCTCGAACGGATGGCCAAACAGCCGGTACCGTTCGACATCGCGCCGGATGGTCTCGTCTTGGGCTATGCCGTCGCCCTTGCGGTCCTGACATGTGTGGCCTGTGCCCTGGCCCCGGCGCTCCACGTCACCCGCGTCGACGTCGCCTCGGCACTCAAGGACGGAACGCCGGCCCTGCGCTCTCGCTTTCCGCTCCGCACGATCCTGCTGGCCACGCAAGTGGCGGTCACGGTCGTGCTCCTGACCAGCGCCGGACTTCTGCTTCGAGGCGTCGCGCAGGCCCGCGAGCTCGATCTCGGTTTCAACGTTGAGGGCATCGGGGTCGCGACGATCGAGCTGCCCGCTTTCGCGTACGACAACGCACGAGCGGCGGCGCTGGTGAACGACCTGAGGACAGCAGTGCGCAACGCCGGGCTGCAGTCGTTCGCGTTCGTCAGTCACGAACCACTCGCCGATTTACACCTCCAGACCGGCGTACGGCTCGCTGGGCAGAGCCAAGACCAGACGAGAATCGTCAACTTCATCAACGTGACTCCCGGCTACTTCAGCGTCCTCGGTCTGCCGATTGTCGCTGGACGGGATTTTCAAGAGAACGACTACGGACGGCCGGTGGCAATCGTCAACGAGACGCTCGCGCGGCAGTACTGGCCCGGCCAGAACCCGGTCGGCCAGACGTTCGTCAACGGGCGGGAGTCGCTCGAGATCGTCGGTCTCGCCAGGGACGCGTATATGAATGGGCTCAACGGCATCGAGCCGCTGTTCTTCAAGCCCATGGGTGGAGGAGTGCTCAGCGAACTCTTTCCGCCTCTCATGTTCCGCGCCACACAGCCCGCCGCGTGGACCTCTGTCGCCACGCTGATCTCGAATGTCGAGCCGCGGGCCCGCGTCGACGTCGGGCCGCTGCAGGATCGGGTCGAGAACCGGCTCTCGCAACTCAACTTCGCGCCGCTGGCTGCGTCAATCCTCGGGGTGCTGGGACTCACGTTGGCCACGATCGGGATGTTCGGCGTGTTCGCGTATATGGTCAGGCAGCGAACCAGGGAGATCGGCATACGCATGGCGCTCGGCGCGCCGCCGCTCGCCGTCGTCAGGCTGGTGTTGTCAGGAAACTCGCGCGCCCTCACTGTGGGACTGGCGGCGGGCCTCGCCGGCGCACTTGCGGCGTCGCAGGTGCTTCGCCGTTCTCTCTACGGACTGAGCCCGCTCGATCCGATCGCGTATGGCGGTGTCGCGTTGCTGCTCGCAGCCGCCGCGGCAGCGGCGACCTATCTACCCGCGCGTCGCGCGGCGCGCGTCGACCCGGTGTTGGCGCTGCGACATGAGTGACGTTTCGAGTCGGGACCTACTTCCGAAGGACCAGGTTCCCGGCACCCAGGTTGGCGCGCAGCGTGTACTTCCCCCTGCCTGACCAGCTCGCGCGTTGCAGCAGCCCGAAACTGTCTGACGTCTTCGCGCCACTGAACGCACCGACGTTCAAGTCACCGGCCTTCACCGTCGCCTCCATGCTGGCGTATTCGTTGGGGTCGCCGACCGAGATCTCGGCGTTGCCGGCAATGCTGTCGATGTCCTTGTTCCCGGTGATGCCCGACAACACGAGGTTGCCGCCGCTCAGACGCACGATCAGATCCGACGTCTTCGGCACTTCGATGGTCGCCTGAAAATTGTTGCTCGGCGTCTCGGTCACTGCGACGGTGGCACGCGTCGCGTTGGACGTCAACGAGACTCGCGCGCGGCTCGAGTCGTTGCCGATGGTCACGCGGATGTGCGTGTCCGATGCGGGGCGAATCGTATAACTGCCGGCGCCGAGCTGCATTTCAATCCGGCCGCCGGAGACGAACAGCCTTTCAGTGACTCCGTACTGCGCCTGCGGAGCGGACACCGCGAACACGCACGCCAGAGCGATGAGGACGCTTCGAGGTCGCTGCATAGTCCCGGTTCTTATACACCAGACCCAGCGATTCTGGCGATTCTGGCTCAGCGGTTCTCATTACGATTTTGTCCCCAGCTCCAGCGATCGGCCCGTCGCTCGATGCGCTTCAAGCGGATCCGGTTGTCGTTCGGATTGCGATTCGGACTGGCCCAGATGCGCACGACGTCGCCGGGCCGCAAGGTCTTCGCATTGATCCCCTCGCGCTCGAGACGCGACACACTGGCCCATTCTGCCGCGTACGGCTTGCGTCCGCCGCCGAAAGCCTCCTGCCCCATCACGTGGATCCACGAATGCGGGTTCTTGTACTGGAACTCCAGCACTTCCCCTTCCACTTCGATGGTGTCGCTCTCGAGGTAGTACTCCGAGAAGGAGTGATGGCCCTGCGCCGGAGCGCAGAGTGCAGCGACGCCGATCCCTACGAGCAGCCAGGTGCGCATGCGTGTCTCCGTCACTTTCCAGGCGGACCTGAAGGTCCGCCTCTACCGTCGTCCTTCACGAGTGCGAGGAGGTCGGTCCTGGTCATCGGCCGATCGGGATTGAGGGCATGCACCGTCACGTGCCGATCGAAATCCAGCTGCAACCGATCGATGTTCTCCACCAGCGTCGCAATCGACGGGCTGACCGGCTGTCCCGCGGGCGGCGGATTGAAGTCGGCAGTGAACAGAATCTTCTCTTTGGGCAGATACGCCATCAGCATCGCGTCGCTGTGCTCGAGGCCGGCGACGTGATGCAGTTCGACGGTACGCGTCTCGTCCTGCAGCACCAGCTTGTCGATGACGCCCTCGACCTTGGGCTTCTTCTTCGATTTGGCGAGTGCGTCGCCGGCAAGCGTTCGTGGTGAAAGCAGCGCCTGCTCGACGAAGTATTTGCTGTTGTCGTCGGTGAGGACGATGGCTCCTTCCGCGCAGAACGCCGCAAGTCCGCTCGCATGATCGAAGTGCGGGTGCGTGTTGACGATGTACTTGATGCGCTTGTTGGGGAACAGCCGTTTCGTTTCGGCGATCACAGCCAGGGCCCGCGCCTCGCTCTGTCCACCTTCGAGCACGACGACATGATCGCGGAATTCAACGGCCAGCGACACGTAGCCACCGGTGATCCGATAGACGCCGTCAGCGAGCTTTTCGGACGCCGCTGGCGGCAGCGCTGGTGCCGCC
>Ga0075421_100000806_pt1 | contig 34569 bp, 31 predicted proteins | sample SoiMetdeltSBSDD5_FD_75292 | JGI IMG/M metagenome (GOLD analysis project Ga0075421, IMG submission 75292) | Bulk soil microbial communities from a Populus tree surrounding site in Tennessee, USA - Soil MetaG P. deltoides SBSDD5 | ecosystem: Environmental > Terrestrial > Soil > Tree plantation... | reverse complement strand
GCGCCGTGGTACTGGAACACGCGGCGGATGTCTTCCATCAGCGAGATGGACCAGACGTAGACGAAGAAGAAGATCGCCCGGATGACGCCGTCGATGGCGTTGTAGGTGAAGTTCCCCATGTCCGGCAGGAGGTAATGACGGGTGAGGTTCGTCAGCCCCAGCGGCGCGAGGATGAACAGACCGACGCCGAGGACGAGGGCCAGACCCATGGACCCGGCGATCGCCCAGTTCGACATCTCCTCTTCCCTTTCCTCACCGGCCGAGGCCACGCTCGCCGAGTAATTCAGCGCGCGCATGCCGAGGATCAGCGACTGGACGAGGACGACCGAGCCGCGGAGCACCGGGATCTTGAGGAACGGGTACTTCTGAGTGATCGAAGTGAGCTTGTCCTTCCGGATGCTCACACCGCCGTCCGGCTGGCGGACGGCGACGGAGTAACCGGTGAGAGACCGCATCATCACGCCCTCGATGACCGCCTGGCCGCCGATGAGCATGTCCACGTTCTTGTCGGGCTTACCCGAGGGCATGGCCGAAGTCAGACCATTCGTGAACGCGCCGAACGCGCCCGCGATGATCCTCGCCGAACCACGCCAGAGGGAGGCCATTATTTCTTCCCGTACTTCCTCTGGAAGCGGTCGATGCGGCCGGCCGTATCGACGAGCTTCTGCTTGCCGGTGAAGAAGGGATGGCACTTCGAGCAGATCTCGACGCGCAGTTCCTTGCGGGTGGAGCCGGTGGTCCAGCCCTCGCCACATGCGCAATGGACGTTGACCTGCTGATACTTAGGATGAATTTCTGGTTTCATTGGTTAATCCTTCGGTGGGGTAGGAACGGGGAGTATACGAGAAAAATTCTTGAGGACGGCGGAACGTAGGGCGTGGCTTCAGCCCGCCCACCCCCGGGGAGGCGGGCTGAAGCCACGCCCTACGTCACGAGTGTTTCACCACCACGTTCTCCAGCAGGTTCGCTACGTCCTCACAGCGGTCGGTGGCGCGCTCGAGGACGTCGAGGATCTCCTTCCACTTCATCACCGTGATGGGATCCTTCTCCTCCTCGAAGAGCAGTCCCACCGCGGTCTTGTGGATGCGGTCGGCTTCATTCTCGAGGCGGTTGATCTCGATCGTGCGCTCGAGCACGCCTTTTCGGACCTCCAGCGCCTCGACCGCGCGGCGGATCTCGTCGCACTGTTCGAGGATCACACGCGTCAGCTCACGCGCCCCGCCGCGGATCTTCTCGATCTTGTAGAGCGGGATGAGGTGCGCGGCGTTGTCCATCTCGTCCATGACGTCGTCGAGCGTCTTGGCCAGCGCGTGGATGTCTTCGCGATCGATTGGCGTGATGAAGGTCTTGTTCAGGCGCTGGATGATCTCGTGGGTGAGGAAGTCGCACTGGTGCTCGATTTCCTTGATCTCGAACGCCTTGTCCCAGGCGGGCGGGTCGTTGGCCAGCATCTGCTCGAGCAGACGAGCGCCGATGCGGAGCTGGTCCGCGAACATCTTGAGGTCTTCGTAGAACTTCTCTTCGCGAGGGATGAGGCTGAAACCCATAGGCGGCGCATTCTACGTCACGGACCGGCCGGAAGCCGGACTTCGAACGTCGCGCCGCCGGTCGGGCGGTTGTACGCCCGGATCGAGCCGCCGTGAGCGACGACGAGGTGCTTCGCGATGGCGAGGCCGAGGCCCGTGCCGGGCTGCGAGCGGCTGCGGTCGACGCGGTAGAAGCGGTTGAAGATGCGCTCGAGCTCGTGCGGCGGGATTCCCGGACCCTCATCCGACACGCGCACGACCGCCTCGCCATTCTCCGCCGCGAGCTCGACCGAGATCGGGCAGTCCTTGCCGCCGTGCTTGCGTGCGTTGTCGAGGAGGTTCGTGAAGATCTGCTGCGCGCGCGCGGGATCGATGAATGCGACGGCGTCCCCCTCGACACGATTGCCGAAATCCTCACTCAGCTCGAGCAGCAAATCGCGCAGATGGACCTCGCGACGCTGCAACACGAGCTGTCCCGACTCGATCTGATTCAGCTCCGAGAGACCGCTGACGAGGCGTTCGATGCGCCCGATCTGCCTTTGCATGACGTGTCGGAGTTGCTGCTCGTAGTCGCGCGTGAGACCGCCCTGCTCGAGCGTCTCGGCCGCGGACTTCAACCCTGCCAGCGGAGTCCGCACCTCATGGGAGAAGTCTTCGAGGAAGTCGCGGCGAATCCGCTGCAGCCGCTCGATGCGCGTGACGTCGATGAACAGCGCGACCGCGGCGATGTCGGGAGACGCCACGGCCGGGACCGCGCGGATCTCGATCTGACGGTCGCCGTACGTCACGCGGTCTGTCGAGGTCTCGCCGTGCAGCGCCTTCTCCAGCGCCTCCGCGACCGACTGCTTGCGCACGACCTCGAGCACCGACCTTCCCACGATCCCGCCACTCACGCCGAACATCTCGCCGAGGCGGCGATTCGCGAACGACACGCGTCCCTCGGGTGTCACCGCGAGCAATCCCTCGCCGAGCGCGGCCACGATCTCGTCCATCGCCGCGCGATGCGCCTCGAGCGACTGACGATGTCGCACGTGCGTCATGCGCAGCTCTTCGATCGCGCGCGCGAGGTCATCGACCTCGGCGTGATACGTGCGGTCCGTGATCGTCGCGCCCTTGCGCGTGCGATCGATCAGCTCATCGAGATCGGACGCACGGCGGAGCGCCCAGAGGAACACGCCCGTCCACGGCAGCAGGAAAACGAGAAACGAGGCGACGCCGAGGAAGATCGCGCCCGAGGGCGGGACCTCCGCCTTCAGCAACGCCGACGCGAGGAGCCACGCCACCGCACCCGCGAGCACGAGCGAGCCATAGAGAAGGAGGCGGAGAGGATGCATGACGTAGGGCGGGCTTCAGCCCGCCCACCGGGAGAGGCGGGCTGAAGCCCGCCCTACATTACGCTTCTTCGAATCGGTACCCATACCCGATCACCGTCTGGATCCGATCCTTGCCGATCTTCTTGCGCAGGTTTCGGATGTGCGCGTCGACGGTGCGCGTCTCCACGTCCTCGGCAACCTGCCACACCTCGGCGAGGATGCGATCGCGCGACACGACGGCCGGGCGGTTGCGCACGAGCATCCACAACAGCTCGAGCTCCTTCTTCGCCAGCTTCACTTCCTCGCCGTCGACATAAACACGCAACGTTCGGCCGTCGATGCGGAGATGTCCGTCGTCGTACACCGACGCCTCGGAATCCGTCCCTTTCGCGCGGCGCAGGATCGCGGCCACGCGCGCGAGAAGCTCGCGCACGCTGAACGGCTTGACGAGATAGTCATCCGCGCCGAGCTCGAGTCCCATGATCCGATCCGCCTCGGACGTCCGCGCGGTGAGCATCAGGATGGGCAGCTTCGACGTCGCGGGATGGCGGCGCAGCTCGCGGCAGATCGTGAAGCCGTCGAGGTCGGGCAGATTGAGGTCGAGCGTGAGGAAGTCGAAGCCGCCCTGCTGCACGCCGAGGAGACCTTCGTGTCCGTTCGAGAACGTGGTGACGGCGTAGCCCTCGCGCTCCAGGTTCACGCGGATGGTGAACGCGAGGTCCGCGTCGTCCTCGATCACCGCGACGCGCGTCTCAGTCCGACTCATGATCCTGGTGCTGGTGCTTGATCACTTTCCCTTCGGCGAGATAGACGATCATTTCGCAGATGTTCGTGGCGCCGTCGGCCATGCGCTCGAAGTACTTGCCGACGAACGTGAGGCGGATGGCGCGGGAGATGTTGCGCGAGTCCTCGAGCATGTAGGTCAGCAGCTCGCGGAAGGACTGCTCGGTGAGGAGATCGACTTCGTCGTCGCGAGCAATGACCTCGCGGGCGAGCGTGGCGTCGCGGCGGACAAACGCGTCGAGCGACTGCCGCACCATGTCCTGAGTGATGCGCGCCAGGCGCGGGATGTCGATCAGCGGTTTGAGCGGCGGCTCGCGATTGAGCTCGATGGCGCGCTCGCAGACGTCGACGGCGAGGTCGGCGACGCGCTCCAGCTCGGGCGTGATCTTCATGGCCGCGGCGACGAAGCGGAGATCGACCGCCGCGGGCTGCATCATCGCGATCAGCTCGATCGTGTGTTGATCGATCTCGAGCTCCATTCGATCGATCTCGGTGTCGGCGTCGATCACGCGCTGCGCGACCGCAGTATCGCGCTCCAGCAGCGCGCGGATGGACTCGTTGATCGCGTCTTCCACCATCGCGCCCATGCGCAGCAGGAGCTCCTTGAGGTGCTCGATTTCTTTGTCGAAATGTCTCATCCGAACCGGCCCGTGATGTAGTCCTCGGTCAATTTCTCTTTCGGCGTCATGAAGATCGTGCGCGTGACGTCGTACTCGACGAGCTTACCGAGCATGAAGAACGCGGTGCGGTCGGAGACGCGCGCGGCCTGCTGCATGTTGTGCGTGACGATGACGATCGTGTAGTTGTTCTTCAGCTCGTACACCAGCTCTTCGATCTTCTGCGTCGCGATCGGATCGAGCGCGGACGCCGGCTCGTCCATCAGGAGCACGTCCGGATCGACGGCGAGCGCGCGCGCGATGCAGAGCCGTTGTTGCTGTCCGCCCGACAGTGAGAGCGCGCTGCCGTTCAGGCGATCCTTCACTTCATCCCAGATCGCGGCGCGCTGCAGCGAGCGCTCGACCGTCTCGTCGAGAGTGCGTCGGTCGTTCACGCCGCCGATGCGCAGTCCGTACGCGACGTTCTCGTAGATCGACTTCGGGAAGGGATTCGATTTCTGGAACACCATGCCCACGCGGCGGCGCAGCGCCACGACGTCGATGCCCGGCGTGTAGAGATTCTGTCCGTCGATGGCGATCAGCCCTTCGCCGCGCGCGCCGGGGATGATGTCGTTCATCCGGTTGATCGAGCGCAGGAACGTCGACTTGCCGCAGCCCGACGGTCCGATCAGCGCCGTCACCTGATGTTCCGGCAGGACCAGGTCGATCGAGTGCAGGACCTTGTTCTCGCCGTAGAAGAAGTTGAAGTCGCGGACTTCGATCTTCGTTTTCGGCCCGGCTTCGGGCGTGGAAGCAACGGATACGGACGGCTGCTGAGTCACGACTTCCATTGTAGTCATCGATGCAGTCTCGAACGGGTACGCGTGCGGATCACGACGCCGGCAAGGTTGAGAAGGAACGTGAGCGCGAGAAGCACGAAGACGGTGCCGTAGAGCAACGGCTTCGTCGCCTCGACGTCGGGCGATTGCGTCGACAGGATCAGCACGTGATAGCCGAGGTGCATGAACTGATCGGTGACGTCGCCGGGAAGGAACGGGAGGTAGTACGCCGCACCGGTGAAGAGAATCGGCGCGACTTCGCCCGCGCCGCGCGAGATGCCGAGGATCCCGCCGGTGAGGATGCCGGAGAGCGAGCCGGGAAGCACGACGCGGCGAATCGTCTCCCACTGCGTCGCACCGAGTGCGAGCGACGCTTCACGCAGATCCTGTGGCACGGTCCGCAGCGCTTCTTCGGTCGCGACGATCACGGTCGGCAGCGTGAGCAGCGCCAGCGTGCACGCGGCCCACAGCAGCGAGCCCTGTCCCCACAGCACCTCGCCGGGAGGCTGCGTCGCGCGATCGATGTTGCGTCCGATGAAGTTGATGAAGAATCCGAGGCCGAAGAGGCCGAAAACGATCGATGGCACGCCGGCGAGGTTCGCCACCGCGCTGCGCGTGATCGTCGCCAGCAGCGCCGACACCGCGCGCATGAACAGTCGCTTGCGTCCGGGGCGTCCCTTGGACGCCTTGAAGCGTTTCCACGCCAGCGACAGTCCCTCGGCCGGCGTGTATTCGTGCAGGTAAATCGCCGTGGCCACGCCGAGCGGCACCGCGGCGATCGACATCAGAATCACCAGCGCGGCCGTGCCGACGATCGCGGGGAAGATGCCGCCGGCCATCAGGCCGTCGCGCGGCGGCTGGGTGATGAACTCCCAGGTCACCTGCCTCGCGCCGTGCATCGCGATGTTGCCGATCAGGACGACGAGGATCGCCAGGATCAGCACGACGCTCGAGCCGAGGAGCGTGATGGCGATCTTGTCCGCCGCTCCGCGCGTCATGACGCCGCTCCCTGCATGCGCAATTGCATGCGCTTGATCACCAACTGTCCCAGCGTGTTGCTGACGAAGGTGATGACGAACAGCAGCGTGCCCATGAAGAACAGCGACGAGTAGTGCGCGCTGCCGACGACGACTTCGCCCATCTCCGCGGCGATGGTCGCGGAGAGCGTGCGCAGCGGATCGAAGAGCGAGAACGAAGTGATCGCCGCGTTGCCGCCGGCCATGAGCAGGATCATCGTCTCGCCGATCGCGCGTCCGAACGCGAGCACGAACGACGCGAACACCGCCGGTGCGGCCGCGGGCAACACGACTTTCCACGCGGTCTGGAAGCGCGTGGCACCGAGCGCGTACGACGCCTCGCGATGCGCGCGAGGCACGGCCGACAATCCATCCTCGGAGATCGTGTAAACGATCGGCACGAGCGCGAAGCCGAGGGCGAGTCCAGCGTTGATGGCGTTGAGTCGATAGGTGAATCCGAACGCGTCCTGCAGCCACGTCGCGATGACGATCAGCGCGAAGAAGCCCATCACCACGGACGGGATGCCAGCCAGCAACTCGATCACCGGCTTGATCACTTCACGCAGCCTCGGCGGCGCGAACTCGGAAGAGAAGAGCGCCGCGGCAACGCCGACGGGACAGGCGAAGAGCAGTCCGACGATCGTCGCCTTCAGCGTGCCGAGGATGATCGGCCAGAGTGAGACCTTCGGCACGTCGGAGGTCGGCTGCCACACGAAGCGATCCGTGATCGTCGGGCCTTCCTGCTGCTCGACGAAGAACTTGTGCACGTTCGCCTCGCGCTGGATTTCCTTGTCCGTGAAGATCGGAATCGTTTCTTTGAAAGTGAACAAGAAAATCAGAAAGATGAAGACGATCGCCACCCAACCGGCGATGGAAAACGTGCCGGTCATGAGCGCGTTCTGCGCCTTGCGCAGTCGCTCGCGCCGGCGGAACACGGCTTCGTGTCGCGGTTTCATTGCGCGGTGTTGAGCGGGAAGTATCCGACCTTCGTCACGAGCGCCTGCGCCTCGGGCGTGATCGCCCACTGCGCGAACTTCGTCACGCGCTCCGGAGCGCTGCTGGGGTAGTAGAGAAACAGCTTGCGGCTCAGCGGATACGTGCCGTTGGCGACGGTCGTCTCGGACGGCGCAATCGGTTGCGCGCCTTCCGCCTGAATCGCGATCGCGCGCACGTCTTTCGCGTAGGCGATGCCGCCGTAGCCGATGCCGTTCTTGTCGCGGCCGACCGCGTTGATGACCGCCGCGGTTCCCTGCAGCGTCTGCACTCGCGGATGAAAGTCGCCCTTCTCGAGGACGTGCTCGCGGAAGTAGTCGTACGTGCCGGACGAGTTCTCGCGCCCGTACAAAATGATCTGCGCGTCCGGACCGCCCACCTGATTCCAGTTGGTCGTCTTCCCCTGGAAGATGTCCTTGATCTGCGCGAGGGTGAGGTGCTGCACGGGACTGGTGTTGTTGACGAACACGCCGAGGCCGTCGAGGGCGATCGGATGTTCGACGATCTCGGAGCCGCGGCTCGTCGCGGCTTTCTGCTTCTCGTCGCCCTTCATCGGACGCGAGGACATCGCGAGATCGACGGTGCCATTGATGAGCGCCGCGATGCCAGTGCCGCTGCCTCCGCCATTGACCTGCACCACCTCGCCCGGATTCGCCTTCATGTACTCCTCGGCGAGACGCTGCGTGAGGATCACCATCGTGTCGGAACCTTTGATGGTGATGGGCTTGTTCGAAGAACGCGACTGCGCGCCATCGGTCGACGTCTGGTGCTGCTCGCGCCCGCCACATGCGACGAGGGCGATGGAGAGGAGGAGCGTAGAGACAACTCGGGCTGCAAGCTTCATGGCGCGCACTCTAGGGTCGGCGTGTCGTGCGAACGGGCAGAGCGTGTAAATTCCGTGTAAAGCACCCGACGGCGCGCGCAATCACCCGCGTTTCGAAATGACCTCGAACGAACCCGCCTCGTAAGCCTTGCCGTTGATGATGATCTCAACGGCATGTTTACCCGGGCGTGGCACACGCGTCGTGTGCACCGCGAGCGAGAAACTCGTCGCGAGCGAGATCTTTCCGCGCGGCGGAAGAGTGACCCGCTTGATCTTGAACACCTTCGGTGCCGCGCCGCGTGCCTTGACGAAATGCACCGCGACGTCGACCAGCAGATCTTGCGCGCGCACCGACTTGCTGCGCAGCTCGAACTGCATCGCGACCCGTTTTCCGATCGCCACGCGCGGCGGATCGAACCGGACGTTCTCGATCGCGACCGATACCTTCTTCCCGTAGCCCAGAAGACGCAAGGCCGCGGCATCGCCTCGCTTCACCGCGCTTCGCAGCGCGTGCTCGACGAGCGCACGCCGCTCGGGAGACGCGTCCTCCAGCCAGGCCGAGCAAATGCTGGTCAGCAGTTCCGGATACACCTTGCCGAGGTCGTTGAGATTGTTGGCGACGCTTCTGCGGACGAGCGTCGTGGGATCGTCTTTCAACAACTCGAGCAGATCGACGACGCGCTGCGGATTCGCGTCGAGCCACGCGACGCGCGCGGCCCACGGCAGGCGAAGGCGCGTCCCTTCCGACACGAGACGGCGCACGTGCGGATTCGCATCCGTCGTCCATTTGCGAAGCACAGCGAAGGTTTTCTCCGGATCTTTGGCGATGTAGGGACGAATGCTCGACTCCGCGCTGAAGCGCTTCGTCAATTCATATTGCGCGCGCATCGAGAGATCGAAGTGCGCGAGTCCGTGCTCGGCGACGAAGATCGTGTGCGGGAAATAGAAGAAGGGCGCCATCCCGACTCCGAGAAGCTCGTCCGAGGCGTGCTCCGGACCCAGCGAGCGAAGCAGCACGTCGATGGCCTCGGGATACGCCTTCGGCAGATGTGTCGCGAGCGCGCGCGCAATGTGCCGGCCTCGATCGAGAAGCTCGAGCTCCTCGAGACCGGATGTTGCGCTTTTGACGAATGCGCGTTCAGGAAAAGACGGATGAACGCGCACAATGTCTCCGGCCAAACGGCGCACGAGAGCCGGCGAGAAGAATCCCTTCAGTGTGTCGGCCATGAGCGCGCGATTATCTCTGAACGCTTCGCGCGTATCCCGCCGGCGGACGCCCGACGAGCTTCTTGAAGTCGCGGATGAAATGAGCCTGGTCCGCGTATCCGAGGTCGAGGGCGAGGCCGGCAAAGTCTTCCGTGACGCCGGTAGCGAGTCGCTCGGCGGCCTCGATCAGTCGATAGCGCTGGATGACCCACTTCGGCGTCACGCCGACATACTCGCGGAAAAGGCGCTGCAGTTGACGCGCAGCAATCGCGTGTTCCTCCACGATCTGATCGACCTTCGTGATGCGGCGGTCCTCCGCGATGCGAGCGGCGATGCGGCCCTGCCAGCTCCATGGACCCGTTGAATGTCGGATGGAACGAGCGGAGGAACGACTCGATCACCTCGATCGAATCGGCGTCTTCGTCGTGAGAAAGTGCCTCAGCGTCGAATCCCTCGCTATCCCTACCGAAGACATCCCGCAAAGGCCATCTTCGGTCGCTCAGCGACGCCACGGGACGATCGATGAAAGCCCGGAAAGCGCCGGGGCGGAACTTCGTTCCGATCACGCGGCCGATTCCCTCCAGCTTTCTCGAAAACCTGCCGCGCATCACGCCCACGATTTCTGAGCTTCCTTTCTCCAGCACCATGTGCACCGACGGATGAGGAAGCGTCTCCGCCGTCACCGGCTCGGCGAGGTTCCATCGCACGATCCAGTAATGCTCGACGAACGGGGCCAGGTCGTCCGATGCCCAGTACCGCCGCAATCCCTCGGCCGCCCGCGTATTGAGGATTCCGCTCGGCTTGTCGTGCTTGACCCTCACCATGTCGCGTTCCTTCAATCCAGGCGCGGTTTGCGAGACTAACATTGGCGTCATGAAACGAGTGCTGGCTCTGTCGCTGCTTAGTCTCACGTTGTTCTCCGCGACCGCGGACGAGAAAGGAAAACCGATGTCCCAACACGCGAGCGGATCCTTCGAGGTGAAGATGGAACCGATGGCCAGCGAGGCCTTTCCGCGACTGTCGGGGAAGAAACAGTTCCACGGAGATCTCGAAGGAACGAGCATCAGCGAGATGATGAGTGTGGAGGGCACGGTCGAAGGATCGGGAGCCTACGCCGCGATCGAGCGCGTCACCGGAACCCTCGGCGGACGCAAAGGCTCCTTCGTTCTCGTCCACAGTGGCACCATGCGAAGAGGCGGCGAGTTCAACATGATCATCCGTGTCGTGCCCGACTCCGGCACCGGCGAGCTCACGGGTATCAGCGGAAGCATGGAGATCGTGATCGAAGGACGCGACCACTTCTACAAGCTCGATTACGTGCTTCCGGAGCCGTGATGGCTCACCGGGACTTGTCGCAGTGCTTCTGAACTTCCGCCAGGACTCGGGTGCAGCCTCTGTCGCCGTCCAATCCCGCGCGCGAGCATTCGGCAAGACGCCAGGTCACGCTTCGCATGATCTCTTTTTCCGGCGGGACGCTCGCGCAGAATCCGCTGTCGCGCCGGCTGCTCTCCAGGCAGCCGGAAAGCCAGATCCGGGCGTGAACCTGGCTGAGGATGGAGCTGTCCTTGCGATACGTGCGCATCGTCTCGGCGACGCATTCCGCATCGGTTGCCGACCGGCCGAACTCCTGTCCCTGCGCACGAACCTGAGCCGCCTGCGCCTGGACTCGGCCTTGTTCTGCCGCCAAAATCGCACGGCCACCAGCACCACGATCCCGGCCAGGACGATCAGCACGACACAGCCGACGAGCAGTCCCTTGATCACAGGCCTCATGTGCCGATACGGTACCTCGCTTTTTGGGGCGTGGGAGAATACCGCCATGCGCCTGGTCGCCGTTCTCGTCGCCGCGGCGTTGCTCGCTGGATGCAGCGGCGAGGCCGACTTCAGCGGCGCCATCGAGACCGAGATCCTGCCGGCGGAGCAGTATCAGCAGGAGATCGCGTCCATCGATCGTCTCCTGTTTCGCGAAGAAGCGCTCGGCGAAGAGGGCGTGCGCGAACTGGAGAACGTCATCGCCGGGTTGTCCAAGCGAGTCGGTGCGCACTCCGATTCGAAGTTCATCAAGATCGAGTCGCTCGAGCTGAACCTGCTCGCGAAACGCGCCGGACGGCTCTCTCCCGGCGGCACCGGAAAAGAGCTGCAGAACGACTGGATGCGCCTGCGCAACAACCTGTTCGACGACCGGGCCTGGTTTGTCCGCAGCGCGGCCGATCTCGAGTACGCGGCGAGCGTCGTTCCTCCGCCGCGGGAGATACCGGCGCCAGGTGTGATTGTCCGTCCCACGGAAATTGCCGTACAGCAACGCTCCGAGCTGACCGGCAAGTGGAGCGTCGTCTCGATCGTCGCGAACGGCGAGCCGCGCGAGGATGAAGAGCTGACCGGGTCGTTCTGGACGTTCGACGCGCCGCGACTCGTGATGCAGTCGGCCGCGGGCACGGAGACGGTCTTCCACTTCACTCCCGAGGGTGAGTTCCTTCATGTGTCCGGAGCCTCGGGCGAAGACGGTTGGATGCGATACGAGCTCGCATCCGGCGCGCTTCGCGTCGCGTTCTACGACGGTCTCGGTGCCAAACCACCGGGGTTCGAGGCCGACCCGGCGCGGAAAGACCCGATGCTGCTCGTCATCCGGCTCGTCGCCGTTCGTTGAATGGACTACGCGCTCAAATCCACGTCCGCAAACGGCAGGTGATTCGCCGGCGTGATGTTCACGTTCTTCACCTTCCGCGAGCGGATCGCGCTGGACGCGCCATAGACGATCGGGACGAGGATGGCTTCGTTCTCGATCATGTCCGTGATCACTTTCCGGTTCGCCGGTGAAGGATCGGTGCGATAGGCCACCAGCGCCGCATCCATCTCCGGTTTGTTCCAACGCGCCAGATTCGAGAGGTATTGATTCTTCGTCGACACCTGTGCCGAGTGCAGGAGCGACTCGTAGAACTCCGCGGGATCGGGATTGTCCGCGACCCATCCCGCCAGGGCCATGTCGTATTCGCCGCGTGCGAGGGTGCTGAAAAAATCCTCGGCACTGCGCGTCACGATGAGCTCCACCGTAATTCCATACGCTGCGAACTGGCGCGCGATCTCCTCGGCGGAAGGCAGTGGCTTGAGGATATAAGGGCGAGGAGTCCAGGGCACCACCAGCGTGAGTCGCGAGGGCTTGTTCGGATAGTTGCGCAACAGCTCCGGATCCCTCGCTCCGAAGTTCCCCGTGGCCTTCCCCATCAGCGGCGGGATGATGTCGGCGGCAGTGAACGCGAGGTGATTCCGTTCGTAATTGATCTGCGCGATCGGCGTCGTATCGATGGCGTGCTGCAATGCGCGCCGCAAGTTCACGTCCGTCAAGGGAGGCTTCTGGCTGTTGAAGTACAGGATGCTCGTGGAGTTGCTCGGCAACTGCATGGGCATGTATCCGGTGATCCCATACTTCGCGACTTCGTTGACCGAGAGATTCAAGGTGAGGTCGATCTCTCCGCGTTTCGCCGCCTCGATCAGCTTCAGCGGTGTGCCGTCCGGCTCGGCCGGATAAACGACGAAGAGCAGGTCGTCGATGTGGGCCTTGTTCCAGTAGCGAGTGTTGCGCTGGAGATGAGACAGGCCGGCCTGCTTCATGGAGCTGATCGTCGAGCCTGGAGCGGGGACATACGGTCCCGTTCCCACATAGCCGCCGCCGCGCTCCAGAACGATCGCGGTGTTCCATTGCGTGAGCACCATCTCGAAGCGCGGGCTGGGACCTGACATCGCAAAGACCACGCGGTCGTTGGCAACGGTGACCTTCGTGCGGCCGAACAGTGCTTTGGTCCTCGCGAGCGAGGCTCCTGCGAGCTCCGCCGTGAGAGGCGTGCCATCCGAGAAGACGATGCCCGGCCGCACTGCCGCCGAGTAGACGGGCTGATCGCCGGCGCGATCCAGACGAAGTCTTTCCGCGAAGAGCCAGGGCTCGATGCTTCCCGACGGCGTCACGATGTACGGCGTCTCGAAGATCTGTTCGAGGACGAGCGCCGTGATCGTGTCTCCCGCCTGGCGCGGATCCATGGTGCCCGGTGTACTGAGGACTCCGATGCGAATCGACTTCTTCGTGGGCGATGCAATCGTCGTCGCCGGCACCTGCGCGCTGGTCATGCTTCCTCCGTGATTCTCTCTCGGAGAGGCAGCGTAGCAAGGGCAATGTTGGGAGATGTTAAGCGGCGGTGAACTTGCGCGCTCAAGACGCGTCCTGAGTCATGCCGCCGCACCGAGAACCTCCGCTTTGAATGGCGCGAATTGGAAAGCGGAGGCGTTGCCTCCGCACTCCACATGTCACACCTCCGGCTCGTGCTCGGGATCGATGTTCGTCATCTCGGCGATCACCATCCGCTTGGCCGGCTCTCCGTGGACCTCGCCCACCGCGCCGCCCGGCAACGTGAACGCGCCCGCGAGCGCGATCGCCACCACGGCTGCGCAGACCCAGAAGATGTTTCGCAGCGTTCCCTCGAGTGCGCCCTGCAGTTGCGCGAGCTCCGCGGGTGCGAGATGCGCGCGCGCCGCGGGGTTCACGAGCGCGTTCGGATCCTGCGCGAACTGCGCGAGCCCCGCGGCGAGCAATGCGCCGAGGATGGCCACACCGAGTGCGCCGCCGATCGAGCGCGAGAACTGATTCAGCGAGGTCGTGATCCCGAGCTGCTCGCGACGCACGGAGTGCTGCGATGCGACGAGCAGCGTGAACATGGTCAGTCCGAGGCCCGAGCCGATCACGATCAGCTCGAACATCATCAGCGCCTTCGGCGTCGTGCGTGTGAATGTCGCCAATGCCACAAAGCCGCCGAGCATCAGTATCAATCCGAGGATCACCAGCACGCGCGAGCCGAAACGGATCAGCAGACGGCCGCCGATGATCGACACGATGACCCAGGACAGCATCAATGGCGTGAGGAACGAGCCGGCTTCCGTGGCCGTTGCGCCGAGGACGCCCTGCGCGAGGAGCGGCACGAACGTGATCACCGCGAACATCGCGATGCCCGAGAGAAAACCGACGCCGACCGCGACGGCGACGACGCGGTTGCGGAACAGCCCCAGAGGCACGACCGGATCTTTCGCGCGTTGCTCGATGCGGATGAACCAGAACAGCGACGCCACGACGAGCGCGATGAGCACCATGTTGCGCGGCGTGGCGATGCTCTGCGCGCCGAGAACGAGCAGGAGAATCGTCACCGCGATCGTCAGCACGGTCGAGCCGAGGTAGTCGATCGACGGCCGCTCGTGCCGAGGCGGCTCGCGCAGCGCAATGCCGATGATCAGCGCCGCGGCGATGCCGACGGGCAGATTGAGCAGGAACACCCACCGCCACGAAAGCTGATCGGTGATGAAGCCGCCGACGAGAGGGCCGAAGATGCTGGAGAGTCCCCACACGCCGCTGAAGAATCCCTGCATCTTCGCGCGCTCCTCGAGCGTGAAGATGTCGCCGATGATCGTCATCGCCAGCGGCACGAGCGCACCCGCGCCGACGCCCTGCACCGCGCGGGCGACGATGAGTTGCGTCATCGTCATCGCGAGACCGCACGCGGCCGAGCCGATCACGAATACGCCGACGCCGATCTGGAACAGACGGCGGCGGCCGAAGAGATCGGAGAGCTTGCCCCACACCGGCACGGTCACGGTGGAGGTGAGGAGGTACGCGGAGAACACCCAGCTGTAGTGCGCGAGCCCGCCCAGCGCCGACACGATCGTCGGCATCGCCGTGCCGACCACCGTGGCTTCCAGCGCAGCCAGCAGCATTCCGGTCATGACGCCGATGGTCACGAACCAGCGGCGGCGGGAGGACATCGCGAGCATAGGCGGCGCATTGTAGGTCCTTACGTAGGGCGCGGCTTTAGCCCGCCCCTCCACGGGGGAGGCGGGCTGAAGCCGCGCCCTACGTACCACGCGTTATGCTCTCTCCCCCGTGACCATCCCGCTCTTCAACCGCGAGCTGAGCTGGCTCGAGTTCAACCGGCGCGTGCTCGCCGAGGCCGAGGGCGCGGACCTGCCGTTGCTCGAGCGCGCGAAGTTCCTCAGCATCACCGCCACGAACCTCGACGAATTCCTGATGGTGCGCGTCGGCGGCATCCGCCAGCTCATCGAGAGCGGGATCCGCGAGCGCTCGATGGATGGACTTACGCCGAAGCAGCAACTCAAGGCCATCCGCGACCGCGTGAAGGCGCTGCAGCGCGACATGTACCGCGTGTTCGACGGACTGATGCCGAAGTTGCGCGCGGCGGGCGTGCGCATCGATCCGGCCAGCGTCTTGACGAAAAAGCAGCAGGCCGTGCTCGCCGAGGAGTTTCACGCGCGCGTCGCGCCGATCCTCACGCCGCTGGCCGTCGATCCCGGACATCCGCTGCCGTTCCTCGCCAGCGGATCGCTCAACCTCGCGATCATCCTCGCCAGCGGCGTCGAGACCTACACCGCGTTCCTCAAGATCCCGAAATCGCTGCCGCGTTTCGTGACCATCGCGCCGCGGCGCTTCCTCCCCGTCGAAGAGCTGATCAAACTGAACGCCTCGTACTTCTTTCCCGGACTCGAAGTGCGCGAGGTCGTACCGTTCCGCGTCCTGCGCAACGTCGACATCGCGCTGCGCGAAGACGACGTGCAGGACCTCCTCAAGTCCGTCGAGACCGAGCTGCGGATGCGCGAACGAAAGGAAGTCGTCTGGATGGAGGTCGCGCGCACCGCGAGCGAACAGGCCGTCGCGCTCCTGCAGCGCGAGCTCGACGTCGTGCGCGACGACGTCTTCCTCACGCCGGGACTGCCGAAGCTCGGCGACCTGATCGACATTTACGGGCGCGTCGGCGAATTGAAGGACGAGCCGTTCAACCCGCGCATCCCGGTCGAGCTCGCGACGCACGAGGACATGTTCTCGATCATCCGCGCCGGCGACATTCTCCTGCATCGTCCGTACGACTCGTACACCGCGGTCGTAGAGTTCGTGCAGAGCGCCGCCGACGATCCCGACGTCATCGCCATCAAGCAGACGCTCTACCGCACCGAACCGGGCTCGGTGGTCGTCGACGCGCTCGCGCGCGCGGCGGAGAAAGGGAAACAGGTCGCGGCGATCGTCGAGGTGCAGGCTCGCTTCGACGAGGAGCGCAACATCGCCTGGGCGCGCAGGCTCGAAGAAGCGGGAGTGCAGGTCGTGTACGGGCTGATGGGCGTCAAGACGCACTCGAAGATCTGTCTCGTCATCCGCCGCGAGGGAGGCGAGCTGCGGCGCTACGTGCATCTCTCGACGGGAAACTACAACGCGAAGACGGCGCGGCTGTACACCGACATCGATCTGCTCACCGCCGATCCGGCGATCGCCGAGGATGCGGCGCAACTGCTGAACCTCGTCACCGGCTACAGCGCCGAGACCGCGCAGGACCTCTTCGCGCGCCACTCGAAGGAGTGGCGGTGGAAGAAGCTCGTCCCGTCGCCGATGGAGTACCACGCCTGGACGCTGCGGATGGTCGAGCGCGAAACGAAGCACGCGCGCGAAAAACGCCCCGCGCAGATCATCGCGAAAATGAACTCACTGGTCGACCCGCAGGTGATCGAAGCGCTCTATCGCGCCGCCGACGCGGGTGTGAAGATCGATCTGATCGTGCGCGGGATCTGCTGTCTCGTGCCGCGCGAGAACATCCGCGTGCTGTCGATCATCGATCGCTTCCTCGAGCACTCGCGCGTCTTCCTCTTCCGCAACGGAGGCGCGACGGAGATCTACGCGGCCAGCGGCGACTGGATGCCGCGCAATTTCTTCCGACGCATCGAGGTGACCTGGCCGATCCTCTCCCCCCGCCTCCGAGACCGCATCGAGCTCCAAATCCTCGGCACGTGCCTCGCCGACGACGCCAAGAGCTGGCGGCTGATGACCGACGGAACGTACCGGCGCCGCAAAGCCGGCCCGCGCGCGATCCGCAGCCAGCAACGCTTCATCGACATCGCAAGAGCGGAGTCGGTGAAGCTGCCTTCGTACGATGAAGCGGTGAAGAAGCCCGCACAGGTGAGGCGGAAGGTGAAGAAGAAGACGTAGGACAAATAGGACGAATAAGACGAATAGGACTCATATAGGTCCTATGTGTCCTATTCGTCCTATTTGTCCTATCTCTTCCTCTTAGCCTTGCGCCTGATCTTCGGCGCTTGCTCAATCGACTCTTCGTAATCCCCAAGCGACACCGCTTCCGCTCTTGCGATATCGATGAACCGCTGCTGGCTCGCGAGGCCGCCGCGGCGCGGGGTCCACGTTCCGTCGGGCTGCAGGTCCCACGATGACGCACCGTCCTGCAGCGTGATCTCGAGGATCTGTTCCGCGCGCTCGCGCACGAAAGGGTCGAGCAGCGGGAACATCACTTCCACTCGGCGCGTGAAGTTGCGCGGCATCCAGTCGCCGCTCGACAGATACACCTCGGGGCTCCCGGCATTCTCGAAGCGCACGATGCGCGAGTGCTCGAGATAGCGGTCGACGATCGACATCACGTGAATGTTCTCGAGCGGCACGAGCGAGCAGATCGCGCGCACGACGAGCTCGATCTTCACGCCCGCCGCCGCGGCGCGATAGAGCGCGTCGATCACCACCGGATCGACGAGCGAATTCACCTTCGCGGCGATGCGCGCGGGCTTGCCCTCCTTCGCGTGCTTCAGCTCGCGCTCGATCTTCGCGATCAGCGCGCGCTGATAGTCGAACGGCGCGACGATGAAGTGTTTCCACTGCGGCTTTCCGCTCGAAAGACTGGCCGAGCTGAAGCCGGTCAGCACGTTGATGAGCTGCGAGGCCTCGCGTCCGAGCTCGTCGTTCGCGGTGAGCAGGTCGAGGTCCGAGTACGCGCGCGCCGTGTCGACGTTGTAGTTGCCGGTCGACAAGTGCACGTAATGGCGCAGCCCGTCGTCCTCGTTGCGCACGACCACGCACACTTTCGCGTGCGCCTGAATCCCGACCAGGCCGTAGACGACCTGCGCACCTGCCTCCTGCAGCCGCGCGGCCATGGCGATGTTCCTCTTCTCCTCGAAACGCGCCTGCAGCTCGATCACGACCGTGACCTGCTTGCCGTTCTGCGCGCCGAGGACGAGCTTGTCGATCACCGGCGAGTCTTCGTCGGTCTGATAAACGGTCTGCTTGATCGCGACCACCGCGGGATCCGTGGCCGAAGCGTGCAGCAGCTCGATGATCGCGGTGAACGAGTCGTACGGGCGATGCAGAAGAACGTCGCGGTCGCGGATGATCGAGAAGATGTCCGCGGAAGACGCGAGCCGCTGTGGGAGCCGCGGATTGAACTCGGGATAGCGGAGCGATTCGACTTCGTCCGCGACGGCCGCGAGGTCGTTGATCTTGAGGAATCCCGGCACGCGATAGACGTCCTCGTCCCGCGCGCGCATCCCCGCGGTGAGCACGCGCACGATGTCGTCATCGGCGCGGTGATCGATCTCGAGACAGATGACCTGCTTCCGCTCGCGCCTGCGCAGCTCGGCCTCGACGGAGTCGCGCAGGTCTTCGACTTCGTCGCGGTCGATGCTCAGCTCCGAGTTGCGGATCGCGCGGAACAGCACCGCTCCGCGCACTTTCAGCGCGGGGAAGAAGTGATCGAGGTGGGCCATGATCAGCGATCCGATCGGCACGAAGCGTTGACCGGTGACGCGGATGAATCGCGCCAGCAGCGGCGGGATCTTGAACAGCACCACGTGCTCGCCGCGCCCCGATTCGACGGTCACGGCGATGTTGAGCGCGAGGTTCGCCACGAACGGGAACGGATGTCCGGGATCGATCGCCAGCGGCGTGAGCACAGGCGCGACGGACTCGCGGAAGTACTTCGTCAGCGGCGCCTGCTCCTCGGCCGTGAGATTGCGGAAGCTCTCGACGACGATGCCCTGCGTGCGCAGCTCGGGAAGGAGCTCGTCGTTCAGGCAGTCGTACATCGCGTCGAGCAACTCGCGCGTGCGCTGGCGCATCGCGGCCATCTGCTCCGATGGCAGGAGGCCGTCGGGTGAGTGCTCGGTGATGCCGGCGTCGAGGAGATCGCGCGTCGCGCCGACGCGGACCATGAAGAATTCATCGAGGTTGCGCGAGCAGTACGTGAGGAAGCGCAGCCGCTCGATCAGCGGCACTGAAGTTTGGCGCGCCTTCTCCAAAACGCGGCCGTTGTAGTCGAGGCGGCTGAGCTCGCGGTTCAGCAGCGGAAGCGTTTTCGTCCCGAGCACGTGCGGTATCGTAGCTTCAGGCGTGGCTTACGCGATCGAGGGCGACGAAACTTTACACGCGTCCATCCAACGAATCATGGACGAGCTGATCGTGCGCGCGCGCGACATCCTGGTCGATCCCGAGACCTCGGCGGAGAAACGCGTGCACGAGGCGCGCAAGCGATTCAAGGAGACACGCGCGCTCATCCACCTCATCCGCAAACCCCTCGGCGATCAGTTCGCGCACGAGAACGCCTGGTACCGCGACGCGGGACGCGAGCTCGCCGCCGCGCGCGACGCCGACGCGATGGTCGCGGCGCTGGAGAAGCTCGAATTTCCCGCGCGCACCAAGCAACGCGCGAGAAAAGTGCTCGACGCACAGCGCGCCGATCACCCGCCGCTCGATCCGCTCATTGCCGACGTCGTCGATCAACTCGTCGTGGCGCACGGACGCGTCGGAATGTGGCCGGAGCTGGACGACTCGTTCGAGACGATCGCGGACGGCTTGCTGCGCACGTACCGCGACGGGCGTCGCGACTTGCAACAACACGAGACGCCCGAGGAGCTGCACGACTGGCGCAAGCGTGTGAAGGAGCACTGGTATCACGTCCAGCTCCTTCGGCACGTCTGGCCGGACATGATGAAGCCATACGCCGAGGTGCTGTCCACGCTCTCGCACGCCCTCGGCGATCATCACGATCTGCATGTCCTGAGGGATCGGCTCGAGAAAGCGGGGCGGTTCGGTCCGACACTGAAAGTGATCGACGAGCGCCAGGACAAGTTGCAGCGGGAAGCCGAGGAGATCGGCGCGCGCGTGTACGCGGAGAAGCCGCGCGCGTGGTTGGCGCGAATGCGGAAATACTGGGACTCGTGGCCTCGTACCGCGCACTAGACCCGCCCGCGGGACGCCTGATTTTCATCGGCGACATCCACGGCTGCTACGACGAGCTCGTGGAACTACTCGCGCGACTCGCGCCGTCGAAGAACGACGTCGTCGTGTCGGTCGGCGACATCGTGACGAAAGGTCCCGCGGCGGATCGCTGTCTCGATCTCTGGCGCGAGCGCGGATATCTCGCCGTGCAGGGGAACAACGAGATCAAGCTCCTCGGCAGCGCGCGTCCGCTGCTGCGTTTCCTGTCGCGCGATCGCGTTTTGCGCCGCGGCGATCTCCTGCGCTTCATCGAGTCGTGGCCGATCGTCATCGACTTTCCCGCAATCGCGGTGACCGCGGTGCACGGAGGGTTCCTCCCAAAGATGCGCGTGACGCCGGAGGAGGTCGAGCGCGAACGCGAAGTCCTGCCCGAGCTGCGCTGGATTCGCCGAAAGAACGGCGACTGGCAACCGGTGCCGAAGGAGAAGAAAAAACGCGACGACGTGCTCTGGTCGGAGAAGTGGAAAGGCGATCGCTTCGTCGTCTACGGCCACACGCCCCTGCGCGAGCCGAAGTTCGACGCGTACGCGCTCGGACTCGACACGGGATGTGTTTACGGCGGGATGCTCACCGGCGCGGTGTTCGCGAACGGCGAGTGGACGATCGAGGCGGTGAAGGCGAAGAGGAAGTACGCGGAGTGATTACTCTCCCAACTTCCGCAAAATCCGCGGCGGCAACATCCATTCGAGCAGCGCCTTGCCGTCCGGCAGTAACCGCACGCCGTAGCACCCGCCCTTCTTCAACTCCAGTCCCTCCACGCCCACGAGCGCGCGCAGTCCCTCGGTGAGCACCGGCTCGTGGCCGATGATCACGGCGCGCCGTTCCTGGATCGACTTGATCAACGCGAGGAACTGCTTCGACGTCGCGGCCGGGCTGAGCGCGTCGGTCGTGTTCACGTTCGCGCGGGAGCGATACGCCTTCGAGACCCACAGCGCCGTCTGCACGGCGCGGAGGAGCGGGCTCGAATAGATCGCCTGCGCTTTCGGCAGCGCGCTTTCGAGGCCGCGGGCGATCTGCTTCATCCGCGCGTGGCCTTCGGCGGTGAGGCCGCGGTCTTCGTCCTTCTTGTCGGGCGTGGCGTCTTCGGCGATGCCGTGACGGAGGAGGACGATGAATCGCTCAGGCCGCGGCGCTGCTGCTTTCTTCGAAGTCGACATCGATCTCGAACACCTTTCCGAAGTATTTCGCGCGTTTCATGGCCGCGGCGACTTCGACCTCGCCGTTGCCGCGCAGACGGACATGGAAGAGCACCTTCTTGTCGTGGACCTCGACGCCGACGTCGCGCACCGCGCGCCGTCGTCCGCGATCGAGCGCGTCGGCGATGCGGAGGACCGCGGCGAGCTTGCAGACGACGTCCCGCTGCGCGTCCGAGAGCTGCACGAAGTTGTCATCCTCCTCGCTCGGCGGCGACTTGCGGTAGTAGCGCGCGACGTTCGCCACCACCGCAACCTGGTCGGGCGTGAACCCGCGCAGTCCGGCGTGGCTGATCAGGTAATACGAATGCAGGTGATTCGCCTGATACGACACGTGCATCCCGACCTCGTGCAGCAGCGCGGCGTACTCGAGCAGCTCGCGCTCGCCCATCCGCAGCCGATGCAGTTCCTGGGTCTGATCGAAGATGCGCAACGCGAGCCGCGCTACGTGCGTCGCGTGCGTGCGCTCGACGTCGCTGCGCTCGACGAGGTTCATCACCGACGAGCGTCGCACGCTGCCACGCTGCTTCGGCTCGCGCACGCGGTCGATCACGAACTCCACGATCCCCTCGCGCAACGCGGCGTCGCTCGCGCGAAGCTGGTCGAGCTTGAGACCGCGCATGATGACGTCGAGCACGATCGCTCCGCCGAGGATCGTTTCGGCGCGGCGCTCGTCGATGGCGAAGCGCTTCGCACGATCGGCGGCGGAGAGCGGCGTCAGCGCGTCGATGATCTCGCGCAGGCGCTTGCGCGAAAGCCACTTCAGTCCCGAGGTCATCGAGTCGGCATTCGCCGCCAGCGTGGCCAACGTGAGAATCGTGCCCGAGGTGCCGACGGAGAAATCGAATCCGAGTGCGGCGATGCGCGCCAGCGGTTTCTTCAGACGCTTCGTGACGTACGCGCGGCAGTCGTCGATCATCGCCGGCGTGGTTACACCATCGAGCTCGAACATCTGCGACATCCGCAGCGCGCCCACCGGCTCGCTGCTCGTGAGGAAGACCTGATCCGCGGTGCCGACGATCAGCTCCACGCTGCCGCCGCCGATGTCGACGGCGAGAGCCGTGCCGCCGTGAAAGTCGATCGCGGACCGCACGGCGCGGTAGATGTAGTCCGCTTCCTCCTCGCCGGAGATCACGCGCACTTTGATGCCGGAGGCCTTCTGCACGGCGCGGATGAACGCGCGGCCGTTCGGCGCCTCGCGGATCGCGCTCGTGGCCACGGCCACGACGTCGTTCACTTTCCAGCGCTCGACGATGCCGGCCATCTTCTTCATCGCCTCGACGCCGCGCTCGATCGCGTCATCGGTGAGCGGCCGTCCCTCGAGACTGCCGCGCCCGAGCTGGACCATCTCTTTTTCCTTGTCGATAACGCGATAGCCGTGCTTCTGCTCCTCGACCACGATCATGTGGATCGAGTTCGTCCCGACGTCGATCGCAGCAATGCGCTGGCGGGGCATGAGAGAGGGATTGTAGATGTAGGGCGCGGCTTCAGCCCGCCTCCCCCGTGCGGGCGGATCGGCGCGCGACCCCCTCCCCGCACAGGAGGCGGGCTGAAGCCGCGCCCTACGTTGTCCTACTTCACCGGGAAGTAGCCCACCTTGCTCACGATCTCCTGCCCCGCCGGACTCGTCGCCCAGTCGATGAAGGCCTTCATCTCCTTCGCCGGCTTCACGCGCGTATAGAGATAGAGGTAGCGGCTGATCGGATACTGCCCCGAGCGCACGGTCTCGAGCGACGGCAGAACCGCGGGGCTCTTGTCGTCCTTCTTCACCGCGGCGAACTTGATGCCCTTCGCGTACGCGGCGCCGCCGTAGCCGATGCCGTTCGCGTCCTTCGCCACCGCGTTCACGACCGCCGCGGTGCCCTGCAGCGTCTGCGCGCGCGGCGCGTAGTCCTTGCCCATGAGCACGTTGTCCTTGAAGTAGGTGTACGTGCCGGACGAGTTCTCGCGCGAATAGAGAATGATCGGCGCGTCCTTGCCTCCGACCTGCTTCCAGTTCGTGACCGCGCCGGTGTAGATGGCGCGGATCTGCGCGAGCGTCAGTTCCTTCACCGGATTCTGTTCGTTGAGATAGATCGACAGACCGTCACGCGCGATCGGAATCGCGAAGCCGGTCGTGGCGAAGCGCGCCTTCAGTTTGTCCGTCTCGCTGGTCTTGATCGGACGCGACGACGCGGCGATGTCGGTGGTGCCGTTGATCAGCGCGGCGATGCCGACGCCCGATCCGCCGCCCGTGACCTGGATCTGCGTGCCAGGATTCGCATTCATGAACCCCTCGGCAAGCCGCGCGTTCATGATGACCATCGTGTCCGAGCCTTTGATCGAGATCGGCTTCGCGGCGAAAACGGGCAGAGCGAGCGCAATGCACAGCAACAGTTTTTTCATGGGATCTCCTAGAACAGGAACTGGTAGCGAAGAGTGAAGACGTTGTCGTCCGGGTCGTTCGCTTCGTTTTCGATGAATTCGTAGGACGCCATCACCTTGCTGTGCGCGTCCCAGTGAAAGATGTACGTCGGGTTGATGGTGCGGATGGCGTTGTTGTCGACGTCGGTGTCGGGGTCGTATTCGTCCATACGCAGGACCAACTGGTGCTTCGTGCCGAGGTTCTGGATCGCGTAGAAATACCAGCCGTCGACGTCATGCGATTTCGTGCGCGTCGTACCCGTCGCCGGCGCCTGCTTGCCGGTGATGAACTCGCCGCGCAGAAGGAGTCCCTGCACTGGCGTGGCCCACTGGAAGTCGACGCCGAGACGGTCCTTGTCGAAGTTGACGCCGTTTGCCTGCGTGGCGGTGGCGACGAGATCCTGGCCGCGATAACCCGACGCGCCGAGATCGAGAGCGCCGAAGTTGTAGCCGACACGCGCGACGAGGTCCTTCTTCTGATTGAGGTCCGAGCTCGACGCCGTGCCGGTGCCGTTGACGATCGCGACGCGATAGCTGAAACGTTCGTTGAGGCCGAGGCCCGAGAGCATCAGGCCGCGATCGCGCTCGCCGGGGAAGAGCGTGCGCACCACGCGCGAGCGCTCCGGCACTTCGCGGTTGCTCGACGAGTACATGATCTCGTAGCCGAACGGCCAGTTGAACTGACCCGCGGTGAGCGTGTGATGCCACGGCGTCCACGGCTCGGTGAGCTCGACGTAGCCGTCCTTGAGCACGACGCCGGACGTCGTGATGTCGGGCTGAATGACGAACTTCGAAGTGGGCGTGGCCTGATAGGTGAACTTCACGCGGCCGCGTCGGATCGAGAACTGGTCGAGATTGCGCGTACCGCCGGTCACGAGCTGGTCGCGCGAGCGCTCGTCGTCGACGAACTGCGCCTGGATGTAACCGGTGATCTTGAGTCGGTTGAGGATCTCGACGACGTTCCGCGTCTCGGTCAGGGCCTCGCCCTGAGACTCGACTTGCGCCGCGACCTCCTCGGGAGTCGGCTTCGGCTTCGTATCGTCCGCTTCCTGCGCGTCATCCGCGAACAGCGGCGCACACAACGCGAGCGCCAGGGTGATGATCAGCAACTTCACTTTCATGCAGCTTCTCCTTGCCTGCGCGGAGTGTAGGTACCGCACGAAAAGGCCAAGGGCAGCCCGCGTGAAGTTGGTGTGAAGACAATAGCCCCCGGCTTCAGCCGGGGGACGCGGGGAACGCGTTCACGCCACCGTGTTCACGCCACGGGCAGCCGCATGATGAACGTCGATCCCGATCCCTCGACGCTCTGCACGCTGATCGAGCCGTCGTGCGCTTCGATGATCGCGCGTGCGATGTAGAGGCCGAGACCGAGGCCGCCGTAGTAGCGGCTGGAGACGTTGCGGGCGCGGTGGAAGCGCTCGAAGAGCTGCGGGATCTCGTCCTTCGGGATGCCGATGCCGTGGTCCGTCACCGACGTCAGCATCACCCCGTCCTCGAACTGCACCTGGAGATCGATGTCCGACCCCTCGGGCGAGTACTTGAGCGCATTCGACAACAGGTTGTCGATGACCTGACGCATGCGGTCGGGATCCGCGGAGACGATCGCGTCGCCGGCATCGACGGCCATGCGGATCGACCGCGTCGGATGCTGCACCTGAAACGCGGAAACGCGCGCGCGGATGAAGTCCTGCCAGCGGATCGACTGCGGATGGATCTGCAGACGATTCGTCTCGATGCGCGAGACGTCGAGCAGCTCGGAGATGAGACCCATCATCCGCTCGATCTCGCCGAGCACCGCGTTGATGTACGTCGCGCGTTCATCGGGCTCGAGATCGTCGACCGTCTGCGAGAGGAGCTGCGTGTACCCCTTGATCGTCGTCAGAGGCGTGCGCAGCTCGTGCGACGCGACGGAGAGGAACTCGTCTTTCTTGCGGTCGAGCTCCTGCAGCGCGGTGATGTCGCGGATCACGAGCACGGCGCCGACGATGCCGCGACTCTCGATGGGCGCGGCGGCGATGGAGAGATCGAGATCGCGTCCGGTGATGAGGTTGCGTCCGACTGCGAGATAGTCGGGGACCGTTTGTCCCGCGAGTGCGCGCGCGTAAGGCATGTCCGGATACGCGATCGGCCGCCCTTCGGAATCGCGAAGGTTCAATCTCGCGAACGAGCCGTGCTCGATCGCCTCGGCGCGCGACGCGAGGCCGAACATGTTCAGCGCGGCCTGGTTCACGTCGACGACGTCACCGCTCGCGTCGTAGACCCACAAACCGTCGGTCATCGACCCGAGGATCGAGTCGAGGCGCGCCGAGCGCTCGGCCATCATCGTGGCGAGGTTCTCGATCTCGCGCCGCGCGCGCACCTGCTCGGTGACGTCCTGCACGAGGATGGTGAGACTCTGCGTCGTGCCCGAGAAACGTCCGCGCGCCGCGGAGATGATCCGGTTGACGTAACGATCGCCGACGCGCAGCTCTTCGTCGATGCGCGGCTCGCCGGAGTCGGCGACCTGCTTGAGGATCTGCTCCGTGCCCGGCATCACCTCGGCGCCGCGCAGGCCGATCACCTTCGTGTCGAACCCGATGCGACCGAGGTCCAGCGCGAAGTCGAGGAAGCGCGCGTTGGCGAGCTCGAAGCGCAGCTCGTCGGCGGAGATGACGGCGATGCCGATGGGCGCCGTCTCGAGCACAGCCTCGAAGCGGACGCGCGCGTCGACTTCGCGACGGGCCAGCTCTTCCGCGGCGCGATGGCCGTCCTGGGCCATGCGCGTGAGTCGGTGGATGTGGCTCGCCGCGCCGATGCGCTCCGCCACCGATTGCGCGAACTCGAGATCTTCCGCGTCGAAGTTCCGGCGTGGATCCGACTGCGAGAGGATCACCGCTCCGATGCGCTCGCCGTACGACTCGATCGGGTAGGAGATGAGACTCTGCTCGTGCATCGCGGCCTTGACCTGGCGCTCTTCCTCGTCGCGCGAGAAACCGAGCAGCGCTTCGCCGCGGACTTCGTAGAACAGCAGCGGACGTCCGATGTGGAAGACCGTGCCGGACAGACCTTCTCCCGGACGGTACGGATTGTTCGCGTAGTAGCTGCGGTATTGAGCGAGATCCTTCTCGACCGTGCCGTAACCGACGAGATCGAGCGTGCCGCTCATGGCGTGATAGAGCGAGATGCGCACGGTGCCGGCCACGGCCTGCGCGATGCGCATCGCCGGATCGTCGAGATTCTCGAAGCTCGGCGAGAGCGCGACCATCTCCAGTCCGAGGTTCGCGAGACATTCGGCGCGTCTGCGGCGCCAGGCCTCGCGCTCCGCGTTCTGGCGCTCGTCGGTGACGTCGCGTGAGAGAACGACCGAGCCGATGATGCGTCCGGCCTGATCGCGGATCGGCGCGGCCTTGAGATTGACGACGCGGTCGTCGTCGGTGCGCGCCTCGTGCACGAGATAGTCGGATTTCACGACGTCGCCCTGCAGCGCGCGCATCGACGGGAGCTCATCGGTGCTGAGCGGGCTGCCGTCGATGTAGCGGTGCCGATTGCCGCGCACGCGTCCCTCGGGATCGGGCGTGAAGAGGACGCTCGGCTCGCGTTGCGCGGCGGCATTCATCCGTTCGAGGCGTCCGTTCGCGTCGTAGATCGCCGCAGCCTCGGGGATCTGATCGAGGATCGCGTTCACCTTCGCCATCTCGCGGACGGCGCGGTTGTGGAGGAGCGTGTTGTTCAACGCGAGCGTCGCGTAGCGGCCGATCTCCGCGAAGAGCGTGACCTCTTCGTCAGTCCACTCGCGCGCGGGCTGACAATGATGGAGGCCGAACGCCCACGGCTCTTCCTCGCGCGGACGGAGGACTTGCACCATCGCCGTGCAGATCTGAAAGCGCTTCGTGAGATCGGGATCGAGATCGGGATCGCCGGAGTGGACGATCACGGGCAGCGCCGATTCCATCGCCCGGCGGATGAGTCCCTGCGATTTCGCGAGCGACACCGGACCCTTGTCGGCGAGATCGCCTTCCGCGCCCGGCGCGGAGGTCGTGAACGCGACTTTCGCGAACTCGGCCTGCTCGTTCACGGGATGAAGGAGCCACGCGCGGTCGGCGTTCAGCTCTTCGCGTGTGACGGTGACGATGCGGCGCAGCACTTCGCGCAGTTCGAGCGTGCCGGTGAACGACTCGAGGATGCCGGAGAGAAAGCGATAACGGTCCTCGCTGCTGAATGCCGCGCGGTCGGGCGCAGCGGGCTCGAGATAACGCCGCATCAGGTTGCGGATCACCGCGTCGTCATGCACGAGGTCCGGCAGCACGAGGACGCGCGCCATCGGCTGCTTGCTCTCCGCCGCGTCGCGCAAACGCCGCCACATCGCGGCGCCGCTGACGGCGATGAGACGAAAGTGATGCCGGTCCAGCAGCTCGACCGCCTCCTGCTCCGAACCGGTGACGACCGGTGTGAACTGGAGGGAGCGCGCCACCTCCGCGGGCATTCGTGCAGCATGCTCCGCGGCCACGATCAGGACCTGATTGGGCATCGACGTTGGTGACGCACATGCTAGCAGGATTGGCCAACTAGAATGACTTCATGAAGCGCTCCTTCGACGACCTCGTTCACCTGCTGACTCGCCTGCGCGGCCCGGACGGCTGTCCGTGGGATCGCAAGCAGACGCTGCCGGATCTGAAGCCGTACGTGATCGAGGAAGCGTACGAAGTCGTCGACGCGATCGACCGCAACGACCGCGCGGCGCTGCTCGAAGAGATCGGCGACTTTCTCCTCGAAGCGGTCTTCATTACCGAGCTCACGCGCGAGGAGGGGACGTTCGACGTCTACGACTCCATCACCGCGATCCACGACAAGCTCGTACGACGACATCCGCACGTATTCGGCGACGTCGATGCGAAGGACGCGGAACAGGTGCTCGTCAACTGGGAGAAGCTGAAGCAGGACGAACGGAAGGCGGAGAACAAGTCGCTGCTCGCCGGCATCCCGCAATCGATGCCCGCGTTGCTCAAGGCGTCGCGCTTGACGGAGAAGGCTGCGCGCGTCGGCTTCGACTGGCGACGCACCGAGGACGTGTTCGACAAGGTCGACGAAGAAATTGCGGAGCTGCGAGAAGCCGTTGCCAGTGGCGATGTGTCGCACGTGCACGAGGAGATCGGCGATCTGCTCTTCACGATCGCGAACATCGCGCGGAAGGTGAACGTGAATCCCGAGGAGGCGCTGCAGTCGACGAACCGGAAGTTCATGCGCCGCTTCGAGTCGATGGAAGCGCGCGTGCGCGAGCGCGATCAGAATCTCGATCAGCTCGAGCTCGAAGAGATGGACAAGCTATGGGACGAAGCAAAAGCCGCCGAGCGGGCCTGATCGTTCTGGCGATCGTCGCGGTCATCGCGATTCACGATTTCGCGGTGCCGCACGGACGCGGCTTCGCCGCGCGCGGCGCGCTGTTCGTCATCGATGAATACCGCGCACACGTCTCGCCGCACCTGCGCGGCCGCATCACCTGCCGCTTCCAGCCTACTTGCTCGGCTTACGGGCGCGCGGCGATCGCGAAGTACGGGTTCGCGAAGGGCGCGGCGAAGACGGCTTGGCGGATCGCGCGGTGCGGACCTTGGACTTCGCAGGGGACGGTCGACCGTCCGTGACGATCTCCGCGCTCGGACAGATGTCGTTCAAAACGCAGTTCGGGCAATCGGGCTTGCGGGCGAAGCAAACGCGCCGACCGTGAAGGATCAGGCGATTCGCGAAGCCAGTCCACTCACCGCGCGGCACGATCTTCATCAAGTCCTGTTCGATCTCGACGGCATCCGTGCTCTTCGTGAAGCCGAGGCGGCCGGATAGACGCGTGACGTGCGTGTCGACGATGACCCCGGCCTCGATGCCCATCGCGTTGCCGAGGACGACGTTGGCGGTCTTGCGTCCGACGCCGGGGAGCGCGACGAGCTCTTCGATCGTTCGCGGCACTTCGCCGCCATGCTTCTCCACGAGCGCCTTCGAGCAGTTGATGACCGCTTTCGCCTTGTTGCGGAAGAAGCCGGTCTGCTTCACGGCCGTCTCCATCTCCACGAGATCCGCCTCCGCGAACGAGCGCGCGTCGGGATACTTGCGAAACAACGACTTGGTCACGATGTTCACCCGCACGTCGGTGGACTGCGCCGCGAGGATCGTCGCGATCAGCAACTGGAACGGATTGCTGTAATCGAGCTCGACGCGGGCGTCGGGATACTGTTTTTTCAACCGGGCGTGTACTTCTTTGGCGCGCGCTTTGAGATCAGACATGGCGTTGCTCGTGACTCGTTACTCGTTGCTCGTTTACTAGTACCGCATCGCCCGCGAAAAGGCACTAGCAACGAGCCACGAGTAACGAGTAACGTTCCACAATCATGACCACCACGCTTCACGCCCCGCGAACGATCCGCGCTCCGAGAGGCACAGAGTTGAGCTGCAAATCGTGGCAGACCGAAGCCGCGCTGCGCATGCTCATGAACAACCTCGATCCCGAGGTGGCGGAGCGGCCGGAAGAGCTCATCGTGTATGGCGGCATCGGCAAGGCCGCGCGGAACTGGGAGTGCTACGACGCCATCGTCGCGACGCTCAAACGCCTCAAGAACGACGAGACCCTGCTCGTGCAATCGGGCAAGCCGGTCGGCGTCTTCCGCACGCACGAGAACGCGCCGCGCGTGCTCATCGCGAACTCCAACCTCGTCCCGCACTGGGCCACCTGGGACGAGTTCCGCCGCCTCGACGCCCTCGGACTCACGATGTACGGCCAGATGACCGCCGGCTCGTGGATCTACATCGGCACGCAGGGCATCCTCCAGGGCACCTACGAATGTTTCGCCTCCCTGGCGAAGAAACACTTCGGCGATTCGCTCCGCGGAAAGCTCGTCGTCACCGCCGGCCTCGGCGGGATGGGCGGCGCGCAGCCGCTGGCGGCGACGATGAACGACGCCACCGCGCTGGTCGCGGAAGTCGACCGCACGCGCATCCAGCGCCGTCTCGACAAGCGCTACCTCGACGAGGAAGCGCCGTCACTCGACGCCGCGATCGCGCGCGCTCTCGAAGCCCGCGACCGCGGCGAGGCGATCTCCATCGGCGTCGTCGCGAATGCAGTCGAGTTGCTCGAAGCTCTGATCGCACGCGGCATCGTCCCGGACATCCTCACCGATCAGACCTCGGCGCACGACGAGCTGACCGGTTACGTCCCGACGGACATGACTTTTGACGAGGCTTTAGCGTTACGCAAAAACGATCCTGAAAAATATGTCGCTTTATCGTACGCGACGATGGCCCGGCACATGCGCGCGATGATCGAGTTGCAGCACCGCGGCGCGATCACGTTCGACTACGGCAACAATCTCCGCGGGCAGGCGCTGAAGACCGGCGTCGCGAACGCGTTCGACGTCGGCGGCTTCGTGCCGCTCTTCATCCGTCCGCTGTTCTGCGAAGGGAAGGGGCCGTTCCGCTGGGCCGCGCTCTCCGGCGATCCGAATGACCTCTTCGTCACGGACGAAGCGATCCTCGAGCTCTTCCCGAACGACACGGCGCTGCATCGCTGGGTGCGCATGGCTCAGAAACGCGTCGAATTCCAGGGACTCCCCGCGCGCATCTGCTGGCTCGGCTACGGCGAGCGCGACAAGGCCGGTCTGCTGTTCAACCGCCTCGTCGCGGAGAAGAAGGTCTCCGCTCCGATCGTGATCGGCCGCGATCATCTCGACGCCGGCAGTGTCGCCTCTCCGAATCGCGAGACCGAGGCGATGAAGGATGGATCCGACGCGATCGCGGACTGGCCGATTCTCAACGCGCTTCTCAACACCTCGGCCGGCGCGACGTGGGTGTCCGTGCATCACGGCGGAGGCGTCGGGATCGGATACTCGCTGCACGCCGGGATGGTCATCGTCGCCGACGGCACGCCCGAAGCCGCGGAGCGTTTGCGCCGCGTCCTCACCACCGATCCCGGCACGGGCGTCATGCGCCATGCGGACGCGGGATACGATGAGGCGATCGACGTTGCCCGCGAGCGCGGTGTCGATATTCCAATGTTGTGACACTACAAGCGGCACGAATAGTGGGACGATCCGCGCGGTTGTCCCAATCGTTCAAATCCCTCCGGAGGTGCAATCATCAAAGCTCAGCAGTTGAAGAAAGACTGGGTGAACATTCTCTTCCTCACCCTCACGCCGGTCATCGGCATCGCGGGTACCGCCGCCTACACCTACTCCCGCGGGTTCAGCCTTTGGATGCCGCTGCTGCTGATCGGCATGTATCTGGCCGTCGGCATGTCCATCTGCGCCGGATACCACCGCTTCTTCTCGCACAAGAGCTACGAAGCGCACCCGATCGTGCAGTCGTTCTTCGCTTTCTTCGGAGCGATGGCCGCCGAGAACTCGATTCTCGAGTGGTCCTCTCAACACCGAGTGCACCACAAGCACGCCGACAAGGACTGGGATCCGTACAACATCCAGCGCGGCTTCTGGTGGGCGCACATCCTCTGGATCTTCTACAAGAACGACGAGACGGACGAGACGTACGCGAACGCGCCGGACCTGAAGGCGAACCCGATCGTCATGTGGCAGCACCGCTGGAACAAAGTCATCCTCATCGTCGGTGGCTTCGGCATTCCGACGCTCATCGGCGCCGCATTCGGCGATCCGATCGCCGGCCTGCTGTGGGGCGGATTCACGCGCCTGGTCGTCATCCATCACACGACGTTCTTCGTCAACTCGCTGGCCCACTACCTCGGCAAGCCGGAGTTCAACGCCGAGGCTTCGGCGCGCGACAACTGGCTCGTGGCGATGGTCACGCTCGGCGAGGGCTACCACTCCTTCCATCACCGCTTCCCCGCCGACTTCCGCAACGGCATCCGCTGGTATCACTGGGATCCGGCGAAGTGGTTCATCGGCGTCGCGAAGCACTTCGGTCTCGCGTCGAACCTGCTGACGACGCCGCTCCCGCAGATCGAGCAGGCACGCATGCGCGCCGCGCTGCGCGTGGTCGAGCCGAAGATGGCTACAGCCACCGGCTCGCTCGCGGATGAAGCGCGCCGCCGCCTGCGCGTCGCTGCCGATCAGCTCGAGCGCGCGATCACGCTCTGGCGTGAAGGGATCGAGCGTCGCGCGGAAGGGCTTTCGTGGAGGAAGACGCACAAGGCGTCACATCGGCACGTGCGCAGATCGCGCAAGCACTGGAAGCGCGCGGTCAGAATTCTCCAGGCTGCGTAACAACGTAGGGCGTGGCTTCAGCCCGCCTGCCCGTGGGGGGCGGGCTGAAGCCACGCCCTACGTCCTACTTCCTCTCCAACTTCCGCAGCGCCTTCTGCGCGGCCTTCGCCTGCCGCGGGCAAAGACACCGCGATTCCGCCACGACGCCGTACAGCTCCAGCGCCGCGCCGAGGTCTCCTTCCTCCGCGCGCTGCCGCGCGTCGTGGAGGAGCTTCTCCGCCATCGACTCGCGCTCATCGAGCACGCCTCGCACGAGCTCTTCGACTTCGAAGACCGACAGGCGCCCACCACTGTTCTTCACGGTGCCGAGAACGTTGCCCTCTTTGTCCGCCAGCACGGCCATCGGCAACTCTTCTTCCGCGTGGAGCTTCGCCAACCGCGCGCCGTCATCGAAACGGACGACGCGCATCGCCACGCAACGCGACGAGAACAGCGTCAGGCTCTCCGAGGTGAGCATCGTCGAGCGGCGCATCGCTTCCGCTGACGACGGGATCCAGAACAGGACCAGCGGCGCCTCGACGACTTCGTTCGGCTGCAGCACCTTCCACGGCACGAGCGGGACGAGACCTCGCTCTTCCGGAAGCGCGGTCACTCCGGCGGCGATCAAGGTGACCAGTGCGACCCATCGGACGCAGCTGCGCATCAGGCTTGCCTCGTGGGGAAACGCGGCGATTATACGCTCCGCGAAAAAGCGAGCGCTGCCGGGAAGCGACCGGTAGAATCCGACCACTCCGGTCGTCCATGGGAAGCATTCGCGAAACTCTCGGACCTTACGAAATCATCCGGCCCATCGGCGCGGGCGGCATGGGCGAGGTATTCGTCGCGCGGGATCCGAAACTCGGGCGGAAGGTCGCGATCAAACTGCTTCCTTCGCGTCTCGCCGGCGACCGCGACACCCTGTCGCGTTTCACGCAGGAGGCGCGCTCGGCCTCCGCGCTCAATCACCCGAACATCGTCACGATCCACGAGGTCGGCGCCAGCGAAGACGAGCCGTTCATCGTGATGGAGTACATCGACGGCCGCGATCTGCGCACGCTGATCAGCGAAGGGCCGCTGCCGGTGCGGCAAGTCCTCGACATCGCCACGCAGATCGCCGATGGCCTCGCCGCCGCACACGAGCGCGGCATCGTGCATCGCGATCTCAAGCCCGAGAACATCATGGTCACGCGCGACGGCTACGTGAAGATCCTCGACTTCGGCCTCGCGAAGGTGATGGGTCCCACGCCCGAAGGCGAGCACACGATCCAACTCGACATGCCCGGCACCATGCCCGGCACGATCCTCGGCACGGTCGGCTACATGTCGCCCGAGCAGGCCACCGGAAAGCGAATCGACTTCCGCTCCGACCTCTTCGCGTTCGGCGCGATCGTGCACGAGCTGACGACCGGCACGCCCGCGTTCGACGGCGAAACTGCGATCGACACACTCTCCGCGATCCTGCATCACGAGCCGCCGCCGGTGACCAAATCGAATGCGCTCGCGCCGGTGCAGCTCGCGGACATCATCAAGCGGCTGCTCGCGAAGTCAGCGGACGATCGCTATTCGTCGACGCGCGATCTCGCGCGCGAGCTGAAGCTGCTGCGCGATCGCGT
>Ga0075421_100000805_pt1 | contig 34572 bp, 33 predicted proteins | sample SoiMetdeltSBSDD5_FD_75292 | JGI IMG/M metagenome (GOLD analysis project Ga0075421, IMG submission 75292) | Bulk soil microbial communities from a Populus tree surrounding site in Tennessee, USA - Soil MetaG P. deltoides SBSDD5 | ecosystem: Environmental > Terrestrial > Soil > Tree plantation... | reverse complement strand
CTGGCGGGGATGACCTTCGTATTGACGGGCACGCTGCCGACTATGACTCGCGAACAGGCCGCCGAGTTGATTGAGTCGCATGGCGGGAAGGTCAGTGGGAGTGTAAGCAAGAAAACCAGCTACGTTCTCGCTGGTGAGGCGGCAGGGAGTAAGCTCGACAAGGCGAGGGAGTTAGGCGTGGCAGTGATCGGTGAGGATGATCTGCGGGGGATGGTTGGGGAGTCATCAGCGGTCAGTGGTCAGTAATCAGATGGTGAGGTGAGCATGGATCAGCGAGAGGGAGTGTATGTAAACTGGGTCGCTCGTCTTTTCCCCCATCAAGGGGAATGGACGGAAGAGGACTATTTCTCTCTGCCTGATACAAACATGATTATTGAACTCTCAGATGGAGAGATAACAATGGCTCCTCCACCTACTCCTGTCCATCAGCGCCACTTACGACGGTTGACATTTTCGCTAGAGAGGTTTGTTCAAGAGAATAGTCTAGGTGAGATGTTCTTTGCGCCAATAGCAGTTCGATTGTGGAAGGGAAAGATCAGACAGCCAGATGCGCTATTTCTAACAACAGAACATCTAAGCCAAGTAACTGATACTAGAATAGAAGGGCCTCCCGATTGGGTCTGCGAAATTATCTCCCCGCGTTCACGGAAGATTGATACAGAGGACAAGATTGCGGAATACGCACAAGCTGGTATTCCGGAATATTGGCTGCTCGATTCAAAAACTAAAACGATTCGAGTTTACATACTAGAAGGAAAGCGTTACACGCTCAATGCAACTTACGGGATGGGAGATATTGCCAAGTCAGTGACGATAAGAGGATTCGAGATTGCTGTTAGTGAGGTATTCCGAGTTTGAGTGTACAGGGGCAGGCGATCCTTAAGCCGGGGCGCGAGAAGGCGATCCAGAATATGCACCCCTGGATTTTCTCCGGGGCAATTGACGAGAGCCGAAGCAAGCTATCGGATGTTGAACCCGGCGGGATCATCGATGTGCGAGACTCCCGGGGCGGGTTTCTGGCGCGGGGGTACTATAATCTGCGCTCACAGATTCGGGTGCGGGTATTGACGTGGGATCAGAATGAGGCGCTTGCCCCTGCGTGGTGGCGCGTGCGGATCGCGCAGAGCATCCGGGCGCGAGAGCCGTTAGAGGCACAGGGCGATACCAGTGCCTATAGACTCGTTTACGCAGAGAGCGACGGGCTGCCGGGGCTGGTGGTCGATAAGTACAACGATCATCTGGTTGTGCAGTTTTTAACGCTCGGCGTGGATATGGTCAAGCAAACGATTGTCGATGCGCTGGTGGGCTTGCTCAAGCCTGCCGGAATCTATGAGCGTAGCGATGTAGATGTGCGGCAGAAGGAAGGATTACAAGATTCGGCGGGAGTCCTATATGGGGAGGCTCCACCCGATCCAATTACTATTAACGAGTTCGGAGTCAAGTATCCTGTAGATGTATATACCGGACATAAGACAGGCTTCTATCTTGATCAGAAAGACAGCCGCCGTTGGCTGCTGACCAATCCGGCAGTGCGCGGTGCGGACGTGCTCAATGCATTTTCTTACACCGGAAGCTTCGGAGTGTGCGCGGCGCTGAACGGCGCAGAGTCTGTTATCAATATCGACTCGTCGGAGCCTGCTCTCGAAGCGGCACTGCAGGCAATGTCAATGAACGGATTGAGCACAAAGGCGGAATACATCAATGTGGATGTTTTTGATCAACTGCGGCAGTACCGAGATGACGAACAGTCATTCGACGTGATTGTGCTCGATCCGCCGAAGTTCGCGCACAACACAAGTCAAGTAGAGGCGGCGTGCCGAGGCTACAAGGACATTAATCTGCTGGCGTTTGAACTGCTCAGGCCGGGTGGGTATCTGCTGACGTTCTCGTGTTCGGGGTTGGTGGAAGCAGATTTGTTTCAGAAAGTGGTCTTCGGAGCAAGCGTTGATGCCGAGCAGCAGGCGCAGATCATCGGGTGGCTGAACCAGCCGAGCGATCATCCGGTGCTGCTGACATTCCCGGAGGGACGGTACTTGAAAGGGTTAGTGTGCCGGACAACGGCGTTTTGAAAGCGGTCAGCTAACGGCAAAAGACAACAACAGATTGAACCACAGAGTCACAGAGAGGACAGAGATAAAAGCTAGGCCGAATCCGCTTCTTCGGAGGCGGGGCCTTTGGTGAGGAGGGAGAGGCGCTCGGAGGTTTTGACCCATGTGATACGGCTGATGCCGAGCTTCTGGCGGAGTTTTTCTGGCTCCATACCTTCTTTGTAATCATGTAGAGCGCATGTCCAGCGCAGGGTTTCGAACGAGAGGCGGGTGGCAGGTAAGCCTGCCTGATTTGCTATATCACGTAAAACATATTCGAGAAGTCGGGGGGTGCGATTGAAGATCGTCTCCCCTTTCTTTTTTTGCTGCTGGGTGTATTCTGCCAATACACGGAGCCAATCTGTGCTGATCGAAATCAGGCGCTCTTTGTAACGCAGCTTGGGGTTGGAATAACGAATCCAGATTTGCGGGCCGTCGGGATGATCGCGGATGACATCGTGCCAATAGAGCGATGAGGCTTCGCTTTTCTTGATTCCGGTTTCGAGGATCAAGGTTAGAAGCAAATAGGGGCGTGCATCAGGGCGCTCCCCTGCAATGCCTTTACGGATGATCGTGCTTGCCGTGAGCGCCTGCTCAACTTCCTGATCAGAGAGTACGTCAGGCAAACCCATCGCGACGGTGTGCTGGATGACCGCGTTCGATGGATCGCGGGGGATGGCCTGTGCTTCATCAAACAAGTATCCAAAGAAGTGCTTGAGAGCGGTCACGCGGCGGGCGTAGGTCTTAGGACTGCATGGTCTGCCCCGTTCTTCTTTCATCCACTTGAGGAAGCGGTTGAGATCGCGCGTGCCAAATTCCCCGATGGGCTTCTCATCACCTGCCCACTGAGCTAGCAAACCAATATCGCTCTTGAAGGCTTTGATGGTGTGGAAGGATGCGCCGCTCCGTTCGAGAGCATAGAGATAGACAGTGAGGGCCTCGAAGATGGGCGTTTGCGGAGCGAGAGTAACTGATGGCGGAGGAGGAGTCTCCGGCCCCGGTGGTTCCTGGCCGAGGTCGACATCGAAAAGGGGAAGCTGATCGGCGTTACTCATTGACCATTGAGCCAGAAAATATATTCCAGATAAGGGCCGATGGCGGCACGGTTCGGGATGCCAACCTGTGCGCCGTCGGGCGTCGTGTACGCCATCAGGTAAGTGGCATCGATCACGCCTGAGCGGATGTTATCCTGCGGGACATCCTTCGCCACTGTAGCCAACTGAATCATCTGCTCAAGAGTCATGTTAGTACGGACACTATCGCCCATCGTGGCATAGAGCGCTGGGGCTTTCTGAATCAGGTTGGGAAGCAACTCGAACTTGAGCACCTTGTCGCGGATCGCCATGATGACTGCCTGCTGGCGTCGGGCGCGCTCATAGTCGTTATCCTGATGGCGGGTGCGGGCATATTTCAGCGCGGTTGTACCATCCATGTGCTGATTGCCCTGTGCTATGTAAAAGGGATCGTAGCCATAATCCATGCTGGGATAGAGTGGATCATTGATCTCAATGGGAACAAAGATGTCAATCCCGCCGATCTCATCGACCAACGTGGTGAAGGCATAGAACTCGACAATCACATAGTAGTCGATACGGATACCGAAATTATACTGGATTGTCTGGACTGCTAAGTCTGCGCCACCATAGGGATATGCGGTATTGATGCGTTCCAGACCATGGCCGGGAATATCGACGTAGGTATCACGCGGGATGGAGAGCATAGTGGCGCGCTTGGTTGATGGATCGAGTGAGAGCAGCATCATCGTATCGGTGCGGGTACGGTAGCCGCGTTCTTCGGGGCGGGTATCCGTACCCAACAGAAGAACGGTGACACGATCCGCGCCCTGCCAGCCGACGAGCGTAGGAGCAAGGAGGGTCGGGTTTGGTGTGGCGTTCGGCGTAGCAGTTGGGCCGCCGTAGGCTTCGTCTTTGAACGGGTTGAAAGCGTCGCTTGCCATCGTTGCACGGAGAGTTACTCCGGCAACTACACTGATCGCCAGGCAACCGAAAAACGCTCCAGCGACTCCCCCCACTTTGATCCAAGAACGCATGGCCCGACCCGGTCTTGGAAGCCGAGGGAGACGAAAGATACGGTCAAGAGGATAAAAAATGCTTCTCGAACGAGGCTTAGCGCGCGGCAATTTTGGAGGACGGGTCTGGCGGGTCGGCTCCGGGCGAGGATGTGTGATTGTATCGGGCATTAAGTTCTGTACAACCTTTTCTGCAAAAAATAGCAATTGGCGAACTGCCAGTTGATTCCTTAATACTGATAAGTATCCATTAGACGTGTTAGAAGTCTGTTTTCTTCACGTTATAGTACTATGATGCTACGCTTTGACGCGGAATTGTACCCAGGGGTTCCCGGAGGATACAATCGCGCGATAGCAGCATTAGGGAAAGAATACAATTACGGACTATCGTAGCATGATTGAGAACTATCCGCCTGCACTGTGGCGGGTGATCATCCAACGGGCGGCTGACGGGCCAACCAATATGGCAATTGACGAAGCGATTGCAGAGGCGGTCGGGGCCGGACTCGTGCCACCTACTCTGCGATTTTACGCATGGGAACCTGCCTGCCTCTCACTGGGATACTCACAGCCTGTGACAGATGTGGATTTTGATCGGCTGAATAGGCAGGGTTGGGATGTGGTACGGCGGCTGACAGGCGGGCGGGCGATTTTGCATGTGGATGAATTGACGTATTCAGTGGTGGCTCCGGTCAATGAGCCGCGTGTCGAAGGTGGTGTGGTCGAGAGCTATCGGCGCTTGAGCAGAGGGCTATTGGCTGGATTGGAACGGGTCGGCGCATCGGTGCATGCCGAGAAAAGTACTGATGGGGAGGCCCACAGCTTCAAGGGGCCAGTGTGCTTTGAAGTACCGTCTGATTATGAGATCACTGTGCAGGGGCGGAAACTGCTCGGAAGCGCGCAGACCCGGCGGAATGGGATTGTGCTTCAACATGGAGCGCTACCCCTCTTCGGCGATCTGGGGCGCATTTGCGATGCGCTGTACTTCGATGGCGAGGATGAACGCGAGGATGCTCAAGCACGGGTGCGCCAACGTGCAATTACATTAGAGGAAGCGCTCGGCGAGGAAATCAGTATGGCGCGGGCTGTCCGTGCGCTGATGGCGGGTTTCTGTGAAGCATTGAAGCTGTCACTGGATGATGAGAGTCCGCTCACGCCAGAAGAGATCGCGCGGGCGGAGGAACTTCGGGCGACAAAGTATACATCACAGGAATGGACGGAGAGAAATTAAAGGCTGCTGGCTACTAGCATCTGGCAACTGGCTAAAGGCCAACAGCAGCAACGTAAAAATTGAGGGAAGATAATGGTGAGGGTTTTGATTGCTTCTCATAACAAGGGGAAGCTGAAAGAATATGACGAGTTACTGGACGGAATGCCCGTCGAGTTTATGCTACTTGATCAGGTGGGAATCACTGAGGATGTGCCGGAGACGGGCAGCACGTTCGAGGAGAATGTGGTGCTCAAGGCGAATGCATATGGCGAGCAGAGTGGCATGATCACGCTGGCGGATGATTCGGGGTTGGAAGTGGATGCGCTCGGCGGCGCGCCGGGAGTCTATTCGGCGCGGTATGCTGGCGAAGGAGCAAGTGATCAGGATCGCTACCGACTGCTGCTGAAGAACCTTGATAATGTACCTGCTGATCAACGGCAAGCGCGGTTTCGATGCGTCATTGCGCTAAGAACGCCGGATGGGGAAATCCGCACGGCAGAGGGGATTGTCGAGGGGATGGTCGGGTACGAGGCGCGGGGTACGCATGGCTTCGGGTATGATCCGGTGTTTTACCTGCCGGAATACTCCGCGATGCTGGCGGAACTTGGCCCGGAGATCAAGAATATAATCAGTCACCGGGCACGCGCGCTACAAGCGATTATGCCAACGCTACAAGAAGTCATTGCTCAGTATCAGGAATAGGATGCCAAACCAACTTACTCCTTACGCTGCAGTCAACGTCGTGCTAGGCGATCTACTAGCAGGCGTGCAGCGCATTCTGGGTGAACAGTTTGTGGGGATGTACCTCTACGGCTCGCTTTCGAGCGGTGAGTTTGATCCGTCTCACAGTGATATTGACTTTGTGGTAGTCACGGCAAGCGAGGTAACTGATCGCCAGTTCCGGGATTTGGATGCGCTGCACCAACGTCTAAGGACTCACTACCCGAAGTGGGGGCCGAAACTGGAAGGAGCATATATCCCTGTCAATTCCATACGGCGAGCCGATCCTGCTGATGCCCCGCATCCGTTTCTCAACGAAGGAACCTTTCGTTTCGAACAGCTTGGGATTGATTGGATTATCCAACGTTACATTATTCGGGAATATGGAGTTGTTCTCGCGGGGCCAGCGCCAAGCACACTGATCGATCACGTGCTGCCCGACCATCTGCGGTGGGCTGTCTGGGGGGCTTTGCACGGTTGGTGGGCGGCGCATTTAGCGGAGCCGATGCGGTTGAAGGAGCGAGGCTATCAAGCCTTTGCGATCACGACGATGTGCCGGGCGCTCTATACTCTTGAAACCGGGGATTTGTGTTCGAAGCGAGCCGCGATCCGGTGGGCACAGGAGACGATTGGAGATCAGTGGGGTGATCTGATCGAACGCGCTATCGCGTGGCAAAACGGTCTCGATGAGTCAGCCGATGGGATCGAAGAGGCACAAGAGTTCATCCGGTACACGATTGAGCGAAGCGAACAGATCATGAGTGCGGCGGACGAATCATAGGATCGCATCGTTTTCAGAGAAAAGAAACGGGCGGCTTTCCATAAAGAAAGCCGCCCGTTCTTGATCGGGATCGATCTAGCTCTGCTTACGTGCTCATATTGAGCTGATCCATATGCTCGCGCACCACTTCTGACGGTGCAGCCTGAATAAACCAGTTGAGACCGAGGATCAAAATCGTAAGGTCGTCGAGCAGACCGAGCGGGCCACTGACTAACGCCGGGAGGAAGTCTACCGGAGATATGAGGTAGGCAATGGTCAGGGCGGGGATGACCTTCGCAAACATGCTCACCCGATCATCCTGCACGAGACGCCATGCTAGAATGAGACGATCCCATGCGGAGCGGAACATACCGATCCGTCGAGTTACCGGGTTTGGTAGGTCAAGCTTTACCACGTCCCGATCACGCGATAGTGATTCCGACATAACGGTTACTCCTTATGCGTCCCGAATCGATTTATCTAATCTTAGATGGATTACATAAAATGCATCTAAGAACCGCCCATGAATAAAATGGTTGTAGGGCAGATGGCGATGAGTACATCGCTGTGGGTCTGCCCCTACGACCCGACCACATCGTGCACATGAGAAATGTCTGTTTCAGGAAAAATTAGTCTTCGTCTTCGGCAAAGGATGTGCCCTGCGCGAAGCCGTGCCCTTCGATGAAGCCGCGCGCTTTCTCGGTGAGCGGGTAGGAAGTTGTTAGGAAGTTCCAAAAGGCGCGGCTATGATCGGAGTGGATACGATGCGCGAGTTCATGCGCGATCACATAATCAACTACGTAGTCGGGCCAGCCCTGTATCCGGTCGCTGATGCGGATATATCCATCGGTAGGGCCGCCGTTCGTGCAGCTTCCGAGGCGCTTTTCCATATTGCCCACCCATTTGATCTGCACCCAGCTAATCTTGCCGCCGAAGTAGGTCTTGTTGATTGACTGAGCGCGGGCTTGTAAATCGGCATCGGAGCGTGTGGCACGGCGGGCGCGATCCTGCGCCATTTTGTCAAGGCGATGGGCTACATCGGTGAGCAGCTTGCCGAGATGGGACTTCGGCATGCGATAGGGAATCCGCAGCAGGACTGTACCATCTTTCTGCTGCACCCAACGGGCGGATTTCTTGAGGCGTTGATCGCGCTGGACGGTGACGGTATAGCTGATTCCTGCGGGACTTTTGACGGTATGAATATCAGAGTTGTTCGCCATTATTGATCCATCTGTGATACCTATAAGCATAGGAATTATTACGTATAGGCAAACAAAAACCCGGTACGATGATCGCACCGGGTTCGTTGCATTTGAGGATTTATTTTTGGGCTTCGGCGGCCAATTCGTCTTCCACCGTCTCTAACCAACGGATGCAAGCCATTCCTGCCTGCGTACCCTGACCGACTGAGGTGGCAATCTGCCGCCACACGGGGTCTTGAACCTCACCTGCCGCAAATACGCCGGGTACGTTGGTCTGCATGTAATCGTCGGTAATCAAGTAGCCCTGATCATCCATGTCGATTTGGCCCTTGAAGATGGCGCTGTTCGGGTAGTGGCCCACGTAGATGAATACACCGTCAGTGTTGAGAGTATCTGTTTCGCCTGTCTCGACATTGCGAACCTTCACCCCCTTCACCACACCCTCGCCGACGATCTCATCGACTACGGTGTTCCAGGTGAAGGCCATTTTCGGGCTACGCATCGCGCGGGCAGTCAGAATAGGGCCAGCGCGCAGGGTATCGCGGCGATGGATCACCTGCACGTCGGTAGCGAACTTGGTCAGGAAATGTCCTTCTTCCAGAGCACTATCACCGCCCCCCACTACCACCAACTTCTTGCCTCGGAAGAAGAAGCCATCACAGGTGGCGCAATAACTGACACCTCGCCCAATGTACTCCTCCTCACCCGGGACGCCCAATCGACGAGCTGATGCGCCTGTCGAAATAATGACGGACTGCGCCGCGTATTCCTTGCCGTTTTGAGTTTTAATGGTAAAAGGCGAGCCGTGCGTGAAATCGACCTCGGTAACATAGTCGTAGTCTACACGCGCCCCGAACTTCTCCGCCTGCGCCTGCATCTTTTCGACCAGTTCCGGCCCGGTCAGAGGTTCGGGGAAGCCGGGGTAATTCTCAACTTCGCTGGTGATCGAGATTTGCCCACCCAATTGATCACCTGTAATGACTAGTGGCTCCAAGTTGGCTCTTGCAGTGTACAGTGCTGCGGTCAGACCTGCGGGGCCAGACCCGATAATAATGACTTTTTCTTTTTGCATGGATCACATTCTCCCATCTAGTGGGTGTATTTTTATAATAGCGCCCCGGAGTGCGGGGCAACTATTTGATGCTCATAAGATGAAATCAGAAAGGTTAGAGTGCTAGGGTGTTATGGAGCCTGCCACAAATCATCAGCCGTCGGGAGGCTGAGTGACATCCATTGCTTCGAGAATCGCAATGAGCGCCCGGAATTCCTCATCACAACCGCTACAGATGCCGAGATGCGCTTTCACATGAGGCAGAACCTCACCGGGGTCTTTGCCATCCCTTAGCATCTCGACATAGCGGTCGAGGGCATCAAAACAATCCCCACAGGCGATCTCATCCATTGAAACTTGAAAAATCACTTTCATGATGGCGGTGAAGCGCTGCGTGTTCTTTGAAGACGGCTCGTTCACATGGCTGCTCCAATTACTCTCCGTGTCGTAGTGACGCCTCTAAATCAGGGCCTCTTACCCCAAACTATCAACCTGATTCGAAAAGGTCGATAATGTAGTCAAGAGTTAGACCCTGATCTTCCATGTAATGTTTGAGTTTCATACGGGCGTCGTGGAGCAATTTATAGAGTGCGTTGCGGTTGGTGTTCATACGCTCAGCCACTTCCTCGATGGGAATGCCCTCAACCGCAACTGCCATCAATGCCGAGCGCTGGCGGTCGGTAAGCGCATGTTCCAGCGCATCATCGATCTGTGAAAGAACGTCGGCCCGCTCGGTGACATCTTCCGGCTGCGGCGAATCTTCCGGCGAAATCGCCAGTGAAGTAATGCTCGGCATTACTTCACCTTCTGCGGTGAGATAGTCAAGGGAATAATCACGGTAGCGGGCGCGGCGAAGTTCACTGATGGCAACGCGCGCGGCGATCTTCGATGCCCACGTCACGAACATGCTTTCTCCACGAAAGGTGTCAAGATTATCGATAACTTTGAGCAGGGCATCCTGTGCGAAATCCTGCGCCATCTGCTGAATTTCCTCAGATGATCTATCGCTGAGATCGCTACGGTCGTGGCTGAGGTAGTAAAACAGACCACGCTCTAACCGCTCCCGGAGATCGGAGAGTGCTTCGGCACGGGTTGACCCTTCGGAACGAAGATCGGCCAACCACTGTTCATTAGTGCGTTCGGGCATGGTGTTTCCTGTGGAGTCTGTGTCCTTCGAGATTTTAACTTGAGTAACGCATGGGGCCAACTGGCAAAAGGTGCAGGTTAGTTGGCGGATGGCTGATAGCAAATGGTTGATTACAACTGCCAAAGCGAAAAACGTCAGCGAGAGTGGCGATTACAATTGCATCTGAGGTACGGGTAATGTATACTGAGTCCCGCACCGCACTGGAATGATGGAAGTTTAATTACCGGGGTTTAAGAAGCACCTATGGCAGATCAAGACGGTTATCAACATGCCATGCGCGAGGCTGCAAATGCGGCATGGGATCATGACTGGGATAAGGCTACACGATCCTATCAACAGGCGTTGAACATTGTACCCGACGACTCACAGGCGCTAGCTGGACTGGCCCTGAGCTTAATGGAATCGGGCTATCATGATAGGGCCCTCCAAGCCTACGAGAGGGTTAGCCAGCTTGTTCCCAGTGACCCACTCCCTTATGAAAAGGCGGGCCAGATTCTTGAAAGTATCGGGCGAAAAGTCGAAGCTGCCAAGAAGTATGTCGCCGTCGCTGAAATTTATTACGGGCGCAAAGACATTGACCGTGCGATGCCCTACTGGCAAGTAGCGGTTGATCTCGACCCCGACCTCCTGCAACCTCACATGCGGTTGGCGGTTGCCTACGAGCGCAGCAAAGAAACGTATCCCTCCGCGATTTTCGAATATCTCGAACTGGCGCGACTGCTTCAAAAGCACAATCAGATATCCAAAGCCGAGCAAGCGCTCCAGCGCGCGCAGAAATTAGATCCACTCAGCGCAGACTTACGCAATGCTGTGTCCGATCTCAAACGGAATGCGCCGATTCAGCGGCCCCAACGAGCAGGATCAGCGCGTGTACCTAGACCTGGTACGGGGCCACTACCCAGAGTAGATGATGATGAAGAACTGCTGCAAGAGGGCACAGTGGATCAGGCGCGATCTCCTCTCGACGAGGCAGCACGGTACGCGATGAGTTTGCTTGCAGACATCATCTGGTCGGGCCAGGTTCCTTCTAATGCACAGGGGCCACTCCTTCAAGCAATCGATATGCACCAGATAGGGGATGTCGAAGGGGCATTGGCTGCTTACAGTAAAGCCTTCGACGCCGGGTTGGACAGCCCTGCGCTGCGCTTCAATCTAGGGCTGCTGTATCAAGCCGCCCACCGTACCCGCGATGCTATCAACCTGCTATCCCAAGCCAGCACTGCGCCTGAATATGCATTGGCTGCGAACCTAGCCATTGGGCTGGCTTCACTTGCCGACGAAGATATGCACAGAGCTTCGCGGCATTTGCTATTGGCCCTGCAAGCCGCTGATCAATCCCTGAACCCTCATTATGACGCGAGCGGCTACGAGCGCATGTTGAGTGGCCTTGAGGGTCAGGGACAAGATCAAATGATGGAGACCGCCAAAGCGCTGGCGATAGTCCTCGACGATGCACGCTGGCGGGATAAGCTAAGCGGAACTTTTGCAGGCTATGTGGCGCAGGGCAAAGAAAATTACGTGCCCGATCTCATCGAACTGCTGGTCGAAGGCGGGCGTCCAGAGATTGCCGAAGCGATGGAGCGGGTTGAGATGTTTCTCAACCGCGACATGCTCCGTCTCGCTATGGAAGAGGTGCATTTTGCGCTGGAACGCTCACCTGATTACTTGCCCGCGCATCGAGCTATTGCCGATATTATGATCAAAGAAGGTCGAACTCAGGATGCCGCTTTCAAGATCAATCTTGTAGCGAATACTTACCTTGTACGCGGCAATCCTGAAAAAGCCGCCGATCTATTCGCAGAAGTGATCCAGTTATGGCCTGCGGATGTAGGGGCTCGTGAGCGTGTGATCGATATGCTCAAGAGCCAGGGACGCGCCAACGAAGTTGTGCGCCACTATCAAGAGCTTGGCGATCTGTATTACCGGCTGCGCGCTGATCCGGATAAGGCCATTGAAATCTATAATCGAGCACTCGACTACGCTCAGAAGAACGGCGGCGACCCTACACCGCGCGTAGCCATATTGAAGTCGCTAGCAGATATTGAATCGCAGCGCTTGAACTGGAAGGAAGCGCTAGGGGCATACGAAGAGATTGCGCATCTTGCGCCGGACGATGAAGAAGCGGCTCTGTCATTGGTCGATCTACACTTCCGCATGGGCAACGCAGAGCGTGGAGTCCGGGCACTGGATACCTACATGCGCTACTGCGTGACCAGTGGACATACAGATCGCATTGTAAGGACACTGGAGGAACAGGTTCGCCGCCATCCAGATGAAGCAAGTTTGCGCCAGAGGCTTGCGGATGTGTACCTTCAGCAAAAACGCCTCACAGAAGCAATCGCGCAGATGGATGCACTCGGCGAGTTATACCTCGACTCCGGGCGCAAGACTGACGCTATTGATACAATCCGGAAAATTATCTCGCTCAATCCGCCAGACGTGGATGGATATCACCAGCTATTACAGCAGCTTGAAAGTTAGGTTCTGTTGACATTCGGGGACAAGAATCCCGCCAGTCGGAGCGAAAGCCAACAGAACCTCACAATCTCGGAGGAGATTGTCGGAAAGTTGTGGGTTGGGGCGATGGAGTGATGTTTCTCGACATCGCAATAAGTCGCTCCTACAGAACTATCTGCTGGCATCCAGTAAGCCAAAGGCGGAGTACCCTGATTCACTAAGGGACCGCCTGTGGGCCTACAAGAGATCATCTGGGCAGTTCAAAGTCTGCCCCGAAGCTGGCAAAATATCCTCGACGTTCTACTTGTTGCGTTCGTCTTCTTCCTGATTCTCCAATTTGTCCGGGGAACGCGCGCGGCGACCCTGCTGCGCGGGATCGGTATTGTTTTGATCCTGATGTGGTCTCTTTCTTTCCTCCTGAATCTACAAGCATTCTCATGGCTTCTCAGCCGCACACTAACTGCGTTGGCGGTTGCGCTGCCTGTAATCTTTCAGGAGGAACTGCGACGCTGGTTAGATCGCGTAGGGCGGGTGCTGCCGCTCCCCGGCCCGGAGAATAAGGAGACGCAACATCAGGATAATGTGATCGGGGAGATCAGTGATGCCGCCCGCTATATGTCAAGGAGACGACATGGGGCACTGATCGTGCTAGAACGCGAAACAGGCTTACAGGAGTATGCAGATTCAGGTGTGACGATGGATGCACTCGTCTCGTCAGAGATTCTGCAAACCACCTTTTTCCCAAATACCGCCCTACACGACGGCGCCGTAATTATCCGGGGAGATCGAATTGTGGCGGGGGCATGCACCCTGCCGATCTCGTCAGCGCGTAATCTGCCCGACCGTACGATGGGGCTTCGTCATCGCGCGTCGCTGGGAATCACCGAAGTCAGCGATGCAGTCGCCGTAGTCATCTCAGAGGAAACGGGTCGCATCTCGGTGGTAGTCGGAGGGCGATTCATCCGAGGTATTGATGCGGAACGTCTTGCTATGATACTAAGTGAATATCTTCCGCAGAAGCATCCATCTCGCATCTTCGAGTTCTTCCGCTTTAAGCGCGCTGCTTAGTATTCTTCAGAAGCAAATGATGGATGCAGCCCTACGCTGCGAATTTGTTTGATAGGTAGTAGTGGAACTGCTAATGCCCCGTAAAATCATCGACTTTCTGAGTTCTAATTGGGTCTCTATCATCCTTGCGCTGCTGCTGGCGCTGACAGTCTGGATTGTCGCCAGCCTCGAAGAGAATCCTTTTCAGGAAGCTGATTTGCCGACCCCCGTAGAGATTGATGTAAAGGGGCTGGCTCCTGGATTAATCATCACCAATGATTATCCACAGGCAGCTCGCGTCCGGGTGCGCGCTCAACAGGAGACATGGCGGTCGATCTCTGCGGAGGATGTGCTTGTCACCGCCGACCTAAGCGGCTTAGGCCCCGGCTCGCATCAAGTCGAGTTAATTCCTCAGATCAATACTAATGCTCCGGCTGCTGTCGTCTCGATGAATCCGCGCCATGTGCGTTTCGAGCTAGAGGAACGGGATCAGCGTGAGATGCCCGTGCAAGTTCAAATAGAAGGGCAACCTGCGATTGGTTATTCGGTTGGCAACAAGCAGATAACACCTTCACTGGTGACTGTAGAAGGGCCTGAGTCAAAAGTTGAGCGGATCAGCGAAGTGCGCGCGCGTATCTCAGTTGAGGCGCAACGGGATGACATTCAGACGACAGCAGACCTCGTTCCTTTGGATGCCAATGGAGACATCGTAACGGAGGTCGTACTCAACCCATCTCAGGTTACACTCGATATCCCCATTAAACAAGAGGCAGGGTTCCGCGACATCTCTATCATTGTGCGACGGCTTGGCAATCCACCGCCTGGATATTATGTCTCCAGCATCGTTGTCAACCCGCAGATTATCACGGTGAGGGGGGACGCGGCTGTCATCGAGGCAATGCAGCCTTATGCTGAGACAGAACCAATAGAACTATCTGACAAGACCGACGATTTCAGGCAGGAAGTCTCAATTGCGCTGCCACTAGGAGTCACTCCGGTGCAGAATGAGAAGGTCGAAGTGCTGGTGACTATCGGCGCGCAGCAGGGCAGCCGCACTGTGCTAGACGTTCCGGTCCAAGCACAGAATCTTGGCGATAAACTCACTGCAACGTTTTCCCCTAATGTGGTCGATATTATCCTTTCTGGCCCACTCACTGAGTTAGACTCTTTGAATCCCCAACAGGATATTACGGTCACGGTCGATCTTAATGGGCTGGGACCGGGCAGGCATCAAATTGAGCCAAATGTGGAGGTAATTTACGAGGATATTCGGGTAGACTCTGTTCTTCCCCTCGTGATAGAGGTGGAGATTAAGACCGGAACCGGAAAGTAGTGTACCAGTCATGCCCGAACTCCCAGTAGTGGCTCTCGTTGGCCGCCCGAATGTGGGGAAATCGACTCTGTTCAACCGCATCATCGGACGACGGCAGGCTATCGTGCATGACCGCCCCGGCACAACGCGAGATCGGCAGTATGCCGAAGCCGATTGGCGCGGGATGACTTTCACGCTGGTCGATACAGGCGGCCTCGAAGCATTTACTACCGTCTCGGAAGCGCCCGCGCAACCGATGGCAGAAGATTCGGCGGCGTTCATCCGGGAGATGCGCCAGCAAGTGGAAGTTGCACTCGAAGAAGCAGATGTGATCGTCTTCGTGGTGGACGTGCTGGCAGGTGTGACTCCTGCTGATCAAGAAATTGCAGATATGCTGCGCCGCACCGCCAAGCCAGTGATCGTCGCCGCCAGCAAAGGAGATAGCGCCGCGCGGCGAGATGAGGCGGTCGAGTTTTACAACCTTGGAATACGAGAGATTTGGCCCATCTCCGGGATGCATGGCTCAGGCGTGGGGGATTTACTGGATGCCATAGTCGAGGCGCTGCCAAAACAGATCGAAGATGAGGAAGAAGACGAATCACTCAAGATTGCGATCCTTGGTCGGCCTAATGTGGGGAAGTCCTCGCTGGTCAATAAGCTGGTCGGGCAGGAACGTGTCATCGTCAGCCCGGTAGCGGGAACAACACGCGATGCTATTGACACACATATTACCGTCGAGGGCGAGCCTGTGACGCTCATCGATACAGCAGGCATCAGGAAGCGCGGCAAGATCGAACACGGCGCTCCTGAACAATATAGTGTGCTCCGAGCGCTCAAGGCGATGAAACGCGCTGATGTTGTTCTACTATTAATCGACGCAACTGAAGGGATCACTGTACAAGATACTCATGTGGCCGGGTTTATCATTGATGAGAAGAAGAGTGTCATCGTGCTGGTCAACAAGTGGGATGCTATCGAAAAGGACACCTACACGATGAATGAGTACACTGACGATGTGCGCAAGGCGCTGAACTTTCTACCCTACGTGCCGATCTTATTTATATCCGCCAAGACTGGGCAGCGCGTCGGGCAGGTGATCCCGACTGCACAGCAGGTGCGCGATGAGCGTTTTATGCGGCTGCAAACCTCTGAAGTGAACCGGATCGTACGAGATGCAATTTCCAAGCAGGCTCCACCGATCAAGGCAGGAAAGAGGCTCAAGATTCGCTACGCCAGCCAGGTTGCGGTCGATCCGCCTAAGTTTCTGTTCCACGTCAATGATGTTGAGCTCGTACACTTCACTTATCAGCGCTACTTGGAAAATCAAATTCGGGCGGTGTATCCGTTCATTGGCACGCCTATTGAGATGGAATTCCGGCCTAGCGCGGATGAACGCGAGCGCCGACGCGGCAAATAGTCTGCTAATATTGCCTGCCTCGTAGGACTTTCATTCAATGCGAATTGCGCTGATTTCGGATATTCATGGCAACCTTGTCTCGCTCGATAGGGTGCTAGCGAACATTGATCGACAGCATATGGATCAAATTATTTGTTTGGGCGACGTGGCAACAATGGGGCCACAGCCTTGCGAAACGATAGATCGCGTTCGCAGTCTCGGCTGTCCGTGCATCTTAGGGAATCATGATATTTATCTTCTCAAATCGCAGCAGTACCTTGACGATCCCAATACCCCGTTGTGGTTGAAAGACATGATTAGCTGGTGCATAGAACAGCTTACACAGGAAGATTTGGAGTTTCTAGGCACATTCCAGCCAACATTAGAAACCCCGTTTGGCCGTGAGGAGACGCTATTGTGCGTGCATGGATCGCCGCGATCTGCGTTCGATTTTCTGCTGGCACAGCTTCCACCAGATGATCTCGATGCAATGCTAGAAAACCATCATCCTACTATCATGGCGTGCGGACATACTCACGTTCAGATGCTCCGGCAGCACAATGGTATGCTTATCGTGAACGTCGGCTCAGTGGGGTCACCCTTCCTCAAGATGCCCTTTACAGGTAAGGCCACCTATATGCCCTGGGCGGAATATGGGATTCTGGATACGAGCGGCGAGATGATCAGCGTCGAATTGAAGCGCCTGCCGATGGACATCGAAGCTATTAAGAAGCCAGCGCTCGGCAATCCCCATATTCAGGCTTGGACTGATAGCTGGCTTCACTAATCAGAAACCATGACATTCACCAGCGCAGCAGCGCCGTAAAGCCCTACATCGTCGCCTAACTCTGCGAGACAGATCGGCGTTTTCTCCCAATAAAGCGGGTGCATAGCAAACTCGCGGATTGCGCCACCCATCGGGTTGAACAACAGATCGCCTGCCCGCGTAACACTGCCCCCAAATACCAGCATATCCGGGTTGAACAGCACCATCATCGAAGCTACTGCCACGCCTAGATAGCGTCCCGCCTGCTCAAAGATGCTGACTGCCAGCTTATCCCCCTGTGCGGCTGCGGAGGCAACAATCTTCGCGGAGATTTTGGTGAGATCGCCTTCGACCAAATCCTTGACTATAGACGATTCGCCTTCTTCGATGCGGCGGCGGGTAATCTTGGCAATCGCTGTGCCAGACGAGAGAGCTTCCAGATGTCCACGATGCCCACAGCCGCACATTGGGCCATCGGGATCGACCATCATGTGACCTGCTTCGGCCCCCTGCCCGCGCCCATTGAAGTGCTTGCCATCGAGAATAATGCCGCTCCCGACCCCGGTGCTCACCGTGAAGTAGATCATATAGCGCACATCTTCGGGTTTGAGCTTCAGCTTCTTCAGAGCGACGGCACGCGCCCCGCGCGGGTGATGAAACTCGGCAAGTCCCGCTAAATCTGCATCGTTGCCGATGCAGATGGGTATGTCTAGTGCCTTCTGTACCTCGTCGCGGATACTGAAATTTCGAAAAGGCAGCGCAGGCGGCGCGATCAGCGTGCCAGAATCGGAATTCACGGGGCCAGGGAGAGCCAACCCTATACCTTGCACCTCACTCTTGTCGGCGGGGAGCACCTTGCTGATCGCCTCAACGAGCCGCTCAAAGACAATCTTTTGCAGGTCTTCGGATGAATACTGCTTTTCGGCGTCTACCTTTGCAACCCCACCGGGGTATGTTTCGGTTTTGTGTACTTCCACGACCTCAAGATTGCTTTCGAAGCGCGCCGCTCGAATCTGCGTGCCACCGACATCCACGCCAATGATTGTCTTCATGTGTAGTTCCTCTTGGTTAGGGTGATAAGCAGTATAGCATCAAGGGGCCAGACCTAAAATTACCTTTGTCATGGATATGGGGAGAAATCACACCTCGCTAGCTGGAAAGCCTGTGGTATAATGCGCGCGCATTGCGTCGCATCGTACATCCCGCCGCCCCTGAATCATTTAAGGAGAACAGTCCGCATGACCTTCCAACATGTCGTCGTGCCTCAAGATGGCGAGAAAGTAACCATCGAGAATGGGGCAGTGCGCATCCCTGATCACCCAATCATCGGGTTTATCGAAGGCGACGGGATCGGCCCTGATATTATGCGGGCCTCCAAACGCATCTGGGACGGGGCGGTCGAGAAAGCCTACGGGGGCAAGCGGCAAATCGCATGGATGGAAATCTACGCAGGGGAGAAAGCTGCGCAGGTCTACAACGGCGATTACATGCCGGAAGAAACTTTCGACGTTCTCAAGGAATATGCGATTGGCATTAAGGGGCCGCTCACTACCCCGGTGGGTGGTGGGTTCCGCAGCCTAAATGTGACAATTCGACAGGTGCTCGATCTCTATACGTGTATCCGTCCGGTGCGGTGGTATCAGGATGTGCCCAGCCCTCTCAAGGAACCGGAGAAGGTCAACGTGGTGATCTTCCGCGAGAACACGGAAGATGTGTATGCGGGTATCGAATACGAATCGGGAACGCCGGAAAATCAGAAGCTAGCCCGCTTCTTGCGCGAAGAGATGGGCGCGGAGTTCTTTGAGAACGCCGGGTTGGGCATCAAGCCGATCAGTCCATTTGCCACCAAGCGGCTGGTCCGCATGGCGATCCTGTATGCTATCGACCGTAAGCGCAAGAGCGTGACACTGGTGCACAAAGGCAACATCCAGAAGTTCACCGAGGGTGCATTCCAGAAGTGGGGTTATGAGGTCGCCGCGCAAGAATTCGGCGATCACACGATTACCGAGAAGCAACTTTACGATGAGTACAACGGCGTGCAGCCTGAGGGCAAAATCGTCATCAAGGATCGCATCGCGGATATTATCTTCCAGCAATTACTTCTACGCCCCGACGAATTTGACATCCTCGCCACGCCAAATCTCAACGGCGACTATCTCTCCGATGCAGTTGCCGCAGAAGTCGGTGGGGTGGGCATTGCCCCCGGCGCAAACGTTGGCGACGAGGTGGCGGTGTTCGAGGCCACACATGGAACTGCCCCCAAGTATGCCAATCAGGATAAGGTGAATCCGGGGTCACTTCTCTTTTCTGGTGTGATGATGTTAGAATACATGAAATGGTGGGAGGCCGCGGAGCTTATCACCAATGCGTACGAAAAAACCATCGCTCAGAAGATAGTGACTTACGACTTCGCCCGGCAGTTGGAAGGCGCTGTCGAGGTTTCAACTTCTCAATTTGCTACGACGATTATCGACAATATGAATTAGTTTTCGAGAGTGTCGGGAATCGGGTGCTGTACGCAGCGCCCCTGCGAAATGCCCTTGTTTGAGTTCTCGGCTGTGCGTCTCGTCCGGCTGTGTCTGGCCGCCTTGAAGTGGTCAGAGGAAGCGAGTCTTTATCTCCATGCAAGATGACTCTACTCAATCTGAATTGCTGAACGATCTTCGCTACGGTTCGCCGCAAGCGCAGGAAGAAGCACTGGCGCGGCTAGCCGCCGTTGGTGAGGCAGAAGCCCTCGACGCAGTGATCGAGTATCTACGCAGCCAGCCGGGGAGTTCGGAGGCCGGACTGGAAGCACTGCGGGTGCTCTCCAGCAAGTTTATGTCACTAGATCGCTATGGTTTAGCAGAAGCTACAATCCCTTATTTAGAATCAGATGAGTGGAGCCAGAGGCTCAGTGCCACGCGGATGCTGAGTTCACATCCCAATGAGTTAGCGACCAGCGCGCTGCGCACCCTGATGCATGAGGCGAAACAAAAGGTAGTTGAGGAACGGCGCAGCAGGTTCTCGGCGCTGCGGGTGCTCGCCGAGCGGACGCTTGCCGAGTCGATCCTTGCATTAGCAGCCTGCGGCAGAATGCTGGCTTTACGTGACATCCTCGACTTGCTGGAAGAACGAGGTGTGCGTCCGCTTGCGGCGCGCGCATTAGGAATCATTGGTTCAGAGACAGACCGTGATCGGCTAGAAGACCTTGCGGAAGACGACGATGTAAGGGTACGTGATGGTGCTCAGTGGGCATTGGCACTGATGGATGAGCGAGCGGAAATGTTCATGCGCCCGCCCGATCAAATGATGGAGCCGCCTCCCAACCGCCTGACCCCAATCTATTGGCTGCATCGCCAATTATTTGCCAGCGATGACAATTTCATCCAGTTTTTGATCGTGCGGGTTGCCATTGAACATCTGATGCTTGATGCGCTGCTGGGCGATGGGCGGATTCCTACTGAGTGCATGATTACCTTGCGGCGCTACGAAGGTGCTACACCACCAGAATTCCGCTCGAACAACGCCGAGGTAATCGCTAGGTGGAAGTACTACACGGAAGGCCCTGATCTGGAAGAACTGGAAACGACCGGACCACAGCTTCCAGCAATCCCAGTGCTGCCGAAACCCGGCGGCCTGCCAGTGCCACGCGCTTCGCATATTACCATCAGTGTCCCTGCTAATCTGCCAGACGGTGAAGAAGGATTAGTCAGTTTCGACTGTGTGTTTGAACCATTTCTAGGCAAAGGCTGGATTTACCGCGTCTCGCAGCGTAGTGGCGAATGGGAATTCACGCTCGTGCGCCGCACATGGTCAAGTTGACCCTCATCTCGATACGCGGTGGTATAATCCCAGGGGATATGCTTGAGGATAGCATATCCTCTGATTCTTAATCCTCACCCACGATTTACTTCATCGGGTCTGCTCTCCGTCTCTAAATTGCAGAAGGGATATAGTGCATGACGACGCTTCTTAACACCATCCGCGACGGGTTGATGTACCGTGGCAAGGAAGGTCAGCTTGCGTGGTTCGGACACCGCCTCGCCGGATTAGGTACACTTCTGTTTTTCATCACCCACATTGTCGATACCTCGTTCGTTTTCTTCTTCCCCAACTTTTACAGACATGCGATTGAGCTTTACCGTCTGCTGCCATTCCAGATAGGGGAACTTCTGCTTCTGCTAGCGGTGATATATCACGGTGTGAATGGGCTGCGAATCACGTTGATGGACTGGAAGCCCGATCTGTGGAAGTACCAGCGACAGCTGACATGGGGTACTTTCATTTTGACGGCGGTGCTGTACGCGCCCGCGTTCGTGATCATGGGGTCACATGCGCTGGCGAATCTCTATAACATTCACTTGTTCCAGTAGGAGCCTGCGATGACTACAACTCAGCTTGGCAGACAACAAGCCCCACAGGGCAATCGTTTTGAGACAGTGGCATGGCAGTGGATGCGCTGGTCGGGCATCCTGCTTATCCCACTTGCCTTTATTCACCTCGCGTATATGCATATCATCAACAGTGTGTATGTCATCAACTATCATTGGGTGATCGAGCAGCGCTGGGTACATTTAGGCTGGCGCATCTATGATGCATTTCTGCTGTGGTTCGCGGGGCTGCACGGCTTCAACGGACTGCGCTATGTGATAAACGATTACGTCGCTAGCACATCGGTGAAACGTGCGCTGCTGATTGCCTCGCTCGTGCTGCTGGTACTTATTTTCTTCCTCGGCACAGTGGCGCTCGTCGGAGCGCCTGCTACCCCTGATCCGGATGTGCCGCGTGAAGGGCTGCGACTGCTTCACTCCATTCTGATGTAATGAGGAAAGCGTAACGATTATGCAAACACATCAGTTTGATGCGGTTATCGTTGGGGCCGGGGGTGCTGGCTTAATGGCCGCCCTCTACGCTTCGCGAGGAGTCAAGACCGCAGTGATTAGCAAGCTGTATCCAACTCGATCTCATACAGGGGCAGCACAGGGCGGAATCGGCGCGGCGCTTGGCAATGAAGAAGAAGACAATCCAGAATGGCACGCCTATGATACGGTCAAAGGCGGCGACTATCTAGTGGATCAAGATGCCGCCGAAATCCTCGCGCGGGAAGCTATTGATGCCGTCTATGAGTTAGAGCACTTTGGTTTGCCCTTCGACCGTACGCCCGAAGGTAAAATCGCCCAGCGTCGGTTCGGCGGGCACACCGCCGAGCACGGCAAACGGCCTATTCGCAGGGCTTGCCATGCGGCTGATCGCACAGGCCATATGATTCTGCAAACGCTCTATCAGCAGTGTATCAAGAATAAAGTCGAGTTCTTCGACGAATACCACGCTGTCGATCTGATCATGAATGATGGGAAGCCTGCCGGGATTGTGGCGATCAATATTGCAACAGGGGAGCTTCACGTCTTCCACGCGAAAGCGATCATGTTCGGGACAGGCGGTTGGGGGAAAGTATGGTCGATCACCAGCAACGCCTACACCCTGACCGGGGATGGCAACTCGATCTGCTTCCGGCGGGGCATCCCAATGGAAGATATGGAGTTCTACCAGTTCCATCCGACAGGCATTTACCGCCTCGGTATTCTAATCACTGAGGGGGTGCGCGGCGAAGGCGGCGTGCTGATCAACGGCAAGGGCGAACGCTTTATGACGAAGTACGCCCCAACAATCAAAGACCTTGCCAGCCGTGATGTTGTCTCCCGTGCGATCTACACCGAAATTCAAGAAGGCAATGGGGTGGGCGGCGAGGACTATGTATACCTCGACATTACGCCAAAGACTGTCAACAAGTTCCTCGAAGAAGCAGGCGAATCCCGGCGCATCGACCGGGATTATATCGAGAGCAAGCTGCCGGACATTCTGGACTTCTGCCGCACCTACCTCGGCGTCGATCCAGTTGAGGAGCCGATGCCGGTCCAGCCGACCGCACATTATGCTATGGGTGGTATTCCGACCAACATTCATGCTGAAGTTGTGATCGACGAGAAGAATACTGTCATGCGGGGATTGTACGCGGCAGGCGAGTGTGCATGCGTATCAGTACATGGGGCTAACCGCCTCGGCACGAACTCGCTGGTCGATCTGGTGGTGTTCGGACGGCGGGCGGGTCAAAACATTGTAGAGTATTGCAAGCAGGCGGATTTCACGCCCCTACCTGCCAACCCGACCTCAGAGGTCGAAGTAGAGATCGAGCGGCTGCGTAATGCAAACGGGAATACCCGCGTCGCCGATCTACGCATAGCGATGCAGAAGACAATGACTGATTACGTCGGAATCTTCCGCACAGGGGATGGGATGCAGAAAGCGGTCGATGAAGTCCGTGCGCTGAAGGAAAAGTATCGCACCGATCTCAAGATAGATGATCGCGGCAAGGTATTTAATCACGATATGCTGGAAGCATGGGAGCTAGGTTCCCTGCTTGATCTGGCCGAAGTCACCGCAGTCGCCGCGCTGGAACGTACAGAAAGCCGGGGTGGTCATGCACGCGGAGATTATGAGAAGCGGGATGACGCGAACTGGCTGAAACACTCACTGGCACATCTACAAGCCGATGGAAATATCACTCTTACCTATAAGCCAGTGACTATCACTAAATACGAACCGAAGGAGCGCGTCTACTAAATGGAAGTCGTACTGCGCGTCCGACGCTTTAATCCGGAAACTGATCAAAAAGCCTACTGGGCTGAGTATACGCTAAACGATATCCGCCGCACTGACCGCGTGCTTGATCTGCTGCATCATGTGAAGTGGTATATCGATGGGACTCTCACACTGCGGCGCTCGTGCGCGCACGGCATATGCGGCTCGGATGCGATGCGGATTAACGGAGTCAACCGTCTTGCCTGCAAAGCGCTGGTCAAGGATTACGTGAAGGGCGAGCGCGGAAAGATCGAAGTCGCGCCGATTCTCGGCCTGCCGGTGATCAAAGACCTCATCGTAGATATGGAGCCGTTCTTCGATCACTACCGCGAGGTCATGCCGTACTTCATCAACGACAGCCCGCCCCCGGAGAAAGAGCGGCTGCAAAGTCAGGAAGAACGGGCGATCTTCGACGAAGGGACGAAGTGCATTCTGTGCGCGGCATGTACGACATCCTGCCCATCGTTCTGGGCAAACGGCACTTACGTCGGCCCTGCTGCTATCGTGCAGGCGCATCGCTTTATCTTTGACAGCCGTGATACAGGCGGTCAGGAGCGCCTCGCCATTCTGAGCGAGAATAACGGCGTGTGGCGCTGCCGCACGATCTACAACTGCACCTCGGCATGCCCGCGTGACATCCCGGTTACGCAGTTGATCGCGGATGTCAAAATGGCAGCAACAGGCGTGAAGGTGGTGCCGGAACCGAGTCCCCGCTTCACCGCCGAAAAAGTTGGGACAGAAGCGGAAGATGCACCTCGCTAGAGTAATGAATATTGTGGCTGAACATCACAGCGCCGGAGTGAAATCTCTGGCGCTGTTTGATTTGGTATTAGGTGACAAAAATCACCCTTCGAATCGCCGTAATTTGCGGTATGCTTAAGGAGACATTTCTTCTGATCGGCTGTTGAAACTTCCTCACCTAGGACACGTATAGATCAGCAGCGACGGAGATCAACCAATCCATTGGATTTTTGACTATCAAGGAGTAGACCTATCATGAGTGACAGTAAGACCACCAGCCAAGTTCCTGAAAATGAGCAGATGCGTCCTGAGCTTTCGGATGTAGGGAAAGAGTTCGAGGAAGTTGGGCGCAAGCTGCGCGATGCAGTAGTCATGGCGTGGAATACGAAAGAGCGCGTTCAGCTTGAGCAGGACGTGCGGCAAGGGCTGGATCGCCTCGTGAAGGAAGTAGACGAGGGATTTAGCAAGCTGCGCGAGACTGATGCAGCACAGAAAGTCGAGAGCAGAGTTCAGCAGGTAGCCGAAGATGTGAAGGCCAAGCAGGTGAGTGAGGATGTTCGCAAAGGGCTGATCGCTGCGCTCAAGGGGTTGAGTGAGGCGCTCGACAAGATGGCTCGGAGCATGGGTTCCGCCGAGGGCGAAACGACCGCCAAGAAGTAACTTTCAGTAAGAAGTGCCACGCCAGCCCTCCTGATCGGCTGGCGTTTCACCCACTGGCCCCGGCATGTATCCTCTCTGCTGGGGCTATCTTCATTCCACTTGAATCTTTTCGAAGCGGGCGACCCACACAGTTTTTGTTTCTGGTCGGACGATGAAGCGCTCATCGACGCGGAAACCACATAGCCATACAATTTCGCCATTCGCCGTCAGCAAGGGAAGTTTATCCCGCACATGAACAGGAATCTTGGCATTGATCATAAAGTCGCTCAACTTCTGTGATCCGCCAGCACCCTGCGGATAGAAACGATCACCTCTCTGCCGGGTGCGTAATTGAAATGGCGGCGATCCGATGAACATCGCGCTCCACTGATCGGCAGGAGTTTCGCCTCTGCCTTCACAAAGTTCCAAAACAAGCTGCCAAGCGCTTCCTGATAGGGGATAAATCCCACCTGCTGGCAAGTCCATATGAGTACCTTCTGCGAGCAGAGGCCAATCGGCGGGAAGGTCGATGTTCCTGCCGCGAGAAACGATGAGCACATCGTAGCTCAAAGAAATTATGATGCCGTCAGGAAGCACTACCTGCATCCCTGTTGATCCATGCAGTGCAAGCTGCAATGCATCCTCGATGTGCTGAAAACCAATCTCATGTTGCTCGATGCTGAGATCAGCTATCGCACGCCGCAATGCTCCTCGCTGCAAGGCCAGTGGTAGATTTCTCCAAGCCGATAGCCTGAAATGAATGTGAGATGGAGATGCATCAAGTTTGATACGTATCCACGCATCATCAATGTTGGCCTCGATTAGATCATTATCTGCTTGGAAAATGCTGGCAGACCGCCCAAGCGTCTCTTTGAGGTTAGGATTCACGGTTTCGAGCAACGGGATGATCTCACGCCGAAGGCGATTCCGCGTGTAGCCCGTATCGAGGTTTGTTGCGTCAAGGTGTGGGTGTAAATCGTGTGCAGCGCAGTAAGCATTGATCTCGGTGCGAGGGATATTGAGCAAAGGGCGGATTATGTCAGGTGTAGCACACTGCTGTGCCCCTGCGAAATTCGGTAATAGGTGAGATTCTGAGAGGGGAGCTACAGGGAGCATACCGCGAAGGCCCGCCAAACCCGATCCGCGCAGAAAGTGCATGAGCACGGTTTCTGCCTGATCATCGGCATTGTGTGCGACAACAATTACCTTCGCGCCAATCTTCTCAGCAATCTGGGTAAAGGCCATATAGCGCGCACGCCGTGCTGCATCTTCCAGCGAGAGCTTATTCTCTTGGGCAATACGGGGTGCATCGACAGGCTCTATGTGGGATGGAATGCCCCAGTCTGCGCTGATTTGTGCAACGAAAGCTGCATCCTGATCGGCTTCGTCGCCACGAATGCCATGATGGACATGAACTGCGTGAGGGATTATGCCAAGAACATCACGGCTTTGTGAGAACAAGTGAAGCAGCACCAACGAATCTGCACCGCCGGAGACACCTATGACAACCGGATCGCCGGGATGGAGTATACCCATCGATTCAATCGTGCGGCGGAACTGCCGGAGTAAATCCATGCGGGTAGTATAGCACCGCCATTCGGCGCGGTTGCCATGATCTATGGGGCAGGGTACTATCTGCGCCGCTATGAACCAAATGAAAATTGATTCTCATAAGCTAAAGATTGCAGGTGTTTCATTGGCTGCAATCCTCGGCCTGCTCACAATTTGCTTTGGCGCAAGTGCAGCATTTGCGGCAGGAGATCAGCAGGCAGTACCGCCAACTGCCACTCCGGGCGGTCAGATCAACTTGCCAACCGCTACCAAGACACAAATCGGTGGGCCAACAGCTACGCCGTCGCGTACTCCCACAACAACTCCGGTACTGGCTGAGATGATCGGAACGCCGACCAATTTACGCTCCGGGCCGGGCCTCGATTTTGATATTATCGCATCGCTTGATCCTGGCACGCAGCTTCCACTGATCGGGCGCTGGCTGGGTTACGACTGGTATCTTGTCCAATGGCAAGAGGCTGAGGGCGGACAAGCGTGGGTCTATGCTCCGCTAGTCAACGTGATCGGAGATATTACCACCGTTCCGGCTGTTACTCCGCCTGAACTTCCGACCATCGATCCCACGCTGGCATCGATTCAGCAAACTGCAACGATTGTGCTTCAAACGCCGGGCGCAGCAGAAACCGCCACTGCACAAGCCCTCTTCCTGCCGACGGGCGTTTATACAGCCACGCCGGATGCAGGAGGCGGATTTGGGGTATCAGAGCCAACCTTCACTGCACCGCCTCCGTTCGTGCAACCGGAGCAGCTTGCACCTCAAGACCCGTCGCCAAGAGGCGGGATCCCTCCGGCAGTGATTATCTTCTCGTTGGGTGGGATGGGCTTGCTGACGCTGTTCGTGGGATTGCTAAGACGCATCTAGGATGCAAGTCTCATTATCTCTCAAGCAGTTATGGTGAGCGTAAATCCGAATACCCCATCTCAATCATCCAGGGGCACAGGATCGGCCCGCCATGCACATCAGGCTGCGTATTGTCGGGCAATCCGTTCATACCACGAAAATAGCCCTCTGGCCCGGTAAGTTGACTTTGCGCGGCAGGAGATAGCTCGGCATCGCCAAGGGCAATCGCGTGGATGTGCAGGGGCGATCCATCATAGAGGATGCCTACATCCCGCACCCACGCGGCAAATCCGGCATGGCGCAGACCCGAGATCATCTGATTAGCCTCGTCGTATAGAACATGATTGAAATCGTTGAGATCGCGCATCGAAAGATCGACTGCGCCGCCGCCATCATGTGTGCCGAAGCTGGCACTCACCCCCGGATTGTACGATCCCTGAGTTACCGCCAATAGAAAATCAAGCGTGCCACCGTAAAGCACCTGAGCATGTTCCAGCATCCATACTGTGCGCTGATTCAGGAGAATGCCATCGCGCAGGGTTACGCGGGTATAGTCATCGGGCGGTCTCTCACAGCCTTCCGGGGTTGGCGTCAATGTGACTGTAGGAGATGGGGTCGATGATCGGGTGACGACTGGACTTGGTGTGAGGCTGGCGGCAGAAGTTACAGGGCTGGGGCTGAGAGTTTCTATTCCATCAAATGCGGACGGCGAGGGTTGAACCTTCGCCGGTGTATTGCAGGCGAGGGTTACTGTCAGGATGATACTAATCGGAATGAGCAGGCGATGGAGACGTATCATGTTTCTTGTTGAGAGTGAAAGATCGACCTAAGGTAACATGCCCATTCCGAAGCGGCAATTACCTAATTTTGTGTGATTTCTCTTACTTTGTGTTGAGAGAATTCTAACGCGGCAAAGATACGCTTGGGAAATATAGTCTATGGAGGATAGGTATCTATGACCGTTGAATCACTTTTAGTGGCATTGGTAGTGGGTATTGTAGCGGGTTGGCTTGCAGGTGAAATCTGGCGCGGCTATGGGTTCGGACTAGTTGGGAATCTGATCGTCGGAATCATCGGTGCGCTGCTCGGTGGATGGCTGTTTTCACTGCTCGGTATTGCGGCAATCGGCATCGCCGGATTACTTGTAACAGCATTTATCGGGTCGCTACTCCTTCTGTTCATTGTGAATATCGCGCGCTCCACCAGGGAATATGCCTGATAGGGATTTTCTCCCAGTAAGTGCAACAAGCGACCGCCTCAATCACAATCAGGGGGTCGCTTGTTTTTCATAATGGAACAGTCTGTCCATCGATATAGCGAGTATTCGTTCCATCTTTCCAAACGGTTACACCGCCTGATCCCGCTACTGTCCAGTGATCTGAAGTGATCACGAGCGCGGTATTGCCATCAATACCAAGCAACATGCGCTCTGGAACCAAGAGGGTCTTGATTGTGCCTGCCAGCATGGAGGACATCTCATCATAGTGTGGGATGATTACGGCAGGAACTTTGCCGAAACCAGCGCTCCAGGGGAGGGGTGTCGCACGCTCGCCCCAGATCATTGCGCCTGCGCTGCATCCAGCCACAACACCGCCTGATTCCAGGACGCCGAGAATTGCGTCCCAAACCGCCGTATCACGGAGGGTGTCGTACAGATAAGGGGGCTTGCCACCAGATAGATACACGAAATTTGCCTCGCGGATTCGGGCCGCGTTCGATTTGTCCATTGCGGTTGCACGGTTGATCACGCGGACAGCATGGACCTCTGCGCCCAACTTGGTGAAATGATCAACACCGAGATTAGACCAATAGGCGATACGCTCATCACCCTCTGTGCCTGCGGCAGTAGGCAGACACATAACGCGGGGAGTCCCTTCAATGCAGGAGAGAAGGAACCTATCGACGGGTTCCATTAGCGGGAGGTATTCGCCGCTACCGATGAGGGCGAGAGTTCCGTTCATAATTCGATCCTTATACCTATTTCATCATCGGTATTTTGATGCCGTGCTTCTTCGCTGTCTCGATGGCGAGCGGGTAGCCTGCATCGGCGTGACGGACTACACCCATTCCGGGATCAGTGGTAAGGACGCGCTCAAGGCGCTTGGCGGCTTCGGGCGTGCCATCTGCTACAATCACCTGACCTGCGTGCTGGCTGTACCCAATACCGACCCCACCGCCGTGATGGAAGCTAACCCATGTCGCGCCCCCTACTGCGTTGATTAAGGCATTGAGGATCGGCCAGTCGGAGATGGCATCGGAGCCATCCATCATGCCCTCAGTTTCACGGTTCGGGGAAGCAACTGAGCCTGTATCGAGATGATCGCGCCCGATAACAATCGGGGCGGAAACTTCGCCGCGTGCAACTAGATCATTAAAAGCTAGTCCTGCCTTTGCACGATCTCCGTATCCGAGCCAGCAGATACGTGCGGGCAATCCCTGAAACTCGATTTGAGTCTGAGCCATCTTAATCCAGCGATGCAGGTGCTCGTCATCGGGAAAGAGCCGCACAACTTCTTCGTCGGTGCGGTGAAGGTCGTTCGGATCGCCAGAAAGCGCTACCCACCGGAACGGGCCTTTGCCTTCACAGAACAACGGGCGTACATAGGCGGGCACAAAGCCGGGATAATCAAAGGCGTTCTTTACGCCAGCATCGAAGGCACGCTGCCGAAGATTATTGCCGTAATCGAAGACGATGGAGCCTTTCTTCTGGAAATCAAGCATCGCCTGACAATGCCGTGCCATCGATTCACCGGAACGCCGCACAAACTCGTCAAGATTGTCCTGTTTCAGCTTGAGCGCTTCTTCGAGCATCATGCCTGTTGGGATGTAGGCTTGATAATCGTGGGCGGAAGTCTGATCGGTGACGACATCGGGCACAACGCCGAGATCGACAAGGCGGGGGAGAATCTCGGCGGCGTTACCAATCAAGCCGACTGAGAGAGGCTTTTGCTGGCGAAGGGCGTCTTCGACCTGAGTCATCGCGTCTTCGAGATCGTAGGAGATGGTATCAAGATAGCGGGTTTGCAGGCGGCGCTCAGCCCGCCAGGGATCGATCTCGAGAATTAAGCCCACGCCTTCATTCATCGTAATAGCGCGAGGCTGTGCGCCACCCATCTCCCCAAGTCCCGCCGTCAGCACGAACTTGCCTTTCAATGATCCCCAACCGTTTTGCCGTGCCAACGATCCAAGCGTTTCATATGTGCCCTGTAAAATGCCCTGAGTGCCGATATAAATCCAGCTTCCGGCGGTCATCTGACCGTACATGATCAAGCCTTGCTGCTCCAGGTCATCAAAGACTTTTTGCGTTGCCCAGTGTGGCACAAGGTTGGAATTGGCGATCAGCACGCGGGGAGCATCAAGGTGAGTCTTGAAAACGGCAACAGGCTTCCCCGATTGGACTAGGAGGGTTTCATCGTTCTCAAGTTCCTTCAGGGTGGCGATGATCGCGTCGAAGCTCTCCCAATTGCGCGCCGCACGACCTCGGCCACCATACACAATGAGGTGTTCCGGATCGCCTGCCACTTCTGGATCGAGGTTATTCATCAACATCCGCATGGCGGCCTCTTGCTGCCAGCCCTTGCAGGTGATATGCGTTCCACGTGGGGCGCGAATGGTGCGAGACATCGATCAACTCCATTGAGAAAAGAGAGATAAGTTTAGGTCAAGAGCGAATGGTCAGATGAAATAAAAGCGCTGCATCTGGGTCATCGCCATTCTGTGTGTTCAATAGGTGGATTCTCTCGCCAGTAGCGGGATTGTACAATCCCACGTAGACCGAGTAATCGCCGGAAGGCATATTGGGAGGCAAGACGAGCGTGTAGACATCTCGAAGCAGTGAGCCACTCTCCCATGTTTGCGTTGAGACGCGCCCATTCTGGGGCAGGTGATCATCTTGTGCCCATACGACTGAGCCATCAGGTTTTGCGGGGCCGCGCAGATGGACAAACATCTTGAGATTGGTGGTCGTTTGATCGGTAGGCTGCCAGAACAATTCGAGATGGGTTGTATCACCGAGTCTTAGGGCGGCAAGGGGCGGCGTTACTCGATAGCTTACTAGCTGCGCAGCCGCCTCAAACTGCTTATTGATCGGGTTAACAATCTCATCGCGGGATGCTTCCCAATCGGCGTATTGGTAGAGATGGGTCACTCCGATCCATTGATCAGAGACATATTGTTTATGCTCATAGAGCCAACGCGCGACATTTTCATCTCGATCCCACCAGCGTGCGGGCACAGGGATAAACCAGATGGTATCGTGCTCACCTGCCTTTTCGATCTCAGTTGTGACTACTTCATAAGATTCGAGAGCAGCAGTCGGGACGACTGCTGAGGCGGCTCCCCCGGAGTATTCATGGGTGAAGTAGTAGTCAAAGGCGGGATCAGGGAAGTTGTAAATTACCAGATCGTTCGAAGCGGTTTGCGCTTCGAGAACTCGCATGATGCGGCTCCATTCAGGGCCGCGAAGAAAGGCTGGATCGAACTGATAACTCCATAAGCCGATGGCGCTCAAGGCAATCAAAATAGTAGTGATGCCTGCTGGCAGGAATCGCCGCGCGGCTGGTAGGAGATTGGGTAATTTGCCAATTCCATCAATCGCCAGCGCAATTAGGATAGTCATCAATACTGCACTTGCCGCAATGTAGCGGGGGTGAAAGTATTTGCGTCCACTAATTACCGTTAATAGAGCAAGCCCGGTAATCGGCACAAGAGCCGTAAACAAGGTGAAGGCGAAGACATCACGCGAGGCGGTTTTCCAAACGATCAGTAGGGAGCCGAGGACAAGCAGTAGAATGAGAATTGATGCGAGTCCTACGCTGTGGGCTGGATCAGCAGCTTGCGGGTCTTGTAAAGATGGCGGTAGCGTGAAGCCGACAATCAAACTTTGCAGCCCATAGAGGGGATTTGCGCGGATACCGTTTGGCAGATAGTCCTGACTATTGACGAACATCTCCGGGCGCAGATACCAGGGAGCCAGCGCTGCGGCAATCACAATCTGCGTGATGGCCCAATAGGGAATCAGTGCCCAACGCTTCCATACTTTAGTTAGGGCATAGAGATTGTGAGCCGCCCAATGGAATATCTCAAGATAAAAGATGTAACCTGTCAATATAGAAGTGACGATGTAGGGAAACCAGCGCCGGATGCGGGTCGGGTGCTGCCAACCGTAGAGCAAAAAGAGAGCTGCCAGTGCGCTGCCTGCCATCCACAGACTGTAGTTGCGAGCAAACTGGCTGTACCACACTTGAAACGGACTGATCGCCGCCAGCCCCAACGCGATCAGGGCGGCACGTTCCCCGCCGAGGCGATGGGCTATCTGATAGATCGCGGCCATTGCAACCATGCCGCCGAGGACAGCGAAGTATCGTAGGGAGAGTACCGAATCTCCAGCAACCTTTGACCATCCGTGAACCATCAACAGCGCAAGAGGGGGGTGCGGCTCGGTGACGGAGACAGCGATAGTTTTGAGGAGATAATCGAGGGAAGTCTGAGTCCAGATGACGACACTATAGGCTTCATCACCGCTCAACGGCTGCGCGTCAATCCGAATAATTCGCAACGCAGCACCGACAAGCATCAACAGTAGAGCAATCAACAGAGTGGAGCGGGGAATCTGTTGAGGGGATTTCATGATAGGCAAACTGTAACACGCAGCACAGCTTTGTCAACCGTGCAGCATCAACGTATCCAGCGAATCGTAGCGACGATCTCATCGAGCAGCGCCTCGTAGATATTACGGCGCTCTTTGCTAGTGGAGAGCGTGATGATCAGCAGTGGGTCTTCACGACGGCGCTGCTGGGTGATGACTTCGAGGTGATAAACAGTAGTCGTACCGCCTGCTCCATTGAATTCGGTAGTGTAGCGGATGCGATGTGCGGGTCGGAAATCGAGGATAGTTGAATCCTTGCCTATCACTTCATAGAATTCGCTATTCTCGTAAATGGCTAAATGGGTGTCTCGTACCTCGTCAATCGTTTCACCTTCCGCCGGGTTCGCATATGAGATCACCATATTAATCACATATGGATCACCCGAAGTAGCGGTATCGAAGGCGACCATTATCAGATCGTTCAAGACCGCTAATCCCAAGCCATCACGGAGGGAATCTGCTAGTACAGGATCAGGCTGCGTGATCTCGGCCAGTGCTGTGCTTGGGTCGCGACCCAATAACGAAACACCCGTCCATGTGCTTGTGAACTGCACTGCGAACTTGGCATTCTTGGGTTTGTACTCGTACCAGCCAGCCGGGGCAGTATGAACCGGGGTGTAAGTCAGTGTAGGGATTGGAGTAGTAGTCTGTGTCGAAGTTGGAGTACGCGTCGGTGTATCGCTAGGTGTGGGCGAATTACCTTCCGCCGGTGTGACGGAGGGCGTCCAAGTTGCCGGGAGCGTTCCACGTGGATCAAGTGTCGGCGATGGGTTCAGCACAAATAGAGTCGGGGTGGGTGCAGGCCCATGAAGAAGTTCGGCAGCTTTATCAGGATAGGCCACTGCCAGGGCGGTGAATACGGCAATGATGATTGCAAACGAACCGAGCACAATCGCCAGCAGCATCGCAGTGGAGAATTGGCGTGATGCTCGCTTTGCCGACTGCTTGTAGCCTTTATGGCGAGGGGTTGGCGTGGTCGTTGGATGCATCGGGTTCAGTATAAACCGAGCATAGTTGAGCGGCAAACAGAGTCGCAGGGGCGCACAAATGCAATGGCTTGTGCGCCCCTGCTCATTCGATTAGTCGCCTGCCATCGCGGGGCTGGGAGTTGGTCGCTGAATATCCGGTTTCTTGAGAAACAGTTTGGTGATCTCACCCGCTACGAAGGGCAGCGCTACTAGCGGCAGAATCTCTGCCCAGTCCATCAAAGTTAGAGCCTTGGTATCGAAAATAGTTTGCAGGAAGGGAACGTAGACGACTGCTAGAAGCAACACCGCCGAGGTCACGACAGCATACTGCATCCACTTGTTGCTAAAGAAGCCAATCT
>Ga0075421_100000804_pt1 | contig 34579 bp, 31 predicted proteins | sample SoiMetdeltSBSDD5_FD_75292 | JGI IMG/M metagenome (GOLD analysis project Ga0075421, IMG submission 75292) | Bulk soil microbial communities from a Populus tree surrounding site in Tennessee, USA - Soil MetaG P. deltoides SBSDD5 | ecosystem: Environmental > Terrestrial > Soil > Tree plantation... | reverse complement strand
TTGATGAGGTCGTGATAGGGCAGACCCGTGAGGGCCAGGACGGGCTGACCGTCGAGCTTGGCGTCGTAGAGCCCGTTCAGGAGGTGGATGCCGCCCGGGCCGGAGGTGGCCAGGCAGACGCCCAGGCGGCCGGTGAACTTCGCATAGCCGCACGCCATGAATGCGGCCGCCTCTTCGTGCCGCACCTGCACGAAACGGATGCGGTCCTGCCGCGTGCGCAGCGCCTCCATGATCCCGTTGATCCCGTCGCCCGGGAGGCCGAAGACGGTGTCGACGCCCCAGTCGATGACGGTCTCCACGAGGACGTCGGCCGCGGTCTCTGCCATCTCGGTCTCCGCCAGCGCGACGGTGCGCCGGTGACGAGCGTGAACATCGCGCGCTTCACGCGCACGCCGTGACTCTGGCGTGCATCGCAGATGCCACCGAGGGCGCCGACGACTTGCTGCCTACGCCCAGCCGCGCGGCGTGAAGTCCTTCGCGGGCTCGTAGGGCGGTGGCCACGGCAGCTCGAAGCCCTGCGCGCGGGCGGCGTGGCGGGTCCAGTACGGGTCGTAGAGGTGCGCGCGCGCGAGAACGCACAGGTCGGCGCGGCCGGCGGCGAGGATGGAGTTGACGTCGGCATAGGAGGCGATGTTGCCGACGGTCATCGTCGGCATCCCCGCCTCCTGACGCACGCGATCGCTGAACGGCGTCTGGAAGAGCCGGCCGCGTGCGGCCGGCGCGTTGGCGACGGCGTGCCCGGCGGAGACGTCGACAATGTCGCAGCCGTGCGCCTTCAGCGCGCGGGCGATCTCCACCGCGTCCTCCGGCGTGGCGCCACCTTCCATCCAGTCCGTGGCCGAGATCCTGACCGACACCGGCTTGGCCGCCGGCCACACGGCGCGGACGGCGTCGAAGACCTCCAGCGGGAAGCGCAGGCGACTCGACAGCGCGCCGCCATAAGGATCCTGCCGCCGGTTCGTCAGCGGCGACAGGAACGTCGCGAGCAGGTAGCCGTGGGCGAAGTGGAGCTCGATCAGATCGAAGCCCGCCTCGTCGGCCATCCGGGCCGCGCGCGCGAAGTCCTCGCGCACAGCGTCCATGTCGGCACGGGTCATCTCGCGCGGGATCTGGCTCTGCGGGAGGTAGGGGATCGGCGAGGCCGCGATGAGGGGCCAGTTGCCTTCCGCGAGCGGCTCGTCCATTCCCTGCCACATCAGCCGCGTGGAGCCCTTGCGGCCGGCGTGCGCGATCTGGATGCCGATCTTCGCGCTACTCGCGCCGTGCACGAAGTCGACGATCCGCTTCCAGGCGGCGACGTGCTCCGGCTTGTAGAGCCCCGTGCAGCCCGGCGAGATCCGGCCCTCGCGGCTCACGTCGGTCATCTCCGCGATGACGAGCCCCGCTCCGCCGACGGCGCGGCTCCCGAGGTGCACGAGGTGCCAGTCGTTCGGCGTGCCGTCGTCGGCGGAGTACTGGCACATCGGGGAGACGACCACGCGGTTGTCGAGCAGGAGGTCGCGCAGCCGGAACGGCGTGAACATGGGCGGCGGCGGCGGCGCTGACGACACCACGCGGCCGCTCTGCGCGGCGGATTTCGCCGCGAACCAGGCATCGACGGTGGCCACCAGCTTCGGATCGCGCGATTTCAGATTGTCGTGGCTGACGCGGAGGCTGCGCGTCAGCAGGCTGAACGCCATCTGCACCGGCTCGAGGCGGCCGTGATAGCGCTCCGTCTGCTCGAACCACTCGAGGCTCGTCTGCGCCGCGCGCTGGATCCCCTCGACCTGCGGCCGCCGCTCGGCTTCGTAGGCGGCGAGTGCGGCGGGCACGTCGCGCCCGGCGCGCAGCGCTCCGGCCAGGGCGATGGCGTCCTCCATCGCCAGCTTCGTCCCGGAGCCGATGGAGAAGTGCGCGGTGTGGGCGGCATCGCCGAGCAGCACCACGCGGCCGTGATGCCAGCGATCGTTGCGGATCGTCGGGAAGGCGCGCCAGAGCGAGCGGTTGACGAGAATGGGATGCCCGTCGAGCTCGCGCGCGAATAGTCGCTCGGCGAAGGCCTTCGTCGTCGCCTCATCAGCGCCATCGAGCCCGGCGCGGCGCCAGACGGCGTCGGTGGTCTCGAGGATGAACGTCGAGTGCCGCTGGTCGTAGCGATACGCGTGAACGCGCCAGAGCCCGTGCTCATCCTCCTTGAGGATGAAGGTGAAGGCGCGGAAGGGAAACGTGGTCCCGAGCCAGACGAACCGATTACGCCGCCAGTCGATCCGCGGCCCGAACCAGTCGGCGTGCGCGGTCCGCAGCCACGAGTTGGCGCCGTCGGCGGCGAGGATCAGGTTGGCATCGGCGTACGGCGCAAGGTCGGCCACCTCGGTCTGATGGCACAGCGCCACCCCGAGCGCGCGACAGCGGTCCTGGAGGATGGTGAGGAGCGTCTGCCGCGCCATGCCGGAGAAGCCGTGGCCGGTCGACGTGAGCACCTGACCGCCGTAGTGGATGTCGATGTCGTCCCAGTGAGCAAAGGCGTCGATGATGGCGGCGTGCGTGTCGGGATCGGCCTCCCGGAAGTTATCGAGGGTGGCATCCGAAAACACCACGCCGAAGCCGAAGGTGTCGTCGGGCCGGTTGCGCTCCACGACGGTGATGTCGTGCGTCCGGTCGGCGTTCTTCATGAGGATCGCGAAGTAGAGGCCTGCGGGACCGCCGCCGACGGAGACGATCTTCACGCCGTCAATTGTAGTGCACGTGACAGGCGTGCCTACAATCGGGCAATCGAACCTGTCTCCAGGAGGCGGCGATGAAACAGCTCCGATGCGGCGATCTCATGCCCGGTTGCAACGCGGTCATCGAGGGTAAGGACGAGGCCGAGGTGATGCAGAAAGGCGCCGAGCACGCCAAGAAGGCGCACGGAATGAATCAGATCCCCCCCGACATGGCCCAGAAGGTACGCGGCGCCATTCGCGACACGAAGTAGTCGGGGCAAAAGTTACACGGAGCCGGGCGGTGGGAAGGGTCGCTCGTCTTCCTGCCGCGCGCACGCGGTTTCGCACGGCGAACGCCGCGCGAGACGACCCAGGCCACCCTGGAGGCGCTCGTCTCCTGGGTGACCGGGCTCGAGCCGGTGTACCTGGAGGGCGCGCTCGAGCGCTCGTCTCCACTGCGTCTGGACTCCGCCGCCTGACCTGACGGCCCTGCGGGGCGGCGGTACAATCGTTCGATGCCGCAGTTCCTGCCGTTCGTCCAGCGCTGGTTCGAGGACACCTTCCGCGAGCCCACCCCACCCCAGCGTGACGGCTGGAACGCCATTGCCTCCGGTCGCGACACGCTCATCGTGGCCCCCACCGGCTCGGGAAAGACGCTGGCCGCCTTCCTCTGGGCGCTCGATCACCTGCACCGCCTTGCCGTGGAAGGGCGGCTCGAGGACAAGGTCTATGTCGTCTACGTCTCACCGCTGCGCGCGCTGAACAACGACATCGAGAAGAATCTGCGCGAGCCGCTGGCCGGCATTCGCCGCACCGCGGAGGTCGCCGGCCTGGAGTTGCCCGAGGTGCGGGTGGCCGTGCGCACCGGTGACACGCTGGCCGCGCAGCGGCAGGCGATGACGCGACGCCCGCCGCACGTCCTCATCACCACGCCCGAGTCGCTCTACATCCTGCTGACGTCGGCGGGCTTCCGGCCGGCACTGGCGCAGGCGCGCTTCGTGATCGTCGACGAAGTGCACGCGCTCCTCGGCGGCAAGCGCGGCGCGCACCTGGCGCTCTCGCTCGAGCGGCTCCAGGCGCTCGTCCAGGACACGGGCGGCGCGCGGCCGCAACGGATCGGCGCCTCGGCTACCGTGCGTCCGATCGAGGACGCGCTGGCGTTTCTCACGGGCGCCACCGCCCTCGATCCGGTGGTGATCGACGCCGGGTTCTCGCGCGAGCTCGATGTCCGCGTGACCGCGCCCGTCGACGACTTCCTCACCACCCAGAGCGACATGGTCTGGGACGCCACGCTGCAACAGGTGGCCGAGCTCGTCCAGTCGCACCGGACGACGCTCGTGTTCGCGCAGAGCCGGCGCTCTGCGGAGCGGCTGGCCCGCGACCTCAACGACCGCATCGTCGACGGCCGCGTGGCCGCGCACCACGGGTCGCTCTCCCGCCGCGCGCGGCTGGAGGCGGAGAATCGGCTCAAGGCCGGTGACCTGAAGGCGCTGGTGGCGACCTCGTCGCTCGAGCTCGGCATCGACGTCGGCGCCATCGATCTCGTCGTGCAGCTGCAGTCGCCGCGCAACGTGGCGGCGGCGCTGCAGCGCGTGGGCCGCGCGGGACATGCGCTCTCGCGCGTCTCGAAGGGCCGCATCGTGGTGACGAAGGGCGAGGAGCTGCTGGAGGCGGCGGCGGTGGTGCGCTCCATTCGAGAACGCACGCTCGACCGGATGCACATGCCGAGCGCGCCGCTCGACGTGCTCGCCCAGCAGATCGTCGCCGCCGTCGCCGCCGAGTCGCTCGACGTCGACACGCTGTACCGCCGCTTCGTGGCCGCCGCGCCCTACCGGACGCTCACGCGCGAGACGTTTCTCGAAGTCGTACGCTCGGTGGCCGAGCCGCTGCCGCAGGAGGTCAAGGGCGCCGCCCCGCGGATCCTGTGGGACCGTGTGAATGACCGGCTGCACGCGCGCCGCGGCACGCGCTTCCTGGCGCTGACCTCGGGCGGCACCATCCAGGACGCCGGCCTCTACGATGTCTACGTCGCCGACACCGACCTGAAGGTCGGGACCCTCGACGAGGAGTTCGTCACCGAATCGCTGCCTGGTGATGTGTTTCTCCTCGGCTCCAACGCGTGGAAGATCGTGCGCGTTCGCGCCGACCGCGTGCTGGTCGAGGACGCGCACGGGATGTCGCCCACCATTCCGTTCTGGAAGGGCGAGCATCCGTCGCGCTCTTACGACCTCGGTGTCGCCGTCGGTCGCCTGCGCCGCGAGGCGGCCGCCCGCATCGAGGACCCGGACTTCGTCGGCTGGGCCGAGCGCGAGTGCGGGCTCGAGGAGCGCGCGGCCCTGGCCATGCGTGCCTGGCTCACGAAGGCGGTCGAGGTCCTTCACGGCGTGCCCGACGATCGTGGCCTGGTGGTGGAGTCCTTCGCCGACGAGATGGGCGGGCGGCACGCCATGGTCCACTCGGTCTTCGGCATGCGCGTCAACGGCGCCTGGGGCATGGCCCTGAAGGAAAAGGTCCGGCGCGCGTATGGCCTCGTGGCCGAGGCCGCCCACGTCGACGACGGACTCCTGCTGTCGTTCGCGCCGGGCCAGGTGCCGCCCTCGCCGGAGCGGCTCACCACGCTCGTCACGCCGGAAGAGGTCGACGATCTGCTCGGGCGCGCGCTGATCGGCTCGCCGCTCTTCGGCACCCGCTTCCGCCACGCCGCCGTCCGTGCGCTGTTCATCCCGCGCATGTACAAGGGCCAGCGCACGCCCGCCTATCTGCTCCGTCTCAAGGCCGACGCGCTGATGGAAGCCGTCGGCGGGCTGCCGGATTTCCCGGTCGTAGCCGAGACGCTACGCGAGTGCTTCGAGGATGCCCTCGACGTGCCGCGCTTCAAGCGGCTGCTGGAGCGCCTGCACGACGGCGAGATGTGGACGCGTCACGTCGACACGCCGTTGCCGTCGCCCTTCGTCTATCCGCTCCTGCTCGCCTGGGACTGGGCGTACCTCGACGCCGGCCACGCCGAGGAGCGCCGGACCGACGCCGTGTCGATGCGCAAGGCGTGGACGGTGGCCCCCGGCCCGCTCGATCCGAAGGTCGTGGCCGCCGTGGAGGCCGAGCTGCAGAAGACGGCGCCGGAGCGCCGCGCGCGCGACGCCAACGAGCTCGCGGCCCTTCTCGACGATCTCGGGGATCTGACGCGCGAGGAGATCGTGGCCCGCAGCGACGCCGACGCGGACGCGATGCTGGCGGCGCTCCGCGCCGAGCGCCGCATCACGGAGGCCGAATTTCCCGGCGGGCGCCGCGCGTGGATTCCCACCACCGATGCCATGCACTATGCCGCGCTCGCCACCGACGCCGGCGTGGAGCGGATCACGCTACGCCTCCTGCGCACGCGCGGGCCCGTGACACCGGCCTGGCTGTCGGAGCGCTACGGACTCACCGCCGCCGACGCCACGGCGGCGCTCGATCGTCTGGCCTCGCGTGGCGTCGTCCGGCGCGGCGACTACGTGGCCGGCGTCGCCGAGCCGCAGTACGTCCACATCGCCGTGCTCGAGGAGATCCAGCGCCGGCAGATGCACGCCCGGCGGCTGCCGCGGCCGGTGGCGACGGCCGAGCAGTTCACCGCCACGCTCTTGCGGCGGCATCATCTGCATCCGGATCATCGCCTGGTGGGGCCACCCGGCGTGCTCGACGCTCTCGAGCTGCTGCAAGGCGAGGACTTCCCCGTCCGCGTGTGGGAGCAGGATCTGCTGGCAGCGCGCGTGGAAGACTATCAGCGCGAGTGGCTCGATCAGCTCGGCCTTGCCGGCGAGATCGTCTGGACGCCGTTCGAGCCGAAAGGCGCCGAGCGTGCGCGCAGCGGGCGCGTCGGCGTCGCGCTGCGAGAGAACGTGGCGTGGCTCCGCCCCTCGCCCGCCGCGCCGGCGGAGCTCGATCCCAAGGTGAAGAACGTGCTGCTGCACCTGCAGCTGCGCGGGGCGTCGTTCGCGCAGGATCTCGGTCGCGTCGCGGGTCTGGAGACGCGCGAGACGCTGGCCGCGCTCTGGGAGCTGTTCTGGGCCGGCCTCGTCACGCCCGACACCTTCAGTGCCATCGTGGCCGGGAGCGCGCCGCCGCGCGCGCCCCAGTCACCGTTGCCCGCACGCCGGCATCGTCGCGGGGCGCGACGGGCGCCGATCGCGCGCGGGCCGGTCATCGGACGCTGGAGCGCGCTGGCCGAGGAAGAGCCGCTGTCGCCCGAGGAGCGCAGCGAGGCGCAGGCCCAGCTGCTGCTGGCGCGCTACGGCATCCTCTCGCGCGAGCTGGCCCAGGGCGACTGGTCCACGCTGCGCCACACGCTGCTGCGCATGGAGTATGGCGGTGACGTCGTGCGCGGGTATTTCGTGGAAGGCCTGTCCGGCGAGCAGTATGCACTGCAGGAGGCGCTGACCGAGCTCGACGCCCCCGCGCGCCGCGCCGAGCCGCATGTGCTCGTGAACATCGCGGATCCCGCAAATCTATGGGGACGGACGTTGACGCTGACGCGTCTCGATGGTGTCCGCGCCGCCGCCGCGCGGATTCCGACCACCTGGCTGATCGTGCGTCAGGGTCGGCCGATCCTCCTCGTCGAGGGTCAGGGACGCTCGCTGACGCCGCTCGCGGGCTGGCAGGCCGTCGACTTCCCGGGCGCGATCCGTGCGCTCAGCTCCGCCGTCGAGCGGCCGCTGACGCTGCGGCCGGTGCGCCGGCTCGACGTGTTCGAGTGGGACGGCCGCCCCGTGCGCGAGAGCGAGGCCTTCGACCCGCTCGTCGCCGCGGGCTTCACCGTGGACGGCCCGCGGCTCACCCGCGACGGTTACCCCGGCCCGCGCTAACATTGCCTCCTGATCCAACGCCCAGGCCGCTGATGACCACCGTGGTCGGCAGCTATCCCCAGCCCGACTGGATCATCGATCGGCAATTGCTGTCCAAGGGTGTGCCGCGCGTGCGGGCGCGCGAGATGTGGCGGGTGCCGGAGGCCTTCCTCGAGCAGGCGCAGGACGACGCCACCATCGTGGCCATCCGGGACATGGAACGGGCCGGGATCGACATCGTCACCGACGGCGAGATCCGGCGGGAGAGCTACTCCAACCGATTCGCCACGGCGCTGGACGGCGTCGACGTGCAGCAGCCTGGCCGGATCCGCGACCGGGCCGGCCGCGAGACCGTCGTGCCCCGCGTGGTCGGTCGCATCCAGCGAAAGCGCGCCGTCGAGATCCGGGACATGCAGTTTCTCCGCCGCAACACCGATAGGTTGGCGAAGATGACGTTGCCCGGCCCCTTCACGCTGTGCCAGCAGGCGCAGAACGAGTTCTATCGCGACGCCGAGGAGATGGCGATGGACTTCGCCGCTGCCGTCAACGCCGAGGCCCGCGACCTCCAGGCGGCCGGCGCGGACGTCATCCAGCTGGACGAGCCGTGGCTGCGGAACGACCCCGAGGCCGCCGGCCGCTACGCCGTCCCCGCGATCAACCGGGCGCTGGCAGGCATCACCGTGCCGACCGCGCTGCACCTCTGCTTCGGATACGCAGCGGTCGTGAAGTCGCAGAAGCCGACCGGCTACTCATTCTTGCCGCAGCTCGCGGACACGATCGCCGTCCAGATCTCCATCGAGGCGGCCCAGCCACGCCTGGACCTCGGCGTCCTCGCCGACCTTTCGAACAAGACGATCGTCCTCGGTGTCCTCGACCTGGGCGACCCCGCCATCGAGACGCCGGACCAGGTGGCGGCGCGAATCCGGGCCGGGCTCGAGTACGTGCCGCCTGATCGGCTCGTTGCGGCCCCGGATTGCGGGATGAAATACCTCCCGCGTGATACCGCGTTCGGCAAGCTCTGCGCGCTCAGCGCGGCAGCACGCGAGGTCCGGTTGAAGCTTTAACGGCGGTACCATACCGCCCGATGACGGCAGCCGGCACACTTACCGCACCCACGTCTCGGAGGCGCCGCTGGCCGGCGATCCTGATCCTGCCGCCCGTCGCGATCGTCATCGCGGCCGCGGCGTCCCCGTCGATTGCGCACGCCCTGCCAGGCTTCTTCTGTCCGGCGGTCACGCTGATCGGAGGCGTGGCGGCGACGGCCGGGCTCGTGCGCGCGCTGCTCCGCTTCGCTCGCGGCGAGCGCCTGCCGCGAGTTCACGACGGTGTGCGCCTCGCCACGGTGCTCGTCGCGTTTGTCTTGCTGGCCGTCCTGCCACTGATCCGGCTGATCGGCATCCTGACGGCGCCGACCACGGGCCCGCCGCACATCCTGGCCGGTTTCGGCGACTGGATCGGCGGCGAGGGTTATCCGCATCCGGGGCGCCATCGCGGCATCGACGTGAGGGGCGCCGTTGGCAGCGACGTGCTGGCGGCTGCCGACGGTCGCGTCGTGCTCGGCACCGTCTACTGCCACTCGGCCACGCTGCTCGTCCGTGCCGGTGACGAGGTCCGTCGCGGGCAGCGCATCGCGACCCTCGGCACTACCGGGCAGCGCGGGTGGCCCGGATACGAGCACGTGCATCTCGAGCTCCAGCGTGGAAGCGATCGCAACGACGTCGAGAACCCGCTGCGACGGCTGGCGGGCTGCTTCGACGCGCGCGCGGCGTACCCGACCGATCGCCTCGTTCTCACCTATCCGGTGTCCTGCCGGGAGCGTGGGCAATGAAGGTCTGGCTCGACATGACGCAAGCCGAGCTCGACGCCGCCTACGACCAGAACGCGTACGCGCCGAACCGCGAGCAGATCCTCGCCCGCAACGCGAGCAACAGCGAGCGCGCGCGAGCACGGCTCGGCGAACCGAAGCGATACGCGTATGGCCCGACGCCCGTCGAGGCCCTCGACGTCTATCCGACGAGCCGCGCGGGCGCGCCGATCCACGTTCTCATCCACGGCGGGGCGTGGCGCGGCAGCGTCGCGAAGAACAACGCCATCGCCGCCGAGCTGTTCGTCAACGCGGGCGCCCACTACGTGGTCCCTGATTTCGCCTGGGTACAGGACGTCGGCGGCAGCCTGCTGCCGATGGCGGATCAGGTGCGTCGCGCCGTCGCGTGGGTCTATCGCAATGCCGGCGACTTCGGCGGTGAACCGCAGCGGCTGTACGTCTCGGGCTTCTCCTCCGGCGCGCATCTCGCCGCCGTCCTGCTGACCACGGACTGGGCGAAGGACTTCGGGCTCCCCGCCGACGCGCTCAAGGGCGGTCTCTGCATCAGCGGGATGTACGATCTCAAGCCCGTTCGGCTCTCGTCCCGCAGCCGCTACGTGGCCTTCACCGACGAGATGGAGCAAGCGCTCAGTCCGCAGCGTCACCTCGACAAGCTGGCGGCGCCGCTGGTCGTCGCCTACGGGACGCTCGAGACGCCGGAGTTTCAGCGGCAGGCGCGCGATTTCGCGACGGCCGTCGACGCCGTCGGCAAGCGCGTCGAGCTCCTGGTCGGCGAGGGCTACAACCACTTCGAGCTGTACGAGACGCTCGCGAACCCTTACGGCCTGCTCGGTCGCGCCGCGCTCGCGCAGATGGGCCTCGGCGACCCGTGAGACAGTCTCACGCTCGGCCGACACGCCAGCCGGGGCGATATGGATCAGTATAGGAACCCGGGAGGCACTGTACCCCATGGCCCAACGACTCGCAGGCAAGGTGGCCGTCGTCACCGGCGCCGGCTCGCGCGGCCCCGGCGTCGGCAACGGCAAGGCGGCGGCCGTCCTCATGGCGCGCGAGGGCGCGCGCGTGCTGTGCGTGGACGCGCAGAAGGAGCGCGCCGAGGAGACCGTCGAGCTCATCCGCGCCAACCACGGTGAGGCGGTCGGGTTCGCGGCCGACGTGACGCGCAAGGGCGACTGCGAGGCGATGGTGGCCGAGGCCGTCGGGCGCTGGGGCGGCCTCGACGTGCTCCACAACAACGTCGGCATCGAGTCGCGCCACACGCTCATGGAGACGACCGAGGCAGAGTGGGATCGCGTGATGGCCGTCGATCTCAAGTCGATGCTGCTGGCGACGCAGGCGGCCGTGCCGGCGCTCGCGCGCCGCGGCGGCGCCGTCACCTGCGTGTCGTCGGTGGCCGCGCTGCGCGGGCACGGGCGCACGGCCTATGCCGCCGCCAAGGCCGGCGTGCTCGGCTTCGTCGTCAGCGTGGCCGTGCAGCTGGCGCCGCAGGGCATCCGCGTGAACGCGATCGCTCCGGGCATGGTGTGGACACCGATGGTCGAGGACCTCGGCCCCGAGATGCGCGAGCGGCGCCGGAAGGCGAGCCCGCTCGGCGTCGAAGGCACCGCCTGGGACGTCGGCTGGGCGGCCGTCTATCTCGCCAGCGACGAGGCGCGCTGGGTGACGGGACAGACGCTGGTCGTCGACGGCGGCGTCACCCTCACCAGCCGGTGAGCGCCGCCCGCATCGTCACCAGGCGCATCTACGCGCCGCCCGCCGCGGATGACGGGTATCGCGTCCTCATCATGCGCCTCTGGCCGCGCGGCATCCGCAAGGAGCGCGTCGACGTCTGGCTGAAGGAGCTCGGCCCGATCCCCGCCCTGTTGCGCGATTTCTTGGACGACCGGATCAGCTGGGAGCAGTACGTGCCGCGCTATCTCGAGGGCCTCGCGCGTCCCGAGGCGCAGGCGGCCATCGACGAGGTGCGGCGGCGCACGCGCGAGGGACGCGTCACGCTGCTCTGCGGATGCGCCGACGAGGCGCGCTGCCACCGTTCGCTGCTCCGCGCCTATCTGCTAGACTCACCGCGTGCGCGTCCTCGCCCTTCTCGTGCTCGTGCTGCTCGGCGCCCTGCCCGCCGCCGGCGAGCATGAGATCTGGTACCGCTACACCGTGCTCGGCTACGTCACCGACGCGCGCGGCCACCCGCGCGCCGGTCAGCACGTCGAGCTCGTGCGCGATCGTACGAGCTTTTCGTACGTGCAGGACACCGACGCCGACGGGCTCTACGTCATCATCGCGCGTCTCGGCGACGAGAGCGCGGGCGAGCCGCTGACGCTCCGACTCGGCGCCGCCACCGCGCGGGTGATGGCCACCTTCGATCCCACCAACCACAGCGACGAGCGCGGCACGCGCGTGGATTTCGACGGCGCGCGCGTGATCGAGCGCCCGACAGCGTTCCGCGCCACGCTGACGAACTTCATCGGCGCCGGCCGGCGCTGACCCGGAGGACAGCATGACTCCCAAGAGCGCGCGCAAGGGCATGAAGGCGTACGTCCTCATCGAGACGGCGCCGGGCAAGACCAAGACGGTCCGCAAGGAGCTGGCCGGCGTCTCCAAGGGCGCGCTGGCCAACCTGGATGCCGTCACCGGCCCCTACGACTTCATCGCCGTCGTGGAGGGACCGACGCTCGACGCCATCGGGCGCCTGGTGACCGACGAGATTGGCTCGATCAACGGGGTCACGCGCACCACGACGTGCGTGGCCGTCTCGCTCGGCTGATGCGCGTCCTCGTCATCGGCGGCACGGAGTTCATCAGCCTGCATCTCGTGCAGGCACTCCTGCGCGACCGGCACGAGGTCGCCGTGCTGAACCGCGGGCGGCGCGGCGCGCGCGTGCCGGCGGGCGTGCGCGCCATCGTCTGCGACCGCAAGGACTGGACGGCGCTCAAGACGGCGCTCGCCGGCGAGCGGTTCGATGGCCTCGTCGACGTCACCTACGCGCCGACGACCGGTGAGGACGTGCAGGCGCTGCTGGCGGCCCTGAACGGTCGCGTCGGCCACGCCGTCTTCGTGTCGACCGGGCGCGTGCACGACCACGCGCTCCCGATGCCTCTGGCGGAAGACGCGCCGCGCACGCTCTACTGGGGCGAGTACGCCCGGTTGAAGATCGAGGGCGAGGACGCCTACATGCGCTCGGGCGTGCCGGCCAGCGTGGTGCGGCCGACGCACGTCTACGGCCCGCTCAACACGCGGAACAACGAGACGTTCTTCTTCGATCGGTTGCTGCGCGACCGTCCGATCCTCGTTCCGGGCCATGGCGGCTGGCTCCGCCAGTTCGGGCACGTGGAGGATCTTGCCGTCGCGATGGCGGCCATGCTCGGTGATCGGCGCGCGTTCGGCCAGGCGTACAACGTCACCGGTGAGGAGATCGTCACGCAAGTCGGGTTCGTCGATCTCATCGCCGATGTCATGAAGCGGCCGGCCCGGCTCGTGTACCTGGCCCAGGCGCCGTTCGGCCAGAACCTGAGCTACGAGGCCCACGCCGTGTACACCACCACGAAGCTGCGGCGCGAGCTCGGCATCACGCCGCGCTACACGCTGGCGGCGGGTCTCGCCCAGACCTTCGAGTGGTACCGGCGCGAGGGCCTCGACCGGCGCGACGTCGATTTCGCCGAGGAAGACGCGCTGCTGGCCGCGCGCGGATGACGCGCCGCCCGCCGGCGCGCGTGCTCGTCTACCACCCCACCGAGGCGAAGGACTATGCCGCGCTCGTCCGCGCCCCGCGCGGTCGCGTGACGGTCATGGCCTGCGCCACGCCCGACGAGGCGGCGAGCGTCGCGGCCGAGACGGACGTCATCTACGGCTGGAAGTTCCCGGTCTCGCTCTATCCGAGGGCCACGCGGCTCGACTGGCTCCATGCCATGGGCGCCGGGGTCGACTGGGTGCTCGCGCCCGACTTTCCCGCGCACGTGAAGGTCACGCGCGTCCCCGGCGTGTTCGGGCCGTGGATGCGCGAATACGTTCTCGCCCGCTGCCTGGCCGTCACCCAGCGGCTCGACACCTACCGCGCGTTCCAGCGTGCCGGCAGCTGGCGCGAGGACGTGATTCCGGAGCGGCTCGCGGGCAAGACCATGGTCGTGGTCGGGCTCGGCGACATCGGCCGCACCATCGCCGCCAGCGCGCGCGCGCTCGGCATGCGCGTGCTCGGCGTGAGCCGCTCGGGCCGGCGTGTGGGCGAAGCCGACCGCGTCTACCGCCTGACGGGATTGAGGCAGGCGCTCGGGCAGGGCGATTTCGTGGTCGTGGTGCTGCCGTTGACGGACGAGACACGGGGCGTGATCGGCGCGACGGCGCTGGGGGCGATGCGTCCGACGGCCTGGCTCTTCAACATCGGCCGTGGCGCGGTCGTCGCCGAGGCCGCGCTCGTGGAGGCGCTGCGCGCGCGGCGCATCGCAGGGGCGGTGCTCGATGTCTTCACGCACGAGCCGCTGCCGGCCGGTCACCCGCTGTGGTCGCTCGACAACGTCGTGCTGACGCCGCACGTCTCCGGTCCCAGCACGCCGGCCGAGATGGCGCCGGTATTCAATGACAACCTCGCCCGCTGGCTCGCCGGGCGCCCGCTCCGCCACGTCGTCGACCGTCGACGAGGGTACTGACGGCGCTCAACGCTTCGAGATGAGCCAGCGGTCGAGCGCGAGGTGCCGCAGCGCGGAGCGCTCGAACGTATCGAGCGCGTCCTCGGCCGAGGCCACCAGCGGCTCGCCGTGCAGGTTGAACGACGTGTTGAGCACGGCCCCGATACCGGTGCGCCGCTCGAATTCCCGGATGACGCGGTGGTAGTCGGGGTTCCACGCCTGCTCCACCACGTGGGCGCGTGCGGTGCCGTCGCGAGGATGGATCGCGGCCGCGATCTCGTCGCGGCGCTTCGAATACGTCGGAAAGGCCAGCATCATGTAGGGCGAGGCGAGCCCCTTGGGATTGATCAGGTAATCCGTCGCGCGCTCGGAGAGAATGCTCGGCGCGAACGGCATCCAGAAGTCACGGCTCTTGATCATCGTGTTGATGAGTGGCACCACGCGATGGTCCGAGGGGTTGGCGAGGATCGACCGATTGCCGAGAGCCCGGGCGCCGAACTCCATGCGGCCCGTGCAGCGGGCCACCACGCCGTCGGACACGAGCAGCTCGGCGATCCGGGCGGCCATGCCGTCGTCGTGCTCGGTCACGCGGTACTTGGCGTCGAGCTGGTGGCGCCGGATGAGCGCCTCGACCGTCTCCGACTCGATGGTCGGGCCGAGGTACGCGGGGCCGAATCCCTGCGGCGCGCAGGCGCGGCGGGTGACATAGCCGAGATAGGCGGCACCCACGGCGTTCGACTCGTCGCCGCAGGACGGAAAGACGAACAGGTCGCGCAGCCACTCCTCGTCGGCGAGGCGGCCGTTGGCCTTCACGTTCATGAAGACACCGCCGCCCAGGGCGAGCCGGTCGCCGCCGTGGCGCTGCTGCATCAGCCGCGTCCACTCGACCAACGTCTCCTCGACGATGCGCTGGGCGCCAGCCGCGATGGCGTCGAACCGATGGCCGAGCGTCGCCTCGAGCAGCTGCCGGTAGCGCGCGCCGCGACGTCTCCAGACGAACCGAGCCGGCGCACCGGGGTCGAAAGCGAATACCTCGCGCAGCGCTTCCGTCGCGCGCGCGGCGGCGGCGTCGGGCGCGTAGGGTGCGAGCCCCATCACCTTGTACTCGTGCTCGCCGAACTTCATCCCGAGCAGCAGGGTGATGAACGAGTAGAAGGACCCCAGCGAGCCCGGGGCGCTGGGGGTCGCCTCGCGGCGGACCACGGCGTCGCCCTCGGCCGTCGAGACCGTCGCGCAGAGCCCGTCGCCCGAGTTGTCATTGGTCAGGATCAGCGCCGGCGCGCCGGAGAAGTGAGAGCCGAAGTAGGCGGCCGCCGCGTGGCAGGCGTGGTGGTCGTAGATGACGATCCGCTCCCGCGGCGTGCCGAGGTGATCCCGCACGAACGCGAGCCGCTCGGCCTCCGACAGCTCCACCTTGCCGGCCGCCGGATCGCTCACGCCGAGACGCGCGCCGAGCTTGCGCACGCGGCGACGAAGCCCGCGCGCCGGCAGGTCCAGCCCGACACCGTAGTACGTGCGCGCGTAGGCGCGATCGTACAGCACGCGATTCATCCAGTCGCGCGCGTAGGCACGGGCGCCGGCCAGCGCGACCAGATCGATGTCGGCCGCGGTCATCCGGCACTGCCGCAGCAGCGCGTCGATGGCCCGGCGCGGATACCCCGCGTCGTTCTTGAGACGCGAGAACCGCTCCTCGGAGGCGCAGCCCACGATCACGCCGTCCTTCAGGATGGCCGCCGTCGCACAGTGCGTCTCGGTGATGCCCAGGACGATCATGAGCTACCGCTTCTTCAGCCGCACCTCCTCGAGCGGCGCCGACCACGGATAGGGATCGATGAGCATCAGCGCCGGCTCGTCGACGCGCGGCCCGATGCCGCTCGGCCAGATGTAGTCGTAGATCGGCGCGAAGCGCACGCGCTCGTGCAGGAGGGTCTGGAGCTGGCGCAGAAGCTCCGCGCGCTTCTTCTTGTCGAGCTCGACCGCCTGCTGGCGGTAGAGCGCTTCCAGATCCGGATAGCTGCCGTACGCGAACGCACCATCCGCCGGCACCGTCTGCGCAAGCCGCGAGGCGGCGTTGCCGTACACGGCGTTGATGCAGACGCACACGCCTTTCAGCTTCTTCGACGCGAGCGCGGAGTAGAACGCCGCGCGCTCCATCGTTCGCACCCTGGTCCGGATGCCGACGGCGGCGAGGTTGCCGGCGATCGCTTCGCCGACCGAGAAGTAGGGCGGCCACGGGTGGATGTCGCCGGCATCGAAGCCGTTCGGATAGCCGGCCTCGGCCAGCAGCTGACGCGCCTTGGCGGGATCATAGGCGTGTGGCTCGATCGGGATCGCGAACTCGAACGTGCGCGGCACGATGTTGCCGTTGAGCCGGGAGGCGCCGAGGTTCTCGGCCTCGTTGAGACCTTTGCGATCGACGGCGTGGCTGGCCGCGAGCCGCACGCGGCGATCGGCCCACGGCGATTTCGGATCCCACTGCTCCAAAAAGTCGAGATAGAAGGTCCCGATGGCGCCGGAGAACGCCACTTTCAGGCTGGGGTCGCGCTTGACGTCTTCGGCCATCGGCGCGTCGAGCAGATAGGCGACGTCGACCTCGCCGCGCTTGAGCAGCGCCAGCCGCGTCGTCGCCTCCGGCACGCTCTTGTAGACGAGCCGCTTGACCGACGGCGTCTTGCGCCAGTAGCCCTCGAACGCCTCCATCACCAGCTCCACGCCCGGCGTGTGGCTGACGAACTTGTAGGGCCCGAGCCCGATCGGGTGCTTCTTGAAGCCCTCCACGCCGACCTGCTCCATGTACTTCTTGGGCGCGATCCATGCCGCCGAGGTGGCCAGCGTGCCGTAGTACGTGAGGAAGTCCGGCCACGGCTCGCCGAGCTGGAAGCGCACGCGGTGGCGGTCCACGACGGTGACCTCGCGCACCTTCTCCTGCAGCTGCTTGGCCCCCTTGGCCCGCTCGAAGCTGAACTTCACGTCCTCGGCCGTGAACGGATCGCCGTTGTGGAACTTGAGGCCTTCGCGCAGCTTGAACTCGTACACGCGCTGATCGCGGCTGACCGTCCACGACTCGGCGAGGCTCGGGCTCAGCAAGGTGCCGGGCATCGGCTTCACCAGCGCGTCGTGGAGGGCGTACATCACCCAGAACGGCGTGAGGACGCCGATCACCTCGGCCGGGTCGAACCACTGCGGCGACAGCGTGACGTAGACGGCCCAGCGCATCTCGCCCTCCGGCTTGCCTTGCGCGGTCGCGCGACCCATGGGCCAGAGGGCGGACACCGAGAGCAGCACGACGAGGAGCGTCAGCGCGATTGGCCGTCGACTGGTCATCATGGGACCCTCCGGGCCGCCATCTTACGTCATCCCGCGCCCTTGCCGTTCGACGCGGACCGCGATAGCTTCAGGGCCCAGCTTTCAATCCGGAGGAGCCACTCATGACATCCAGGCTCAGCGTCGTCTTCTCGCTGCTGTGCGCGCTCCTGGTCGTCCTCGCGGTCGTCGGCCAGGCGCACGCGCAGGCGAAATCCGAGCTCACGATCGCGCTGTCCAGCTTCTCGGCCGAGACGCTGGACCCGGCCCTCCAGGGCCACAACGTCAAGTACTACCTGTCGCTGATGTTCGACTACCTGGTCGGCGTCACGCCGGACGGGCAGCCCAGCCAGGCCGGCGGCCTCGCCAGCAAGTGGGAGGCGTCCGCCGATCACAAGCGCTGGACGTTCCAGCTGCGCAAGGGCGTGAAGTTCCACGACGGCAGCGACATGACGTCGGAGGACGTGAAGTTCAGCCTCCAGCGTGCGATGAGCAAGCGCTCGACCACCGGGTATGCGGGCCCGCTGCGCACGCTCATCACGGAGATCGAGACGCCGGCGCCCGACCGGGTCGTCATCGTGACGAAGGATCCGACGCTGATCATCCCGACCTATCTGTCCCGCTCGCTCTCCACCGAGGGCATGGTCCTCCCCAAGAAGTACATCGAGGCCAACGGCGACGACGTCTTCGCCCGCAAGCCCGTCGGCACCGGACCCTTCAGGTTCGTCGAGCAGGTGGTCGGCTCGCACATCAAGCTCACCGCGGTCGACAATCACTGGCGGCTCGGCACGCCGAAGTACAAGAACGTGACGTTCCGGCTCGTTCCGGAAGAGACGACCCGCATCGCGCTGCTCCGCCGCGGCGAGGTCGACGTGGCCGACGTGAGCCGCGAGCGCGTCAAGGAGCTCGAGAAGGAGAAGTTCCCCGTCTACTTCCGCAAGGACGAGGCGGTGCTGCACATGTGGTGGGTGCTCGGGCCCGACGGCCGCACGCCGCCGACGAACGACAAGCGCGTCCGCGAGGCGCTCAACCTGGCCATCGACCGCAACGAGATCGCCCAGTCGATCTTCGGCGGTCACGCCGATCCGGCCGCCATTCCCCTGGGCCTCTCCTGGTCCTTCAAGGACGTCGGTTTCAAGCCGACCGCGGACATGGCCTACCCGTACGACGTGGCCCGCGCCAAGAAGCTCCTCGCCGACGCCGGCTTCGCCGGGGGCTTCCCCCTCGATATCTACGCCTTCCAGCTCCCCGGACTGCCCGAGGGGAAGGCGTTCGCGGAGGCCGTGGCCGGCTACTGGGAAAAAGTCGGCGTGAAGCCGAAGCTGATCCCCGTCGACTATCCGGCGTTCCGCAAGCTCTGGGTGGACCGCAAGGCACCGGGCATCGTGGGCTACTACAACATCGCCAATCGCGACTGGATCGGCACCTACGCGCTGCTGGAGAAGATGGCCTACACGCCGTCGAAGCTCAACGACACCGTGAACGATCCGGAGGTCGACGGGATGCTGGCGCAGGTGATGCGTCAGACCGACCGCGACAAGATCAACACGCTCATGCGCAACGTCTTCACGCGGCTGCGCAGCGAGCACGCGGGCGTGCCCGTCGTGTACCTGCACTCGCCGTACGCGACGTCGAAGACCCTCGGCAGGTGGAACCCCGGCGCCGTGATGTACGACCTCTTCCTGGACAACCTCGCCGCCGGCAAGTGAGGAGCCTCGGGGGGAGCGGCCGCGCCCGCTCCCCCCGGGCCTGACTTCCCATGCTGCGCTTCGTCTTCTTCCGGCTGCTCCAGTCGATGATCGCGCTCGCGATCCTGTCCGTCGTGGTCTTCGTCCTGGCGCGCGCGACAGGCGATCCACTGCACATGATCCTGCCCATGAACGCGAGCGCCGAAGACTACGCGAACGCGCGACAGTACCTCGGGCTCGATCGGCCCTACGTCGAGCAATACCTCTCGTTCGTTGGCCGCGCGCTCGTCGGCGATTTCGGCGTCTCCATTCGCGCCCGCCGGCCCGTCATCGAGCTGCTCCAGGCGCGGCTGCCGAACTCGCTGAAGCTCGCGGCCTTCGCCATGGGCGTGTCCGTCGCGCTCGCGTTCCCGCTCGGGATCATGGCCGCCGTGCGCAAGGGCACCGGCGTCGATCGCACCGCGCAGATCGTCTCCATCCTCGGGCAGTCGCTGCCGACGTTCTGGGTGGCCATCGTGCTCGTCGAGGTCGTGGCCGGCCGCTGGCAGTGGTTACCCGCCGGCGGCAACGAGGGCTTCACGAGCTACGTGCTACCCGGCTTCACGCTCGGCTGGTTCGTGGTGGCCGGCATGATGCGGCTCCTGCGATCCGGTATGCTCGAAGTGCTGGACTCCGAGTACGTCAAGCTGGCGCGCCTCAAGGGCGTCGTGGAGACGCGCGTCGTGTGGGTGCACGCCCTCAAGAACGCGCTCATCCCCGTGGTCACCTTCGCCGGCATCTACTTCGCGATCCTCGTGACGACGGCCATCGTGGTGGAGACGGTGTTCGCCTGGCCTGGCCTCGGGCGTCTCGCCTATGACGGCATCACCTCGCGCGACTTTCCCGTCATCCAGGCCGTGGTGCTGACCACTGCCGTCATCGTCGCGCTCGTGAATCTCTGCGTCGATTGCCTGTACGCGGTGATCGACCCTCGCATCCGGTACGCGCGGTGATCGACGCCGCCGTCATCCCCGAGGCCAGCGCGTCGCTCGAGCGCACGCGGAGCCGCCGGCTGCCCGTGGTCTCGCTCTCGATCATCGTCGTCTTCGTGCTGGTCGCCCTCCTGGCGCCGCTGATCAGCCCTGCCGATCCGTACGAACAGTCGCTACGCCTGCGCTATCGCCCGCCGGTGTGGGAGGAGCGCGGCAGCTGGTCGTATCCGCTCGGGACCGATCGGCTCGGCCGCGACCTGCTCTCCCGCATCTTTCACGGCGCCCGGGTGTCGCTCGCGGCCGGCGTGCTCACGGTACTCGTGGCCTCCGCCGTCGGCGCCGCCATCGGGCTGGTGGCCGGCTACTACGGCGGCAGGGTGGACGCCACCCTGATGCGCGTGACCGACGCGACGCTGTCGTTCCCGGTCATCCTGCTCGCCTTGATCCTCGCGGTCACGGTGGGGCCGAGCTTCACGAACGTCGTCATCGCCATCGCAGTGATCCTGTGGGCGCGGTATGCGCGCGTGATTCGCGGCCAGGTGCTGACGCTCATGCAGCTCGACTTCATCGCGCAGGCACGCATCGCCGGCGCCGGCGCCTGGCGCGTCATCACGCGCCACCTCCTGCCGAACACGCTGAACACGCTGGTCGTGCTGGTGACGCTGCAGATCGGCTACGTCATCATCGTCGAGGCCTCGCTGTCCTTCCTGGGCGCCGGGATTCCGCCACCGACACCGGCGTGGGGCGGGATGATCGCCGAGGGCCGCGACGTGGTGACGAGCGCCTGGTGGGTCTCCTTCTTTCCGGGGCTCGCGATCTTGCTCGTCGTGCTCGCCTTCAATCTCATCGGCGACTGGCTGCGCGACACCCTCGATCCCAGGCTGCGACAGCTCTGACCCCGGTCGTCGACGTCCGCGACCTTCGCACCCACCTCGTCACCCGCTGGGGAACGATCAAGGCGGTGGATGGTGTCTCGTTCGCGCTCGGAGAAGGCGAGACGCTCGGGCTGGTGGGCGAGTCGGGGTCGGGAAAGTCAATGACGTGCCTGAGCATCGTCCGCCTGGTGCCGCGGCCGGCCGCGCGCATCGTCGGTGGCGCGATCGGGCTCGACGGCGAGGATCTCCTCGTCAAGAGCGACTCGGAGATGCAGCGCATCCGCGGGCGCAAGGTCGCGATGATCCTGCAAGACCCGATGAGCTCGCTCAATCCTGTGTTCTCCATCGGCATGCAGATGCGTGAGCCGCTCGCGATGTACCACGGCCTGCGCGGCGCCTCGGCCGTCGGCCGAGCCGCCGCGCTACTGCGCTCGGTGCGCATCCCGTCGCCCGAGGCGCGGCTGCGCGCGTTCCCCCACCAGCTCTCCGGCGGCATGCGGCAGCGCGTCGTCGGCGCCATGGCGATCGCGGGGCCGCCGCGGCTGCTCATCGCCGACGAGCCGACCACGAGCCTCGATCTCACGATCCAGGCGCAGTATCTCGGGCTGCTGAAGGAGCTGCAGGCGCAGCACCGCTTCAGCATGATCTTCGTGACCCACAACCTCGGCATCGTGGCGCGGACCTGCGATCGGGTGGCCGTCATGTACGCGGGCCGCATCGTGGAGATGGGTCCGGTGCGGCGGCTCTTCACTGCCCCCGCGCATCCGTATACCCGCGCGCTGCTCGCCTCCATTCCACGCTTCGGCGCGCGCCGCGAGACGCTCACGGCCATCGCCGGACAGCCGCCCGACCTCGCGCGGCTGCCGGGGGGCTGCGCCTTCGCGCCGCGCTGCCCCGACGTGATGGATCGCTGCCGCACGGAGGCGCCGCCGGAGACGGCGACGGTCGCCGGCCACACCACGCGCTGCTGGCTCCATGTCCCCGCGGCCTGACGCGATCGCGCGCAACGGCACGCCACTCCTCGAGGCGCGAGAGCTCACCAAGCATTTCGCCGTCCGCCGCGGCGCGCTGGGCTGGTCCACCGCCGTCGTGCGCGCCGTCGACAACGTCTCGTTCACGATCGAGGCCGGCACGACGCTGGGGCTGGTCGGCGAGTCGGGCTGCGGCAAGACCACGACGTCGAGGCTGATCCTCGGTCTGGAGCGCCCGACCACCGGCGTCATTCGCTTCGAGGGGCGCGACGTGCATGCCCTCGGACGTGCCGGCGAGCGCGAGTACCGCCGCTTCGTACAGGCCGTCTTCCAGGATCCGTACGCCTCCCTCGATCCGCGGATGCGCGTCGGCGCCATCGTGGCCGAGCCGCTGGTCATCAACAGCGACCTCGGCGCCGCGGGCCGGCGCCGGCGGGTGGCGGAGCTCCTCGAGCTGGTCGGCCTGCCGGACCGGGCGACCACGCTCTACCCGCACGAGTTCTCCGGCGGCCAGCGGCAACGCATCGCCATCGCGCGCGCGCTCGCGCTCTCGCCCAGGCTGATCGTCCTCGACGAGCCCGTGTCCGCGCTCGACGTCTCGATCCGCGCGCAGGTGCTGAACCTCCTGACTGATCTCCAGAAGCGCCTCGGCGTGTCGTATCTGTTCATCGCGCACGACCTGGCCGCGGTCGGGCACATGAGCCACACCATCGCCGTCATGTACCTCGGCCGCATCGTGGAGGTCGGCGAGGCCGACGCGGTGGCCCTCCAGCCGCAGCATCCGTACACGCGCGCGCTCTTCGCGGCGGCGATGCCGCTCGATCTGGACGCACCCCGGGAGGCCATCACGCTGACAGGCGAGGTGCCGAGCCCGCTGACACCGCCGCCGGGCTGCCGGTTCCATCCGCGCTGTCCGTTCGCGATGGACCGCTGTGCCGTCGAGGTGCCGGCGCTTCGCACGGAAGCCGGTCGGCTGGTCGCCTGTCACCTTTACTGACCGCGCCGCCCACTCGAACGCCTCAGCGCGCCAGCAGCAGGCACACCGCGCCCGCGCACGCCAGCGCGGCGGCGGCGAGACGACGCCCGATCTCCGCCTCCCTGAACAGCGCGCCGCCGAGCACGACCGCGATGAGCCCGGACAGGCGCCGCACGGCGTTGACGTACGAGGCGGGCGCCAGCGTCAGCGCCGAGGTCTGCATCGCGGTGCCGGTAAAGCCGAGCAGGCCGTGCGCGAGCAGGGTCACGACGTTCTGCGGCAGCACGCTCGCACGCAGCGCGCGCGGCGCGAACACGGCAGTGAGGCCGAGATTGAGCAGCGCGGTCGCGCCGTGCGAGCAGACGAGATAGCTCGGCGGCCCGAGCGCCAGCGCGCCCCAGCGATCCACGGCGGAGAGCATGCCGAGGAAGATCGCCGCCAGGAGCGCATCCAGCGCATCGGGCCGCCGGAAGAGCTGCCGCAGCGTGCCGCCGCTGGTGGAGCCGCGCGACAGCCCGACGGTGCCGGCGACGGCGAGGGCGATGCCGACAAAGCCGAGCGGGCTCGGCAGTGTTCCCGAGAGCACCGCGTCCGGAACGACCGTGAAGATGGGGCTGAGCGCGTAGACGGGACCCACCACCGAGAGGTCGCCCCGGGCGCTCGCGCGGGCGATCAGCCCGCTCATCCCCGTCACCAGCACCACCGACGCCGCGATGGCAAGCCAGGCGCGGCCCGGCCACACCAGCACGCGGCCGGTGAGGGCAAAGAAGGTCGCCCAGCCGAGGAACGCCACCGCCTGCGTCCAGGCCACGATGACCAGCGGCGAGATGGCGCGGGCGCGGCCCTTCACCACCGCGAACTGCGCCGCCTGGGTGACCGCGGCGGCCAGAGAGAGCGCAAACCAGCTCAGGGGAATAACGCGACCCGCTCGCCCGTCGGATTCTCGAGGAGGGAGACATCATGCTTCGCGCGATCGTCTTGCTGGCGGCGGTGACCCTCATGGGCGGCTGTGTCCTGGTCCCTGCCGGGCCACCGGTCATCGCCGAGCCGGCCCTCGTCGTGCCGGGCCCGGTCATCGTCGCCCCCCGGCCTCCCGTCTACCGGTTCCACCGCGGCTACTACGGCGGCCGGTCCTGGCGCGGCTACGGGGGACACTGGTAGCGGCTAGCCGTGCAGCGTCCGCATCACGTCGACGTTGCCGAGCAGCTCGGCCGGGCGACCGCCGAAGATGATCTCGCCGCGATCGATGGCGTAGAGGCGGTCGGCGATGCGGCCGGCGTTCTGCACGTGCGATTCGGCGATGAGCACCGCGACGCCGAGCGCCTTGATCGCGCGCACGGCCTCGATGAAGCGCGTGACCACGACCGGCGCCAGGCCCTCGAAGGGCTCGTCGAGCAGCAGCACGGCCGGCTCGAGCGTCAGCGCCCGCGTGATGGCGAGCATCTTCTTCTGCCCGCCCGAGAGGTGAAGGCCCCGCCGGCCGAGGAACGTCTTGATCTCCGGGAACACGGCGAAGACCTCGGTGGGCGCCTTCTTGCCGAGCCACGCCGTGATGTGGAAATTCTCCTCCACCGTGAGGTCGGGGAAGATCCCGCAGTCCTCCGGCGCGTATCCGATGCCCAGCCGCGCGCGCTCGTGCGCGGCGAGCCGCGTGACGTCCTGCCCCTTGAAGCGCACCGACCCGCTCCGCGGCGGCAGCAGCCCCATGATCGTGTCGATGGTCGTCGTCTTCCCGGCGCCGTTGCGGCCCACGAGACAGACGGCCTCACCGCCGGCGAGCGTCAGCGACACCGAGCGGAGGATCTGCGCGGGGCCTCGATAGGTCTCGACGCGATCGAGCTCGAGCATCGGCCCCGCCACGCTCACCGCGCCTCCGGCGTGCCGATGAGCGTGGTGAGCACGCGCTCGTCGCGGCGGATCTGCTCCGGCGTGCCGTCGGCGAGGATCGTGCCCTGATGCATGGCCACGATACGGTCCGAGTAGCCGAAGACGACGTCCATGTCGTGCTCGATGATGGCCGCCGAGATGCCTTCGGAGCGGACCACGGAGGCGATCGTGTCCATGATCGGGGATTTCTCGCGCGTGCTGACACCGCTGGTGGGCTCGTCGAGGAAGAGCAGCTTTGGCTTGAGCGCATAGGCGACGGCCACGTCGAGCAGCTTGCGCTCGCCCTGCGACAGCCCGCCCGCCGGCACCGCGGCCTTGGCGTCCATCCGGAACGTCGCCAGGATCTCCAGCGCCTCCTGCCACACCGGCCGGTCGGCCTCCGCGAGTGCCCACAGCTTTCGCGTCTTGCCCTGCCGGGAGAAGATCGACAGCGCGACGTTGTCGAGCGCGCTGAGCTGGTCGAAGAGATTCACCAGCTGAAAGCTGCGCGCGATACCGGCGCCGATGCGCTCGTGGACGGACTGCGCCGTCACGTCCGCGCCGCGGAAGTGGATCGACCCGGCGTCGGGCCGCAGCAGTCCGCTGATCAGGTTCACGAGGGTGGTCTTGCCGGCGCCGTTGGAGCCGATCAGCGCGAGGACCTCGCCGTCCTGCACGCGGAACGCCACACCGTCGACGGCGCGAAACTCGCCGAACTGCTTCACCAGGCCGCGGGTCTCCAGCAGCACGCTCACCGGCTCCTCCGGCGCGCCCACAGCCGCTCGGCGCTGCCCACGATGCCCGTCGGCAGCGAGACCACCAGCACCACGAGCACGACGCCCAGGAGCAGCTGCCAGTACACCGTGTAGCCGACGGCGTAGGTCTTCAGATAGTTGAAGACGATCGCGCCGATCACCGGGCCCGTGAAGGAGCGAAAGCCGCCGAGCACCGTCATGAACACGATCTCGCCCGAGAAGGTCCAGTGCATGATGTCCGGTGTGGTGAGGCCGTTCAGCGGCACCCACAACGCGCCGGCGAGGCCCGTGAAGACGCCGGAGACGAGGAAGGCGACCCAGCGGTACTTGCGGATCTGGATGCCCACGAAGGCCGCGCGCACCTCGTTGTCGCGGATGGCCTGGAGCGCGCGCCCGAACGGCGAGTTCACGATGACCCACATGACGGCCACGCACACGACGAAGATGGCGAGCACGTAGTAGTAGTACGCCGTGGCCAGGAACGCGATCTTGTCGCCCTTGCCCGCGACGACGCCGAGCAGGGTCGGCGTCGGAACGCGCAGACCGTCGGTGCCGCCGGTGACCCAGAAGAACTTGAAGGCCAGGCTCCACAGCACCTGTGAGAGCGCCATGGTGAGGATGCCGAAGAAGATGCGCGTGTAGCGCACGCAGGCAACGCCGAAGATGGCCGTCACCAGCACGCAGGCGCCGACGGCTCCCACCAGGAAGAGTTCCATCGACGTCACCCCGAGGTACTTCACCATCAGGGCCACCGTGTAGGCGCCGACGCCGAAGTACGCCGAGTGACCGAACGACAGGAGGCCCGTGTAGCCGAGCAGGAGATTGAAGCCGAGGGCGGCGATGCCCATGACCAGGCCATAGGCCAGCAAGATCGTCTGGTACTCGCCGGCCACCCACGGCAGCGCGACCAGGATCACCAGGGCCGGGATCGCCCAGCTGAGCGTACGGACGTGCGTGCGCTGCGGCAGGGTGACGGCGGCCGTGCTCATGTGCGCCCGAAGAGGCCGGCCGGGCGCGCCAGCAGCACGAGCGCCGCGATGAGGTAGAGGACGGCCAGCTCGATCTCGGGGAACCACGCGATGCCGGCCTCGCGCACGACGCCGACGATGAGCGCGCCGAGCAGCGCGCCCTCGAGGCTGCCGAGGCCGCCCACCACGACCACGATGAACGACAGGATGAGCGCATCGACGCCCATGCCGAGCACGGCCGACTGGCTGGGGACGATGATGGCCCCTGCCAGCCCCGCCATCAGGCAGCCCAGCGTGAACGCCTGGACGTACACGCGGTTCACGTTGACGCCGAGGGCGGCCGACATGCGCATGTCCTGCGACGTGGCGCGCAGGACGACGCCGAAGCGCGTCTTGTAGATGAACGCCCACAGGAAGGCGGCGGCCAGACCACCCACCGCGATGACGAGGAAGTTGTAGGTGGGGTAGATGACCTCGCCGACGGTCACGCTGCCGAAGTTCTCGAACAGCGCGCTCGCCGACAACGGATACGGCCCCCAGATGAAGCGGATGACGTCGTCGATGATCATCAGCAGCCCGAACGTCACCAGCAGCTGATACTCCTCGGCGCGCTTGTAGAATCGTCGCAGCAGCGTCGGCTCGAGCACGGCACCGACGGCGGCCGCCGCCACCGCCCCGGCGGGCAGCACCAGCAGCAGCAGCGCGGTCGACGGCGCGCTCGTCCCGCCGCCGGTGACCAGGGCGGTGACACCGCCGACCGCCCACGCGCTCACGTAGGCGCCGAAGGCGTAGAGGTTACCGTGGGCCAGATTGACGATGCGCATGACGCCGTAGATCAGGCTGAGCCCGCCGGCGATGAGGAACAGCACCGAGGCGTACAGAAGGGCGTTCAGCAGATGGATGGCGAGGATGTCCATCAGTCGCCCACGCGGTACGGCACGACCTTCACCTCCGGCTGCACGAGGTTTCCGTCGATCGACAGCGCGAGCACCACGCGGTGCGAGCCCGGTTGCAAGCGCGGCGGCTCGATCACGACGCGCGCCCCGTCGAGGGTGCGCGACATCCCTGCCGCCAGGACCTCGTCGGCCGCGTCGACGACGAGCCAGTGCGCCGTCAACGGCTCGCGCGTCTTCTCACCGGGGGGCTGCGGTCGGAACGGCTCGCGCACGATCTTATACGAGCGCCCGGCTTTGTCCACGCGCTCCACGTCGGCCTGGATGGCCAGCCGCTCGCCCTGCTGCTCCACCGCGCGGACGAACGCGCGCAGCGGGATGGGGTACTGATCGAAGGAGCCGACACCGAGCGCGTAGGAGAAGTCACGGAAGACCGGCAGGGTCACGCCGTCCGCCGTGACCTTGCCGAGCATGTAGGGCCCGGCCGTCGGCAAGAAGTGCCCGTGACGGCGCGCGAACGCGCGCAGGGCCGCCCACCGCTCCCGCGCCTCGGCCGTGCTCACGAGGCCGCGCAGTGGCTCGGGGATCCACGCTGCGCGCTCGAGCTCGCCGGCGAGGCGCGACAGCGTCGCGAGCTGCTTCGGATCGCGCACCAGATCGAGCCACGGCACCCCGCGCCGCCGCGCGGCCTCCTGCGAGAAGCCAGCGAGACCACGGGATACGGCCGCCTCCATGAGCGCGGTGACGTGCCACGGCACCGGACTCCATGGCGGCGCGATCGCCACCGCCGTGCGCGGATCCACGGCGGTTTTGAGGTAGACCTCCACCTCGGGCACGTCGTAGCGCACCTGCAGGTCGCCGAGGTCCTTGACCTCCTTGTCGACCTTCGCCACGCGCACGGCCGCGACGAGGCGCCGCGCCCGCGCGCTCGCGCGCTCAATGACCGGATCATGCTCGCGACGGGCGCCCTCGGCCCCCCAGCGGGCGACGAAAGCATAGGGATAGAGCACGTCGGCCACCGTCAGCGGTCGTTCGTCGTGCGACTTCGAGAGCAGGACGCGGTAGAGCACCTTCGTGCGGGCCGGCGTGGCGGCGCCGATGGCGCGCAGGGTCGCCGGCCCCAGCGCGTCGGCGGGCGCCTCGCTGACCGCCGTCGTCGACACCGGCCGCACCCGGTTCGGAACGAAGCGCGCGCTGTCCGGATCGAGCAGCAGCGCGGGGTCGCCGACGGCGGCCCAGACGAGCTGCCCGGGGACGTCGCCGAATCCGCCGACGGGATTCCAGGCGGCCACCGGCCGCGCGGAGACCGCGACCTTGAGCCAGCCGTTCCACGGAAAATCCTTCAGCTTCACCGTGCGAACGAAAATCGGTGAGGCGAGGCCCGCGTGCGAGTCGGCAGCGACGTTCTCGACGCCCTCGTTGTAGGCGTCGTTGAGCCGCTCGTGACGCACGGTGTAGCCGAGGACCACGCGCTCGCACGAGGCCGCGAGCCGGGTCACGAGACGGCGCTCGAGCGCCACCCGCTCGGTGGTCGTCTGCCAGGCGTTCTCGGTCCGCCGGCGAAAGAGGTCGTCCGCCGCGGCCCGCGCCGCCGGCGATTGCAGCAGCCAGGCGTGATACCAGCCTTCCTTGAGCCACTGAGGATCCGTCCAGCCGTTCACGCGGGTCTCGACCGGAGCGAGCAGGCCCGCCAGCTCGACCTCCTCGACGATCGCCTCGGCATCGGCGCCCGCCGCGGGCACGCCCGCGCCCGCGAGCGCTCGGCCGAGGGCGCCACGCCCGCGCACGCGTGGCAGACGGACCGGCCGAGGCTCGCGCGTCTTCTGCGCAAGGTCGTGGTGCAGCACGTAGTCCTCGTGATATGGCGTCACCGCGTACGGGTGACTGACGAACCCTGCGTGATTCCCCAGCGCGCGCGCCAGCGCCGCAGCAGCGCCGCACCGCGCCTCCGCGTCGGCAAAGGCGCCGCCGGGCCGGTCGAACGTCAACACCACCCAGCCGCGCAGCGACTCGATCGTCCGCGTGGCCGGCGCCGCGCCCCCGTCGAGCGGGTCGCCGCCGACATACGCGTGCACCTCGTTCTTCCGAAAGAGCGCCGCCGCCGTGGCCGCCGCCGGCACGAATCGCACGGAGATCTCCTGCGGATAGAACGACGGATAAAACGTCAGCTCGTGCCCCGCGTGCGCCGCGACGGTCAGGAGCAGCGCAGCGGCGAGCCCGGCGGCGATCTTCACGCCAGTGAGGCGGCGGAGGGAGCCGGCGAGGCTCCCTCCGCGCTGTATCAGACTTTTGCGCTCGGCCAGGTCTTGTCGATCCAGGTGTACGTCGAGGTCGGCTCGCCCTTCGGCCAGCCGGGCGGCGCCGTGATCGACCGGATCGGAATGGTGATGATGCGCGCCGGGTCGAGGATCGGGAACGGATACTCCGAGGTGTTCTTGCTGAAGCCGATGATGGCGTCCTTGTAGCCCTGGTGATTATCCGGCCGGATGTAGATGTAGCCGGCGGGACCGGCCATCATGAGCCCCTCGAGCATCGTGATGATGGCGTCGTCGTCGGGCCAGCCACCGACCAGCTTGTTGGCCTTCTCGATGGCCGTCTTCAGCATGTACGTCGTGGTGTAGCCGCCTTCCGCCTGGAAGTTCGGATACTCGTTGAAGCGCTTGTGGTAGCGCTCGACGAAGGTCTTGTTGTACGGCCACCGGTCGCCGCCGGGGTACGTGAAGTGATAGTTCGAGTGCACGCCGGCGATGACGCCTTCGGGATGATCCTTGCCGAGCGCGTGCGGTGCGACGCCGAGGGCCAGCGTGGTGGCGAACTTCGCTTTCTCGAACATGCCGTACCGCAGTGCCTGCTTGTACATGGCGACATAATCGCCGCCCCACACGGAGGACACGACGATGTCGGGCTTGGCGGCGATGGCCTTGGTGATGTGCGACGAGAAATCGGTGGTGCCGAGCTTCGGCCAGCCCTCGGAGACGACCTGCGCCTGCGGCATCAGCTTCTTCAGCACGATGCTGACGTGATCGAAGGCGTTGCGTCCGTACGAGTAGTCGGGATGGATGTGCGCGATGCGCTTGGCCTTCGGCCACGTCTGCACGATGGCCAGCGCCGTGGTGACACCGTCGGCCGACTGGATGTTCGTGGTGCGGAAGACATAGTGCGGGTTCGGCACGGCCTTGTCGAAGAGGAAGTCCGTGCAGCCGTCGACGAACATCGTGAGCAGCTTCAGCTCCTCGGCCACGGGGCCGAGCGCCGGCGTGTTGCCGGACGACGTGATGCCACAGAAGAAGTCGATCTTCTCGGAGAGTCGCAGCCGGCGCATCTCCTTGACGTTGGCGTCGGTGCCGGCGGCCTCATCGGCCTTGAGCAGCTCGATCTTCCGCTTCCCCAGCAGGCCGCCGGCGCCGTTGATCTCCTCGGCCGCCAGCTGTTGGCCCTTGAACATCGCCTCGCCGAGCACGGCGGCGGGGCCGGTGAAGAAGGTCATGTGGCCGATCTTGTACGGCGTGTCCGGAATGGTGCCCTTCGGAGTTCCTTGCGCGTGCGCGATCCCGACGGTCGGCAGGCCGGGGACGGCCGCGAGCGATGCCCCGACCGTCACGCCGAGGCCGGTCAGAAAGTCTCGCCGATTCACTTCCGCCATGTGTGGCCTCCGTTCGTCAGTAGGAGCTTCGAGTTGGCTCTGCGTCTAACACGTGGTCAGACCACTGTCAAGGCGGAGCCACTATAATGGTCGCCGTGAGCGCCATGACACGCGCGATCGCGCGGGCGCTGCGCTGCCGGTGGCGCGCGGCGTCGCTGGCGGCGCTCGCCGTGCTGGCGCTCGATATCGCGCTCCCGCCGCTCGTGCTCTCGGTCGTGCGCGGGCCGTGGACGTACTTCACCTTCAATCCCTGGTTGGCGCGCGCGCCCGAGTATCTCGTCTCCGATCGGCCCTGGACCGAGAAGCTCGACTTCCTCTCGCGCGTCGCGCTGGTCTGGGTCTCGGCCGACGGGCCCTACGGGCAGCCGGAGTGGGGCTTCGCCGTCGACGGCGCCGACCTCGCGCGGTTCGTCGTGACGGCGGCGCTCGTCGCCACCTTCGTGGCGCTGTGGCTCGAGCGCGGCGCCGCCGGTGCGCCCGTACCGGCCGCGCGCGGAGGCACCACGGTAGGCGCGATCGCCAGCGTGCTGGGACTCTCCACGGGCCCGTGCAGCGTGGTCGGCTGCGGCGCGCCGGTGCTGCCGGTGGTCGGTCTCGCGTTCGCGGGACTCTCGAGCACGACGCTGGCGCTGCTGTCGCAGGTGTCGCGCGTGTCCGCCATCGTCGTGATGGTGACCTTGCTGGTGGCGGTGGCGTGGCTGGGACGGCAGGCGGGCAGACGCCCGGCCGCATCTCTCGGGCATTCTGTCGTCGCGCATACGGACGATGACCCGAACGAACGACGGGACAGTACCGCCGCGGCAATGCTTCCGCAGAGTCCGCCGAATGGCATCGCCGATGCTTACCGGCCTCGGCGTGCGTCACTCGATCGCGTCATGAGGTCCGCCTCGAGAATTCTACGGCCTTTCACTCGAACCACGGCGCGAGGCCGACCCGGCCGCGGGGCCGGCAGCTCGCGCGCGAATGAGGAGCATCACGATGCCGACTGAAGTGCATATCGGTGAAGCACTCCGAGCGCAGATGGCCGGCTCCGTCCTGTCGTCTTCGGACGCCGGTTACGACGAAGCCCGGCGCGTGCACAACGGCCTGATCGACCGGCGGCCCGCCCTCGTCGCCCGCTGCCACGGGACCGCGGACGTGCAGACCGCCATCCGGTTCGGCCGCGAGCGCGGCCTGGAGATCGCTGTCCGTGGCGGCGCGCACAACGTCGCCGGCAATGCCACCTGCGACGGTGGCCTCGTGATCGATCTGTCTCCGATGCGAGCCGTACACGTCGACGTCCGCGGACGCCGCGCGCGGGCACAGGGCGGCGCGACGTGGGGAAACTACAACGGCGAGACGCAGCTTCACGGGCTCGCGAGCACGGGCGGCGTCGTATCGACGACCGGGGTCGGCGGGCTCACGCTCGGTGGCGGCCTCGGCTGGCTGATGGGCAAGCACGGCCTCGCGGTCGACAGCCTCCGCGCCGTGGAACTCGTGACGGCGAACGGCGACATCGTCCGGGCGAGCGCCGAGGAGCATCCGGATCTCTTCTGGGCCCTCCGCGGCGGGGGCGGCAACTTCGGCGTTGCCACATGGCTCGAGTTCGAGGTGTACCCGGTGGGCCCGACAGTAACCGGGGGGCTCGTCGCCCATCCGTTTGCCGCCGCCCGCGACGTGCTGCGATTCTATCGTGAGTTCACGGCTTCCCTGCCCGACGAGCTGACGGCGTTTGCGGGAGTCCTGCATGCGCCGGACGGCTCGGGGACAAAGCTGGCCGCGATCATCGTGTGTCACGCGGGCGGCCTGGAGGCCGGCGCGAAGGCGGTGGCGCCCGTCAAGGCCTTCGGCGCTCCCGTGATGGACGTGATCGGACCGATGCCCTACACGGCGGTGAACACGCTATTCGACGCGGGATTCCCGCGCGGCGCGCTCAACTACTGGAAGTCGAACTTCCTGGCCGGGCTCGAGGACAAGGCCATCGACACGATCATCGAGCGGTTCGGCGACACGCCCTCCACGATGAACGCCCTCCTGCTCGAGCATTTCCACGGTGCGGCGACCCGTGTCGCGTCCACGGAGACAGCGTTTCCGCATCGGAGTGTGGGCTACAACTTCCTGACGGTCGCGGAATGGGTCAACGCCGACGCCACCGCCGCCAACGTCAGATGGGCGCGAGACACCTATGCCGCGATGACGCCGCAATTCGCCGCGGGCCGGTACGTCAACTATCTGAACGCGGACGAGCTCGCCGAGGGCAGCGCAGTGGCGGCCGCATTCGGACCGAACCGGAAGCGATTACAAGAGGTCAAGCGACGATACGATCCCGAGAACGTCTTTCATCTGAACCAGAACATCAAGCCGTGATCCCACGCGCGGTTTCACCCTCGCGGTGGCCGGCGAACATCGGCAACGATCAGCTCGCAGGCCAGGATCTCGAGGACATCAGCGAGCTTCTGGAGGGCCACAACCAGGCTGGTCGTGGCATCACCGAGCTGTTCTGCGGGGCTGACGGGCTTGTCCATTTGATGTCGTACCGCGCTATGCAGCAAGAAGGCTGGCGGCGGCAGACCCGCTGCCGCACGGTGCTACGGCCCGGACGAAAATCGACCGAGCCCCGGATGACCCGAGGCTCCTCAAACGCTGTCAGCGTCCGGGGGCCTGACGCTGCCGGGCTCTGAAAAGAGCGCACCAGCCACCGCCTGTATACGGTGCGAGTGGCTGGTTGCGAAATGGATAGGACGATCTATACCGTTCGTGGGAGTGAAGGCCTCGGAAGAGCGACTTCTTCCGAGGCCTCCGCTCCTCCTATGACTTGCTGAGCGAGGCGACGATCGCCCGGCAGAATGCCGGGAGATCGTTCGGGTTTCGAGAGGTGATGAGATTGCCGTCCACGACGACCTCCGCGTCTTGCCAGTCGGCGCCGGCCGCCACGAGATCGTCCTTGATCGAGAAGAAGGACGTGGCCTTGCGTCCCTTCAGGATGCCGGCCGAGACCAGCATCCAGCCGGCGTGGCAGATGGCCGCGACGACCTTGCCCTGCTGAGTCGCCTCGCGCACGAGCGCGACCATCGCCGGGTGGCGGCGCATCATGTCCGGCGCGTAGCCGCCCGGCACGATCACGGCGTCGAACTCCACGGCCTTGACCTGCTCGGCCTGCACGTCGACGTTCACCGGATAGCCGTGCTTGGAGGTGTACGATTTTGCGCCGCCGGCGCCGACCACCTTCACCTCGGCGCCTTCCTCGCGCAGACGGTAGTACGGCACCCAGAGTTCCATCTCCTGGTACATGTTCTCGGCCAGGATCGCCACACGCTTGCCCTGGAGCTTCATGCGCCCTCCTTCAGGATTTTCGCGACGTCTTGGAGAAGAATGTCCCGACGAGCGGCCGCAGGCCGCGACCGCCGCATTCGGGACAGGCCGCGCCACCCTTGTCGTGCTCGCTCATCGACATCGCCAGCGTGACCTCTTTGTTGCAACGATCGCAGAAGTATTCGTACTGGGGCATGACCGGTTCTCCCCACCAGCAGGACGGTTTCGACACGAACGTCAACGAGCCGATTCTACCGCCGTCGTGTTCGAGGGCAACCGCCACGCCCGCTCAGGGCTGCACGGCGCCGACGAGCCAGCGCGCCGTGCGCAGCAGGCGCGCGTCGCCGTGTCGAGCGGCGACGAGCTGGACGCCGAGCGGCAGATCGTTGGCCCCGCGCATCAGCGGCAGCGTCACCGCCGGCAGGCCGCACATCGTCCAC
>Ga0075421_100000800_pt1 | contig 34612 bp, 17 predicted proteins | sample SoiMetdeltSBSDD5_FD_75292 | JGI IMG/M metagenome (GOLD analysis project Ga0075421, IMG submission 75292) | Bulk soil microbial communities from a Populus tree surrounding site in Tennessee, USA - Soil MetaG P. deltoides SBSDD5 | ecosystem: Environmental > Terrestrial > Soil > Tree plantation... | reverse complement strand
GACGAGAAGGGCGCGTTGAACGGCCGCGTGACGGACCTCGCCTCGCAGCCGTTCCAGAAGGTCGGGATCCGCCCCACCTACACCGACGCGCAACGCGAGCAGCGCGCGCGCGACGGCCTGTCGCACATCTCGAAGCAGTTCGCGCGCTACGGGTTGACCAGCGTGCATCATCAGGGCGGCAACCTGCAGGCGATGCAGGACGTGCGGGCCCGTGGCGAACTGCTGCACCGCATCAGCTACGAGACAAGCGGACCCGCGCTGGACGCGATGATGGCTGCCGGGATCCAGACCGGATTCGGCGACGAGTGGATCAAGTTCGGCTCCACCTCCGAGCACACCGTCGACGGCTCGTTCTCGGAGCGGACGATGGCACTCTCCATGCCGTATCCGGGTGTAACGCCGCCGTACAAGGGCAACGTCACCGAGACGCAGCAGACGCTCAATGAGTGGGTCGAGCGCGTGCACCGTGCCGGCATCCAGATGAACTGCCATGCCAACGGCGACGTGGCGATCGACATGTACCTCACCGCGGCTGAGCGCGCGCTGAAGCTGCTGCCTCGGCCCGACGCGCGGCCGAAGATCACTCACTGCACGTTGATCAATCCGCGGCTCGTGCAGCGGATCAAGGACATCGGCGCCGTGCCAGCGATGTTCACGACCTATGCCTATTACAACCCCGACAAGTTCGTGTATTACGGCGAAGACTTGATGAAGAACTGCATGGCCTACCGCTCGATGCTCGACGCGGGCATCTACGTGGCGGCGGGCTCTGACTTCAGCCCCGGCCCATTCGCGGCGCTGATGGGCATCCAGGGTATGGTCACGCGGCGCGGATGGGATGGCAAGGTGTGGGGCGCGAACCAGCGCATCACCGTCAGCGAGGCCATCGCGGTGAACACCTACAACGGCGCCTGGGCCTCGGGCGAGGAGACCATCAAGGGCTCGATCACCGCCGGCAAGCTGGCCGACTACGTGGTGCTGGCCGACGATCCGCACACCGTCGACGTGGAGAAGATCAAAGATATCCAGATCGTCCGCACCGTGGTAGGTGGACGAACGTCGCACCAGGCGTAGTGAGCAGTCTCTCGTCCTTCGGCCGCGGTAGCCGCATCGAGGCAAGATTCGAGGGCATCCGTGCCAGGCATGGATAGCGAGCGACAGCGTCGCGTTGAAGCACTTTATCGAGCCGCGCTGCAGCGGGATGCATCCTCCCGCGACCGGTTCCTCGAGGAGCGATGTGCTGGCGACCAGAGCCTGCGGCTCGAGGTTGAATCACTGCTGCGACAAGACTGCTCGCTCATCGCGACCCGCCTTGACACCGAGCAGAGTACGGACCTGCCGGCTACGCGCAGCGTCGGCACCGGCGACCGTGCTCTCGTGCAACCGCGAAATGTCGACGCCGGCGATTTTCGAGGCACTGACCGTTTTGCGGTGATTCGACGCCTCGGGGCTGGCGGCATGGGCGTGGTCTATGAGGTTCACGACCGGGCTCGGGACGATGTCGTGGCGCTCAAGACGCTGCGTCACGCCACGCCGGCGGGTCTCTATCGGTTGAAACAGGAATTCCGAAGCCTTGCCGGGATGTCGCATGCGAACGTCGTCTGCCTCTACGAGCTCGTGGTCGACGACGATCGCTGCTTCTTCACGATGGAGCTCGTCAGGGGCCTTAACTTCGTTGATTACGCGAGGACATGGCCGGAAGGGCGGTTGTCGATCGCCCGTCTCAGGTCCTCTCTGCGGCAGTTGATCGGTGGCGTCCTGGCCGTCCACCGATTTGGAAAGCTCCATCGAGATATCAAGCCATCCAACGTGCTGGTCACGCCGGAAGGGCGCGTTGTGATTCTCGATTTCGGTTTGATGACGGAACTCTTCCCAGGCAGCCTTGGCGCCAACGATCCGGCCATCGGCGGAACACCCGCGTATCTGCCGCCGGAACAAGGAACCATGCCTCCTTCCGAGGCCGGTGACTGGTACAGCGTGGGCGTCACGCTTTACGCAGCGCTGACCGGTGAGCTTCCGTTCAAGGGGTCGCTGGTCGAGGTCCTATATCGCAAGAGCCACTTCGATCCGCCGCCTCCGGCCGCGATCGCGCCCGATGTGCCTCCCGAGTTGAGTGCAGTCTGCATGGAGCTGATGTGCCGCGATCCATCCTCCCGCCTGTCCGGGCTCGACGCTCTCCACAGGCTGGGTTGGGAGCCGGGTGTGTCCACCCCCTACCCGACGTCGGAACCGGGCATCGACTCACCGTTTGTCGGCCGCACGCGCGAGCTGGCTCTCCTGGACGGAGCATTTCGGACCGTAGTCGACGGTCGGCCCGTGGCCATGTCCGTCTGCGGCCCGTCAGGCATCGGCAAGAGCGCCCTGGTCCGATCGTTTCTGGATCGCTTGACGTCGCGACACGATGTCGTGGTGCTCTCCGGACGCTGCTATGAGCACGAGTCTGTGCCGTACAAAGCGTTCGACGGGGTCGTCGACAGCCTTTCTCGGCAACTTGTATCACTACCAGAATCGCTCGTCGAGAGTGTGTTGCCGCGCGACGTGGTCGCATTGCCCCGGCTCTTCCCCGTGTTGCTGCGCGTACCGACTATTGCCGAGGCCTGTCGTGATCGAGAACCGCCCACGTTGGAACCACTCGCGCTGAGACGCCGCGCTTTCGAGGCCCTGCGGGATCTCCTTGCCCGGCTCGCAGTTCGCGTCAGGCTGGTGATCTCCGTCGACGACCTGCAATGGGCCGATCTCGACGGTGTGCGATTGCTCGAGGAGTTGTTGCGTCCACCGGATGCGCCGGCGCTTCTCGCGATTGTGTCGTTCCGGAGCGAAGAGGTTGCCGCCAACCCGTTCCTCGCACGCCTCACACAGGGCGGGCACGAGATGTGGTCGGCTCTGACGGTCGAGCCGATGCCGGAGACCGAGGCCGGCGAGCTGATCGACGCGCTTACCGGCGCCTCTCTGAATGACGAGCAGCGTCGTTGGATTACCTCTGAAGCCGGTGGCAACCCGTTCTTCCTCGAGCAGCTGGCGCGCTACGTCGTCACACGGCCAGATCACGCTCGTGCTCCCACCTTCACCGACATGTTCGACGCTCGCGTGCGTGGTCTGCCTGAGGCGGCGCGAGTGTTTCTGCATACATTGGCGGTGTCTGGTCGGCCGATGGCGTCGGAGTTGGTGTACAACGCGTCCGGTCTCGCATGCGACGAGCGCTCGCTCGTCGCGAGTCTGCGTTCGGCCCACTTCATTCGCAGCAGTGGATCGTCTGAACGGGTCGAGCCCTATCACGACCGTATTCGCGAGGCGCTCGCCCGACAGGTCTCTTCGTCCAACACACGGCGCATCCATCGTCAGGTTGCCGACACCCTCGTCGCCAGAGGGATCGATGATCCCGAAGCTCTGTTCGACCATTATCGAGGTGCGGGCGATCGCGAACGGGCGTCGATTCAGGCCGGTCGTGCGGGAGCGCGGGCGTCTGCCGCTCTGGCATTCGATCGGGCGGCGTTGTTCTACAGCCATGCACTCGACCTGAACCCAGGTTCGTCGGCTGCGCTCGAATGGAAAGAGGGATATGCCCTCGCCCTCGCTAATGCTGGTCGACCCGCCGAGGCGGCCGAAGCCTACCAGCGTGCTGCTGAAGGAGCAGGCCCACGCCGGCGCGTCGAGCTGCAACAGCGCGGGGCCGAGCAATTCCTCATCGGCGGCCATATCGATCGAGGGCTGGAGCTGATTCGCGTCGTCTTCGCGGGCATGGGTATGAAGGTACCGCGAAGCCCGCGTGCCGCATTGGTGGCGATGGCGTGGCAACGAGCACGACTTCGATGGCACACGCTGCGTTTTGTGTCACGGCATCCCGACGACATCGACGCCGATGTCCTGCTGCGCGTGGACACGTGCTGGTCGGCAGTCACGGGCCTGTTGCTCGTGGACATGATTCCCGCTGGATATTTCAGCGCGCGGCACCTGCTCATGGCGCTCGAGGCGGGCGAGCCTTCCCGTGTCGCTCGCGGCATGGCCGTCGAGGCGGCTGCCAACATCGCTTTCCCGTTCGGAAGAAAGTTGGCGAGGACGCTCGCCGAGCGATCGAGCGCACTCGCGAAGAGCGTCGGGAACTCGCACACCATCGCGCTGACCATTCTGGCCGAGGGGATGACGGCCATGATGACGGGCGAATGGAAGAAGGCATGGAGGTGTGCCGAGCACGCCCTGGGGGTCTTGCGCGAGGAGCGCGCTGGCGTCACATGGGAGGTGAACATCGCGCAGAATCTCCTGATTTGGGCGCTCATGTACCTGGGACAGCTCGGTGAGGTGTCGCGTCTTGTTCCGCCGTTGCTCGCGAACGCACGCAGCAGCGGGAACTTGTACATCGCCACTGAGCTGTGCACCCGAAGCAACTATGTGTGGCTCGTGGCCGACGATCCCGACGAAGGCGAGCGAGAAGCGATCGCCAGCATCGAGCGATGGTCGCACAAGGGATTTCATCGCCAGCATTACAGCGCGTTGCTCGCCCGCGTCCAGACCGCGCTGTATCGCGGCGACGGTGAAGCTGCCTGGAAACTGTTCACTGAACAGGAATCGCGGCTGCGCCGCTCGTTGATGACGCGCATTCAGTTGTTTCGCGTCGAGTCGCACTACATGCGAGCACGCAGCGCGCTGGCGATGGCGGTTCAAGGCGGCAACCATCGACGATGGCTGTCAATCGCTCGCGCCGAGGCTCGTTGTATCGCCCGCGAACGAACGCCATGGTCGAACCCGATTGCAGCTCTGCTCAATGCAGGCATCGCGAACATGGAGGGCAATTCTTCACTGGCCCTGGGACATCTCTACGACGCCGCTGATCGGTTCGAGCGTGCCGATATGAGTCTGTATCTGGCTGTCGCCCGCCGCCGGATTGGCGCGCTCCAGGATGACGCCATCGGGCGCACAGTGCAGCGGCAGGCCGATCAGTGGATGGCCGCCCAGACCATCGAAAACCCCGTCTGCCTCACTCGCATGCTCGCCCCAGGCTTTCCCGATGTGTGAGATCAGAAGACTCGCATCTACCAGGTCAGCTCCGCGCTGATGCGTGCCAATCGCCCGGTCAGAATCGAGTTCGGCTGCAGCCACGTGCCGCCCGGCACGAACGCATTGTTGTAGGTCAGCACCACGCTCGAGTTGAACGCGTTGTACAGATCGAGTGCGATCATCGTTCGCGTGGGACCGAACCGCAGGATCTTGGCGGTCCGCAAGTCCATCTGGTTGATCCGATCGCCGTACATTGTTCCCGGCTCTACGAGGTTGATGGTGACATTGGTCACGTTGCCCGCAGGCGGCCGCCCGAGCGCCTGCGCGATCACCGAGGCAGGGACGGCATAGTTGGCCGAGAGCTGCGGACCAGGCTTGCTCTGAAACACGCCGCTCACCTGAACGAGGATCTTCGGGATGGTGTAGCTAGCCAAGCCTCGCAACTGTGTCAGGAAGCCGGTGGCCACGTGGCAGTACGGGCTCGTCTGACTGACGTTGGATCCCTGAAGGCCCGCACCGATTGTCACGGACAGCTCGGGCAGTTGCGCCCGAACGTCGCAGGCGTCCGACACCGTCTGGCCGAAGCTCGTGCCACCTTGCACAGTGAGGCCGCCCTCTGTCCGCGCGTTCACTGTGACGTCCATGCCGTTGAAGTATTGGGACCAGTCGCCGAATCCCTGCGAATTCGTGATGAAGTCGTTGACCTGCCCGAAGAGCGCGGGCGCGATGTCGTACAGCCCCGAGATCGGGTACCCGCCTCCGTCCGGCAGTCTCGGATCGAGCGGGGCCGTGATGCTGTACGGCGTGTAGTCGGACGGCTGCGTGACGAGGTTGTCCGTCACCGTGAAGCCGCGGAACCAGCGGCGGTGATACGCAACCTCCGCGGAGACCCGCGGAACGATCTCCTGCTGGACCGAGATGCCGATGCCCCAATCCGACGATCGCACGCCCCATCCGTGCAGCAGCGCTTCGTCATAGGTGTTCGTGAAAATGGGCTGACCGAAGGCCGCGTTGGAGAGCGCCCCACACAAGTCACGTCCACTCGCCCGCAGATCCTGTGCCGTCGGCACGAGCAGGTCGCAGTCAGGCTGGAAGTTGTTGTTGGCGTCGATCCACGTGCGAGTCGCAGTGCGTGGCAAACCCGTTCCCGGAAGCCGGGCCGTGGGATTCGGGCCAGCGAAATTGAGCTGGATGCCGGCGCCTTCCAGATACTTGCCGACGTTGGCCTTGAGGGCGGTCTTGCCGTTGCCGAAGAGATCGTAGGCGACGCCGACGCGCGGCGAGAGATCGTTGTAGCTGTCGACGCCCTCCGTCTTTGGGAACGCGATGGCCTGCGGCAGGAACCGTGACGGTCCCTCCTGCTGCTCGGGGAACCAGCTCCGCGCGTGGTCGAAGCGAAGCGCGCCCTGCAACGTCAGCCGGCCGAGCGTCCATTGCTCCTGTGCATAGACTCCATAGAACGCCGCGCGCGAATCGCGCTGATACGGGGCGATGTATTGGGTCAGTTGATTCGGTACGCCGTTGTTCAACCGATAGGCGAGTTGTTCGTCGTTGGTGTACCAGACCTGGTCGTCAGTCAGGTAGTTCCCTTGGTACCCAAGCTTGAGGCTGTGCGCTCCAGTAACAAAGGAGGCAGAGGCTCGCCAGTTCCACGAGCCTTGCCATGCGTCGAGCCAATCCTGCGATCGATAGACGAGACCCGGGATGTTGCCATTGGCGGGACAGCCCGCTGCGCACTGCTCGGACACGCGGATGAGAGGTCGCGTCGTATTGCCTTTGCGCTCACGGTGCCCGTAACCGTTGTAGTTGCCCCCGAAGCCGGCATCGAGCAGGAAGCGGTTCGTGACCGGCGACGACCAGGTGGCCTGCGGCACACGGAACGTTCCCGAGCCGTTGCCGATCGCTTCAGGTGATACACGGGCGGGGTCGGTGATGCCCTGCGTCATGCCCTCGCAGTTGCGGCAGATCCGCTGCTCATCCCAGGCGAAGCCGATCTTGTTGCGAGGTGTGGCCTGCCACGTGATGCGCCCGCTGATGTTGTCCCAGGTGCGGTCGGAGAACGCCGGCCGATCGAGGTCCGGTGAGTAGAGCCACTGGGTGGCGTCGCCAGAGTTCTGGTTGTAGTACACGCTCGCAATCCCTCGCGTGCTGCCCTGCGTGCGCGCGTTGACGAAATACCAGACGCGATCCCTCATGATCGGCCCGCCAACCGCGCCGTTGAGGTCGTAGACCTTGCGGAGGGGAATTGCTGCCGTGAGCCCGGCGAGACGCAGTTCTTCTGTGTAGTTGCTGGACTGGAGTCCCTCGCCGGTGCCACTGAAGAAGACCGCGCCCGATATGCGGTTGCCTCCGGTTCTTGGCACCACATTCATCACCACGCCCGCGGTCTCCGATTCGCCGAGGCCGCCGGAAGTCGTGAACGTGATCTCCTGCGCGTTGCCGATATCCGCGATGTATCCCGGCGGCTGATTGCCGCCAACGGGCGTGCCGATGTTCAGTCCGTCGATCATCAAGCGGCCTTCGTTGTTGCGGCCGCCGTGAATCGGAAACTGAGTGGTGGTGGCGCCCGTCGGGACGTCGTTGGTGTTGGTGGTGACGCCGGGGACGAGCAGAACGACGCCGTTGTAGTTGCGGATGGTGGGAATCGACCGGAGCACGTCGCTTCCGAGCGTCAGCTGTCGCCGCGCGCTTTGCACGTCGACGACGGGGCTTTCGCCGGTGACGACGATGGTTTCCTCGAGTGCGCCCAGCCTCATCTCGGCATTGACGACCGCCGTAAATGAGCCCGTCAGCTCGATGCCCTCCCGCTTGAACACGCTGAACCCCGTCAGCATGAACGAGACGGTGTACGTGCCCGGGCGCAAGTCTTCGATGCGGTACTGCCCCGATCCATCGGACACCGCCGCGCGGAGCTTTTCGATGAGGACGGGACTCGTGGCTTCGACGGTGACCCCGGGCAGAACCGCCCCCGACGTGTCACGCACCGTCCCTGTGATGACCGCTTGTGCCGACGCCGTCGCGGGAAGGAGGACGAGCCACGCAAGTACGATCCTGACTGCGCGCATGTGTCACCTCGCTTGTGAGTCCGCCGGTGTATCGTTCGCTACGCTGTCATGTGAGCTCTTCGGAGCCGGGCTGAAAGATCCTGTGGTTTCGACGACGGAACGCCCCGAGAAGATGTTTTGTACCGAGGCGAGCGAATAATGGCACAGATCCTTATTTCGATTTCGGATCGGCGTGACGGGCTCTATCGCTGAGTTAGGCGTACTAGCAAGTACGCCACTACTACCGTGACTGCGCGTTCGCCAGCGGCCTCCGAAAACGGAAGAACCCGGTCTGGTTGAACGTCAGCCCGACGTGCAGGCGCCGGATGTCGTCGAGGAAGCCGACGTTGTAGTAGTCCTGGCCCGGTAGTAGCGCGTAAAGAACCCCCACCCGCCATTCACCGTTGGAAAGCACGAGAACTGCAGGCTGAATGACAGCTCCGGTACCGTGTCAACCGCGCCCGGGTTCCACACGAGTCCTCCAGACGATGGCGTGAAGCTCCCGGAGACTGACACGGGCCAGGTTGGCAAGCGCAGTAATGACTCCATTTCCTGAGCCCGACCGGGCGCTCCTTGAGTCCCTGATCAGGGCAACGACGCAAAGAACGTGACGTGACATCATCGATCACTCCTTCAGTGCCAACCCACTTTGCGTCTTTGATCGGGTGAAGCCCGGGCCACCCTCAGACGACGACCACGCGGCTTTGAACGCGTGCAAGCTTGTTCGACTGCCGAAGGCCATCTGTTTCGCGACGGCAGGGGTTCGGCCAGAGAAAGGAATCGGCGGAGGCGCTCACCGACCCGCGTACGGAGTGTGGACTGCGGGTCGCAGGACAGCAACAGAATCGCGAGTTCAGGCCGTCGTATGTGCTGAAGTGGGCGCTCGGCCGTCCGCGCCGGCGTTCTCGGCTGTATCGCGGCTACCGGATCGTCGACTACAATTCGGCGATCCGGAGGGACCGACGTATGCCGTTCGACCTCGTGGTGAACGGAACGCAACACACCGTTGATGCCGATCCACAGACGCCCTTGCTGTGGGTGATTCGCGACCACGTCGGGCTGACCGGCACCAAGTTCAGTTGTGGCATCGGGCAATGCGGTGCCTGCACTCTGCATGTCGAAGGACGACCCGTCCGTTCCTGCAGCGTCCCTGCAGCAATGGCCATTGGCAAGCCGGTCATGACCATCGAAGGCGTCTCGCTCGATGGCACTCATCCAACCCAGGTAGCCTGGAAGGAACTCGACACGCCGCAGTGCGGCTACTGTCAGTCCGGCATGATCATGAGCGCGCTGGCCCTGCTGCGCGCGCGACCGAAGCCCACCGACGCCGACATCGACGCCCAGATGACAAACATCTGCCGCTGCAGCACGTACCACCGTATCCGGCAGGCGATTCATCTCGCCGCTGACTTGATGAAAGCGTAAAGGCGGAGGATCGAACGTGAGTCAAACGCCTGGCGTCGATCGCCGTGAATTCCTCGCAACGCTTGCGGCCGCCCCGGGTGCGTTCGTGCTCGGCTTCTGGCTGCCCTCGCGCGCCGACGCGCAGACCGCGTCCGCCGCCGCGTGGTACGAGGAGCCTGCGACACCAGAAATCAATGCCTGGATCGTCATCGCGCCGGACGACACCGTGACGATCCGAATCGCGCAGACCGAGCTGGGCCAGGGAGTCTGGACCTCGAACGCGATGATGGTCTGCGAAGAACTGCAGTGCGATTGGAGCAAGGTGCGCCCGCAGTACGCGTCCGCAAACCGCGATGCGCGTGAGAAGGCGCCGGAGTGGACGTTGAAAGTTCCAGGCAATGGAGCCGGCGATCCAAACGGCGGTGGTGTGCCGACGTTCGGCAATCGCGACCGCACCGGCGTCGCCGGCATTCCTGACAGCCTCTATCGGCGCATGCGGACAAACGCGGCGTCGTCGGTGAAGGACGGTCGCTACTATCTGCAACTGGCCGGGGCCGAAGCGCGTGAGCGACTACTGCTCGCCGCGGCGTCGCTGTGGAACGTCCCCGTCACCGAGCTGATCGCAAAGAACAGCGTCGTCACGCATACACCCAGCGGACGCACGACGACGTATGGACGGATCGCGCAGCGTGCCGCCGAAACACCGCATCCGCACCCCGAGACGATCACGATCAAGCCGCCCGATCAGTGGACGCTGATGGGCACCGAGCAGAAGAACCTCGACGTGCCGTCGAAGGTCACCGGCAAGACCATCTACGGGATCGATGTGCGCCTTCCCGGCATGAAGTGGGCAGCCGTGAAGACGTGCCCGGTCTATGGCGGTGACGTGAAGCGCTACGATTTCCAAGCTGTTCGCCACATGCCGGGCGTGCGTTCCGCGGTCCAGTTTCCGATTCCTGATCCGGCGTTGACTCGCGGCCGCGTGTTCAGCGGCGGTGTCGCCGTGATCGCTGATACCTGGTATCAAGCCAAGACCGCGATCGACAAGATGCCGATCGAGTGGGACATCCCTCCGGCCAACGCGGCGTTCACCGACGCGAACATGCGTGAGTCGCTGCTTGCGGCGCTCGATCGGCCGGGAACAGCGCGCGCCAACCAGGGTGACGTGGACCAGGCATTTGCTCGCGCCACCCGCATCGTCGAGGCGACCTATTCGACGCCGTTCCTGCCGCGCGCCCGCATGGAGCCCGGCAACGCGACGGTGCTCGTCGCCGACGATCGCGTGGACATCTGGATCGGCGATCAGAGCCCGCAGGAAACCCGGTTCAGCGCCGCGAAGATCACGGGGATCCCCGAGACGAATGTGCATCTCCACCTGTGCCACCTGGGTGGCGGCTTCGGCCGCAACGGCAACGGGCCGCAGGCCGAGCACGCTATCATGATCGCCAACGCGCACCGCGGCACGCCGATCCACATGCTGTGGACTCGTGAAGAGGACTTCATCGGCACGACGTATCGCGCGATGGGCGTCGCGCGGCTCAAGGCCGCGCTCGATGCCGACGGGTGGCCGATCGCACTCGAGGTGCGCACGGCGATGCAGGAAGGCGGGTTCGGCCCCGAGGCGTCGTTCCATGTGACCTCGCGCTACCACGTGCCGAACTATCGCTACTCGAATCACACGACGAAGTTCCATGTTCCAGTTGGGACGCGGCGTGGTGTCGGCCAGGCGGCGCACGAGTTCTATCGTGAGAGCTTCTTCGACGAGCTGGCCCGCGCCGCGGGGAAGGATCCGTATCGCTATCGACGCGAGTTGCTCGCCCGCACGAACCTCCCTTACAAGGAGGACATGATCAAGGCGCTCGACATCGCGGCCGAGATGTCGGGCTGGGGGACGCCGCTCCCGAAAGGCACGGCACGCGCCATTGCCCTCGAAGAGCGTGGAGCCGAAGGAGACGGCATGGCGACGATCAGCGCGATGGTCCATACCGTCTCGCTGAGCCGAGAGGGCAAGGTCAAGCTGGAACGCGTGGACGTTGCCCACGAGACCGGCTTCGGCCTCGTCAACCCGCTGTCGGTGAAGAAGCAGATTGAAGGTCAGATCACCTGGTTCTATAACGACGCCGTGCACCAGGCCTGCACGATCAAGGACGGCCGCATCGTCGAAAACAACTTCAACGTGTTTCCCATCTCGCGCATCAACGAAGACCCGCCGGTGATTAACGTTCGCTTCTTTCCGACCAAACATTGGCTGCTCGGCATGGGCCACGATCGCGCCACGTCGGTCCAGTCTGCGATCGGCGACGCCATCTTCCAGATCACGGGCAAGCGGCTCCGCGATCTGCCGTACGCCCGGCACGATCTGCGCTGGAGCTAACCGTGCGCAAGCACCCACCGGATACCGCCCACTGGGTTGGGAGTGGGTGTCAGGCAGTGAATCGTGAATCACGGGCCGGGTGTTCGGGTGGGTTGTCCGGCGGGCGAGCCGGGGTGTTTGAATCACGGGCACAGGCGGGGTGTCAGGCAGTGAATCGTGAATCACGGGCTGGGTATCCGGGTGGGTTGCCTGTCCGGGTGGGTTGTCCGGCGGGTGTCAGGCAGTGAATCGTGAACGAGCGACCGTCGCGGTGCTAGAACCCGAGCACCCAGCGGATGCCGCCGAGGATGTGCTGCTGGTACAGCGAGTTCTCCCACACGTCTTCACGATGTCCGAGCGCCGTATAAAACACGCGGCCCCGGCCATGGTTCTTGGCCCAGGCGAGTGGTAGATCGCCTGGTTGACCGGCTTCCGGCAAGCCATCGGCGGGATGGCGATCCAACGACAGCAGCATCGTGACGCCGTTCCGATTGTTCCTGGCGAACTTGTAGATCTCATCGAAAATGCGCAACCGCTCTCCCAGCGGACTCGATGCCGGATGCGAGCGATTCTCGACGGCGGCTTCGACGGCAGCTTGATCGCCATGCGTGAGGAACTCGTTCCCCAGCATCTCGATGTATCCCGGCGCGTCGTGGTAGGTGTCCGATGCGCTGTGCATTCCGGCAAAGCCGTGGCCTTCAGCGATCCAGTTCAGCAACGCGCCGAGATCGCGAACCGGCAGGCTGCCGGTCGTGTTGGCGAAAACGATGGCGTCGACGTTCGCTAACGCCGCAGGGGCGAGCATTGTCGCCACGTCCGCGCCGGTGCGGCAGAAACTCGTCGTGAAGAGACCCGAAGTCTGGCCAAGCATGCTGATTGTCGCTTCGGCAACCGGGATGGAGCTGTGCCTGAATCCTTCAGTGTGAGTGACGACGAGCACGCGGCGTGACGTTCCGATCGGCGTTGGCGCGAGTTGGTTATCGCCTGTACGGGGCCTGTCGCTCGAGCACGAGTACATCGCGGCAGCGACTATCAGCGCGGTCAGCAATCGAGCCAGTCGTCGCATCGTCCATTCTCGTCCGATCTGCCGCCAGACGGTGTGCGGGCTCGAACGCGAATTTTGCACTCGTTGCGGCGTCCGCACAACGGGCTGGCGCGCGGAGCGCGCGCAAGAGATGCTGCCGAACTAGTCGGGGGTTCGCCGGGATATCAATCGACTAGTTCAGGTACGATTGCGCCGCTTTCCCGTACACGAGAACAGAGGTGAATTGTATGCCGGGCACTCCGCAGCATTGCCCCTCGACGACAGTCCTCGACGCCGAACGTAAGGCGATTGGTCTTGATGACGCGGCCAGGGACGTGGCTGGCCTCGCGATTTCCGGCGGCGGCATCCGGAGCGCAACGTTCGCTCTCGGCCTGCTGGAAAGCCTCAAGGACTGCGGGCTGCTCTCGAAGTTCCACTACCTGTCCACCGTTTCAGGCGGTGGATACATCGGGGCATGGCTGAGCGCCAACTGCCGGCGGCATCCGACCTGGTTCCACGATGACTGGACGGATTCGATCGCGTATCTTCGGCGCTACTCGAACTACCTTTCGCCACGCGTCGGTTTCTTCAGCGCTGATACCTGGTCGATGCTGACGATTTGGCTACGCAACACCATCCTGATCCAGGCCACCGTCATCCTCACAATCGCATGCGCGTTGCTGGTGCCGCGCCCGCTGTTCTGGCTTTTCCACTGGTGGCCCGACGCGGGACTGCTTCGATGGGCGACCGTCCTGCTCTTCATCTTCGGCATCGTCGGCATCGCCGGCAACCACTGGCAACTGACCGCCGGTCCGCCGTTTCAATACGGCAAGTCGCCGCGCGAGTGGCGCCCCGTCGATTTGCTGCAAGCCAAAGCGCGGGTCATCGGCCTCACTGGAGCTCTCGTCTTGTTCGTGTTGGCCCTCCTGGCGATGAGGCTATTCGCGTTCAATCCGTTCGCCGTCTACGATGTGAACGATCCTGCTTACACGTTCGCGCACGCCGCGACTCGCGTGGTCCAGGCATTGCTGGTTGGCGGCCTTCTGGTACTCAGCGGCTTCTTCCTCCAGCCAGTTGCCGTCAGCATCGTCGCGCTGTTTTCTCCGGACCGGCCAAAGAAGGTGAATTACACCCAGGGCTACGTGCAGGTGTGCGTCGTGACCCCGCTCATGATCGTGGCTCTGCTGGTCACGTCGATGCTATGGGCGCAGGCGACCGGGAGAACAGGGGTGACATCGGTGAGCACGCTGACGGAGTATTCGACGCTCGTCTCCCACGCGTGGAAGTTCTGGCCGTTTCACCTCTCGATCGTGTTCGTGTCGTTTTGGCTGCTCTCGGTCTTTGCCGTCTCCAGCCGGCGCCAGCCAGGGCGGATTTTGATCGCGCTTGCCGCGCCGGCGGCTGCAGTGCCGGTGCTGCATGCGTCGCTGGCAGCAATCGTCCTGGTCTTTCAGGAGTTCAACACGCACACCGGCGGCGAGTGGATGGCGTTTGTCTGGGGACCGGGCCTGGTGGCGATGGCGTTCGTGCTCTCGATCGTCGTGTTGATCGGGATGCTCGGTCGCGATTCAACAGACGGCGTACGGGAGTGGTGGAGCCGCCTCGGCGCCTGGCTCGCGATCTATGCGACAGCGTGGATGGTCATCGCGGTGAGCGCAGTGTATGGCCCGCTCTGGGTGGCATGGGCATCCAGCCATGCGACTTGGACGACGATATCCGGTGTCGCGGGCTGGGTGGCGACCGTGGCGGGCGGCCTGTTCGCGGGGAATTCAGGGTCGACCGGCGGCCGCTCCGAGGGAGCAGGTGCAACGGCCAAGGAAGTGCTCGCGCGCGTGGCTCCGTTCGTCTTCATCGCCGGCGTGCTGCTCGCCGTGTCGTGGGTAATTCATCTGATCATCAACTTGAACGGCGGTGCCGATTGGTGGGCCACGCCATCCGAGCCCGTTGCCGCGGTGCCGCTCGTGATGCTCGCCCTCTGCCTCGCGGTGACCATTGTGCTCTCGGCTCGTGTGGACATCAACGAGTTCAGCCTGAACGCCTTCTATCGCAACCGCCTGGTGCGCTGCTACCTCGGCGCAACGCGCAAGGAGACTGATCGCAACCCGCAGAACTTCACGGGCTTCGACGATGACGACGATCTGCCGCTCGCGTACACGCCGTCCGCGCAAATGCGGCCGCTGCACATCGTTAACTGCGCCCTCAACCTGGGCGGGTCTACCGACCTCGCGCTCCATACGAGGCACAGCGCCTCGTTCACGCTGTCGCCGCTTCACTGTGGCAGTGCCTACGAATCACTTGATCAACAAGGAGGTGCCAAGGAATTGGGCTTCATTCCAACGAGCGCGTTCGGTCACCGCGACGGAGGCCCGACGCTCGGTCAGGCGATTTCGGTCTCGGGTGCGGCCGCGAGCCCGAACATGGGCTACCACACGTCGTCGGTGATCGCATTCTTGCTGACGCTGTTCAACGTGCGACTCGGCTGGTGGTTTCCAAATCCCGGCAAAGTCGAGGACGGGTCCATGTCGCCGCACTTCAGCCTGAGCTACCTCGCGGACGAGTTGTTTGGCGGTGCCTCCGACCGATCGAAGTTCGTGATGGTGTCTGATGGCGGCCACTTCGAGAACCTGGCGGCCTACGAGCTGATACGGCGAAAGTGCCGGGTCGTCGTTATCAGCGATGGCGAGTGCGACGACAAGTATACGTTCGGGGGCCTCGGGACGTTGATTCGGATGTGTGAGGTTGATTTCGGGTGTCACATCGCGATCGATGTCGAGGAGCTGCGTTCGGGTACGGGTGGTGGTGAGTGGAGCAAGCGCCGCTTCGCCATCGGCGAAATAAGGTATGACAAGGACGACACCGGGATCCTCATTTACGTCAAGGCATCGATGACGGGGAAGGAAGACACGTCGGTGCGTCAGTACAAATCGAGCCGCCCGCTCTTTCCGCATGAAAGCACTGGCGATCAGTTCTACGGCGAGGATCAGTTCGAGAGCTACCGCCATCTGGGGCGCGACATCGGCTATGAGGTCTTCGGTCCGTATACGAAAGAGCCCACCCTGGCGAGCGTGGCCGAGAAGCTCCATGCAATGTATTGGGGTGGCGATGTGTGATGGATGCCGTCTGGGGCGATCCTCTGGCGATCCTCTGGTGTCAGGCAGTGAATCGTGACCGAACTGCCTTCCTATCCTGTCGTGGATGTTCCTATCCTGTCCTGGGTGTCAGGCAGTGAATCGTGATTCAAGCGACAATCGTCGGCGATCCGGGAATTCGACTGTCGACGTTCGGGCAGTGATCTGGGCCCCGGCTTGCCCCGAATTGCCCGACGTGGAAATCGGCCTGCGGCAGTACTACCCTCGCGCCGGCAGTCAGGGTAGGAGACGCGCGCGCCGAAACGCAGTATGGTGATCGGCACTTCAGGAGGACCTGCTGTGAATAATGTCCGCGAGTACTACAGCCAGCGCATCAAGGCCGAGCGGCCGGTGTTCGTGAAAGTGATGAAAGCCGTTCCGCCGGATCAGGGCGATTACAAACCACATCCGCGATCCACATCCTCAGGCGACCTACTCTGGCTGCTGGCGACGGAGATTCATGACGCATGCACGCTCATCGACCACGGCGAGGTCAGCTATGTGTACAAGCCATCGCCCGGAGTGTCGGAGTCGGTGGCTGCGTACGAAAAGCACTCGGCCGAACTCGAGACGCGCCTGGCGAGCCTGGACGACGCGAAGTGGGAGAGCAACGCCCGGTTCATGATGGACGGTAAGCCCCTGTGGGAAACGACGCTCGGCGACATGTTGTTCGGGTTCCTGTTCGACGCCATTCACCATCGCGGTCAGCTGTCCAGTTACCTGCGCCCGATGGGTGCCAAGGTGCCATCGATCTACGGTCCTTCCGCCGACGATCCTGGGGTGTCAGGCAGTGAATCGTGAAATCGAAAAGGTGCCCCGGCCGTCGGACCGTGAATCGTGATGAGGAGCCTGCGGTGTCTGGCAGTGAATCGTGACGATGATGTGGACAGTCGGGAAGCCTAGCCCACACTACGCGCCGATCGCGATTCTCGCACCGCGCACGCGCGCCGCAGTACGCGGTATTTGCCGCAGCGTCTGAGGACTGACCCATTTCTCCTCGTGATCTCGTGAATGATCTGGCGGCGCGTCGTTTGCGACCTGTCTCCACATGGCGAGACGCAGCCGCATTCAGTTTCCGGGCGCGGTGTACCACGTGATGTCGCGCGGCAACCGCAAATCGACGATCGTCGACGATAACGACGACCGGCGGACGTTCATGACCACGTTCAGCGAGGCCGCGAACGACTGCCAGGTGCGTGTCTATGCCTGCTGTCTGATGGGCACGCACTACCATACGCTGCTCGACACCCCGCGCGGCAATCTGTCCGAGTTCATACGGACGTTGAACACCGAATACTCGAAAGCCTTCAATCGCCGCCACGGACGCGTGGGACACACATTCGAGCAGCGGTTCGAATCGCTGGTGGTGCAACGCGAAAAATACCTGCGGCGGGTCGCGCGCTACATAGCCCTGAATCCGGTCAAGGCTCACCTGTGCCGTGACGCGGCGGATTGGCCCTGGAGCACGCATCGGGCGACTGCCGGTCTGGAAGACGCTCCTGCGTGGCTCCATCTGGATTGGCTGCGCTGGGCCTTCCGCGCCGACCAGCTCTTCGAGGCACAGCGCCACTATCACGCGTACGTGAAGGATCCGGCGGGGCTGACGTGGTCGTTCGACCTGGCGGCGGCGCTCGGCACCGCTCGGTTCAAGAAGGCCGTCGCTGAGTCCCTGGCGCAAGGCGGGAAGAACCGGCCGATCCCATTCGACTGCCGACGATGTGCACAGCCGCCGTTGGAGAGCGTGTTCACTGGAGAGGAGGCTGACCGTCGCAGCCGGGACGCCCTGATTCTCGTCGCGCGCATGACGCACGGCTATCGCCTTGCTGAGATCGCGAGATTTCTGACGGTATCGCCCTCTACTGTCAGTAAGGCACTGAGCCGGGCCCGAGATCGGAAGTCCCCCGACGGCCACGACGCCACGGGGTTCTCGCCGCAATAGATTCCGCGAAGAACCGTTCGTGATTCAGTGCCTGACACCCGATCAGGTATCAGTTCGTTCACGATTCGGCGCCTGACACCCAATCTTGCACGCGCTCGGCATTGTGCCTGACACGCGATCATGCGATCAGCTCGGGCTCGGCATTCACGATTCACTGCCTGACACCCGCTCGGCACCCGCCCGGCAACAAAAACCCCGCCACTCCCGTCCAACCCGCCGTGACTACTTTTCTCTGCGACGTTCGACATAGCCTGCGGACCCTCCGCCAGCACCCCGGCTACGTCGCAGTCGTCGTGCTCACCCTGGGATTCGGCATCGGCATTAACACCGCCACCTTCAGCATCGTCAACGCGGTGCTCATTCGGCCGCTCGAGTTTGCGCAACCGGACAGGCTCGTCGCGCTTCACGAGAGCCTGCCCGACTTTCCGGACGGTCCCTTCTCTCCGCCCGACTTACTCGACTTCGAGCGCGATCAAATGGCGTTCGAACGTGTCGGCGCCTATCTGAACATTCCTGCGGAGCTGTCGGGGAGCGGCGAACCGGTTCGCCTCGACGGCGCGAAGATCTCCGCCACTCTCCTTCCAGTACTCGGCGTCGCGCCGCTTCTCGGCCGTGGCTTCACGCCCGAGGAAGACAGACCTGGGATCGACGTCGCCATCTTGAGCTGGGGACTGTGGCAGACCCGGTTCGCGGGAGACCCGTCGATCGTCGGTCGGACGATTACGCTCGATCGCAGGCCCTACGCTGTCGTCGGCGTCATGCCCTCGACTTTCTCCTTCCCGCCCCGCGGGCCGCAATTCAACAACAAGCCGGCCAGCGTGTGGATCCCGATGGCATTCACAGACCGGCAGCGTCAGTCGCGTGGCAACGAATTCAATCATGGTGTGATTGGCCGGCTGAAAGATGGCGTGTCAATCGCGCACGCGCGTGCCGAGCTCGACGTTCTCTCGGAGCGAATCAACGCCAACTACTCGACTGCCCTACGGAACGTGAACTTCTCGACGCGACTTACAGCGGCGCCGTTGCGCGACGAAGTCGCCGGACGAACGGAACGGCCGCTCTTGCTGCTGCTGATATCTGTCGGCCTCGTGCTGCTGGTGACGTGCGCGAACGTGGCCAACCTTGTGCTCAGTCGCGCGGCGTCGCGTTCGCGAGAGATCGCCGTCCGGATCGCTCTTGGTTCGAGCCGCGGCCGGTTGCTGCAGCTCCTGCTTGCCGAAGCTTTCGTTCTGTCGATCGCGGGCGCGCTGCTCGGTCTGCTGGCTTCTCGTCTCATGATCGGGCTCATACCGGCGTCGGTCGCCGACGCACTTCCAGTCGTCCAGGAGATCTCGATCGATTTCCGCGTGCTCGCCTTCAGCGCCGCGCTGGCTATCTCGACATCGATTGTCTTCGCGCTCATTCCATTGATCACCGTCGGTCGAGCGGCTCCGGGATCGACACTTCAAGAGGAGGCCACGCGGACGACACCAGGGGTGCGACGACACCGGGTGCAGGCGGGCCTGGTCGTCTCCACCGTGATGCTCGCGTTCGTTCTTCTGATTGGGGCGGGGCTCTTGATTAGGAGCTTCTCCGCACTGATGGAGACGGACGCCGGGTTCAATCCAGACGGCGTGCTCACTGCCTCTCTTGTGCTTCCGCGATCCGGCTATCGTACGGCGGCCAGCGTTCGTTCATTTCACGAGTCGCTCCTCACACGAGCAGCTTCGTTGACGGGCGTTCGCGCCGCCGCGCTCATGACCGATCTCCCACTCGAACGGTACGAGCGGCGCTCGCTCTCGGCCGAGGGTGTGAACGCGGTATCCGGGGGTGTACCGCCGAGCACGAATCTGTCGTGGGTATACGGCCCGTACTTCCAGACGCTCGGGATCAGGGTCATGAGCGGCCGCGCGTTCTCGGATGTCGAAAACGTCGAACCGCGAGGTGTCGTTGTCATCAACGAGAAGTTAGCGCGGACGTTCTGGCCAGGACAGGATGCGATTGGAAAGCGGCTTCGGTGGGGTGCGAACGTGCCTCAGAACCGGAATCCGTGGCTCACCGTTGTTGGTGTCATCGCCGATGTGGCCGACGGCCCGCTTGGTGTAGAGCCATTCGTCCACGCCTACGAGCCGTTCAGTCAGTTCCCTGACTTCCTGCTGAACAACATTCCCAACGAGTTTGGACGGCACGTCAAGCTGGCCATGCGGACCGGCGGCGACCCGCGCGCGCTCGCCTCCACCGTTCGCTCGGCGATCAACGCCATCGATCCGCAGCTCGCCATCGAATCGATCGCCACGATGAACGACCGTCTTGGTGACCTCGTGGCTCCAAGGCGGTTCAGTGCGATGACGCTCGGCGCATTCGCAACTGGCTCACTCCTGCTGGCAGCAATTGGTCTCTACGGCCTGCTCGCATTCAGCGTCGCCGAGCGTCGTCGCGAGATCGTCGTCCGGATCGCACTGGGCGCCGCCCCGCCGGCGATCGTGCGGATGGTCGTCGGCCAGGGATTGAAACTCGTATCAATCGGCTTGGCGGCGGGTATCGTGGTTTCGTACCTCGCGGCGCGCCTGGTTGCGTCGCTTCTCTATCAGACCGAGAGCCACGACGTGATCACGTTCGGCAGCGTGCCGCTCGTGCTGATGCTGATCGCGCTAGTGGCGTGCGCGCTGCCCGCCTGGCGCGCCTCACGGGTTGAGCCGATCTCGGCGATGCGCTCGGACTAGAAATTTTCACGACGGTGTAGCGGGGCGTTCCCGTTCGGTACTGACGCCGAACGGACATTCACGATTCGGTGCCTGACACCCAGCAGACACCTAACGGACGCGTTCACGATTCAATGCCTGACACCCCACGGACGCCTGACACCCGACGGGCGCCCATTGAGCGTTCACGATTCACTGCCTGACACCGAACGGACGGGTCACTTCGGGCCTGACGCTGTGCGAGCGCACGCGCGAGTGCAGCGACGACCAAGTGCTGGACGTAGGCCTCGACGGCATCACGTCGCCGACCGGAAAAGATCCGCGAGGCGCTCGAAAGCCTTTGCCGCGATCTGCTCGCTGCGTGGGCCAAATTCAAAGAGGACAACAAAGATTCGAGTGGGCACTCGAAAGCCGCGAGCAGTTGAAGAGCATCCTGGACGCGATGCGGTGAACCGGCCGAGCATGTTCGCTCCCTTCACGCTGGCTTTGGCGCCAGCTTGGGAGCACTCCAACCACCGCGATCGCGTTCACGATTCACTGCCTGACACCTCTGCAGCACCCGAACGGTCGTTCATGACGTCCGGGCCTTCACGGCAGGCTGCGGCAGTTTGGGCGGCCGCTCCTCCCACCGCCATTGTTCACGGCGGCGACGTCTGCCGCCAAGTGTGGCCACGAATAGTCGTGGCCGACCTGTTTGCTGGACGCTCCAGCCGCGCGACGGCAGGTTAGAATTCGCAGCCGAACGCCCGCCGGTCTGGCATCGGTCCTGCTGACCCACCGGCGTCGCGTGTGAGCCCACGGTGACGTGTCTCATGTTGCCGAGGTGCGCGCTGCGCGCGCGGGGAATGGAGCCTCCATGTTCATATCTTCTTGCCGTTCGCCAGTTGTTGCCGGGATTCTCTCAGTAGCGATTGCCGTCCCGCCGGGTGCGACGCTCTACGCGCAGGCCAAGCCTGCCGCCGCACCGCAGGCCAAGCCTCCTATCGCACCACCTCCTGTGGCACCAGCGCCGCCCGTAGGCACAAATGCCGACACCGGCTGGCCGCGAACCGTTGCCTTGAAGAGCGGCAGTGTCGTCTGGTACCAGCCGCAGGTTGAAAGCTGGGCGGAGCAAAAACAGATCCTGGCTTGGTCGGCCGTGTCCTATCAGCCAACCGGCGCGAAGGAACCAGCGCTCGGCACCATCAAGATCGAGGGGCCGACACACGTCGCGCTCGACGATCGCGTCGTGACCATGGATCTCAAGATCACCGAGTACAACTTCAAGACACTGTCGCCCGATCAAGTCAAGACGCTGGTGGCCGACGTGCAGGCGCTTCCCCAGAACGAGCGCGTCATCGACCTCGATCGATTGCTCGCGTATGTCAACAGCAGCCCGTTGACGGTGAAGAACGTCGAAGGCATCAAGGCAGACCCGCCGAAGGTGTTATGGGCGCTCGCACCTGCCATGCTGATCAACCTCGATGGCGAACCGATCTGGAGTCCGATCAAGGAAGTCGATCTGCGCTACGCCGTCAACACGAACTGGGATCTGTTCGAGCACACGCCGACCAAGACGCTCTACGTGCGTTACAACGAATCGTGGCTGCAGGCGACTGCCGTCACCGGTCCGTGGAAGGCCGCCGGTAAGCTTCCTGACAGCTTCTCGAAGCTGCCAGCCGACGAAAACTGGAAGGACGTGAAGGCCGCAGTGCCAGGGAAGAAGCTTTCCGGCAAGGCCACGCCGAAAGTTTTCGTAGCGACCGAGCCCGCCGAGTTGATCGTTCTCGACGAGAAGATCAGCTACCTGAAGGTCCAGGGCGCATCGATGCTGCTGTGGGTGAACAACACGGACGCCGATCTGTTCCGCATGGGACTTGATGGTGACTTCTACTTTCTCGTGGCCGGGCGCTGGTTCAAGGCGCCGAGCCTCGACGGTCCGTGGACCTTTGCCACGCCGTCGCTGCCCGAGGACTTCAAGAGAATCCCGGTCGAACACCCGCGTTCACGCGTGTTGGCTTCAGTGCCCGGCTCGGCGCAGGCGACTGAGGCAGTGCTGCTCGCGAGCATCCCAAGGACGGCACGCGTCAGCAGGAAAGAGTTGAAAGCGCCTGAAGTGATTTATCAGGGCGATCCGATGTTCAAGGCGATCGAGGGATCCAAGGGCGTCGAGCAAGCGGTCAACACCGACAAGGACATCGTCAAGTACGGTGACCTTTACTACATGTGCTTCCAGGGCGTCTGGTTCATGTCACGCTCGGCGACCGGTCCCTGGGAGGTCGCGACCAGCGTTCCGCAGCAGATCTACACGATTCCGACGAGCTCTCCCGTTCATCATGTGACCTACGTGACGGTCGAAGAAGATAACGACGATGAGTGGGTGACGTTTGCGTACGTGGCGGCTTATACGGGAGTCATGATTGGCTGGGGCTGCGCGGTGTGGGGTAGCGGCTGGTATTACCCGCCCTATTCGTATTATGGCGGCTTCTATCCCATCTACTATCCGTATCCGCATACCTATGGAATGGGCGCGTGGTACAACCCGCACACCGGCGCCTACGGGCGCGGTGTCGCCGCGTATGGACCGTACGGTGGCGTGGGCATGGGCGCCTCGTACAACCCACGTACCGGAACATACGCGCGCGGAGCAGCCGCTTACGGTCCGTATGGCTCGCGCGCATACGGCGAGGCGTACAACCCGCGCACCGGCGCGTACGGCCAGACGCGTCAGGGCTCGAACGTGTATGGCAACTGGGGTTCAACCGCCGTTAGACGTGGTGACGACTGGGCGCAGACCGCCCACGTCCAGAACTATCGCCAGGGCACGACAACATCCGGCATTCGAAATGACAACGGCGCCGGGGCAGTCACGCGCACGGATCGCAGCGGTTCGCGAACGACTGTAGGTCGAACGGAGGGCGGTGACGTCTACGCCGGGCGTGACGGCAACGTCTATCGCCGCAACGACGGCGGCGGCTGGGAGCAGAGCAACGGCTCCGGCGGGTGGAACCCGGTCGAAGGCAACGGTGAGGCGGCACAGCAGGCACGCGACCGTGCAGCGCAGTCCGGCGGACAAACGCGCGATCGATCAGGGAGTGGAACAACAGCAGGCACGACGAGTTCCGGCTGGAATGGCACGCCTCAAGGCCGTCAACTCGAAGGCGACAGCAGTGCGCGCACGTCTGGCAACGACCGAACGTCCAGCCGTAGCGGCTGGCAGAGTAGCGGATCTACGCGCGCTGGTGCGGGCAGCTACCGGGGCGGCGGCGGAACGCGCGGGGGCGGTGGCCGGCGCCGCTAGCGCGCGTTTCGCGTCTGCGTCGCGCGGGAGGCACCGAGGCTACGTGGTGGAAAGGTTCTAGCGCGCACTTGTGCTGCGCGTTGCCGTGAACTCGACTGGCACCGACGAACTGCCGCCTTCGCTCTGCATCGTGAACGCGATCGTGTCGCCCGTAATCGTGCCGCGGTAGCGGTGCGAAACCGATACAGGGTTATCGAAATCGCCTCGCACCTCCTGCGTTCGCGTCTGAAACACGACTCGCTCGCCCTGCAGGGAGCCGTCAACGATCCCGCGCCGGACTCCGAGAAACGACGCAGTGCCGAGCACGGCGTCGCCATCGACCTTGAAGGAGAAACGCTCCGTGTACTTGTCTCCCCAGTCGTAGGCGACGTTGGCACTCCAGTCGCCGGTAAGAACGACCTGGGGTTGACGAGTCTGCAGAAAAAAGAAAGCGCCGATGGCCGCCGCTGCTACGAGAACTGCGGCTATGAGCGGCCACCGTCGCGGCCCTGGTGATTTTCCTGCCAGCTTTTCCGTCGCGTCGATCAGGCGGCCAACATCGTACGTCCAGCGCTCATCGCTGACATCGTGCGCATCATGCGAGGCAAGCAGCTTGAGCGGTTCGGGCAACGAGGATGCCGGCGGCATCCCCGCTCCGCGCACCAGCACGGGCATGACCGGAATGCCGTGCTCGAGCGCGATGCCGATCTCGGTTCGCACGAAATCGTTTGGCATGTCGAGCCGTCTCGTGCCGCCTGACGCGCAGGTCAGCCACTCTTTGCCGATCACCGCCAGGACGACATCGCTCGAGCGAACCGCGCCTTGAATGACGTCGACAAAGTTCTGCCCCGAGTCGATGTCGCTGAGGTCCATGAACACGTTGTCGGCGCCGAAGTGAGACTGAAGCGAATCGTGGAGACGCCCCGAATGACCGGCGGAATCCTCGCGTCGGTAGCTGATGAAGACCTTCATTGGACGGATTTACGTTCCCGAACGTCGACGCTGCTTGGGCAGTGCGGCGCATCGTTCACGATTCACTGCCTGACACCACCGAACACCAGCCGCGAACCCCAAGCCGTGTTCACGATTCACTGCCTGACACCAAGCCGTGACTGCTTCGACAGCGCCTCGGACGCCGTTATCTTATCTGGATTCGATGCAGCGGCTAGTGCCGCGCGTCGTTCACGATTCACTGCCTGACACCGACACGTAAATCCCCGACACCGACACGTGAATCCCACCGTTCACGATTCATTGCCTGACTACCCATCGTCGAGCGGCTCGAGGCTCCCGCGCTGATTCTGTTCACCGACGCACGCCCACTGGTTCGCCGCGGCGCCGTCATTGAGGCTGGTACCGCGAGTGCTCAGGCACTTATCGCTGTGACGCGCCACGATCTCGTACACGCCGGGGGGTGCCCCAACCGCTACTTGAAAAGCCCGCGGGTATTCGATGGTGCGACTCGTACAGCAAGCGCGACAGCGGAGAAAATGAGAGTGGACCAGACCGCCCGCGTGCGCGCGCCTCGACGCCAAGGCAGGTGGATCATTTGAATCTCCACGATGCGGCGACGGACGATGTCTCGGGTCTGGAGAGCGACAGCAGAGTATGCGGACGCCGAAGGCCATTCAATTGAAATCGAACTCAGCTTTGTCGACTGACGCGCCGGAATCGTCACCGTTGGAGTTGCCAGTCTGGTGTGCGCTAGCATTCGCACGGGGTGTAGCAGGTTGAAATGGCAGTGTCAGGGCCGCCACGGATGAGCGTCGCACCGCGCCGACCAGCGCTCGTGAGCTACTTGTTCGCGCTCCTTGCGCTGGGAGCGGCCGTCGTCCTTCGTTACCAGCTCGATCCCTGGATGGGGGATGCGCTGCCGCTCGTCACGCTGTTCGGCGCCGTCGCCGCCGCCGTCTGGCTCGGCGGCTATGGGCCGGCGGTCGGTGTGACCATCCTCGGATATGGGGCATGTCATTACCTGTTCATCGCACCTCGAGGTCGCTTCGACCTCAGCGATCGCGGCACTCTGATCGGCGTACTGGCGTACCTCTTCACGTGTTCGCTCATCATCCTGTTCGGTGAGATGACACGCCGCGTCCAGATGCGTGCCAGCGAGCGCCGCGAGTTGTTGAGGGTGACACTGGCCAGCATCGGGGACGGTGTGATCACCACCGACGTCGATGGCCGCGTCACGTACATGAATGCCGTGGCCGAATCGTTGACCGGGTGGACACAGGCTGAGGCCACGGGCCAGGCGCTGGACGCCGTGTTTCGCATCGTCAACGAGGACACACGGCTGCCGGTCGAAAGCCCGGCGGCGAGGGCGCTTCGGCAAGGCGTCGTCGTCGGTCTGGCGAATCACACGCTGCTGATACAGAAAGACGGCCGCGAGTGCCCGATTGATGACAGCGCAGCGCCCATTACGGACGAACGCGGCAAGGTGTCCGGATGTGTCTTGATCTTTCGCGATGTGACCGCACAGCGCCGTTTGGAGCAGGACAAAGCCAACCAACTGCTGACGGCGCGGATGCTCGCGTCGATCATCGAAACCTCGGATGACGCCATCATCAGCAAATCGCTCGATGGCATCATTCAAAGCTGGAACGCCGGCGCCGAACACATCTTCGGCTACACGGCGACGCAGGCGGTGGGCCGCCATATTTCTCTCGTCATCCCGCCCGACCGCATCGCCGAGGAGGACCACATCATCGCCAGCCTGAAGGCTGGACAGCGGATCGAACATTTCGAAACCGAACGGATGCGGTCCGACGGCCGCCGCATTCTCGTGTCTCTTACGATCTCGCCGCTCAAAGACGACGCCGGCACCGTTATCGGAGCATCGAAGATCGTCCGCGATGTGACGCGTCAACGGCAGACGGAGCATCGCGAGCGGCTGCTGCTGGGGGAAGCGGCCGCGGCGAACGCCAAGTTCCATGCGTTCTTCGATCAGGGCGGCGTGTTCGCCGGCATCATGGACGTGAACGGAACACTGCTCGACGTGAATCGTCTGTCCTGCGAAGCGTCGGGTTACACGAGGGAACAACTCGTTGGAAAACCGTTTTGGGAAGGTCCATGGTGGGTCCCTTCGCCGCCGCTGCAGGAACAGATCAAAGCAGGCGCAATTCAGGCCGCCGCTGGGCAAACATTCCGTGCGGAAATGTCCTATTTCATTGCGGACGGCAGCGAGCGCGTCGCCGACGTCACCATCCAGCCGATCAGGGACGACTCGGGCCGCGTCATCTTCGTGGCGCCAATCGGCATCGACGTCACCGAGCGGAAGCGGGCCGAGGCCGACCGCGAGATGTTCGTCACGCTCGTCGAGCACAGCACCGACTTCATCGGTATATGCGACCTCCAGGGTGCGCCGTTCTTCGTCAACCGCGCAGGTCTGGAGATGGTCGGCCTCGATAACCTCGATGAAGCCCGCCGTGTGCCGGTCGCGTCGTTTTTCTTCCCGGAGGATCAGCCCAGGATCATCCAGGAGTTCTTGCCGGCGGTCCTGGAAAAAGGGCACGGCGAGATCGAAGTTCGATTCCGGCATTTCAAGACTGGCGAAGCACGCTGGATGGCGTACAAGGTCCTGACGTTGCCGGATGCGAACGGGCGTCCCGTCGCGTTCGCGACCGTCAGTCAGGATGTCACCGAGCGCAAACGACTGGCGGACAACCTCAGCGGTCTGGCGGCAGATCTATCGGAAGCGGATCGCCGCAAGAACGAGTTCCTCGCCATTTTGGCGCACGAGTTGCGGAATCCTCTCGCCCCAATCAGCAATGCCGCGCGCGCGCTGCGTTTGGGTGGCGGCGACAAGAACGCGCTGCAGTCGGCGTCCGAAATGCTGGAGCGTCAGGTCGGGCAGATGGCCCGTTTAGTCGACGACCTGCTCGACATGAGCCGCATCACACGCGGCAGGATAGAGCTCCGGAAAGAGCGCGTCGAGCTCGGCCCCATCATCGATCACGTGGTCGAAGCGATCCGAGCGATGTACGGAAGCATGAACCATGAATTGAGCGTGACGATGCCGTCGATGCCGGTGTATCTGAATGCCGACCCCACGCGAGTGACTCAGGTCGTCGGGAATCTGCTGAACAACGCGTGCAAGTTTACGGACAAGGGCGGCCATGTCTGGCTGACTGTCGAACAGGACGGGGACCAGGCAATCGTCAGCGTGCGCGACAATGGCATCGGCATCGCCGCCGAACATATTCCCGGACTCTTCGAGATGTTTGCCCAGGTGGACACGTCGCTCGAACGCTCACGCGACGGCCTCGGCATCGGGTTGACGCTGGTGAAAACACTGGTGGAGATGCATGGCGGCACTGTTGACGCGCGTAGTGAAGGCCCTGGCCGCGGGAGCGAATTCACAGTGCGCCTGCCCATTCTTTCCGACGCGACCAGGCCGCTCGCGGCGCCAGCCACCACCAAGCCGGTTCCGGCGGTACGTCGTCGCATCTTGATCGTCGACGACAGCGAAGACGGCGCTGAATCGCTGGCGATGCTGCTTCAGCTCGCCGGCCACGAGACCCACAAAGCACACGATGGCCAGGCGGCGATCGAAGCTGCCGAGCGTCTCCGTCCCGATGCGATCTTGCTCGACATCGGGCTGCCGATCATGAATGGCTTTGAGGTCTGCAGCCATATACGTAGACAGCCGTGGGGCAAGGACCTGGTGCTCGTCGCCTTGACGGGCTGGGGCCAGGACGAGGATCGTCAGAAATCAAGGGAAGCGGGCTTTGACGCGCACATGGTGAAGCCGGTGGACCACGATCTGCTTATGACTTTGCTCGGCTCGTTGCCCTCGCCAATGGATGCACACTCCGAAGCAATCGGAAGTTGAGATCCAGTAGAAGCGGTTCGCATGTGTTATTCGTCTGAGCTCAGTATGCGCAGGCGACTCTCATCGACACGAGCCGTGATCCTGTCGTGCACCGTCACGTTCCTCATTGCTTCTGATGCGAGCGCGCAGTTCGGCGTCCCGTTCGCCAGGTACCGAACCTTCGAAACGCCTCATTTCATTCTGACTTTCGAGATCGGATTGGAGGATTACGCGCGGCGTGCCGCCGTTCGCGCCGAAGCGGCGCATGTGCTTCTGGCACGGTCTTACGGATCGACGCCGCGAGGAAAGATCCGCCTGGTCATCGTGGACCAGGGGGATATGTTCAACGGCGCCGCCACACCGTCTCCCACGAACAGGATCATTGCGTTCGCGCACACGCCCGTCGAAGGCGAGCAGTTCTATACCGACGATCCGATCGAGTTGCTGGTCACGCACGAGCTCGCTCACATATTCCACCTCGATGAAGCACGTCGTGGCTGGAGCCTTTTGCGGCGGGTGTTCGGCCGCAGCGAACTGACGTTTCCCCACCTCTTCGACGGCAGCTATCTGATCGAGGGGCTCGCCACGTTCTACGAATCGCGGCTGACTGATGGAGGACGTGTTCGTGGCGTGCGATTCCCCGAGACGTTGCGGGCCGCCGTGCTCGAGACCAACGGTCCGCAGCTGGACGAGGCGGAATTCGACCCGGGCGCCTGGCCGATCGATCGCAATTACGTGCTGGGAAGCTTGTTCCTCGACCATCTCGCCGACCAGTATGGGTCTCAGACGCCGCCTGCGTGGATGGCACGTCGTGCCGGCAGTTTTCGATCGATTGTTTCGCGTGGGGCAGGCGCCGGTGAGCTCTTTGGCGGAAAAAGCTTGTCGCAGGAATGGAACGACTGGATCGCGTCGGAACGCGACAAGGCGATGCGACTGCGAGACAGCCTTCGGGCAGATCCGCCCGGCCTGGCAGAGACGACGCGACTGTGTGACTTCGCGCACTACACGGCGTTTCCCCGCGTCTCGCCCGACGGATCGGCCATCGCGTTTCTTGCGACGGACGAGGGGCGCAAGCCACTGGGTCTGTTTGTCTCCGATCTTCGGTCATGCGACGCTCGACGAATTGCGCGTGTGAACAGCCCGCATGCATTCGCGTGGTTGCCGGATGGCGGCTCGATCGTGTTTTCGCAGCTCGATCTCGTGGACAACGCTCGTGAGTTCGGCGACCTGTACCGAATCGACGTGGCATCCGGTGCGATCACGCGCCTGACGCGATCGGCGCGGTTGACGTCGCCGGACGTTCACCCGTCTGGCAAGACGATCGTGGCCGTGCAGTACGACGGCGATCGAAGCCGGCTCGTGACGGTCGATGTCGGCTCCGGGAAGACTGCGCCACTCACCGAGTTCTCGACCGCGATTGCCTGGGGTCCAGCTCGCTGGTCGCCGGATGGCGCGCGCCTCGTCGCGGTGCGTTTCACAAACGGGGCTTCGCTCGATCTGGTCTTGCTCTCCGCAGATGGAACCGTGCTGCGACCCTTGACCGAGGATCGGGCGCTCGAAGGAATTCCAGAGTGGGACGCGAGCGCTCCCGCAGGAGTACGGCGACTGTTCTTTACCTCCGATCGAACAGGGGTTCGCGAGCTCTATGGTCTCGAGCTCGAAGGCGACACCAACCCGCGACTGTATTTAATGGCGCGAGTGGCCACAGGACTCCATGAGGTCGCCCTCATCCCACGACGCGCGCCGGGCAACACGATCGCGGGTGGCGGCTCCGCGGATCGCGCGGCGATCGTTGCAATTGCCACCCATGCGGATGGCCGTCACCTCGAACGCCTCGAGATCGATCGCGCGGCGTGGATCGCGGCGCCGGCATCTTCCGCCGAATATGCGCAACGGCCTGGCCAACCGGCGGCTCCGCCGGTCGGCGAAGATCTGACGTCGGAGAAGTCGTACGCACCGATTCGGGACTTGTACCCGACCGGCTGGTCGCCAGTCTTCGAGACGGTAGAGGAATTGGGTGTGTTTGCCGGCGCTGCAACCGGCGGCGTCGACGTTATCGGACGGCACGCATGGCAGGCGAGCGCCGCGTACGGGCCCGATGGTCGCACGATTGGATCCGCGACCTACGCATACCAGCGGTTCTCCCATGCGGTGCTGTTCGGACAGGTTGCTTCGACTTGGCGTCTCGAGCAGCGCATCGATGCCGAAGCCGGTGAGTTGCTGCGACTCGAACGAAAACGATCCGCCGTGCTCGGTGTCGCGCTTCCGTGGCAGACGTTTCGCCGGACGACGCTCTTCAGCGCCAACGTCGAACTCGAAGATCGTCATCGCGAAAATGCCGGCGACTTCGAAGCCGTGTCTATCGCCCCTCCCATCGAGCAGGAACCCACGCTTGCCGGTGGCGGGCTGGGGCTGAGATTCGGCAACGTCCAGGCGGGGCTGCGCTCGATCTCCGTTCAAGACGGGATGCAGATGTCCGCGTCGATCGACTACCTCAAGGCGACGACGGACGAGCGGTGGCGATCGGGTTGGGAGGTAGCCGCATCGGTTTACCGATCGTTTCCGTCATGGACGACCTCTGGCCGGCCAGTACTGGCCGTGACAGCACGCCTTGCCGAACAACGCGGGCCAGCCGCCGGTCGCCTCACGGCCGGCGGGGTGGGAACGACATCGATTCTCGATGCCAGTGATTCCGACTTCGAGGTCCGTGGCTATCCACCAGGATTCGTGGCGGCCAACGCGCTCTGGAGCGCGCGGGCCGAGATGCGCCTGCCAATCGCACGCGTCAGCCGCGGCCTTGGAGCGCTTCCTGTCTATCTGCGAGGGCTGTCTGGATCGTGGTTCACGGATAGCGCGGGCGCGGCAAGCGAGGTCGACCGGCTGGGATCGCCGCAACTTCTTTCCACCGGCGCGGAGCTCTCGAGCGATTTCACGCTCTTCTCATTTGTCCAGATCCGCGTCCGCACGGGAGTTGGAGTGCCGTTGAAAGCGCTCGGCCCAGTAGATTCCGGTGACGCGAGGTTTTATGTGACCGCGGGGACCTCTTTTTAGGGCAAAGGGTCAAAGGTTCGGAGATGCCTCAGGGCTGCGGTGGCGCCGCCGGCCGCTCCCCGAGGACACGACCGTCAGGGAGCGTGACAGAAACGAACAGACCTCCCGGATCGCCATTGCGAAATGGCCGCAGCGTGACGCTGACTTTGTCGCCAGTCTGCAGCGTGGAACGCTTCCAGCCGGCACGCAACAGGAACGCCGGCGACGTCATCTCGACCGACCACGTCTGAGTTTCCCCTTTGTCGTTGGTGACATCGAGGTCGATCCACGAGTGCGGATTGGTCCAACGAAACTCTTTCACGGTGCCAGCCACGACCAGCGTCTTGGTCCGGTCGATGCCCGCGGCTGAATGATGAGCCACCACGGGAACGCTCGTGGCGAGCACCAGCGCGCACGTGCACGCATAGACGAGGGAACGGGTCATCTCGGGCCTCCAGTCAACGAACGTTGTCCTGCGAACGCGTGCTCGGCATGTGATCGTTGAGATCGGGCAGGCATGACACCTCCGCGATGTCCCGGTCATCCTGACGATTCCAGCGCTTGGTCATCTTCCATTCGCCTTCCCAGCTCTTGGGATCGCTCAGCGTGTACTCGATCTCGAGCGTCCGGCCCTCGTTGATCATCTTGACGCGCTCGACGATGTGCAGCTCGGTGCTGGCGGGAATGCCGGAATCAATCCAGTGATGGTGCCCGACGAAGTGTCGGGTGTCGATCACCAGCGTGTCCCCCTCCCACGTCCCAATCGATTCGCCGTTGAAACTGGGCACGACCACGTCCGGGTCCGAATGTGGGCGGCCGTCCAGGTACACGACACGCAGGCTGTTCATGAACTCGCTGACCATGTAGATCGCCGTGGGGTACTGCATCATGGCGATCGGCCACACGCGCGTCATGATGACGGGCAAGCCCGCTGGCCAGCACTGACCGATGTCGTCGCGATAGACCTTGCCTTCTTTCTGCGCCTTCTGCGCAGCGTCGTAATGGATCTGCGCGGCGGGCGTGAGCTTGAATCCGGGAGGCGGTGAAAACCGGAATCCGTTTCCTGGACCACCCGCATGGAGCCACACACCCGTCAGGTCGAAAGGCGGCTTCGGTCGCGGCTTGGCGAGGTTGGCAGGGGCCAGCGCACCAATGGCCGGCGCGCCGGCGGGCGGTGGCGCCTGTTCCGGAGGAGCGGGCCCCTGTGCGTACACGGCAACGGTGAACAGCAGCACCAGCGTGAACGCTGATGTAACGGTCTTCATCATCTTGGTGCCTTTGCGTGTGTCATCACAGCTACCGGCCGAGCCGCATGCGAACCCGGCCCCGTTCGTCCACGTACTCGCGGTTGTTGTCGCACACGAACTCGACCATCTTGTAGTCCGGCATCCGGCGATAGGCCAGGGTGTAGACGATCGGCTTCTCGAGCACGACGGGGTCATCGATGGTGATCTGGTCGTGCAGCACGTCCGGCGTGATCAGCCGCAGTCGTTCCGTAATCCGCATGCGATCGCTGTGCGGAGTGTTCTGATAGCCGGGTACCGACTCTTTGATGCCCACGGTGTCGACCACGAGCGAGTCGCCCTGCCAACGCCCCACGGAATGCCCGTAGTAGCCGGGCGGGACTTCGTCCATCGGCAACTGCGGTTGATCCATGAAGACGCGGCGCACCTCGCTGAATGCTTCCGTGATGATCGTGATCTGCCCGGGGGTTTCGAGGATTTCGACCGGGTAGGATGCTATGGCCATCATGCGCGGCATCCCGTAGGGCACGCACCCCATCGCGGCGCTTGGCGGCGGCTCGCCGCGCTTGGTGGCTTCAGCGTCGGCGGCGCGCTGGGCCAGGTATTCTTTCGCGTACGCAGGTTTCAACGCGACCGGTCCTGCAGGCGGTGGCGCCACCGCCGGATCGGCGCCGCGGCCGGCGCCGAACGGTACCCATACTCCAGCCACGCTCGGACGTGGCGTGGTCTGGCCGACCACGTCAGGCGCGAGCGCGCAGATCATCGCGAACGATACACACGCCACTCGCGCTCGTCTCGAACTCATCGTCAGCACGTCATCACCGTTGTTGCGAAGGCGGTGTCGATGTCGAGGTTCCCGGGCCGATCCCGGCGGGGCCCCCGTTGCCGAGCACTCGGCCATCTGCGAGCGTCACGCGGTTCAGAAGGCTGCCCGGTTCGCCGTTGCGCAATGGACTGACGAGCGCCGTGATCGTGTCCCCCTTCTTGAGCGTGTTGAACTTCCACCCGCCCCGCATCAGGATGCTCGGGCTGCCAAGCTCGATAGCCCAGTGCGTGACTTTCGCTCCCTCAGCCACGTCCAGTTCGATGTACACGTGCGGGTTGGTCCACTCGAAGGCTGTCACGACTCCTGAGATCGTGATCGGCCTGGCCGTATCGAACATCGCGAAGGAGTGATGGGCTCGAGCGGGAGTGCCGCCACTCGAGGCGAGGGCAGCGACGAGAGCAACACGCAGAAGGCCACCGTGGACACGAGGCATCTTGTTCATTCCCGGGGCCATATCCTAGCGAGGCTCCGCCTCCAACCGACGAGCATGTGGCTCCGCCTCGCTAGTGCAGTATCTCTTGCCCGCACTCCGTGCGGGCGAGACTCTCGAAAGGCCGCTTGGAAACTTGACTCAAATGTAAGGAATCGCGGCCTTCAAGAGTCTAGCTGACTCGGCTGAAGACAACGGAAACAGGGGGCCCTTTTCCGAAAATTGGACGGTTCTTTGAGGAGCCTCAAAGGTGTTAAGGTTGACCATCCCCGGCTCGGCCCCATGAGGTTACGGACGATATGAGCAGTACTCAGTCGACGCTCGATCCTCAGCGCCGCACCGACGAACGCCTCCAGGGGACGCTGGCGGCGTTGCCGATTGCCGCGTACACCTGCGATATCGACGGGCGGATCACGTATTTCAACGAGCGCGCCGCACAGTTGTGGGG
>Ga0075421_100000799_pt1 | contig 34622 bp, 29 predicted proteins | sample SoiMetdeltSBSDD5_FD_75292 | JGI IMG/M metagenome (GOLD analysis project Ga0075421, IMG submission 75292) | Bulk soil microbial communities from a Populus tree surrounding site in Tennessee, USA - Soil MetaG P. deltoides SBSDD5 | ecosystem: Environmental > Terrestrial > Soil > Tree plantation... | reverse complement strand
GACGGTCCTCGGCGACGCCAGCGCCTTCGTCGAGCAGGCCGGGCCATGAACAGGCTCGGTCCGACCCGGCGGTGTATCGTGGTGCGGATTCTCTAGTGTCCGCGCCCATGTTCCGCATCGGCTTGCTCGCCGCCTGGCTCTGCGCAGCCGCGCACGCCGAAGTCCTCGTGCTCGACGTCGCGGGCGGCGGCGACTTCATCACGCTGCAGGAGGTCGTCCTCGGAGCGCAGGACGGCGACATCGTGCTGGTTCGACCCGGAGTCTACGTGACCGGGACCGTCCTTTCGGTGGTCACCTTCGGCGGCAAGTCGCTGACGATCATTGCAGATGGCACGGGCCCAGTGGACTTTCCCTCGATCTGGATCACGGGCATCGGGGCGGGCCAGACCTTCGTGCTGCGCGGTGTGCGGCTCGTGGCTGGCGACCCGTTCGGGCCCGGGCCGATCCGCCTGCTGGCCGACAACTCGGAGGGGACGATCCTCATTGAGGACTGCCTGATCGCCGGAAAAGGCAACGACGCCAACGTCGAGATCTCTTCCGCCCTGAAGATCGTGGACGCCAGCGTCGTGATCGAGTCTTGCGAGATCCTCGGCGGGCCCGGCCTGGACGACGAAGCCACCTTCAAGCCGGCCGGCTGGGCGCTCAAGGTCCTGGCGGGTCGGGTCACGGTTTCCGACTCGATCCTGCTCGGAGGTGCAGGTGCCAGCGAGACGCTCGGCAACCCTTTCATCGGCGCAGGGCCCGGTGGCGACGCCCTTCATGCGATCGACAGTGACGTCACGATCTCGGGTTGCACCTTGACGGGCGGTGTCGGTGGCCACGACACCGGCACACCATCATCTTCGCAGGCCGCTCCCGCCGGGGGTTCGGCGCTGGTGGCTGATGTCACCTCGCTCGTCCGCCTGCGCGATTCGGTCCTCACCGGCGGCGCGGGAGGCACGGATGCCAGTGGTGTGGATGGCCCCGATGGGGCGGACATCGACGCGCCAGCGGCTTCCGTGGTTCAACTCGCCGGCGAGGCACGCACGGTCCACGTCGACGCGCCGACGGCCGAGGGGAATGCAGGTCAGATCCAGTCGGGCGGCGAGCCCGGCGAGCTTCTGCTGTTGCTCGTGTCGCTCGATGGCGCGTGGATCGACGTGCCCAAGTTCGACGGTGTCCTGCTGGTCGGATCTCAGGCAGCGGGTCCGATCGTCCTGGGCTCGCCGGATGGCACAGGCGAGCTGCGGACCGGCTTCGTCGTGCCGGACTTGGGGATGTCGCCGGGAACTGGCGTGCGTGCGATCACTCAAGTCGTCGGACTGGCCGGTACGTCGGCCGTGCTCGGAGACGCGAGTGTCTCAGTGATCCTCGCAGGACCCTGAAGCATCGAGGGCGGCCCTGTCACGGCGCTCCCCGACGCGGGGCGTCGTGTGCCATGATTCCCGCCATGGCCGAGTTCGAGCGCAAGAGCATCAACCGCACCCACGGCCCCGACGCACCGCACGGCGAGTTCCGCCGCGTCGGCCAGCGCGCGCGCAAGGTGGACGGCATCCACAAGGCCACGGGCCAGGCGGTGTATGCCGACGACCTGCAGCTCCCGGGCATGCTGCACGGCAAGTTCCTGCGCAGCCCGCACGCCCACGCGAAGATCCGGTCCATCGACACGAGCGCGGCGCTGGCGCTGCCCGGCGTGCACGCGGTGATCACGGGCGCGGACCTGCCCGTCAAGTACGGCGTCATCCCCTGGACCCAGGACGAGACCGCGCTGGCGGTGGACAAGGTGCGCTTCATCGGCGACGAGGTCGCAGCCGTGGCGGCTGTCGATGAGGACACGGCCAACGCCGCGGTGAAGCTGATCCGCGTCGAGTACGAGCCGCTGCACGCCTTCCTCGATCCGCAGGAGGCGGCGCGCGTGCACGAGCCGGCCATCCACGAGGGGCACAAGGGCGGCAACATCTCCAAGCACGTGCGGCTGGAGTTCGGGGACGTGGACGCGGCGCTGGCGGCCTCGGCGCAGGTGGTGGAGGACGCCTACGTCTTCCACGGCACGGCGCACGCGCCGATCGAGATGCACTGCGCGGTGGCGCGCTTCGGCGGCGACGGCGTGCTCACCGTGTGGTCGAGCACGCAGATCCCGCACTACGTGCACCGTGCGCTGGCACGCGTGCTGCAGATGCCGGCGCACATGATCCGCGTCATCCAGCCCGAGGTGGGCGGCGCCTTCGGCGGCAAGAGCGACCCCTTCGCCTTCGAGTTCTGCGCGGCGCTGCTGGCCATGCGCACCGGGCGACCGGTCAAATTCCTGCTCACGCGCGAGGAGACCTTCTACACCCATCGCGGCCGGCACCCGATGGCCATGCGCTTCCGCACCGGCTGCGACGCGCAGGGCAGGATCACGGCGGTCGACAGCAGGATCCTCATCGACGGCGGCGCGTACAGCAGTTTCGGCCTCGTCACCACGTACTACGCCGGGCAGCTCCTCTGCGGGCCGTGCGACTTCCCGGCCTACCGTTTCGACAGCACACGCGTGTTCACCAACAAGCCGCCCTGCGGCCCCAAGCGCGGGCACGGCAGCGTGCAGCCGCGGTTCGCGCTCGAGATCCAGCTCGACCGGCTGGCGGTGAAGCTGGGCATCGACCCGATCGAGTTCCGGCGCCGCAACTTCGAGGGAGCGAATCACCGCACGGTGAACGGCCAGCTCGTCACGAGCAACGGCTTCCTCGAGTGCCTGCTGAAGGTGGAGGCCGCCAGCGGCTGGAAGGACAAGCGCGGCAAGCTGGGCCCTTCGCGCGACGGCCGCACGGCGCGCGGCATCGGATGCGCCGGCAGCATGTACATCTCCGGCACGAACTACGCCGTGTACCCCAACGACATGCCGCAGGCCGGCATGCTCGTGAAGCTGGACCGGAGCGGCCTCGCGACGGTGTACACGGGCACCTCGGAGATCGGGCAGGGCTGCACTTCGGTCATGGCCACGATCGTGGCCGAGGAGCTGGGCCTGCGTCTCGACCAGGTGCGCGTGTGCGCGGCCGACAGCGACCTCACGCCGGTGGACTTGGGCGCCTACAGCTCGCGCATCACGCTCATGGCCGGCAACGCCGCGCTCGACGCGGCGCGCAAGCTGCGGATGAGGGTGCAGGAGGCGGCGGGCGAGAAGCTCGGCATCTCCGCACAGCAGGTGGTGCTCGCGGACGGATTCGCCTACGACAAGCGCGACCCGGGCCGGCAGCTCGAGAGCGCCGAGGCCTTCCGGCTGGCGGAGGCGAAGTTCGAGACGCTGGCCGCCACCGGCAGCTACAACACGCCCGAGCGCGGCGGCGACTACCGCGGCGGCACCATCGGCGCATCGCCCGCCTACTCCTTCACCGCGCACGTCGTCGAGTGCGAGGTGGAGCTGGAGACCGGGGAGGTGCGCGTGCCGCGCGCCTGGATCGCGCACGACTGCGGCCGCGCCATCTCGCCCGTGCAGGTGGAGGGCCAGATCGAGGGCAGCACGTACATGGGCCTCGCCGAGGCGCTGATGGAGAGCCACGAGGTGTACGAGGATCCGCGCTTCCCGGACGCGGGCCTGCACATGCGGCCGTCGCTGCTCGAGTACACGATGCCCACGTCGATGGACGTGCCGGACATGAAGGCGCTCATCGTGGAGTCGATCGATCCCGAGGGCCCGTACGGCGCGAAGGAAGCCGGCGAGGGCCCCCTGCACGGCTCGCTGCCGGCGCTGGCCAATGCGATCTTCGACGCGACCGGCGTGTGGATGACGAAGCTGCCCTTCACGCCGCCGCGCGTGCTTGCGGCGTTGCGCGCGGCGGGGGTGCGCTGCGGCGCGGACGTCGCGCTGCGCAAGGCGCTCGAGCGCAAGACGGGCGGGGAGCGCCTCGGCGTGGGCGCGAGCGTCATGGCGGCGGAGCCGGAACGCCCCTAGCAGCCCGTCGGCCCCGAGGGCGGCGTGCAGGCTGCTCGGCCGCATGGTCGATCCGCGCACATCGGCGTAGGCTCAAAGGCGCCATCGCTGCGGACTCCGCGCTCGGGAGACTTCGCCATGCTGCGCGCCTGTGCCCGGCTCGTCCTCGTCGGCCTGCTCGCCGCCGCCGCCCGTGCCGGCGTCACCGTGGTCGACGGCGACTTCTTCGTGCTGCAGACCGCCATCGACGCGGCCGCGGACGGCGACATCCTGCTCCTGAAGCCCGGCAGCGGCGGATTCATCTCGGGCGCCACCATCGACGGCAAGAGCCTCACGCTCGTCGTCGACGGCGGCAGCTACAACCTGGGCCACCTGACGGTGAGCAACGTGCCGGCCGGTGGGCAGGTGACCCTGCGTGGCCTCACGATCTCGGATCCGATCGCCTTCTTCTACACTGCATTCCCCGAGTCGGGCGGCATCGAGGTGCGCGACTGCGCGGGGAGCGTGTGGATCGACGCCTGCAGCATCGTCGCGGCGCCGCAGTCACCGGGCGGCTTCGCGGGTTCGCTGCCAGGCGCGCACGGTCTCTTCGCGCTGAACAGCGCGGACGTCGTCCTGAGCGACGGCAGCGTCACCGGCGGCGTCGGCGCCTTCGAGAACGGGAGCTGCACGATCCCGGGCTATGCGCCCTCCTCGCGCGGCGGCGACGGCGTGCGCGCGCGCGACTCGAACGTCGCGCTGCTGCGCATGCAGGTCACGGGCGGTGCCGGCGGCGGGCCGAGCGGAGTGTGCTCTCAGGGCGACAGCAGTCCCGGCGGCGACGGCCTGCGCCTGCAGGGCGCCGCGCGCGTGCACGTGGCGGGCGGCGTCGTCCACGGGGCCAATGACACCGCGAGCGCCGCGGGTCCGGGCGCGGGGCTGGTGATCGAGGACGTGGCCGGCGCGGTCACGCTGCGCGGCGTGTCCGTCACGGCCGGCACCGGCCTGCCCGCGGCCCTCGATGTCGTGGCGCCGCCGGGCACCGTGCAGACCTACGCGGCCGAGCCGCGCGGCCTGCAGGTGAGCTCGCCGCTGCGGCAGGGCGAGGCCGGCCAGATCGACATCGAGGGTCTGGCGGGAGACCTCGTGGCGCTGTTCGAGGCGCCGGCCGGCACCTTCGCGCCGCTGCCCGGCAAGCAGGGGATCTTCCTGCTCGGCGCGCCGACGGTCGGTCCGGTCTTCGCGGCGTTCAGCCCCGCGGACGCATGGAGCCTGCCGTTCGGCACGCCGACGCTCCTGCCGGCCGGCGTCGACGGGACGACGATTCTGCTCCAGCTCGTCGTGAAGTCCGGCACGCAGGTGCTCGTCGAGGATGTCGCCAGCTGCACGATTCTCGACGCGAGCTTCTGAGGAGGCCTGCCATGCGCACGACCCGGTTCCTGCTCGCGGTCGCCGCCTGCCTCTCGCCGGCGCAGGCCGGGGTCATCGTGGTCAACGGCGACGCCGCCGTGCTCCAGGCGGCCATCGATGCCGCCGCCGATGGCGACACCCTGCTGCTCAAGCCGCCCGGCGGCGACGTCTTCTTCAACACCGTCACCGTGGACGGCAAGAGCCTCACGCTCGTCGCCGACGGCGGCGTCTACGAGCTGCCGCGCCTCGTCGTGCAGAACCTGCCCGCGGGCGGGCAGGGCGCGTCGAGCGCGCACCTCGCGGACTGCACGATCGCCGGCGCGGCCAACGCAGGACTCTCGCTCGCGCCGCCGCGCGGCCTGCACGTCAGCTCGCCCCTGCGCATCGGCCAGGCGGGCACGCTGGAGATCGAGGGCGTCGCCGGCGAGCTGGCGGCCGTCTTCGAGGCGGGCTCGCTCTCGATCCCCTTCGACACGCCGCCGCTGCTGCCGCCGGGTGTTCTGGGCCAGACGGTGCTGCTGCAGCTGTTCGTGAAGCTCGGGCTGCTGGTCACCGTCGAGGACGTGGCCCGTTGCACGCTCCTCGACGCGAGCATCCCGTGAGGCGGGGGCGCGCCGCGCTGACGCGCCGGCACTGGACGGTCGCGCCGAGTCCGGTTAGAAGGCGACGTCCGCACTCCCCGGGGAAACCGCCATGAGCCGCGTCGCCCGTCAGCCGTTCCTCGCCGCCCTCGTGGCGTCCGTCGCGCTGGCCGGCGCGGCGCGCGCGGGCGAGGTCACCACGAACCTCACCGGAGAGGTGGTGTCGATCATTGCTACGGGCAATCCCGACGCCGCGGCGCAGCTCGCCGCGCTGGGCGCGGAGGTGGGGAGCAAGGTCACCGCGCACGTGACGGTCGAGTCCACGACACCCGGCGTCGTGATCCCCTTCGGCTTCATGGAGTACGCCCTTGCGGTGACGGACATCGCGTTCGTCATCGGGAGCTGGGAGGCACACATCGACCCCGACTCGATCTTCGCGACGGTGAACTTCGTGCAGGTCGGCGACAACCTCGAGAAGGGCGGCTTCGAGTTCGACAGCTGGTCGGCCGTGGCGCAGGGCCTGGACACGGACAACATCCTGTCCGCGGGCACGCCCACGACCTTCGGCAACTTCCTCCTCGACTTCGTCCAGCTGCCACCCAACGCCAGCTCGAACGACGGGCTCGTGCAGGACCTCTCCAAGTACAAGAGCTCGCGTCTCGGCACGTTCGGGGGGCCGGGCGGCGTCGTCACGGTGGTGTTCGACGGCGGTGGCGGCGTGGTCACCGACCCGACCGCGATCGCGCGGCAGCTCCAGCTCAAGGCCGCGGCCAAGCTGGGCAGGTCGGTGTTCAAGGGACTCGGCAAGCTGGCAGGCAAGCCGCCCGAGGCCGATCCCTTCGGCGCGGCCAAGGAGAAGCTGATCCAGGACGCGAGCGACCTCTTCGGCATCAAGTTCGTCGCGGCGGTGAACAAGGCGCTCGAGAAGGGCGGCACGGCGCCGCTCGGAGCATCCGACAAGGAGGCGGCCACGGAGTTCCTGGTCATGGGGGTCGAGCAGCAGAGCGACGCGCTCACGAAGGGAGTGGACACCGCCAATCCCGACGATCGGGTGCTGCGCAGCAAGCTGCTCAAGGCCGTGGCCGCCGAGAGCAAGTCGGACTTCACGGCCCACGCCAAGGACGCCAAGAAGCCGGACCAGGACAAGCTGGCCGACAAGCTGGCCAAGTCGCGCGCGGTGCTGGCCAAGGCGGTGGGCAAGGCGCTCGACAAGGCGGAGGCCAAGGGCGTCGTCTACGACGGCCCGGCCGCCGACGCGATCTCGGATGCGCTGACCACCTTCGTGGACGGCTTCGTGGAGCTGACGAAGAACGGCGTCGAGTAGCCGCGGCCGCCGCGCGTCAGCGGGCGTCGGTCGCGCCGGCCACGCTCGGCAGGACTTCGTCGAGGAACGCCACGACGTCCGCCGTCCGCGCGCGCTCGTCCAGCCAGAGGTCGTTGTGGCCCGCGCCGCGCACCTCGACGAAACGCTTCGGCTCCGCCGTGGCACGCTCGAACAGCGCGCGGCCGTTGGCGAGCGGCACGATGGAGTCGTCCGTGCCGTGCAGCACGAGCAGCGGCGCGCGCAGCGCACCGATCTTCGCGGCGTTCTCGTAGCGATCGCGCAGCAGCAGCCGCACGGGCAGCAGCGGGTAGTGCTCCCCGGCCACGTCCGCCAGCGACGTGAAGGGCGACTGCAGGATCACTGCGCCCGGCGCCGGCTCCGCGCGCGCCAGCTCGACGGACACCGCCGCGCCCAGCGACTCGCCGAAGTGCACGAGCCGCGCGGCCGGCAGGCCGGTGCGCTGCAGCAGCCAGGCCTGCGCCGCGCGGCCGTCGCGATAGAGGCCCGCTTCGCTCGGCGAGCCCTCGCTCTCGCCGTAGCCGCGATAGTCGTAGACCAGCACGTCCAGGCCCGCCGCCGGCAGGTCCGCCAGCAGGTGCAGGCGGTGCGCGACGTTGCCGGCGTTGCCGTGGCTCACCAGCACGGCCAGCCGGCGCGGCGCGCCCGCCGCCGGCGCGAACCAGCCGTGCAGCGCGACGCCGTCCTCGGCGGTGAAGCGTGCGTCCTCGATCTGCGGGAAGCCGAGCGCGCGCGGATCGGGCACGTCGCGCGACGGGAAGTAGATGAGGCGGCGCTGGGCGACGGCGATCAGCACCAGCAGCAGGGCGGCGGCGGCGGCGAGCAGGAGCAGCAGGCGCATCGCGGGGCGGAGCCTCATGGCCGGAAGGCATGTTCGGAGGGGGGCGGTGGGCAGGCGACTCGAAGCTGAGAGATCGGACGGCCGAAGTCCAGCCCGCTTCCCGATGCGGGCCAGCATGCGAGGGCCAGCCTCACGATCGAGTTCGATGGGGAGGTTCGACAGCATGGTCTCGGACGAGGCAAGCCCGCTTCGTGTACACTCGCCGCCGTCGGGAAGGTCGCGATCGGCATTCGTCACGCGGTTGGAGGACTCATGAACAACGGCCTGGTCGTCCTTTCCCTGGCCAGCGGTCGCGCGCTCGTGCTCGCGCTGGCCTGCGCGGCGCCGGCGCTCGCGCAGGACGCGCCCGCCAAGCCGCACGTCGCCGGACCCGCGTCCCGCGACGCGCGCTCCGGCTTCGGCACCGGCTTCGCGGAGGGCGCCCTGTGGGGCGGCGGGCCCGCGTACAAGGTGCGCTTCGCGCCCCACGAGGTGGAGTTCACGCCCGCGCTGGGGCGGTTCGCGGAGCACGACCTGCCACTGACCCTGTCGACGCTCTCCGTCGGGCGCGGCGCCAGCCTGGCCGGAGTCGCCACCGCCGAGCCGCGGCGCGAGGGCGACGCGGTCGTCGCCTACGACCGCGCGCCGGGCGTGGTCGAGCGCCACGAGATGCGCGCCGACGGCGCCGAGCTGAGCTTCGTGTTCGAAGCGCCGCCGGCCGGCACGGGCGATCTCGTCGTGCGCCTCGCGGTACACACCGAGCTGGTCGGGCACCCGACGGCCGACGGCCTGGTCTTCGAGCTGCCCGGCGTCGGCGGCGTGGGCCTCGGCGCGGTCACCGGCCGCGACGCGCAGGGTCGCTCGATCCCGGGCGCGCTCCAACTGCACGGCGACGTGCTCGAGCTCACGCTGCCGGCAGACTTCGTCGACTCCGCCGCCTATCCGCTGGTGCTCGACCCGTTCGTCTATCCCGTCGTCAACGTGGCCGTCGATGCCTTCTCCGAGGAGGGCGAGCCCGACGTGGCCTTCATCCACTGGGACGACCGGTACATGGTGGTCTGGGACAAGGTCTACTCGCTCAGCGACATCGACGTCCGCGGGCAGTTCCTCGACGGCGCCGGGAACATCGTCTCGGGCTACTGGTTCCTCGACGTCTCGTCCACCACGCTCGCCTCGCACCCGGCGGTGGCGTCGCTGCCGGGCCACAACCGCTTCATGGCCGTGTGGGAGCAGCGCGACTGCCTCTTCTGCTTCTCGGACGTGTACGGTTGCTCCGTCAGCACCGCGGGCTTCGGGCAGAGCAGCACCATCCCGATCATCAGCGGCGGCTCGGTGAACCACCTGCACCCGGACGTCGGCGGCCACAACATGTCCGAGTCCAACGTGGTCTCGGTGGTGTGGGAAGAGAGCGGCAACATCATGCACCGCAACGTCTTCGTGTACTTCCCGACCGACCCGCAACTGGCCGCGGCGATCGAGACCATCACGCTCGGCAACGCCAGCGCGCCGGCCATCTCCAAGAGCGGCGGCAACGACTTCCAGCTGCTGATCGTCTACCAGCGCTACTACTCCACGCCGGCGCCGGGCGACCACGACATCGAAGCCACGCTGATCGACGTGGTGGGCAACATCGTCGTCCCCAGCACCGCCATCTCCACCACCTTCGGCCCCGACGAGCGCGATCCGGACGTGGACGGCGACGGGCACCTCTTCAACGTGGTGTTCTCCCGCGCGCCGGACCTGTTCTCGGGCCTCGACGCCGTCATCGCCGCGCGCACGGTGCAATCGGGCGGCTCGCTCGGCAACAGCCAGGTCACCGTGGACGACCAGACCGCCATCGGCCTCGACAGCCGCGAGCCCACGGTGGCCTACACCGGCAACGGGTTCCTCGTCGGCTGGTCGCGCCAGTACTTCGGCACCGACTACGACATCGCGCTCGTGGGCCTGGACGCGTCCGCCAACACGATCGCCGACCCACTCGACTTCGCGGACTTCAACACCAGTTACGCCCACCTGCCGGCGGTCTGCGCCAAGTACTCCTCGGGCCATCTCGTCGGCGACGGAGCGCTGTGCACGTGGCAGGTGACCGACGGCGCCGGCGACGACGATGTGCTCGCCGCGGCCATCGACCCCCAGCTGGGCGTGGTCACCAACCTCGGCGGGCAGACGCCACTCGGCGGCAAGGCCAGCGTCTCGGCCGCCACCATCGGCAACACCGGCTTCACCCACTTCTACGACGGCGTCTATTCCTTCAACCCCGTGACGCTGGTCCTCAGCATCCACGCGCTCATGGCGCCCTACTGCACCGGCACGCTCGTGCCCTTCCCGGACTTCTACTTCGGGCTCGTGACGGGCCTCGATACCACCATCGTGCTGCCCACGCCGATGCCGCCCGACCCCGTGCTCCTCGGCGTCACGCTCTACGAGCAGTACTCGGAGAAGGACCTGTTCTCGTCGCCCTGCGGCAAGAAGATCCAGCTGAGCAACGGGCTCTCGATCCTGATCGAGTAGGCCGCTTCCGCCGGCCGGGTCCGCGGCGGTAGGCTCACGGCCTCTCTCCCGGATCCGCCCGCGTGCTGCGACTGCCGCCCTTCGAGTACGCCGCGCCCGCCAGCGTGAACGAGGCTCTCGACCTCCTGGCCACGCCCGGCCGCCGCGCGCGCCTGCTCGCCGGCGGCACGGACCTGCTGCCGAACCTCAAGCACGGCATCGAGGAGGCGGAGGTCGTCGTCTCGCTGCGGCGCGTGGCCGAGCTGCGCGGCATCGAGCCGCTGCCGGACGGCGGCCTGCGGATCGGCGCGATGACCACGCTGGAGGACGTCGCGCGGCACCCGCTGGTGTGCAAGCGCCACGCCTCCGTCGCCCAGGCGGCCGGGCTCGTGGCCGGGCCCCACCATCGCCGCATGGGCACCCTGGGCGGCAACGTGTGCCTCAACACGCGCTGCGTGTACATCAACCAGACCTACTTCTGGCGCGAGGCCCTCGGCTTCTGCCTCAAGAAGGACGGCGACCTCTGCCACGTGGTCAAGGGCGGCAAGCGCTGCGTGGCGGCGGCCAGCAACGACACGGCGCCGCCGCTCATGACCTTCGGCGCGCGGCTGGTCATCGCGTCGGCCGCGCGCGGGCGGCGCGAGCTGCCGCTCGCGGACTTCTTCGTGAAGGACGGCGTGCACAACAAGGTGCTGCAGAGCGACGAGCTGCTGGAGGCGGTCCTGCTGCCGCCGGCGCCGGCGGGGACGCGGAGCGCGTACGTGAAGCTGCGGCCGCGCGGGAGCATCGACTTTCCGCGGCTGGGCGTGGCGGTGGCGTACCGGCTCGGCGGGGCGGAGGGCATGAGCGCGCTGGCGGGGGAGGCGGTGGTGAGCGACCTGCGTGTGGTGGTCACGGCGTTGGCGGCGGTGCCGCAGGTGCTGCGCGAGGTGGGGGAGATGGCCGAGGGGAAGGTGCCGAGCGAGGCGCTGTGGGACGAGATCGCGGCCGCGGCGTACAGGCAGTGCCATCCGCTGACGAACATCGACGGGGACCCGACGTACCGGCGCGAGATGGTGGCGGTGTTCGTGAAGCGGGGGTTGGTGGGGGCGATGGGGTAGCGATGCGCGGGTTCGCCCCGCTGCTGCTGCTTCTCCTCCCCGCCTGCTCCGCCTTCATCACCGTCCCCGGCAGCCTCCCGCCCGTCCCCGACGAGCTCCTCACCCGCGCCTTCCCGCCCGAGGATCTCGCCGCCGACCTCGACGAGCTCTTCGCGATCATCGAGGAGGTCCACCCCGACCCCTACACCGTCGTGCCGCGCGACGAAGTCCAGCGACGCCGCGCCGCGCTCATCGCCAGTCTCGACCGCCCCCTGACGCGCCGCGAGTTCCAGCCGCGCGTCGCGGAGCTGGTGGCCGCCCTCGGCGACGCGCACACCACGATCTACCTGCCTTGGCCCGACTGGTGGCGCCACGTCGCCGGCCCGCAAGGCTGCTTCCCGATCGACGTCGAGTGGGACGGCGCGGCGCTGCTCGTGCGCCGCACCGCCGTGGTCACCGAGGGCGGCGACCTCGCGCCGGGCGCGCGGCTGGTCGAGATCGCAGGAGAGCCCGCCGACGCGCTGTTCCGCCGCTTCATGCAGCGGCAGAGCGGCGAGTCCGAGGCCTGGCGCGCCAGCTCGGTCGAGTCGGCCTTCCCGGTGCACGTGTGGGTCGAGGGCTTGGCGCCCCCGTGGCCGCTGCGCTTCGAGTCGGCCGTCGAGCCGGGGCGCGTGCTGAGCGTCTCGCTGCCCGGCCTGGCGTGGGGCGCGGTCGCACGCGGCGAGGCGCCGGCCGCAGGCCCGGCCTGGCGGCTGCAGCGCCGCGACGACGGCGCCGCGGTGCTCGCGATCGACACGCTGGCCGGCGACCTCGGCGAGTTCGAGGACTTCCTCGAGGAGACGTTCGAGGCGCTCGCGGCCACGCCGCCGCGCGCGCTGGTCGTCGACCTGCGTCGCAACGGCGGCGGCGACAGCCGGCTGGGCGACGAGCTGCTGCAGTACGTCGCGCACCGGCCGTGGCGGCAGGCCTCGCGCAAGGACTGGAAGATGAGCGACCGCTACCGCGCCTTCTTCAAGAGCTTCCTGCAGCCGTGGCTGCGCTGGATGCCGCTGCAGTACCTGCACCCGATGGGCTGGGACATGTGGACCACGCCCACGGGCGAGTGCCTCGTCCTCGAGGAGGAGATGGTGGAGCCGCGCGACGAGCCGCTGCGGTGGGACGGCCCGCTCGCGTGGCTCATTGGCCCGCAGACCTTCTCGAGCGCGGCGTCGCTGGCGGTGGCGGTGAAGGACTGCGGGCTCGGGCTGCTGGTGGGCGAGCCGACGGGCGGGCAGGTGAACGCCTTCGGCGAGGTGTACCCGTTCCAGCTCTCGCGCACGCGGCTCGGCGGCCAGGTCTCGAGCGCGAACTTCGTGCGGCCGAATGGCGACGCGAGCTCGCGCGGCGGCGTGGAGCCGGACGTGCTCGTGCGCGCGGCGCCGGGCGAGCCGGGCGACACGGTGCTGGAGGCGGCGATCGCCCGGCTGCTGGGCACGCTGCCCTGACGCCGGCGGCGCTCAGCCGACTCGGTCGAGCAACTCCGCCAAGGCGATCGCCTCCGTGTCGTGGCCGGCAGAGTGCGCCTCGCCGGCCGGCTTCACGAGGTAGCGCCGCGTCGCGCCGATGTCTTCGCAACCGTGCAGGAAACCCCTGCCCGGCGTGGGCGCGGTTGCGCGCTTGATCTCGATGGCCAGCACCTGCCGCCGCGCGGGAGCATCCTTGCAATTCTGCAATGCGATCTCAGATTTGCAAGGTTGCGCCCGAGCCCTCCCAGGGGCTCTCCCGATCCCGCCAGTCCCCGTCTGGCGCGATCCGCCGCATCCGGTTAGCGTCGTGCCGGTCGCGCGCGTGACGCCGGCCGCCCGCACGCCGGTTGGATTTCGACGCCGCGGGACCGCGCCGCGCGCGTCGCCACGGGAGAAGCGCCATGTCGATCCCAACGATCCGGCAGTCGACCCCCTCCGGTCTCATCGCGCAGGCCACCCTGCTCGCGGTGCTGGCCGCGCCCGCCGCCGCCCAGCAGCCGCTCTTCGATGCGGCCCTGGTGGTGGCGGACAAGACGCACCGCTTCGAAGCCGTGCTCGACCTCGACGCCGACGGCTTCGCCGACGCGCTGAGCTGGTACTGGACCGATGACGTCAACTTCAGCGGCGCGCAAGTCAGCGGCTGGCTGAACGACGGGACGGGCGCACTGGCGCCGGCGTGGTCCCTCGCGGTGCAGCCCATCTTCGAGGCGCAGGAGTACTCGCTGGCCCTCACCGCCACCGGCGACCTCGATGGCGACGCGCGCGAGGACTTCGCCGTGGCCTTCGGCGCCGACGTGCACCTGTGGTCCAGCAACGGAGCTTCGCTGCCCACGGAGCTGTCGGTGGTCAGCAACCCGGATCCCGTCCTCAGCATCGTGCTGGGCGACTTCGACGGCGACGGCCTGTCCGACCTGGCCGCCGCCGACGACCTGAAGGTGCGCGTGTGGACCAACGCGGGCGCGAACCGCTGGCTGCAGACCGAGCTGTTCAGCACCTTCGGACCGCCGCCCGACACGCTGCTGGCCCTGGACGCCGATGGCGACGGCGACGACGACGTCGTGGATCTGTACGGCAGCGAAGTGGACCTGTACCTGATGCAGGACGGCGAGCTGGCCGGCGTGACCGGCGTGCTGCACGGCCTCACCAATGCGGGCAGCGTCGTGCTGGCGAAGGGTGACGTGGATGCCGACGGCGACACGGACCTGGTCGTCTTCGACAATGCCGCCGGCACGTGCGCCGTGATGCGCTACGACGGTGGCACGTTCGCCCCGGGCACCTCGCAGCCCGGCGGGCCGGCCACGCACCTCTTCGACGTCACCGGCGACGGCGCGGCCGACGGCGTGTGCTGCAGCAGCGGCGGCTACAACCCGCCCAAGAGCACCGATCCGTCGCAGTTCGAGGTGGCGGTCAACGACGGCACCGGCGACTTCGCCGCCGCCTTCGCGATCCCCTCGCTGGGCGCCTCGCACCTCGCGGGCGTGGCCGACCTGGATCACGACGGCGATGCGGACCTCGTGGCCGGCCGCACGATCTACCGGGCGCGCGCGCCGCTCACCGCGGCGGTGCACGCGACGTTCGAGGCCAACGAGGGCCTGATCGAATGGGGCGCCACGCCCTCCATGGTCTTCGACGCGGACGGCGACGGCGACCCGGACGTGCGCTTCGGCACGCCCCAGATGCAGGCCAACGATGGCGCCGGCGCGTTCGCGACGGTGCCCGTGACCTTCCCGCCGGTGCCCGAGCTGAAGAAGTGGCAGGGGCCCGGCTTCCCCGGCGACTTCGACGGCGACGGCGACACAGACGTCGTGGTCTCGCGCTGGAAGGGTCTCTTCTCCGCTCCGACCTTCCTGGACAACTACCTGCTCCGCAATGCCGGCGGCGGCCTGCTATGGACGGCGACGCCGGCCACCGCAACGCCCGTGAACATGAGCGGCGTCGGCGTGAACATCGACAACTGGGACGAGCCGGCCGCATCGATCGCGGCCGACGCCGACGCGGATGGCGACACGGACCTGTTCGTGCGCGCCGGCGTGAACGGCGGGCCGACGACGCTGTGGATCAACGACGGGAACGGCCTGTTCACGCAGGGCACGACGTGGACCGACACGCTCCAGGCCGTGGCGCTGCTGGACGGAGGCGCATTGCCCGACCTCGTGTTCGCGGCCGACGCCCAGGTGGTGGTGCGCCTCGGCCTCGGCGGCGGCGCCTTCGGCGGCCCCAAGGTCTTGGCCAGTGCGGTGGGCTTCAAGGACGGCCTCGGCGTCCTCGACGTGGACGGCGACGCCGACCTCGACGTCGTCGCCGGCCCGGACTTCGGGGCCTCCATCGACGCCTGGATCAACGACGGCGCCGGCAACTTCACGCTGGACCAGGCGCTGCTTTCCGACGTCCCGTTCTTCGTCTCCACCTCGGTGCCCGACCGTTTCGTCGTGGCCGACGTGGACGGCGACGGCCAACAGGACCTGCTGGCCGGACCGGTCTCCGGGGCCGTCACGACCACCTGGCTGCTGCTGCGCAAGCAGGGCGCGCCGGGCTTCGAGTCGGCGGGGCAGTATTGCATGCGCATCGTCTCGGCCGCCGACATGGACGGCGACGGCGACGCCGACCTGCTGGGACAGGAGGGCTCGACCGACGACGTGATCGTCGACGGCCTGCGCTTCGACGGCCCGGCGGCCGGCACGCGCTGGCAGTACGGCACGGGCACGGCGGGCACGGGCGGCGCGGTGCCGGTGCTGGGCGCCAGCGGTCCGTTCCGCGTGGGCGAGACGGTGACGCTGCGCTTCGCAGGCCTGCCGTCGTTGCAACTCGGCCTGCTGACGGTCGGCCTCTCACAGACCAACCTGCCGGGCACGCCGTGGCTCGGGAGCACGGCCTACAACTGGCCGTGGATCGTGTTCTTCTTCATCGTGTCGCCGCCCGGCGAGCCGGGCGTGCCCGGCAGCAGCGAGCTGGCCCTGCCCTTCGTGGTGCCGTCCGACCTGCCGCTGGTGGGTCCGCTGTACCACCAAGTCTGGTTCGCGGATCCCGGCGCCCCGTACGGCCGCGTGGGCAGCAACGGGCTGCTGATCGAGTACGAGTAGCCGCTCACTCGCGGCGCGCGCGTCGCTGCAAGCCTCCCTGCCCGCGGGCGGACAGTCGCAGCCGTTCGCTGCGCGACGGTATCCTTGGCGCCGCAACCCCGGGGAGCGCGCCATGAGCGGTCACGTCTTCCATCCAGGCCACGACGAGTGGCACGGCCAGACGGTCGTCGTCTTCACCACGGCGCGGATCGTCGTCGGCCGCTGGGACGCGGTGCAGGGCGGCCGCCTGCTGATGCACGACGTGGCCGTGCACGAGGGGACCGGCGAGCCGCGCGACGCGTGGCTCGCGCGGATCAAGCAGTACGGCATCCCCGTCCAGCACAGGGACTACGACCTGCCTCACGGCGATGTGGAGCGGGTGACGCGGCTGCGGGACGCGTGATGCGCCGCCGCGACTTCCTGCGCGTGTCGCTGGCAGGCGCGGGCCTCGCCGCTTGCGCGACGGGCGCGGCCCGCCGTGACGAGGCTCCTCGAGCGCCTGGCCGGCTGCCGCCCTCGAGCCTGCCGCAGCGCCCGCTCGGCCACACCGGCGTGACGCTGCCGATTCTCGGCCTCGGCGGCTTCCACCTCGGCGGCTGTGCCGACGAGGCCGCGGCGCGCGCGCTGCTCGAGACCGCGCTGCAGGAAGGCGTGCGCTTCCTCGACAATGCCGAGAGCTACCAGGACGGCCGCGCCGAGAGCTGGATGGGTGCCGGCCTGGCCGCGCTGGGCGTGCGCGACGAGGTCTTCCTCATGACCAAGACCTTCAAGCCCGACGGACGCAGCGGCGAGTCGGCGCGCCGCGACCTCGACGGCTCGCTGGCGCGGCTGCGCACCGACCGGCTGGACCTGTGGCAGCTGCACAGCATCCAGTCGCCGGAGGACGTGGACCGTGCCTGCGCGCCGGGCGGCGCGCTGGAGTACATCCTGTCGCAGAAGGCGGCCGGCGTGGTGCGCTTCACGGGGGTGACCGGGCACGTGAATCCGGCGGCGCACCTGCGCGCGCTCAGCTGGTGGGACCGCGGCCTGCGCTTCGACGTGATGCAGATGCCGATCAACCCCATCGATGCGCACCAGCTCAGCTTCCAGCGGCAGGTGCTGCCGGAGTGCAGGGCGCGCGGCATCGGCGTGCTGGCCATGAAGACCTCGGCCAGCGGCGCGCTGCTGAAGGAGGGCGTCAGCACCATCGACGAAAACCTGCGCTACGTGTGGGGCCTGGCCGTGGACGTGGCCGTGGTGGGCATGGAATCGCCGGAGCAGGTGCGCGCCAACGCCAGCACGGCGCGTCAGGCGCGACCCATGGACGAGACCGAGCGCGAAGCGCTGCTGCAGCGTATCGCACCGCGCAGCGACCTCGCCCTCGAGTGGTACAAGAAGGCCTGAGTCGAGGAGGACACCCGATGCCGCGTCGTCTCCTGCCGCTGTCGCTGCTGCTCCTCGCCGCCTGCGCCGCCGCGCCGCCCGGCCCGGCCGCGCTGCCGCCCGACGACGACGACTCGGGCGGCGTCGTCTCCGGCATCCTTCTCTACATCCCCAACCGCATCTTCGACCTGCTCGACGTGGTGCGCGCGCGGCTGCGCGTGGGCCCCGGCTTCGCGCTCGACCTGCGCGCGACGGAGTTCGCGGACGTGTACCTGGGCGCCTACACGTCCATCTTCGTGGGCATCCCGGGGCCGCGCGGCGAGCCCGAGATCAACTGGCCCTTCGGCATCGAGAGCCTCGCCGGCGCGGAGCTCTCCGTGGCCGACGCGTCCACGGGCGCCGGCACCGATCCCGGCTACGGCACCTTCGAGTTCGGCATCGGCCTGCAGGCGCTGATCGTCGGCGTCGACGTGGGCGTGGATCCGTGGGAGGCGGTCGACTTCCTGGCCGGCATCCTGACCCTCGATCCAGTCGGCGACGACCTGTAGCCCGCGAGTCGGCGGCGTGGCTCGGCCCGCGCCGGCGTCTTTCCTTGCCCACCAGGCGAAGTGGCCGCTATCCTTCGAGCCCCCCTCTGTCGCCGGTTCCGGCTGCCATGACCTACGGACGCTTCACACCCGGACGCCTACGCATGCTGTTCAGGCCCGTCCTGCACTTCCTCGAGCGCTTCGGCAACGTGGTCGGGCGGACGATGATGACGCTCATCTACTGCCTCGTCGTGGCGCCGGTCGCGCTGGTCTACCGCGTGTTCACCGACGTGCTGCTGCTGAAGCGGCCGCCCGCCAGCACCTGGCGCGACTGGACCGGCATCAACGAGACGCTGCCCGACGCCCGGCGCCAGGACTGAGCCCATGTACGTCCTCGGCCTCTCCTTCTACTACCACGACGGCTCGGCGGCGCTGGTCAAGGACGGCGTGGTGCTGGCCGCCGCCGAGGAGGAGCGCTTCACCCGCCGCAAGCACGACCCGGGCTACCCCGAGAGGGCCATCACCTTCTGCCTGAAGCAGGCGGGCATCACCATCGAGCAGGTGGATCACGTGGTCTTCTACGAGAAGCCCTTCGTGAAGTTCGAGCGCCTGCTGCTCACGGCCTTCTCCACCTTCCCGCGCTCCATGAAGGTGTTCCGCGAGTCCATGCTCACGTGGCTGCAGAAGAAGCTGTGGGTGCGCAGCATGATCCTCGAGAAGCTGGGCATCCCGAAGGACAAGCTGCTGTTCGCCGACCACCACATGAGCCACGCCGCGGCGGGCTTCTACTGCTCGCCCTTCGAGGAGGCCGCCATCCTCACGCTGGACGGCGCCGGCGAGTGGACCACGGCCACCATGGGCATGGGGCGCGGCAACCGGATCGAGCTGCTGAAGGAGATGCGCTTCCCGCACTCCGTCGGCCTGCTCTACAGCGCCTTCACCGCCTACTGCGGCTTCGAGGTGAACGAGGGCGAGTACAAGCTCATGGGCATGGCGCCCTACGGCGAACCGAAGTACGTGGACCGGATCATGCAGATGATCCGCATCCACGACGACGGCTCGTTGTGGCAGGACATGCGCTACTTCGCCTACCACTGGTCGGCCACCAACAGCTTCACGCCCGAGTTCGAGAAGGTGATGGGCCGGCCCGCGCGCGACCCGGCGCTCGAGGACAAGAGCCTCGACCCCTTCTACTGCGACGTGGCCCAGTCCATCCAGAAGGTGACCGAGACCATCGTGCTCAGGATGGCCCGCCACCTGCAGCAGACGACCGGCAGCAGGAAGCTGTGCATGGCCGGCGGCGTCGCCCTCAACTCCGTGGCCAACGCCAAGATCCCGGCCGAGTGCGGCTTCGACGAGATCTACGTGGTGCCCGCCGCCGGCGACGACGGCGGCTGCATCGGCGCCGCGCTGTGGGCCAGCCACCACGTGCTGGGCGTCAAGCGCGCCGGCCCGCTGACCCACGCCTATCTGGGTACCGAGTACTCGGACGCCGAGATCCGCGCCTTCCTCGACAAGGAGGGCATCCAGCACACGCACGTCGCCGACGACGAGGCCTTCTTCGACCGCGTCGCCGACGACCTCGTCGCGGGCAAGGTCGCCGGCTGGTTCCGCGGCCGCTTCGAGTTCGGCCCGCGCGCGCTGGGGTCCCGCTCCATCATCGCCGACAGCCGCAGCCTCAGGATGAAGGAGCTGGTCAACGCCAAGATCAAGTTCCGCGAGGCCTTCCGGCCCTTCGCGCCCTCGGTCCTCTCCGAGCGCGCCGCCGAGTACTTCGAGCTCCCCGAGCCCAAGGGCGCCAACTGGCCCGCGCGCTTCATGCTCTACGTGGTGCCGGTCAAGGCCGACAAGCGCGACGTCATCCCGGCCATCACGCACGTCGACGGCTCCGGCCGCCTGCAGACGGTGATGAAGGACACCAACCCCGCCTACCACCGCATGATCGAGAAGTTCGGGCAGAAGACGGGCGTGCCCGTCATCCTCAACACCTCGTTCAACCTCAAGGGCGAGCCCATCGTCGAGACGCCGGCGCAGGCCTTCAACACCTTCAGCCGCTCCGAGATGGACGTCCTCTACCTGCGCAACTTCATCATCGAGAAGGACGCCAAGAAGATCATCGACGCCACGCCCTTCCACCTCCGGCACGAGGGCGACCGCATCGTGGAGATGGTGTCGTGAGCCTGCTGCTGCAGGAGCCGGTCGCCGGCTGGTGGGGCACCCGCGAGTGGGTCTTCCTTTCGCTCTGGCTGCTCTTCTCCTTCCTCTACTGGCTCAACTACCGCCGCGACGAGAACCCCGCCGCCGCCGCGCTCAAGGTCGGCGGCCTGCTCCTCTTCATCTACGCCTTCATGGCCCTGTTCGACTGGATCGAGCATCCGGTGCCCGCGGCCGAGGCCATCCGGCCCTTCGGCTGGTCCTTCCCGGCCGTCGACGGCCCGACCTCGCCGCGCATCCCGCTCCTGGCCGACGCGCTGCTCTGGTTCGTGGTCGTGCTGCTCCTCATGGTGCTCTGGTACGCCCGCAAGAAGATCGGCACCGTCGGTTCCCTGGTCCTCTCCACGTGGGACCGCGGCCACTGGTACATGCTGCCGGTCATCTTCATCATGCTGACCATCGGCCTGCTGCTCGTCGCGGCCGCGGCCAGCCCGGTGCTGAGCCCGTTCATCTACACGCTGTTCTGAGCGGCGCGGCCCGTGGGCCGCTCAGGCGTGCGCCGGCGCCGGCTCCACCTCGTCGCCCGCGGGCTCCTCGCACTCCTCGTCATCGCAGCCGTCGCAGTAGGGCGGCGGCACCGGGTCGTAGAAGAGGACGCCGATGCCGGCATCCAGCGGGCCGATGCCCACGGACACGCCGATCAGCCCGATCTCCACGCGCAGCAGCTTCCACACCTGGAACAGGAGGATGGTGCCGTCGCTGCGGCCGTCGAAGATCCCCAGCTTCAACAGCGAGTCCTCCGCCGGCCAGCCGGCCGTCGCGAAGCCGTGGATGAGGCCGACCGACTCGAAGCCGTGGCCCTCGTGGTCGGCGCGCACGTCGATGACGACGCAAGCGGGGGCGAGCAGCGCGAGCAGCAGGACGAGGGCGGCGAGGCGGTGGAGCATCGGGGACTCCGGGGAGGAGGTGAACGGGTGCGTCTCTCCGTCGGCACCGAGGCTAGCAGAAGCCGCATTCATCGCGACGACCGGGAACGGGTGCGCCACAGCCGCGTCATGGGCTCTGGCGGCTCGTCATAGCGACCGCGTACGCCCGCGACGTAATCGCCGACTTGCCAGGCCGACTCTCCGATGACTTCCATGCTCATCAAGCCATTCGCATCGCTCGACCCCGACGTCGCCGGCACGAAGTGGTTCCACGTCATCCATCGCGGCATCGGCCGTCGCCCCGTGTTCTCCACGTCGAGCGAAATCCGCTCGTTGCTGAACCTCATCGACCGGGAGTCGGAGCGCGATGGGCTGGAACTGCACGCCTATTCCATTCTCACCAACCACTGCCATCTCCTCGTGCGGGTGCGCCTTGGCGGCTTGTCCAGCGCACTACAGCGAGTGTTCGCTGTCTATTCCCGCCGCCAGAACAGGCGGTTGCGGCGCGACGGACCGCTGTTCGGCAGTCGGGCCCGCGTGCGCCGCATTCGGAGCTCGGGCCATTGGCGAGCCACCGTGGCGTACATCGACCGGAATCCAGTCGATGCCGGGCTCACGAACAGTCCCGCCCGGTACCCGTTCGGCAGTGCGTGGCACTACTCGCGACCGGCTGGTCCACCCTGGCTTCGACGCGAGGTGATCGAGGACTTCGTCAGGTGCGAGTCCGGCACGTCCGCATACCGGCCGGCCGACTACGCGCGGGTCTTCGGCCACGCCAGTGCGCCGGCGGGTGCGCGCGAGGTCGTCGCACGTCGCCTCGAGCGGCCCGAGCAAGACGAGGATCCGCTTGACGACCTGCTCGCGGCGGCGCCGGTCGAAGTGCGCGGCTGGCTGGAGAGGATGGCGCGGCGCGCGGACGGCGCCTCGGCCGGCCCGGCCCTCGTGGATCCGCGCACGCTGAAGAGTGTGCTCGACAAGGCCCGGCGAGGTCGTGGCGCATGGCTGCTGGAACCGGTCCGGTCAACCGACCTCGGCATCAAGGCGACCCGCGCGCAACGTGGAGGCGTGCGTCGTGATGGCTGGAGCGTGCTGGCCTGTGGTCTCTTGCGCTCGGCTTGTGGGCTGACGCTGGAAGAAATCGGAGGACTCGTCGGGCTCTCAGTCGGAGGCGTGCACTTTCAGATCCGTTGCCATCGCCGCCTCGTTGTCCTCGAAGGCGCGTACAAGGCTCGTGCGGAGCAGCTGTTGACCGCGGCACTCAAGATCGACTTTCCCGGCGGCGCGCCGAGCGGCCTTCCTGGGGCGTTGTGGTCAGAGTAAAAAAAATGCTCCGAGCAGTTGCTCCGAGCATTTTTTTTAACGTGCCGGAGCCGCCGGCGCCGCTTCCTTCACCTCCAGCGCCTCCCGATGCGCCGCCGGATACAGCCACGCCGCGTTCTCGGCCACGACGGCCGCCACCGCCGGCGCCGAGGCGCGCGGCCAGCCCTCGCCCACCAGCGGCAGGTGGCGGACTAGGGGCAGCATGAGGGTGACGATGAGCACCGCGTCCACGAGGCCCAGCAGCGCGCCGAAGGCCTTGTGGTCTCCCTTGCCGGCGGCCTTCTTCCTGCCCGAGGCGCCGCCGAGCAGGCGGCCGGCCAGGGGCAGCGCGAGCACGAGGCCGGCGATGATCGCGAAGGCCGGGAGCTGGACGGCGGCGCGGGCCGCCGGGTCGGCGGGGTCGACGGCGTTGGGCATCCAGTCCACGACGCGCGCCGAGAGGTGGTTGCCGAGCCACAGGGCGGCGAGCGCCCAGAGGAGCAGGGCGAAGGCCCGGGGCAGGCCCGCGGCCGCGCCGAGCGCCGCGCCGCCGAGGCACAGGATCAGGGTGATCCAGTCGAGGAGCGGCAGCAGCAGGTCGGGCGACGGGCTCTCGGGCATGCGGCGCACCGTGGCGCGGACCGGCCGCGGACCTCGCGGCCGGCGCACCCGCGCAGCCTATAATCCTCCGTTCCGGCCCGCCCGCTTCAACCGGCCCGCCTGCGGGCCCTGACTCATGGATGCCTCATGTTCCCGCTTGCCCGGCTGCAGTCCGAGATCCCGCACTGGAACAAGGTCGCGGACCTGATCGACGAGTGCATCGACCTGTCGCTGAACCTGAGCCAGAGCGGCCACCCCGGCGGCAGCCGCAGCAAGGTGCACGCGCTGGTGACGCTGACGCTGAGCGGCGCCATGCGCTGGGACCTGGTGCACCCCGAGGCGCGCTTCGGCGACCGCTTCGTGCTTGTGGCGGGCCACTGCAACCCGGTCGTCTACGCGATGCTGGCCGTCTACAACGAGGCGCTGCGGCTGCGGCAAGCGAAGACCGGCGATGCCCGGTACGCCCACCCGCTGGGCCGCGCCTTCACGCTGCTGCCCGAGGACCTGCTGCTGCTGCGCCAGAACGGCGGCCTGCCGGGACATGCCGAGATGGAGGGCAGGACGCTGTTCTTCAAGGCCAACACCGGGCCGTCGGGGCACGGCGCGCCGGTGGCGGCGGGCCAGGCGCTGGCGCTCAAGCGCGCAGGCGCCGGCAGCGTGCGGGTGTTCGCGGTGGAGGGCGAGGGCGGCCACACCGCCGGCGCGCACCACGAGGTGAAGAACAGCGCGTGGGGCCTCGGGCTGGGCAACCTCGTGTACCTGCTGGACTGGAACGACTGCGGCATCGACGGGCACCGCTGCAGCGACGTGGTGCACGGCACGCCCGAGAGCTGGTTCCGCAGCTACGGCTGGCGCGTGGCCGGCACCGAGAACGGCAGCGACTTCGCCGCCCTGCTGCCAGCCTTCCAGGAGCTGCTGGCGGACCGCGACGGCCCGGACGGCCGGGGCCCGGCCGTGCCCGCGTGCCTGTGGTTCCGCACGCGCAAGGGTCGCGGCTACCTGAAGTACGACGAGAAGTCGCACGGCTCGCCGCACGCCTACAACGCCAAGGAGTTCTGGCAGTTGCGCGCCGAGTTCGGCGCCAGGTATGGCGTGAGCTTCGAGGGCGCGGGCAAGGATCCGCCCGCGGACCGGACGGGCCGCGTCGAGCAGACGCGCGAGAACCTGCGGCGCGTGTTCTCGATGCTCGAGCGCGACGACGCGCTGCTCGCCTTCCTCTCCGACCGCCTGGTCGAGCTGGGGCGGCAGGTGCCGGCCACGCTGCCCACCTTCACCTGGGACACGACGAAGGAGCCGCTGGACGATCCGCGGCTGACGGACCCGTCGCGCCTGCCGGCGGAGCTGTTCTTCAAGCCCGGCGAGAAGCAGCCCAACCGCGCGGGCTTCGCGAAGGCCGGCGCGTACATCAACGCCGTGGGCCACGAGCACTACGGCCGGCCGCTCTTCGTGGTGTGCGCGGCCGACCTGGCCGACAGCACCAACATCTCCGGCTTCGGCAAGGAGTGGGGCGCCTCCAAGGGCTACGGCTGGTACCGCCGCGAGCCGGGCGAGAAGGGCGGTCCGGAAGGCGTGATCCTGCCGCAGGAGATCACGGAGTTCACCAACTCCGGCATGATGTGCGGCGTCGCGTGCGTGAACCTGGCCGAGCAGCCGCTCGAGCGCTTCGCCGGGCTGTTCGGCGCGTGCAGCACCTACGGCAGCTTCAGCTACCTGAAGTACGGCCCCATGCGCCTGTTCAGCCAGGCGGCGCAGGACAGCCAGATCAGGCTGGGCCGGGTGCTGTGGGTGGCCGGGCACAGCGGGCCCGAGACGGCCGAGGACAGCCGCACGCACTTCGGCATCTTCTCGCCCGGCGTCACCTCGCTCTTCCCGCGCGGGCAGGTGATCAACATGCACCCGTGGGAGGCCAACGAGGTGGCGGTGGTGCTGGCCGCCGCGCTGGGGAGCGGCGTGCCCATCCTGGTGCTGCACCTCACGCGCCCGTCCATCGCCATTCCCGACCGCCAGAAGCTGGGCATGGACAGCCACATGGACGCGGCGCGCGGCGCGTACCTGATCCGCAACTTCGACCGGCGGCGCGCGCCGGAGGGCACGGTCATCGTGCGCGGCACGTCCAGCACCGACAGCCTGGTGAAGCTGCTGCCGTGGTTCGAGGCGGGCGGGCCCAACGTGAAGGTGGTGGCCGCCATCAGCTCGGCGCTGTGGCGCCGCCAGCCGGCCAAGTGGAAGGACCGCGTGCTGCCGGTGCGCGAGTGGTCCGACAGCATGGTGGTCAGCAACACCGCCCGCTGGAACATGCAGAACTGGATCCCGCACGCCGTCGCGGCCGAGTACGCCGTCACGCCCGACCACGACGACCGCTGGCGCACGGGCGGCTCGGTGGAGCAGATCGTGGCCGAGAGCCACCTGGACTCCGAGTCCATCAAGGAGGGCATCGTGCGCTTCGTCAAGGAGCGGCCGAAGCGGCACGAGCGGATGCGGGAGTTGCTAGGCGAAACGGCGGACGTCGTGCCGCAAGCCTGAGACGGCTGCGGCACATCGCGCCGGGCTTCGTTGTTGCGCCGCGAGGGGTCCTCGGCGGCCTCGAAGGCCGCCTCCGGCCCCTCGCTGCGCAACGCCTCGCCCGACACGATTTGACGCGGCCTTGCGATGTTCCAGCGAGATGGTCTCTCGTCAGTAGCCTAGCTGCCTGAGGATCCGCGCTGCCTCCGGATCCATCTCTTCGAGCTGCTCCTGGTGCTCCTGCAGCAGGCGGGCCAGGTCGGCGAGGCGCACCTCGGCGGCGGCGAAGCGCAGGAGCTGGGCGCGCAGCGTGTCAAGCGGCGCGATGGACGGCGGCGTGGCGGCGAGGTTCTGTGTCTCGCCCGGGTCGGCGGCGAGGTCGTAGAGCTCCTCGCTCAGCGTCATCCGGTGACCGGCGGAGTCGTGGGCGTAGCGGCGGATGAGCTTCCAGTCGCCGATGCGCACGGCCTTGGCCTGCGCGGTGCCGGCGAGGTCGGCGCGCTCGATCTTCTCGCAGAAGACCGGCTCGCGCTCGGGCGCGGCGCCGGAGGGGCGGAGCAGGCCGGCGCGCGAGACGCCCACGGGCGGCGCGGCGGGGTCGACGGGCGGCGGGCGCAGCGGCGGCAGGCCGAGCAGATCCAGCAGCGTGGGCGCGAGGTCCACGAGCGAGAGGTCGGCTTCACAGGAGCCGCGCCGCAGCCCGGGGCCGCGCACGAGGAGCGGCACGCGGCAGGCGTCCTCGTAGACGTAGAAGCCGTGCTCGAACCAGTAGCGGTGCTCGCCCAGGCTCTCGCCGTGGTCGGCCACGACCACCACGAGGGTCTGATCGAGCCGGCCGCGCGCCGCGAGGGCCTCGAGCACGCGGCCGATCTGCTCGTCGGCGTAGTGGATCTCGCCGTCGTACAGGGCGCGGATGGCGGCGGCGTCCGGCCGGCCGTCGGGCAGCAGCGCCTCCGGAGGCACGTTGAACCCGGACAGGCGGTGCGGGTGCAGCGGGTCGTCGGGCAGCTCGCCCTCGGCCGGCACGGGATCGGGAGGGTCACCACCGAAGAGGCGGTGCGCGGCGGGCGGGTCGTACAAGCCGTGGGGGTCCATGTAGTGGAGATACAGGAACCACGGCCGGTCGCCGGCGCACAGGCGGGAGAGCTCGGCCAGGGCGGCCTCGGTCAGCGCGGCGGCGCGGCGCTGGGGCACGTTGTCGGGTGGCACGCCGTCGGCGTCGGGCAGCTCCTCGTCCCAGTGCAGGAAGCCGCGCGCCAGCCCGGAGCGCTCGTTCTGCAGCACGAAGTTGCCCACGCAGGCTGAGGTCGCGTAGCCGGCCTGCTGCAGCGCCGGTGCCAGGGCCGGCAACTCGGCAGGCAGGCGGGAGGCGTTGTCGCGCACGCCGTGGGCATGGGGGTAGAGGCCCGTCATGAGCGAGCAGACGGCCGGCAGGGTCTTGGCCCGCGGCGACTGCGCGCGCGTGAAGCGCAGGGCGTCCTCGGCCAGATCGTCGAGGCGCGGCGAAGTGGGCTTCCCGTAGCCCCACGCCGACAGATGGTCGGCGCGCAATGTATCCACGACGATCAGCAGAACGTCCGGACGGGCCGGCGTCGCGCCGCCGCAGGCGAGCGCGAGAACCAGCGCCGCGCACGGCAGCGCGCGACCCGCTTCGCGCAGACTGAGGCGGACCGTCGCTCGGCTCATCGGGGGCGAGTCTAGCCCCCATCGCTTGCGACCGATTGACAGAACCGGCATTCGGACCTACACAGAACACCCGACGCGGGTTGGGTGACGGTGGCGGGGCGCGGCCCTGTTGGACGGTCGTGCGCTGCCGCGAGACCGCTCCGATGCGTGTCACGGGTAACGGGCTGCTTGTGGTTGGACCAACGTGGCCGCGGACGCACGCGTGATCGGGCGATCACGCCCCGGGGTGACGAGGCCGGCCAAGCTGCTACACTCACCGGCTTTGCAATCGAGGGCGAAAAACAGGTGGCCACCATGACCAGCTCGAGCTCGAGCGACAGCCTGACGGGTCTGCGCGTGGCCGAGCACATCCCGCGCTCCGTCGCCCTGGCCTTCCTCAAGGCCGAGCCGCGCGAGAACGTCTTCCTCATCTCGCGCATCCTGAAGGCGGGCATGGACAACCCGCGCGACCCCACGCACGGCATCTTCCTGGGGGTCTTCGACCAGCACCAGTCGCTGCGCGGCCTGTGCTTCGTGGGCAACAGCGGCACCCTCGTGGTGTCCGTGGACGAGCCCGCCATCGCTGAGCTCTTCGCGCGCCTGCTGGCCGACCGCGGCCGCCGCTTCACGCTGGCCGTGGGCCCGGACGAGGCCCTGCGCCTGTTCATGAAGGTCTACTCGCACGGCACCGGCATCAAGCCCGTGCTCGACCGGCGCCAGCCCTTCTACGTGCTGGAGCGGAGGAACCTGGCCAAGGGGGTCAAGGAGATCGACATGGAGCAGGCCAGCCTCGACTCCATCGACGAGCTGACCGTGCTGGCCTGCGACATGGTGTGCGAGGACTTCAAGCTCGAGCCCAACGAGGTGGACCGCCGCAAGTACCGGCTGCGCATGACCGAGCGCATCGTGGACGGCCGCGCCTACATGTGCCGCGACGAGAAGGGCCGCGCCATCTTCAAGTGTGACCTCGCCGTGTGCGGCCCCGAGGGCGCGCTGCTCGAGGGCGTGTTCACGCCGAAGGACCTGCGCGGCCAGGGAGTCGCCACGCGCGCCATCTGGACGCTCTGCAAGGACCTGCTCTCCGAGGAGAAGGCCGAGGACGGGAAGCCCGCGCGGGAGCCCGTGCCCTTCGTGGCCCTGCACGTGGACGAGCGCAACAAGGCCGCGCGCCGCGCCTACGAGAAGGTGGGCTTCCAGCACGCCTGCGACTTCCGGCTGGTGCTGCTGCCGCAGGCCGAGCCGGCCAAGCAGCCGATCACGGCCCGGTAGCTCGAGAGCATGCCCTTCGACGTCGTCGTGCTCGGAGCACCCTTCGTCGAATGGCATGCCCGCATTCTGCAGGGGACCAGCTTCAGTGCGCGTGCCCGGCCATCCAGCGCTCGGCGTCGAGCGCGGCGGCGCAGCCCGTGCCGGCCGCGGTGACCGCCTGCCGGTACCAGCTGTCCGCGACGTCGCCGGCGGCGAAGACGCCCTCGACGCTGGCGCGCGTGCGCTGCTTCAGCACCACGTAGCCCTTGGCGTCCAGCTCGAGGTGGCCCTTGAAGAGCTCCGTGTTCGGCTGGTGGCCGATGGCCACGAAGGCCCCGTCGATGGCCAGCTCGGAGACCTCGCCGCTCTTCGTGTTGCGCAGCTTCAGCGCGCGCAGGCGGCGCTTGTCCGGTCGCGGCAGCATCTCCTGCACCTGCATGTTCAGCAGGAACTCGATCTTCGGGTTGCCCTGCGCCTTGTGGACCATGATGCGGCTGGCGCGGAACTCCTCGCGGCGGTGGATCAGGGTGACCTTCTTCGCGAACTTCGTGAGGTAGGTGGCCTCTTCCATCGCGCTGTCGCCGCCGCCGATGACGGCCACGTGCACGTCGCGGAAGAAGGCGGCGTCGCAGGTGGCGCAGGCCGAGACGCCGTAGCCCATGAGCTGGTCCTCGCCCGGCACGCCCAGCAGCATGGCCGAGGCGCCGGTGGCCACGATGACGGCCTCGGCCTCGATCACCTTCCCGTCGCTGTCCCAGGCGCGGAAGGGCCGGCGCGAGAAGTCCACCTTCGCGATGCGGTCGGACACGATCTCGGCGCCGAAGCGCGCGGCCTGGTCGCGCATGAAGACCATGAGCTCGGGGCCCATCACGCCCTTGGGGAAGCCGGGGAAGTTCTCGACGTCGGTCGTGATGGTGAGCTGGCCGCCCGGCTGGCTGCCCTCGTAGAGCAGCGGCGCAAGGTCCGCGCGTCCGGCGTAGATGGCGGCCGTGTAGCCGGCCGCGCCCGACCCGATGATCAGCAGCTTGCGCGCCATGGAATCTCCCGTGCCAGCGAAAAAAGGGCGCGCGATCCTAGCACGGGGCCCGTGGCGCGCGAGCCGCGCCGTCGCGCCGCTACAATCGCGCCATGACCGGAGGAAGCGACGAACTGCCGCTGGATTGGAGCCTGCCGCGGTCCGCCGCGCGCGGCGAGGCGCCGCCCGCCGCCGGCGCGCCGGAGGCGCTGACCGTCCCGCAGGTGGCCGCGCTGGTGAAGTCCGTGCTGGCCGACGCCTTCCCGCGGCCCGTGTGGGTGATCGGCGAGACCGTGGCGGTGAAGCACCAGGCCGCGGGCCACATCTACCTCGACCTCGTCGACCACGAGGCGGAGGCCGGCGCGGGCCGCGCGACGCTCAAGCTCAAGCTGTGGTCGTCGACCGCACGCCAGCTCTTCGCGCCGCGCGGCCGGCTGCGCGATTTCCGCCTCGCGGACAGCCTCGTCGTGCGCCTGCTCGTGAAGCCCGACTTCTGGGTGCAGGGCGGCCAGCTCAGCTTCATCGTGCAGGACGTCGACCCCGACTTCACGCTCGGCACGCTCGACCGGCAGCGCAGGGAGCTGCTCTCCCGGCTGGAGGCCGAGGGCGTGACGCGCCGCAACAAGGAGCGGCCGCTGCCCGGCGTGCCGCTGGTGCTGGGCCTGGTCACGGCGCTGGACTCGGCCGCCTACAACGACGTGCTGCGCACGCTGCGCGACGCGGGGATCGGCTTCCGCATCCTGTGCTGCGACGCGCGCATGCAGGGCGAGGAGACCAGCCGCACCGTGCGCGCGGCGCTGGGCGCGCTGGCCGCCCAGCGACCCGACTGCATCCTGCTGGTGCGCGGCGGCGGCGGGCGCACGGACCTCATGTGGTTCGACCGCGAGGACATCGCGCGCGCCGTCGCGGACTGCCCGGTGCCGGTGCTCACGGGCATCGGCCACGAGATCGACACCTCCGTGGCCGACCTCGTGGCGCACCGCGCCTTCAAGACGCCCACGGCGCTGGCCGAGTTCCTCGCGCAGGCGGCGCGCGACGCGCGCACGGGCGACGAGGAGGCGTTCGCCGGGGTGGTGGAAGCGGCGCTGACCCGGCTGGCTGAGCGGCGCGAGGACCTGCTCTCCGCGTGCCGCGACCTGCGGCGCGGCGCGACCGACCGCGTGCGCGACGCCGCGCAACGCCTCGCGAGCGCCAGCCACGCGCTGCGCGCGGGCACCGAGGGGGGCCTGCGCGGCGCGAGCGAGCGGCTGCTCGAGGCGCGCGCGCTCCTGCGCGGCGGCCCGCACAGCCAGCGGCTGGCCGGCGAGGCCGCGCGGCTGGCCGAGGTCGGGCCGCGCCTGCTCCGCGGTGCGCTCGCCGGCCTGCAGCGGCGCGCCGGCGTGCTCGACACCGCGCAGGCCCGCGCCCGCGCGCTCGACCCCGCCGGCGTGCTGCGCCGAGGCTTCGCCTGGCTGCGCCGCGCCGACGGCTCGCTGCTGAAGGACGCCGCCGCGGCGCGCCCGGGCGAGCCGCTCGTCGGCGTGCTGCGCGACGGCGAGCTGGACCTGCTGGCGCAGCGCGGCCGGCCTCGTCCGGCCCCGTGAGGCGCGCGGCCGTCCTGCTGGCGGCGCTCGCGGGTTGCGGCGGCGATCCGGCCGCCGCCGACCTGCAGCGCCGCGCCGGCCTGCCGGCGCCGATCGTGCTCGTGGTCATCGACTCGCTGCGCGCCGACCACACGTCGCTGCACGGCTACGCGCGCGACACGACGCCGTACCTGGCCGAGCTGGCGCAGGGCGCCTTCCTCTTCGAGCGCGCGTACACGACGGCGAGCGGGTCGCGGCCGGCCGTGGCCAGCCTCCTGTCCTCGCGACTGCCCGAGGGCCACGGCTGCGAGGGCCGCGAGGGCCGGCTGGCGGACTCGGTGGTGACGCTGCCCGAAGTGCTCGCCGACGCCGGCTGGGACACGCGCGCGGTCGTGGCGAACGCCAACCTCGCGCCGGTCTTCGGCCTCGCCCAGGGCTTCGTCGGGTACCAGTGGGTGCCGGGCCCGCCCGGCACTTCCTGCGCCGGCGCCGAGAACCTGAAGCCCGCCGTGCACGACACCCTCGCCCGGATGCGGGCGCCGCCGTTCCTGCTGTTCCTGCAGTACGCCGATCTGCGCGAGCCGTGGTTCCCGCATGCCGGGCACGACTGGGACCCGCACTACGCGGGCACGTTCGACGGCACCGCCGCGAGCCTCGATCCGTGGCGCGAGCGCCGGCCCTCGCCGCCCAACCGGCAGCGCGCCATCGACCTGTACGACGGCGAGATCGCCTTCGTGGACGAGGAGCTGCGCGGGCAGCTGCGGCCGCTGGCCGACTCGGGCCTGCTCGACGCCTGCTGGCTGGTGATCACCTCGAGCCACGGCGAGGGGCTCTGGGACCATCGCCTCCTGGGCCACGCCGCCGAGGTCTTCGAGCCGCAGATCCGCGTGCCGCTGCTGCTGCGCCCGCCGGGCGGCCTGCCCGCGCCGCGGCGCGTGAGCGAGGTGATCTCGCTGCTCGACGTCGCGCCGACGCTGATCGAGCTGGTGGGCCTGCCTGCCGGCCCGGGCTTCCAGGGCCGCTCGTGGGCGCCGTTCCTGCTGGGCCGCGGGCCGGCGCCCGAGCGGCCGGTGTTCGTGGACCAGCAGCTCGACGACGTCTCGCTGGCCGCCGCCATCGACGGACGGCGCAAGCTCATCGCGGATGTGCGCGCCGACCGCCTCGTCTACTACGACCTCGTCACCAACCCGGACGAGCGCGAGGAGCTGGCCCAGGATCTGCAGCTCGATCCCGTGCCGCCCGCGCTGGCGCTGCGCGACGTGCTGCAGCAGGCGCTGGCCTCGGCCCGCGCCGCGCGTCCGGCCGACGATCGCGTGGCGCCCGAGGCCGTCCCGTCCGACGTGCGCGTGCAGCTGCAGGCGCCGGGCGAAGCCGTCGGCGGGCCCTGATAGACTCGGGCTCCCCCGTGGAGAGGCTCGTGGCCGCCGCCAGGAAGCAACCGAGCTACGCCGAAGCCAGCGCCGAGCTGGAGGCCATCCTCGAGCGCATCGAGGGAGGCGAGGTGGACGTGGACGAGGTCGTGACGCTGGTGCGCCGCGGCGCCGAGCTCATCCGCTGCTGCCGCGAACGGCTGGACGCCGCGCGCCTCGAGGTCGGCAAGGTGGTGGCGGACCTGGACGCGCTGGAGAAGGAGGCGGCCGGCGCAGCGGCCGCGGCGGAGGATGGGTCGGTCGAGGGCGGGGACGACGAGGATGAGGGTGAGGTGGCCGGGGACGCCGCAGGGGGCCGGTTGCCCTTCTAGGCGAGCTTCGCGGGCTGCCGGCCTGCGCCGCGCCACGCCGCCGCCAGCGCGTCGATGACGGTGCTCGGCAGCAGCCGGCTGGGCGGGTCGTGCTGCGGATCCGGGTCGTCGAAGGCCGACGCACGCCGCGCGTGGTCGCCGAAGCCGGCCTCGCACACCGGGGATTCGGGCGGGTCGCTCCACCACGTCGGACCCCCGGCACGCGCGTCGGTGCCCTCGGCGCGCCTGAGCACCTCGAGCGCGGGCCCGAGCGCCGGCCGCGGCGGCACCTTGCGGCTCACGAGCTCGAACCACGACTCGACCCGGTAGCGGAAGCGGTAGCGGTAGCCCTCGCGCGACGGCAGGACCAGCAGGACGCGCGAGCAGTCGCCGGCCGCAAGATTCAGGCCGATGTCGGTGATGGGACGGTCGCTGCTCACGAGGCAGAAGTCGAGGTCGGGGAAGACGCGTGTCGAGATGCCCGTGCCGGCCTCGATGCGCCGCACGTCGTCCACCACCTGCGCGTGGCGCTCCTTCCACAGGGCGCGCAGGGCGAAGGGGTCGTCGAGCACCTCGGGCAGGTGCGCGAGCAGCCAGTCGTAGGCCAGCGCGTGACGCTCGTCGTCGCCCATGTCCGGCCGCAGGCGGTCGGCGAGGGGCGAGGCCGCGCCGTGCGTGAGCTGCATGACGGTCAGCTCCACCGCCAGCGCCGCCTCGCCGCGCCAGACGCCGAAGTCGCCGCATGCGGCGGCGTCCAGCAGGGCCGCCGTGCGCGGCAGGGCGTCCTCCGGTCGCAGCACGGTCAGGGCGCACAGGGCGCCGTCCGTGTCGTAGTGGTTGTTGGCGACCTCGTCGAAGTCGCCCAGCAGGGCGTGGCGCTGCGCCGGGGACAGGCGAGCGACGTTCAGCGCGATGCCGGTCGAGAGGTCGTGCTTGACCGCGGCCGGCGTGGAGTTGCCGGGCCAGTGGGAGAGGCTGCGGAAGCCCGGCGCCGTGCCGTCGACGTAAAGCGTTTGCGCCGGATCGCCATCCGAGCGGGGACGAAAGCGGAAGGCGGGGGCCGCGATCAGATGTCGCAGGGGCGGACGGTCGAGCGCTTGTTCTCCTTGGTGCGCTCGCAAGCCTTGTCGAGCAGGCCCCGGACGGCGGCCGACACCGCATCCGGCAGTTCGCCCGAGCACATCAGGCCCCTCTCCTTGACGTAGGCCTTGATCTTGCTGCCGATGACCAGGCTTTCCTTCTCGGGCTCGTCCATCGCGGGTCTCCGTGCGTGCGTGTGCGGTCGCTCGGGCCGGCCGGCGAGGGCGCCGACCGCCTCCATCTCCCGCCCCTGTACCAAGGGCGACGCGGGGCCGCAAGCCACGGAACCCGGCCTCCGCGTGGAAAAACCGCATCGGTCCGCCATTTGAATGGTGCCATAGCGCTTGGTAGACCGGCGAAGTCGGGAACACATCCGTCCCACCGCATCTGGATCCGTCATGAAGAAGCTTGGCGCGCTGCTGCTCACCCTGTCCCTGTTTCCCGCCTGCGCCAGCACCTCGGCCGGCGACTACTTCGTCAACCGCGGCGGCGACCTCGTCGACATCCTGCGGATGCACGTCGCCGCCGGAAAGGCCGCGTCCATCAAGCTCGAGCTCACGCGCTTCCTGCACTTGGGCATCGGCTGGGAGTCGGACGTATGGGCCTGGGGCCTCGCGAACCGCGAGGTCACCAAGTGGCGCGAGTCGGTCTTCACCTGGGGCCTGCTGCTCGGCCACCACGACGAGCGCTCGATCGTCGGCACGAGCGAGGGCCGCGTCTCGGGCAGCTACGGCTGGATCTTCGGCGAGAAGGGCAACGGCTTCCAGATGGCCGACGAGGACAACATGCTCGACGTGCTGACCTGCCGCGG
>Ga0075421_100000798_pt1 | contig 34622 bp, 32 predicted proteins | sample SoiMetdeltSBSDD5_FD_75292 | JGI IMG/M metagenome (GOLD analysis project Ga0075421, IMG submission 75292) | Bulk soil microbial communities from a Populus tree surrounding site in Tennessee, USA - Soil MetaG P. deltoides SBSDD5 | ecosystem: Environmental > Terrestrial > Soil > Tree plantation... | reverse complement strand
GGGGGGGAGGAAACGGCCGGGGCCCGCCCTGCATAGGACTCCCTAGGCAGGACGGGCGAGGCTAGTGTCGCAGATGTGAAGGGCCGGTAAAGGCCTTGATCAGTACCACGCCGAATGAGGATAGGTGAGACCCATCCCCTTCCCCGCGAGTTGACTCATCAACCCAGCCGAACGCGCCAGGAGGCCCAGGAAGGCCACCTTGATCTGGGGCGCCCCTGATATCAGGAGCCGCAGGATCGCGCTCTACGGCCTCCCGGGCGCAGCCGCAGGGGCATCAGGATGCGATGGTCGGTTTCCCGTGTTTGGTGAACAGCAGATTGAGCGCCTCAGCGATGAGCTTCTGTTGGCTGACGCCCCGCTCGTGCGAAATGTCCTTCAACTGCTGGACGGCGACAGCATCCTGCCACGTTGTCACCGCTTTCTTGGTCCGACGGCTGGGCGGGATGGCATAGCCGAGATTGTTGCGCTGCTCCACGGGAGGGCGTGGCGCCTTGCCTGTGATCAGCGCCATGGCGCTTGCGAACGCATTGCGGTCAGGCTGCGCCTGTTTACGGCTCATGACGACGCCCTCCTCCGCTTCGCCGATGCCTTCGCCCGGGTGAGATGATTGAGCTGGGCCCACAGAGCCCGGATGTCCTCGGCTGCGATGCTCTTCGGGTAGGCTTCGGTGACGCCCTTGCCCTTCCCTAGCGCCGTCTCCAGCTGCGGCCGGTGGGGAACGTGGACCGAGGAGACGGCGATCCCGAACCCTTCCAGGACCGCAGATGCTTCCGGCACGACGGTTGCTCTCTTGTCGGGGTCGAAGTTGTTGAGGACCGCCAGAGCCGCCGGCAGCTTCTCCGTCATCTCCAGCAGCTTCACGGTGTCCTTGAGCGCGGCAACGTCGAACAACCCGGCGCGGGTCGGCGTGATGATCAGGTCGGCCGCCCGGATCGCCGCCAACACGGTTGCATCAACCTTCGACGGCGTGTCGATCAGCGTCAGTGTGATGCCGAGCGTTGCCGCTGCATCGATCATCTTGGGCAAGGCCTCGACGGTGCCGGGGAATACGTTGGGCGCGTTGGTGCCGCGCACCTCGTGCCACTCGTAGACGTTGGCCTGGGGGTCCAGGTCGATGATCCCCACCATCTCGCCCTCCGCCTCGGCCAGCACCGCAAGGTGCACGGCGAGGGTCGAGCAGCCGGAGCCCCCCTTCTGACTTGCCAGCGCCCATGTGCGCATGAGGTTATCCCCATATTACATGCCGCGAATGTGTAATATTTTCTATTACATGTTGCAATTCGAGGCTGCAAGCGCTACCTCCGAAAAGCCGCGTAGCTTCCGGCACTTATCCCCAACAATCGTGCTTGCCCGACTGCTTGGTCCTGCATGCGCCCTGCATGGCCCACTGCTTGGCGCTCTGCATGTGGCTGCTTGGAGATTGACAATGCCGCTGGTCTACGTTCTCGGATTCCCTGCGGTGCTCGTGTGCATTGTGGCGACCGCCTCCATGGCCTTCCGGTTCGGATGGCAGTTCGGCTCCGAGCCGCTGGAGCAATGGTCGTTCGCCCTCGGACTCGCGGCCATGGACGTCATCAAGTCCTTCCTGCTGCTGGCGGTTGCCGGTGCATGGCGGGTGCGCCAGTACGGCCGCATCGACGTGGCGCTCGGCGCCTTCGTGGTGTTCACCGGCCTGTCGCTGCTCTCCTCGTTCGGCATGGCCGCCATCCAGAGCGCTCTCAAGGTGGGCTCGCACACAGCCACTGCCAGCGCCTACAACGACCGCAAGGCCGAGGTGGACCGGCTCGTTGCCCAGCGCGAGGCGCTACAAAAAGCCGGCTTCACGTGGACGACGGCCGGAACCGTCAAGGCTGCCCAGGACGCAGTGGACGCCATCGCCGAGCAGGCCAGCGCCGAGGGCGACAGCGGCGGCTGCAGGAAGCGGTGCAAGGATCTCCAGGCTGAAGAGCGCGCGGCGCGCACAGTGCTGCTCACAGCCCAGACGGGCCGCGCCGCCACTGTGAGGGCCGAGGAACTCGACGCCAAGATCGCCGCGGCGCAGGTCGCGCTCGCTGCCATCGATCCCAAGGAGGTGGCGCGCGAGAGCGACCCGCAGGCCGCCGCCCTGGCCGTCCTGCTGGGGCGCTTCATAGGCGACGACAAGGCCCTGATCCGGTCAGTCATCCACGCCGCCATTGCCATTGGGCTGGAGATCGGCAGCGGCTTCGGCCTCTTCGCGCTGTTCGGGCACCATGGGCGGCGCGTCGAGGACGACGATGATCTCGCAACGCCTGACGCGACCGCATTGGTGGCAACACCGGCCGGGGCCGTCACGATCGAGACGCCGGGCGATGTGGTCGCCAAGTTCTTCGCTGACTGCGTCGGGTCAGCCGCCGGCCAGCGGGTGTCGGCGACGCAGATGCACGCGACCTATGAGCGCTGGTGCGGCGCTCACGGCCATACTCCCGTCAGCTACGACCGCTTCTTGAAGCTCGCGAAGTGGCGCAGGGAGCGACGCAGCGGGCGCAGCTGGTTCCTGGACGCCACCCTCAGCTCACTCGGCGGGATCAGGCTTGCGGTCGATAACGCCCCCGCACGCCGCGCGCTGGGCAGCATGGTGAGTAGTACCCGCACTTAGGGTTGTGATGCGGACACCGGGGGCGCCGGCATCACTGCCGTCGCACGGGAACCTAACCAGAGAAGGGTGTGATCGATGCTGTTGGAGATTGCGGGAGTGGCGGTATCTGCGATCGGCGTCCTGAACGACCTCGTGACGCGATACCAAGACCTGACCAAATGGAGCGAGGACGACCTCATCGCGGACGACAAGTGGCTCGAACTTGCCAGATCCAATGGCACCCTAGCGCCCGGGGACTACTCATGGTCAAAACCCGAGAAAGTCGCAGCGCGTGAGCTGCAAGGTACGCACGCCGTCGTGGTGGCTTGCCATGCGGAGAAGCGCATCAGGTATCGTGTTCGCCGAAAGGATGGCGGCGTGCTGTTGCGCAGGCTTGTGGCGCGCTAAATGTGTCGGGGGATGGCACACATCACTGAGGCCGATCGAGCGGCGATCGTCGAATGGGCCGCTCAACGCAGCGAAATCGCCGAGGTTTGGTTGTACGGGAGCCGCGCCCGCGGCGACCATAGGGAAGACAGTGACATTGACCTCGCCATCGTGATGAAAGGCGGAAACCCCGACGCGCGCTTCCTGCGCTGGCCTGACAAGCCTGAGGTATGGGCTGCGGCCCTCCAGCTATCACGTCCGGTCGATCCGGAGTGGTACGACCCTGACGCGGACCTCAACATCGGGCCTAGCGTGAGGCGCGACGGCATTCTGCTCTATCGAGCGGGTGGCCCGTCCACCTCGGCCCCGACCGTGTAGCCGACGGCGCCGCCGATCAGCAGGCCGGAGCGCGCATCTTCTTCCGGCGGCTCCGCGCGCGCGGGGGGCGCGAGCGTGGTACCTCTCATGTTCCCGTCTGGAACATGGTCGGCTCCGCGCGCGGGGCGCGAGGCCGGGCCAGGATGCCCCTGCGGCTGCGTTCGGAGCCCGCCTGATGGCCTCGGCTGGGTCGGACGGGTCAGGTGCCTCCCGGCCAAGGTGCCGCTCTACGGCCTCCTGGCTCATTCTGCCGCGTTGCATGTACGGCGCACGGTGAGTTCACGTGGGGTGGGGTTTCGCGTTGTCCGTCAGCATCTTGGTGGGTAGGGTTGCTCCCACGGGCGCGCGGGGGCCCCTGAATGGCGGGACGATATAAGAATTCTTACATCGTTGCACCCGCGGGCGCGAGGGCGGTTCTTGGATTTTACTACCACGGTAGTAAGGTCTCCCCCTGTGCGCGCGGGCGCGAAGCTCACCCCTCCGGCCCGGCCTTGCGATAGGGATTGCCGTTGTAGCCCGCGAGCCCCGCCAGAGCGCCAGCCGTGCCGACGATCCTGCCCGTGTTGGTGACCACGATCCTCTTGAAGCGGTCGACACCAAACGGCGCCAGGAAGGGTGCTGCAACCAGCAAGCAGATGCTGACCGGCACATGCCACAGGATGCGCCGTGCGCACTTGAGCACCGCACGGCCGAGGCTCTTGTGCCGACGTTCGAAGTAGAACCTGCTCGCGTCCCGGTGGAACCGGCGCCTGAGCTGGTAGCGCAGTGTCGCCCGGTGCGGCGGGATGGTCTCCCACACCACCGGCTTGGCGGAGTATACGATGCGGGCTCCGAGGAGCGAGGCACGGTGGAAGAAGTCCGTGTCCTCGCCGTGCGCCAGCCGCTCGTCGAAGCGGAGGCCGGCAAGCCCACCCCGCATCAGGACGTTGTGGGTCGCGGCGTAGTCGAGCACCTCGCCCTCCGTGCGGCCGTCGCCCTTCGGCGGCGTGAACCAGAACGAGGGAGAAGCAGGTGGCACCCATTCCCGGAGGCCATAGACCACGTCCGCGGCATAGCGCGCGGCGGCCTCCAGCAGCGCCGAGATCCAGTCCGGCTCCGGAATGCAGTCGTCATCCGTGAAGGCGATCCAGTCGAACCTGTCCTTGCAGGCATCAAGCACGGCGTTGCGTGCCCACGAGATCCCGCGCCTCGGCTCGTGGACGTACCTCACCGAGAACGGGGACGCGGCGGCGAGCTCCTCCACCGCCTGCTGGTTGTTGGGCTCCGGCTCGTTATCCGCGACAACGAGGGTGAGCTCGATGCCCTCGGGGAGGATTTGGGACGCCAGCGCCGCCAGACAGCAGCGCAGCATCTCGGGGCGATGGGCAGTGCAGACGCCGATCGCCACGCGACCGGCGGCGCGCATTAGGGCGCCGCCTAGTGAGCAAGCTGTTGGGTGTGGTCAGGCCTCCGTCGGCGCCGGCCCGAAAACCTGCCACCGGATTTGCCACCGGACTGGCAGGGACAGGGCGGGAAAGGCCGGGATGGCGGAGAGGGAAGACTGGCCGAAAACCCAGAAAAATCAGACCAGTCGGGATTGTTTGGGAAAGGCGAAGACGCAACTACTCGGCTTTGCAGACCGTTGCGTAACCACTCCGCCACGTGGCCCCGCGCTGTTTTTCCGAGGTTTTCGCCGGAGCGCAAGTGGAACATTGTGAGACTTGGCGCCGGATCGGCACCGGAAGGTGGCCGGTCGCTGCGATGGTCGCTGCACCGGGGCTCTCATCGCCGCCGCGATGGCGCCCGCAGCCGCGCTGTCGTCCCTGTTGAAGACGCTGGCGCAGATGCGCGTCACGACGGTGGCGCCGCAGCCCAGGCTCGGCCCGATCGTGACTGACTCCGACCCCGGCGGCGGTCGGCGCCGAGGCGTGGGTATGGCGGCGCGCATGGAAGCTCAGCTTCGGCAGCTCCAGGCCGATGCAGGGCGTTGCGCCAGGCTTAGCAGATGGGCAGGGTGGAAGAGCTGGCACCCCCCCTTGCCGTTCGCTCAGGCGGCCGGGCGTCCTCCGACATGCCGGAGGACGCCGACGGCAGAGGCCGCGAGCGGGGGCTGCGGTCGGTCTACATCGCGCGATGCGCCAGCGTCTTCAGCCGCCATTCGGCCCACAGAAGGCAAGCGAGCATGACACCGACGATGGCGGCGCCGACTGCCACCCAGTGCCACTGGGTCACCCAGGCCGGAAAGTCGAAGAAAACCAGCGGTGCGACCAACGCCACCGCAAAAAGCAGGACGGCTGTGGCAAAGTACCTGCTGAATCGGATCTGGGCCCGGTTTGGAGCTGGATACAGTCTGCCGAGTTGCTGGGCCCTGAAGAGGGCGTACAGCACTCCGCTCGCGGTCAAACCTGCAATCGCAAGCAAGGGGTAGAGGGTCGGTTGCATCGGGCGTCTCCTGGCCGGCCGCGGCATGGCCACGCGCCGGGCGCGGCTTGCCTGCACCCCGCTTTGCGCCGCAGCCAGGGGCTCGGTTCACGAGGGCGTCACGCCGGCAATCGCACACCCGGCCGGCGCCACCGAACGAGGAGGCGGGGCACGCATCCCGTTCGCGGTTGACTCGACAACCCGGCAGAACGCGCCAGGAGGCCCAGGAAGGGCCGCCTCGGGCCAGTGGCCCTATGCCCGCCCCGAGCCTCGGGATCGCGCTCTACGGCCTCCGGGCGCAGCCGCAGGAGCATCGGGTGGAGGGCCGGGATTTGAGCCGGGGGCGCATCCGGTATTGCAGATCGTTGCACAGCCACTTTGTGCCACGTGCCCTCTGCCGTCCATCCTCGGGCGCGGTCCTGCTCAGGCAGGCGGCGCGGCGGCGCCGGCAGCGGCGATTGGCGGCAGGCCCCGCCCGCAGCGGTGCTCTGGCCGCCCAGGCGGCCGTTGGATAAGGTGCGGCGCCCACTACAGGGGAGGCGGCACGCGGGTGCGTGCAGCCCGTGCCGGGAGCGCCAGCGCAAACGCGATGACGAACTTCGAAGTGCAGCGCGTCAACATGGTGGAAAGCCAGGTGCGCCCCAGCGACGTGACCGACGGCGGCATCATCAGGGCCATGCTGGACGTGCCGCGCGAGGCATTCGTGCCGGCCGCCTTTGCCGCCTTCGCCTACAGCGACGGGGCCGTCCCCGTGCAGCGGCCCGGCAGGACCGCCGGGCGCAGCCTGCTGCCGCCGCGGACGCTCGCCAAGCTGATCCAGCTCGCGTACGTGGGGCCGCAGTCGGTGGTGCTCGATGTCGGCTGCGCGACCGGCTATTCCACTGTGGTGCTGGGCCGGCTGGGCCGCCGGATCGTGGCGCTGGAGTGCGAGCCGGCTCTGGCGCGCGAGGCGGAGCGCCACGTGCGCGATCTCGGCACCGGCAACTCGACCGTGGTCGAGGGGCCGCTCGCCGCCGGCGTGCCGGGCGACGCTCCCTTCGATGCCATCCTGCTCAACGGGGCTGTGCCGGCCGTCGGGCCCGCTCTGCTCGGGCAGCTCGCCGACGGCGGCCGGCTGGTGGCAATGGTGCGCCAGGGCCCCGTGTGCCGCGCCTACGCCTGGCAACGCAGCGGGGCGACCAGCAGCCGCCAGCCGGCATTCGAGGGGGCGGCCGAGCCGCTGCCCGGCTTCGAGGTGCCGGCCGAATTCGTGCTCTGAGCTGCGACTCGATTGCAACCTGAAGTAGCAGCCGGCGCCGACCGGAGATGGGCGTGTGGAGTTCGGGCAACGCAGGTCCGAAATCACACCGGCAAAAGGATTTAAGACTGCGAATAAAGGAGGCCCGTGTGTGAGTATCGCCGGAGAATCGGGCGACCAAATCAGGGGCCAGCCCGGCCAGGCGGGGGGCGCTTTTGCCGTTGTGTCGACTCGGCAAGACGAGCGTGGGTCTGAAGAGTAGACGGCGGTAGGGGGGCTTCGCTGGCCAAGGCCCAGGATCGGGGAGCAAGAACCAGTGCGAATCGGGCATCGTAGGCGGCTCTGCCTGTGCCTCAGGGGGGCCGGGCTCTTGATGTGCGCAGCGCTCCTGGCGGGCCCGATGGCGGGGGACGCTTCCGCCGAGACGCTGAAGGAAGCGCTGAACGCCACATATAAATACAACCCCCGCCTCGACGCCGCCCGCGCGCTGCAGCGCGCCACGGACGAGGAGGTGCCGCGTGCCCTTTCAGGGTATCGGCCCTCCGTCATCGGCAGCGCCGATACCACCTATGAGAAGAACAAGCGCAAGCCGGAGATCGGGCCGACCGAGAATACGGAGGGCAATCCGCGCGGTTATTCCGTCGGCGTGACCCAGCCCATCTTCCGCGGCTTTCGCACCAAGAATGCGGTCTCGCTCGCCGAGGCCACCGTGCGTGCGGGCTGGGAGGCCCTGCGCAGCACCGAGAGCGATGTGATGCTCGAGGCGGTCACGGCCTACCTCGACGTGGTGCGCGACCAGGCCATCGTCACCCTGCGCGAGAACAACGTCACCGTGCTGACGAAGGACCTGGCGGGCTTCAAGACGCGCCTCGAGCTGAAGGAGGCGACGCTCACCGACGTGGCGCAGTCGGAGGCGCGCCGCGCGCAGGCGGTGGCGGCGCTCGACCTCGCCCGCGCCAACCTCAAGACCAGCCGCGCCGTGTTCGAGCGCGTGGTGGGCCATCCGCCGAGCCATCTGGTCGAGCCCAAGCCGAGCTCGCTGGTGCCCAAGCAGCTCCCCGACGCACTCGAGGTCGCCGCGCGCGAGAGCCCGGCGATCGTGGCGGCCCTCTACCGGGAGCAGGCCGCGCGCTTCAACATCGACCTGATCCGCGGCGAGCGGCTGCCGAGCGTCCAGCTCGAGGCCAACTATTCGCGCCGCCTCGATCCCAACCCGGGCATCGAGGACTCGGAGAGCACCAGCGTGACCGGGCGTCTCACGGTGCCGTTCTACTCGGGCGGCGAGGTAGAGGCGCGGGTACGGCAAGCCAAGCACACCCAGGTCCAGCGCCTGCAGGAGATCGAGCAGGCGCGCAGCGAGGTGCAGGCCCAGGTGGTCGCGGCATGGTCGCAGCTGCAGGCCGCGCAGGCGGCCGTGGAATCCGACGAGAAGAGCGTGGCGGCCAACAAGGTGGCGCTGCGCGGCGTGCGCGCGGAGCAGGAGGTGGGCACCCGCGTGCCGCTCGACGTGCTGAACGCGGTGCAGGAGCTGCTGAACGCGGAGGTGACGCTGGTCACCGACCGGCGCAATGTGGTGGTGGCATCCTATGCGCTGCTGGCGGCCATTGGCCGGCTGAACGCGCAGGAGCTGGGGGTCTCGAACCTGGTCTACGACCCCGAGCAGCACTACAAGGAGGTGCGCAACAAGTGGTTCGACATCGACATCACCACGCCTGACGGCAAGACGGAGAAATTGCCGCCGCCTCCGCCCCCCAATGAAAAGGCCCCGCCGCGCACCAGGGAGTGAGGCGCCGAAGGCCGCCGCGGGTGCGGACCTCGCGCGGTCGGGGCTCGCCTGCCCGGGCTCCCCGAGGTTGCCCCTGAGGTTGACAGATCGGCTGGCAATATGCGCAGGCTCGGCCTGTGCCATTTTCGTTTGGCGACTTTGTGCGGCCCTCGAGGCCGCGCCGGTGACGAGGGAGCGGGTTCAACAGGAGCAGTTCGGTATGAGTAAGCCCGACCCGACGGGCGAAAGCCTGGAGTCGATCCTGGCATCGATCCGCAAGAGCCTCTCGGAGCAGGCGACCGACGTCCTGCAGGAGGAGGCTGCCCCGCCCGCGGACGCCCCGAAAGGCACCATCTCCGGGCTGGCGCGACGCCTTGCCGAGAGCGAGGACGCGCCCTCCCTGCTCGTCGACGAGGCTCCGGCGCTGCTCCTGGAGGATGCCGCGCCGGTCGACACGCTGCCGGTCGAGCCCCTGGGCGGGGCCGCGGGCCTGCCGCAGGACCGGCCGCCGGTCGCCGCGCCGTCGGCTGCGGAGGTGCCGGCGGCAGCGTCCCCTGCGCCCGCACAGCCGCAGAAGGACGGGCTGTGGTTCCTGGGGCGCGGCCGGCAGGCGGCGGAGAACCCGCCGCCCGCTTCCGTCGATGCTCCGGGGCCCGCCGAAGCCATGCCTCAGCCTGCGCCGTCGCGGGGCGCCCGGCCCGGCGTGGTGCGTGGTCCCCTGCCGCCGTTCTTCGGGTCCAGCGCCGAGGCCCAGAAGGCCGAGGTCGTGCTGGTGCAGCCGAGCGCGGCGGGCAACGGCATGCTGCTGCCGCCGGCGCCGCAGCCGTCCAGGGCCGCGGCCAGCGGGCAGGCAGCCCCGGCTGCGGGGCCGGTGGGCCCGACGCCGGTCGTGGGGCAGGCCGACGGCCTGCGCAACGGTGCGGCCAGCTCGCTCTTCGGCCATATCGTCGCCGACGCCAGAGCCACGCCGGGCAGCGCCGGGCCCCACACGCATGCGCTGGAAATGATGGTCGCGGAGCTGCTGCGGCCGATGCTGCAGCGCTGGCTCGACGAGAACATGCCCCGCCTCGTGGCCTCCGCGCTGCAGGACGAGGCCGTCCGCATGGCCTCGCGGGAGCGCAACAAGGTGTAGTCACCCGTCATCCCGGAAGCTGAGGCCCCGCAGGGGCCGAAGCTATCCGGGATCTCGCGGGGCGAGTCGGACCTTCGGGAGGTTCAGTCTGCTTCTCGAGGTCCCGGATAGCTTCGGGCTGCGCCCTCAGCTTCCGGGATGACGGGTGGATTCTTCTGCGCCGTTCCGTATAAGAGGCGCGCATCGTTTTCCCATCGTCAGCACGTTCAGCCAACGGCCCGTTTCATGCTCGAGAAGACCTATGAGCCCGCCGAGATCGAGGCTCGCATCCACGCCGCGTGGATGGAGGCGCAGGCGTTCAGGGCCGGCAGGCCGGAGCGCGCGCAAGCCCCGGCCTACTGCATCGTGATCCCGCCGCCCAACGTGACGGGCTCGCTGCACATGGGGCATGCCCTCAACAACACGCTGCAGGACATCCTCTGCCGCTTCGAGCGCATGCGCGGCAAGGACGTGCTGTGGCAGCCGGGCACGGACCATGCCGGCATCGCCACCCAGCTCGTGGTCGAGCGCCAGATGATGGAGCGCCAGGAGCCGGACCGGCGCACCATCGGCCGCGAGCGGTTCGTCGAGAAGATCTGGGCCTGGAAGGCCGAGAGCGGCGGCACCATCGTCAACCAGCTGAAGCGGCTGGGCGCCTCGTGCGACTGGAGCCGCGAGCGCTTCACGATGGACGAGGGCCTGTCCAAAGCCGTCCTCAAGGTGTTCGTGGAGCTTTACAACGAGGGCCTGATCTACAAGGACAAGCGGCTCGCCAACTGGGACCCGGAGTTCCAGACCGCGCTGTCGAACCTCGAAGTGGAGATGATCGAGGTCGACGGGCACCTCTGGCACTTCAAGTATCCGCTGAAGGACGGACTGACCTATCCGCATCCAATTGCCTTCGACGCGGAGGGTAACCCGAGCGACTGGGAGCAGCGCGCCTATATCGTAGTTGCGACCACTCGTCCTGAGACCATGTTGGGCGATACTGCGGTCGCCGTGCATCCCGAGGACGAGCGCTACAGGCACCTGGTCGGCAAGACCGTAGTGCTGCCGCTGGTCGGGCGCGAGATCCCCATCGTCGCCGACGAGTACTCCGACCCCGAGAAGGGCTCTGGCGCCGTGAAGATCACGCCAGCGCACGACTTCAACGACTACGAGGTCTACCGGCGGCACCCTGAGATCGGGATCATCAACATTTTTGATGCGGAGGCTCGCATTATCTCGGGCCCATTCACTGTAGCCGGCCCGATTATCTATCCCGTCGCAGGGAGGCCAAATTTAAGCCAAGCACATCCTAGTGGCACAATTGGAATGGATGAGTTCGAACGCATTCCTGAGGAGCTGAGGGGACTTGATCGCTTTGCAGCGCGCAAACGCGTCGTTGAGATGATGGAGGCACGTGGGCTTGTCGAGAAGATCGAGGCCCATGTTCATCCTGTTCCCCATGCCCAGCGTGGCGATGCTGTGATCGAGCCGTGGCTTACTGAGCAGTGGTACGTGAACGCCGCGGAGCTGGCAAAGCGAGCGATCGGGGCAGTCGAGAGCGGTAAGACCCGGTTCGTGCCGCAGAATTGGGAGAAGACCTACTTCGAGTGGATGCGGAATATCCAGCCCTGGTGCATTTCGCGCCAGCTCTGGTGGGGCCATCAAATTCCTGCATGGTACGGGCCTGACGCCAAGACCTTTGTTGCGGCGACGGAAGCAGATGCGATCGATCAAGCGGCCAAGCACTATCAAGCAATGGGGATCCATACGTTCCCCAGTGGTTTGTCGGGCAGTGACTACGCCGCTCGATTGAAGTCAGGTCAGGAGAAGCTCAACCGTGACGAGGACGTCCTCGACACGTGGTTCTCCTCCGCGCTGTGGCCGTTCTCCACGCTGGGGTGGCCGGAGCAGACCAAGGAGGTCGCGCGGTTCTATCCCACCAACGCGCTGGTCACGGGCTTCGACATCATCTTCTTCTGGGTGGCGCGCATGATGATGATGGGGCTGCACTTCATGAAGGAGGTGCCGTTCCACGACGTCTACATCCATGCGCTCGTGCGCGACGAGCGCGGGCAGAAGATGTCCAAGACCAAGGGCAACGTCATGGACCCCCTGGACATCATCGACGGCATCGAGCTCGACCGTCTGATCCAGAAGCGCATCGACGGCCTCCTGAGGAAGGAGGACGCGAGCCGCATCACCCGCGACACGCGCAAGGACTACCCCGGCGGCATCACCGCCTACGGCGCCGATGCGCTGCGCTTCACGCTGGCGGCGATGGCGGCGCAGGGGCGCGACATCAAGCTCTCCCTGAAGACGGTGGAGGGCTATCGCAACTTCGCCACCAAGCTCTGGAACGCGTCCCGCTTTGCCGAGATGAACGCCTGCACGCGGGCGGAGGGCTTCGATCCCGGGCGGCTCGAGCAGACAGTCAACCGCTGGATCGTGGGCGAGGTCGAGCGCGCGGCGGCGGCGGTCACCGCGGGCATCGAGGGCTACAAGTTCAACGAGGCGGCGGGCGCCGTCTACGACTTCGTCTGGGGTACCTTCTGCGACTGGTACCTGGAGCTGATCAAGCCGATCCTCGAAGGGAGCGACGAGGCGGCGAAGGCGGAGACGCGCGCCACCACGGCCTGGGCGCTCGACCGCATCCTGGCGCTCCTGCATCCCTTCATGCCGTTCGTCACCGAGGAGTTGTGGGGCCGCCTCGCCGCCGGCGGCGCGCCGCGCGAGAGCCTGTTGTGCCTCTCGTCCTGGCCGGCGCTCGACGGCCTTGCGGACGCGGAGGCCGCCGCCGAGATCGGCTGGATCGTGGGTCTCATCGCCGAGGTGCGCTCGGTGCGCAGCGAGATGAACGTTCCGGGTGGAGCGAAGATCCCGCTCGTCCTGGTGGGCGCCAGGAAGCTCGAGCGGGCGCGGGCGGAGCGCCACGAGGATACCATCAAGCGCATGGCGCGCCTCGACAAGCTGTCGTTCTCGAGGACGGCGCCCAAGGGCTCCGCTCAGGTCGTGATCGGGGAGACCACGGTGGCGCTGCCGCTGGCGGGCGTGATCGACATGGCGGCAGAGCGCACGCGGCTCGAGCGCGACCTCGACAAGGCCGAGGGCGAGATCGGCAAGATCGACTCCAAGCTCGGCAATGCCCAGTTCGTGGCGAAAGCGCCGCCCGAGGTGGTGGAGGAGAACCGCGAGCGCCGCGCCGCCTTCGAGGCCACCGCGCGCAAGCTCCGCGCCGCTCTGCAGCGCGTAGAGGCGGCCTTGTAGATCGGCAGTCGGGCGTCGGCAGTCGGCAGTCGGGGTAATGCCACCTGCTCGATCCGGTCTTTGCGATTGCCGACGCCCGACTGCCGACTGCCGGCAAACGCGCGGCCCTGTTGATAAGTGTCGGAATCGTGAATGCTTGTTGAATGGCTGTGGCCGGGCGGCAACCCCGGTGCCACCGTAGAGCCACAAAGCTCTAACAGGTTCCAGACTGGTCGGTTTTGGCGGGCCGGCAGCACGATCACAACCGTCTAAGCCTCGCTGGGGAGGCTATCGGCTCGGACGCACGTTCTCGTGTGTTTTCCGCCCGTCCGCTGTCGTGCGTTTGCAAAGGGGATTGAAGGAAGGCCTTTGGGACATGGACGCAGAGACGTTCGATAGGACGTTCGATAGATCGAAGCTGCCGGGCCACCGCCTGACGGATGTCTGCCATGCGGCTGCTTAGGGGCCTCCTCGCAGCAGCGCTGCTGGCCGCGGCGGGCGGCGCAGCCGCACAGCAGGACCCCGTCGGGCAATCCGCGCTGAAGCGCGGGCTCAGCGCCTACCAGAACGGCCAGCAGGAGGCGGCGATCCCCGCCCTGACCGAGGTGGCGGCGACCGGCGACGCGTCGACCAGGTTCCTCGCCGAGTTCTATCTGGCACGCGCCTACGCAGAGGGCGCCGGCGCCGTCGCGAACCACACCAAGGCCTACGTGCTGTACCGCAAGATCGCCGACGAGAACGTCGAGGTGCCCGAGCGCAGCCAGCGCGCGGCGTACGTGGCGAAGGCTCTGATCGCGCTCGCGGGTTACGTGCGCTCGGGCCTCGAGGAGATCGACCTGCCCGCCAATCCGCGCAGCGCCGCCCGCTACCTCGAGCACGCCGCCACCTACTTCGGCGACAAGGACGCCCAGTACGAGCTGGCGCGCACCTATCTCGGTGCCGGCGGGTGGTCGGGCGGCGAGATCAGCATCGGGCTGCACTATCTCTCGGTCCTGACGCAGGCGGGCCATTCAGGGGCGCAGGCGACGCTCGCCGACCTGTTCTGGCGCGGGCGCCACGTCAAGAAGGACGAGGCGCGCGCGCTCGCCCTCGCCGGCATCGCCATGGCCAACGCGTCCGAGCCCGAGCGCAAGTGGATCGAGGCCAGCTACGCCGGCATCCTCTGCGCAACGCCGGCACCGGCGCGCGCGGCGGCCGGCGGCCTCGCCGACCGCTGGCGCAAGATGCTCGCCGCGCCCGCGACCGAGCCTCCCGGCGCGCCTGCCGGCGACCTGCTGCCCGACCGCCCGTGCCCCAACAGCGAGGCCGTGGCCGCGGCCCCGCCACCGCGCGCCGAGGCCATCCGGTCGGCCGTCATGCTCGATACGACCGCCAGCAAGAAGTAGCCCCGCCGCGATCCTCTCCTCTTGCTCCGGCGTTGCCGCACCAACGCGTACGGGCGCCGCCGGCGAGGCTGGAGGCCCCGGGCATCAGGGACGGGCCTCGGGTGCCTGGACCGCCGCGATCGCAGCGTACGGGCTTCCCAGGCCCGGGAAACGGCATCCTGGAGCCGACCCGGCACGAGCCCCGAGGTGGGCCGTCTGCCCTGTGAGACCCAGGTGCAACGGTTGCAGGTCCGCCACTGCAAAGTGGGCTACGCAAGTCTCATGTGCACCGTTAATCTGCGGTCTGCCGGGTGTCGGCCGCCGCCCGACGGGGCATCCGCCCCGCTCGCCCGCGGGGCCGGGCCCGGCGCAAGCCGGCCGCCGGGGGGGGAGTACATCGCAATGCGCACGATTGCCCTGGCCTGCCTCGTGGCACTGACAGCCTCCGCCGCGATCGCGCAGGCTCCGTCTGGCGCGCCGTCCGACGCTGCCGCCGAATGCGACCGGCTGGCAGCCAGCGCCTACGATGCGGAGGCCACGGCGCCCGGCATCGTTACGGACCTCATAGATCAGGCGCGGGCCATTGCGGCGTGCGAGGCGGCGGTGGCGCAGCACCCGGAGATCGCGAGGCTCGCCTTCCAGCTCGGGCGCGCCTATGCGGCCGCCGAACGAGAGAGCGACGCTGTGCGTGTCCACCGGCAGGCGGCAGAGAAGGGCCACGCGGCAGCGATGGGCAGTCTCGGCTATCGCCTGAACGAGGGCCGCGGCGTCCCGATGGACAAGGTCGAGGCAGTGAAGTGGTTCCGACTGGCGGCCGAGAAGGGGGATGCGGCCGCGATGGACGACCTCGCCACCGCGTATCTGGACGGTGCCGGGGTCGGCGCCAGCGTGGCCGAGGCTCTGCGCTGGTACCGGCAGGCCGCCGCCAAGGGCTATGGGCCGTCCATGCACAGCATCGGCGCCTTTCATCGGCTCGGCGAGGTCGTCGCGAAGGACGAGGCCGAGGCGGAGCGCTGGTTCCAGCGGGCGCTGGACTGGTACCGGGGGGAAGCGGAGAGAGGGGCCGCCTTCGCCATGGCCGGTGTCGGCCTGTTCTACGAGAGAGGGCAAGGCGTGCCGCGCGACGACGCCGAGGCGGTGCGCTGGCTGCGGCGCGCTGCCGAGAAGGGGAGCGAGGCCGGCATGATCGGCCTCGGCACCCTGTATCACTACGGCCAAGGCGTCCCCAAGGACGCCGGCGAGGCCAGGCGCTGGCTCCTGCAGGCCGCGCAGAAGGGAAACGCGCGGGCGATGAGCATCCTGGGCAGAGTGCTCGCGGACGGGGCGAACGCACCGGCGGACGATATCGAGGCGGCCCGCTGGTTCCGGCGCGCGTCGGAAAAGGGCGACGCTTTCGGCAGCTTCGATCTCAGCCTCAACCACAGTGTCGGTATCGGGGTACGGGAGGACGCCGAGGAGGCCGCGCGGCTCATGCTCCTTGCGGTGCGGCAGGCGGGCTCCGCCGACCTCGTCCGTGCCCTGAGGCAGTTCGGCGCCTTCTTCGTCAGCGCCGACAGCTGCCGGGCCCTGCAGCGCCGGCTCGGCGCGGCGGGCGTCTACACGGACCCGATCAACGACGACTGCGGGGACGCGGTGCTCCGTGCCATCGACAGCTTCCGCGCGCGCGATCCCTGACCCCCCGGCAGGCCGGGGCCGAGCGCCGGGGAGACCGGGCTCGCGCGGCCTTCGCCGGGCATCAATCGACCGCCAGCTCGATCCACACCGGGACGTGGTCGGAGGGCTTCTCCCAGGCGCGCGTGAACCTGTCGATGCCCGCCGCCTGCATTCGGTCGGCCGCCTGCGGCGAGGCCAGGATGTGGTCGATGCGGATGCCGTGGTCCTTCTGCCAGGCGCCGGCCTGGTAGTCCCAGAAGGTATAGACGCCGGGATCGGGCCAGCAGGCGCGGATCGTATCGGTGAGGCCGATGTTGGCGAGCGAACGATAGGCCGCGCGCGTCTCCGGCTGGAACAGGGCGTCGTCGCGCCACGCCTCAGGATTGCGGGCGTCGGCCGCCTCGGGGATCACGTTGAAGTCGCCGAGCAGGAGGAACGGCTCCTCCAGCGGCATGAGCTCGCGGGTGTGCGCCTCGAGCCGCTGCATCCAGCGCAGCTTGTAGGCGAACTTGTCGGTGCCGATGGGGTTGCCGTTGGGCAGGTAGAGGCAGGCGATCCGGACGATGCCGCCGCGGCGCGGCACCACCGCCTCGATGTAGCGCGCGTGCGCGTCGCCGTCGTCGCCGGGCAGGCCGCGTACCGCCACCTCGTCGATCGGGCGCTTGGAGAGGATGGCGACACCGTTGAAGCCCTTCTGGCCGTGCACGGCGACGTTGTAGCCGAGCGCCTCGAAGGCCTCGCCCGGGAACGTCTCGTCGGTGCACTTGATCTCCTGGAAGCAGGCGACATCGGGCTGCGTCTTCTCGAGCCAGGTGACGGCGCTGTCGATGCGGGCTTTGACGCCGTTGATGTTCCAGGTGGCGATTCTCATGGCATCCCCTAATGCGCCGGCCGCGGCGTCCCGCGCAAGCCCCCGGTCCCGACTTTTCGCCATAATGCCCGGGTTCTCTGCCGCATGGCTGCCGCCGGGGGGCGGCGTTCTGCTGTTGCAGACACGAATTCGCACACGATAGTTCAAGGACAGACGATGGCTCCGGCAGGCTCGAGACCGTCTGACTTGCGCGATGCCCTCCGGCTCCATCTCGAAAGGCTTCCCGAGACTGCGCCCGTGCGCGGCCTCGTCGCGTCCGATCCCATCGAGAAGCTCATCGCCCGCTTCGATGCGGCCGATGCAACCGCCGTCAAGGAGCAGGGCAACTATCGGCGCTCCGGCCGCCTGGTGCTCTGGGCCACCATGGCCGGGACCGTCGTGGGCGCGCTGGCGCTGCTGCCCATCGACCGGTGGATCACGGGAAGGCCGCAGCTCGTCATCCAGGCGGTGCAGGCCGTTGCGCTGACGCTGAGCCTGCTCGCCACGTGGTGGATCGGCTGGCACCAGCCGGTGGGCCGCTGGCTCAAGGCGCGTGCGGCAGCCGAGGTGCTGCGTGGCGATGTGTTCCGCGCCATCGTTCAGGCAGGCGCGGAGGCCAGGGGCGCGCTCGCGGGGGCGTTCGCCTGCTTCAAGGAGGCGCACATCGAGTGGCAGCTCGGCTACTACCGGAGGCGGGGCGCGCAGCACGGCCGGTCAGCCGGCAATACCGCCCCCTACAAGCTGCTGGGGTACCTCGTCCTGGCCGTTGCCGTTCTCATCGGCTCCATGGGGCTCCTCAACACGGCGGCCAAGCTCGAATGGTCGTGGCAGTGGATCAAGGCCCTGGCGCAGTGGCTTGCGGTGGAGGAGACGGGCCGCTGGCAGCTCGGCCTCGGCGTCATATCGACGAGCATCCTGGCGTTCGCCAGCGCCCGCTCCTTCATGGACCAGGACGACCGCCAGGCCGTGCTCTACGAGCTGGCGGCCGAGGAGCTGGAGGACTTGAAGCGCGAGGGGATGGCCAGGGCCGATGCCGCCGCCTCCTCCGGCGACGCAGGGCCCGTGACGGCGTTCTGCGAGAGGGTCCAGCGCGTCATGTCGGCGGAGCACCTCGCCTGGGCCCACCCGCGCCACTTCGACCGGGAGACCGCCACCACCCCCGGCAGGGGCGTCGTGCCGGCAAGCTGAAAGCGCCGCAGCCCGGGCGTTCCGTGTCCTCTGTCATGCCGGGGCTTGTCCCCGGCATCCACCCGACCACGGGCTCCGGCGCAAGTGGCGAGATGGATTCCGGCGACAAGCGCCGGAATGACATGGTACGAGCGCCGGCAATGACGACACGATGCCGCTCGCCCATCAGCCCGGCACCGCCTCGTAGGTGGCCGCGAACGTCTGGGCGTGGTTGCCGTACACCGAGCCGCCGTTGCGGATCAGGTAGCCCGACGCGGCCACCTGGCGCTCGCCCCAGGACGCCAGGATGTCGAAGCCGCCGGGAAACAGGATCGCCTCCACGGTGCTCGTTGCGCGATAGACGGCGCCGAGCCTTCTCTTTTTTGTTCCGGTGGGCTCGTAGAGCCCGGCGAAGCGTTCCGCCGAGACGACGTAGACGTTGAGCTGGCCCTCGGCATCGCGCAGGGGCTGCGCATCGGGCGTCAGATTGGTCACGATCCAGTCGCCGCGGTTGGCCGTGTTCGTCGTCTCCGTCCCGTTCCAGCGGGTTTCCACGACCTGACGCCTGGAGGCCTTCCGCGCCGCCACCAGGCCGGTCTTGCGCGCCCGCACGAGCCGCTCGCCGCCGACCTGCCCGGCAATGCGCCGGAAATCGTCAGGGCCCAGCACGGTATCCGCCACCAGGCGGGCCTTGTCTCCCGCTGGGCCGGCAGGCACGATCTGGAACATTGGCAAAAGCCCTTCCGGCCGCCGGGGCAGGTGGTGAGCGGTGAGAGGGTGAGTTCGGGCTGGGCTCGACCGCCCGCCTCCATCATCGGATGGTGGAAAGGGACCCCTGCCAGGAGTGGCAAGCCGAGCTCGCCACTCGCCATCTCACCACGCACGCCTAAATCGCAAAGCTGGTGCCGCAGCCGCACGAAGCGGTTGCCTGGGGATTACGCACCTTGAATGCGGCGCCCATGAGGTCTTCCACGTAGTCGATCTCCGACCCCGAGAGCAGGCCCAGGGAGACCGGGTCGATCAGCACCCGCGCACCGCCCTTCTCGATCACCAGGTCGTCTGCCTCGCCGGCACTGACCAGATCGAACCTGTACTGGAAGCCCGAGCATCCGCCGCCCTCGACGCTCACGCGCAAAAGCGGGGTCAGGGCCTCGCGTGCGACGATCTCGGCGATGCGGCGCGCGGCCCGGTCGGTGACGGTAACGGTGGTCTCGGTCATGTGATATTGAGCTGTCGAATCGGGTTGCGGCCCGGTTGGCCGATGGAGCAACGGTCCAGCTGTAACATTGGGGCGATGGTCGATCTTGTCAAACCCGGGGCTGCGGATGGCTGACGGCCGGGAAGTGCAGAGGCCGGGCGGTCCCGGCGGCCGCGGCACCGCGGACACCGGGCCTGCGCGCGCGGTCGCGGCCTACGCGACCCACCCGCACCAGAGCGGCGGCCGTCTCCATGCCGAGCCCGGCTGCCCCATGCGCACGCCCTTCCAGCGCGACCGCGACCGCATCCTCCACGCCACCGCCTTCCGCCGTCTCACCTACAAGACGCAGGTGTTCGTGTTTCACGAGGGCGACCACTACCGCACACGGCTCACCCACAGCCTGGAGGTGGCGCAGATCGCGCGCGCGATTGCGCGCATGCTGGCGCTCGACGAGGACCTGGCCGAGGCGCTGGCACTGGCGCACGACCTCGGCCACCCGCCGTTCGGCCACGCCGGCGAGCGCGCCCTGGCCGACGCGATGGCACCCTACGGCGGCTTCGACCACAACGCCCAGAGCTTCGAGGTCGTGACCCGGCTGGAGCGCACATACGCCCGCTTCGACGGCCTCAACCTGACGCTGGCGACGCTGGAGGGCCTCGCCAAGCACAACGGGCCGCTCGCCGGCGCCAACCCCGGGGGGGAGGCGATGCTGCGCGCCGCCATCGCGCGGCTCGGCCTGACGGAGCGTGTGCACCTCGACGCCTTCGCGCCGGCGGAAGCCCAGGCCGCGGCCGTTGCCGACGACATCGCCTACTGCAGCCACGACCTCGACGACGGCCTGCGCGCCGGCCTGATCCGGCTCGACGACCTCCCCGCCGTTCCGCTCGCAGGTGAGCTGCTCCCGCTGGCGGAGGCGGCACGCAGCGCGGGCGGCCGGCGCGCCATCTACGAGGTCAACCGGCGCATCATCACGGTCCTGATCGACGACGTGGTGCGGGCGTCGCGGTTGCGGCTTGCCGCCCTGCCGGAGTCCAGCCTCGAGAGCGTGCGCGCGGCCGGACGGCCAGTGATCGCCGCCTCGGCGGAGATGGCCGCTCGGATCGATGCACTCAAGGCCTACCTCACGGCCCACGTCTACCGACACCCCCGCGTGATGCGCGTCGTCGCCGGAGCCGAGGAGATCGTGCGCGACCTTTTCGCCCAGTACCTCGCCGAGCCTGCTCTGATGCCGGAGTCCTGGCACCAGGCCGCCCGCGCCGGCACGAGCGAGCGGGCGTGCGCGGTCGTGGTCGGCGATTTCGTCGCCGGCATGACCGACCGCTACGCCATCAAGGAGCACCGTCGCCTGTTTGACGCCACCCCGGATTTGCGTTAGCCGCATTCACCCGTCATCCCGGACGGAGCGGCGCGAGCCGAAGGCGAGGGGCGCTCCGATCCGGGACCTCGTGAGATAGGCGCCGACTCGTTCCGGGAGGTCCCGGATAGCCTCGCCTGCGGCTCGGATTCTGGGATGACGGGTGGACTTCCCTCAGGCAGGCAACCCGCAATGAACGTTCACGCCCTGGTGCACGGCCGGATCATCGAGGCGCTCGAGGCGCTGCAGCGCGAGGGCGCGCTGCCGGCCGGGCTCGACCTCGCCAATGTCGAGGTGGCCCCGCCGCGCGAGGCGGCGCACGGCGACCTCGCCACCAACGCCGCCCTGGTGCTCGCCAAGCAGGCCAGGATGAAGCCGCGCGACATCGCCGACAGGCTGGCGCAGGTGTTGAAGGCCCTGCCCGATGTGGAGAGCGTGGACGTGGCGGGCGCGGGCTTCGTCAACATGCGCTTCGCTCAGGGGTTCTGGCAGGGCGTGGTGGCCTCGATCCTGAAGGAGGGCGACGCCTTCGGCAGGGCCGACCTGGGCGGCGGCGAGCGGGTCAACGTCGAGTACGTATCGGCCAACCCGACCGGGCCGATGCACGTCGGCCACTGCCGCGGCGCGGTGTTCGGCGATGCGCTGGCGAACCTGCTCGCCTTCGTCGGCTACGACGTGACGCGCGAGTACTACATCAACGATGCCGGCGCGCAGGTCGACCTGCTCGCGCGCTCGGCATATCTGCGCTACCGCGAGGCGCTGGGCGAGGACATCGGCAAGATCCCCGAGGGGCTCTATCCCGGCGACTACCTGAAGCCGGTCGGCCAGGCGCTGGCCGCGGAGCACGACCACGCGCTCCTGAACTTCCCCGAGGACCGCTGGCTGCCGCTGGTGCGCGAGGCGGCGAGCGCGGCGATGCTCGTCACCATCAAGGAGGATCTCGCCGCGCTCAATGTCACGCACGCGGTGTTCTTCTCCGAGCGCTCGCTGACCGCGAGCCACGACGAGATTGCGGTCACCATCGAGGAGCTGCGCAGGAAGGGCCTCGTCTACGAGGGCCGGCTCGAGAAGCCCAAGGGCCATGACGACGGCGAGTGGGAGGACCGCGTGATGACGCTGTTCAAGTCCACCGCCTTCGGCGACGATGTCGACCGCGCGCTCATGAAGTCGGACGGCAGCTACACCTATTTCGCCGCCGACATGGCCTATCACCACAACAAGCTCGCTCGCGGCTTCCGCCACCTCATCAACGTGTTCGGCGCCGACCACGCGGGCTACATCTCGCGCATCCTGGCGACGGTTGCAGCGCTCGCCGGCGGCAAGGTCATCGACAAGAGGGGCGAGCATCGCACCGAGGGGGGCAGCGCGGACCTGGACATCAAGATCTGCCAGCTCGTCAACCTGCTCCGGGCGGGCGAGCAGGTGCGCATGTCCAAGCGCTCGGGCGAATTCGTCACCCTGCGCGAGGTCGTGGACGAGGTCGGCCGCGACCCGGTGCGCTTCATGATGCTCTATCGCACCAACGACGCGGCCCTCGACTTCGATCTCGCCAAGGTGCTGGAGCGGACGAAGGACAATCCGGTGTTCTATGTCCAATACGGTCATGCCCGGGCAAAGTCCGTGTTCCGCAATGCACAGGAGATTTTTCCACGGCTGAGCGAGGGTGCGCCCGACATTCTGGGCGCCGATCTTTCGCGTCTCGACGATGCCGGTGAGATCGACCTGATGCGCAAGCTCGCCGCCTTTCCGGTCGTCGTCGATGGCGCGGCGCGGGCCCACGAGCCCCACCGTATCGCTTTCTATCTGTATGATCTGGCTTCGACTTTTCACACGCAGTACACGCGTGGCAATGAATCGCCACATTTGCGCTTTATCCAACCCGGCGACGGGACACTAACTGCCGCGCGCCTCGCCCTGGTACAGGCCAACGCTATCGTGCTGGCCTCGGGGCTCATGCTTTTGGGTGTGCTTGCGCCCAGCGAGATGCGATAGACTCGCGAATCGGGGGGAGCAAGAAGGGCAACATGTAGGGGAACAGCGCATGGCTCGGTCGAACGGTCCATTCGGGCCACCGGGAGGTAGGCCACCCCTGCGGCGGGACTCCCTGGCGTCCTTGCAGCCTCCTCAAGCCTCGGCTCAGGTTCCCTCTCAGGTTCCTTGGCCCACGCAGGGATATGCGGACCACGGCCACCAGCCCGCGCAGCCGGGCCCGGCCTACCACTTCCCCCCGCCGGAGCCGGAGCCGAACTACGGCTACAACCAGCCGGTCTACGCGCCGCAGCAGTGGAGCCAGCACGACCAGCGCTACGACCTCGCCACCTACATGCCGGCGGACGGCCCGCCGCCGTTCCAGAACACCGCCCACCACCAGCAGGCCTACGCCGATCGGGATCCGGGCTACGACGACGAGTTCTACGACGACGAGGAGCCGCGCCGCGGCCGGCGCTGGATGTTCATCGCGGCGGCCCTGATCGGCGCGATCGGCGTTGGCGGTGCGCTGGCTTACACCTATCGCTCGTTCGTAGCGCCGAGCAGTGTCCGTGTGCCGCTCGTCAAGAACGAGTCCGGCGTCAAGGTGAAGGCGGACCAGCACAAGGAGCCCGCAGCGAAGGAGAGGAAGCTGCCGAGCGCCTCTCCGCCGGCCGAGGACGAAACCAAGAACGAGGTTGCCGCAGACCAGGGGCCGAGGAAGGTCCCCGTCATCCCGATTGGCCCGCAGGGCGGGAAGAAAACGAACCCGCCGCCCGTGGTCTCCGAGGTTCCGGGGATCAGCCTGGACAATTCGGGCCCGCCTCCCAAGACGTCCTCGGAGGAGCAGCCGCCGGTCGTTCCGCCGCCGGCCGACGAGACCCCACCGACGAACGAGCAGGCCACCGTCGACCAGCCACCCCCGACCACGCCGGCGCCGGCCGACAAGGACGAGGACGAGCCGCCACCTCCGCCGGTGAGGAACAAGGTGGCCCTCGCCAAGATTTCTCCGCCGCCTCCGGTAAAGGAGCAGCCTCGAGCTTTGTCGGGGCCGCGGGGGGGGCCCAGCTCGATTATCGGCTACGTGGCGGTGGTGTCGTCGCAGAGGACCCACATGGACGCCCTCAAGGCCTACGCCGATGCCGTGGACAAGCACCCCGACGTGCTCGGCGGCAAAACCCCGGACGTGCTGGAGGTCGACCTGGGCGGCGACAAGGGCATCCGGTTTCGCGCCGTCGTCGGTCCGCCTGGATCGCGCGAGTCGGCCACGAGGCTCTGCACCCAGCTCAAAGCGGCCGGGCACGACTGCTGGGTGACGGAATACAGGGGCAGCTAGCGGGGGGGGCAGCTAGCGGGATCGCGCCCGCGGCCCGCGTTTTCCGCCGTTTCTCCGCACTTGGCGCGCTTTGCGTCCAGCCGCTGCAATCCTGGCAGCGGAGTCCGCTTTGGGGTATATGCCGCCGCATGCTGTCGGCATTCATCACCGCTTTGGCAGGCCTGGAGCTGAGTCCGCGCGAGGCTGCGGCCCTGCGCGCGGCGCGCCCGTGCGGCGTGATCCTGTTCGCGCGCAACGTGGCCGACCCGGCCCAGGTGCGCCGCCTGAGCGAGGCATCGCGCGAGGCCGTGGGCTCGGACATCCTGGTGCTCGTCGACCAGGAAGGCGGCCGCGTGCGGCGCCTGCGGCCGCCTCACTGGCGCCAGCTGCCCGCAGCCGCGGCCTACGGGCGCCTCTGGGCGGACGACTCCGAGGAGGCCTGCCGCATCGCCAGACTGGCGGCGCAGCTCACGGCGGCCGATCTCGTCAGCTGCGGCATCGATACCAACTGCACGCCGGTGCTCGACCTGCCGGCGCCAGGCAGCCACGACATCATCGGCGACCGCGCCTATGGCGCTGCCGTGGCCCAGGTGGTGGCGCTGGGGCGTGCCGTCGCCGAGGGCCACATGGCGGGCGGCGTGCTGCCGGTGATGAAGCACATCCCGGGGCACGGCCGTGCCACCAAGGACAGCCACCACGAGCTGCCGTCCGTCGCGGCGCCGCTGGCGGAGCTCGAGCGCACGGATTTCGCCGCGTTCCGGGCCTGCGCCGACCTGCCGGCCGCGATGACCGCCCACGTCGTGTTCGAGGCCATCGACCCGGATCGGCCCGCCAGCACCTCGGCGCGGGCGATCGCCGACATCGTGCGCGGCGCCATCGGCTTCGACGGCCTCCTGATGAGCGACGACCTCGGCATGCGGGCGCTCGAGGGCGGCATCGCCGAGCGCGCCCGCGGTGTGCTGGCCGCAGGCTGCGACCTGGCGCTCGTGTGCAGCGGCGACCTCGCCGACACCGAGGCCGTGGCTGCGGTCGCCCCGCAACTCGGCGGCGCTGCGCTCGCCCGCTTCGAGCGCGCCCGCGCCGTCACGGGCCGCGGGCAGAATTTCGATGTCGCGGAGGCCGAGAGCTGCCTCGCCCAGGCGTTGCGTGCTCAGGGCTGAATCGGTGTAGTGTCCGGCCTCCACAGGTTATCCACGACGGACCGGCGCGGTTGAACCATGGTCACGGCGAATCAGCAGATCGAGCCCGACGAGCGGTGGGACGACCCCGCCGAGATCCCGCGTCCCGACGAGACGCTGGTCGTCAATCTGGAGGGCTTCGAAGGTCCGCTCGACCTGTTGCTGGCGCTGGCGCGCACCCAGAAGGTGGACCTGGCTAAGATCTCGGTGCTGGCGCTGGCGGAGCAGTACCTGGACTACGTCCAGCGCGCGCTCAAGCTGCGGCTTTCGATCGCGGCCGACTACCTGGTGATGGCGGCGTGGCTCGCCTTCCTCAAGTCCCGGCTGCTGCTGCCCCGCGTGCAGGGCACCGAGGATCAGCCGAGCGGTGAGGAGCTGGCGCAGCGTCTCGCCTTCCGTCTGATGCGGCTCGAGGCCATGCGCGACGCCGCCGGCAACCTCATGACGCGCCATCGGCTCGGCCGCGACGTGTTCGCCCGCGGGCAGCCCGAAGGCGTGCGCACCATCCGCGTGCGCAAGTATACGGCGATCATCTTCGACCTCCTCAAAGCGTATGCGGACCAGCGCAAGAGGACCGTCAAGCGCGTGCATGTCGTGCACCGGCGCACGGTGTGGTCCATCAAGGATGCGCGCAACCGGCTGGAGGCGCTGCTGGGCGAGAGCACGGCCGAATGGGTGCACCTCGACGGCTTCCTGCAGCAGTACGGTGCGGTTGCGGACGTTGCCCGCACCGCGCGCGCCTCCTCGTTCGGGGCCACGCTGGAGATGGCGCGCGAGGGCCTCATCGAGCTCTCGCAAGCCGAGCCGTTCGCGCCCATCTACATGCGCAAGCGCGAGGCGGACGCCGCCTGGCAGCGCGTCACGTGAGCGCGAGTATCCCGGAGCTGAGACCTGAACAAGAAGACCAAGGGGACAGGCATGGTTTCGTCCAAGCTCGGCACGCTGCCGCAGCGTCGTGAGGACGAAGACGCGCGCGAGGACGCGGTCGCGGCGCCGGAGCTGGAGGTGGATCCGAGCGAGGTGCTGGCCCACGAGGGCTGGCAGGGGCTGCCCGCCAACGTGGCCCAGCTGCCCTCGGCGGACCGGCGCCAGCAGCTGCGCATTCTGGAGGCGCTCCTGTTCGCCGCCTCCGAGCCGATCGCGGAGAGCTATCTCTCGCAGCACCTGAAGTCGAGCGACGACGTGGCGGCGCTGCTCGACGAGCTGAAGGGCTTCTACGCCAGCCGCGGCGTCAACCTCGTCAAGGTCGCCGACAAGTGGATGTTCCGCACGGCGGAGGACCTCTCCTACCTCCTGGAGCGCCACGCGGTGGAGCAGCGGCGTCTGTCGAAGGCGGCCCTGGAGACGCTGGCGATCGTCGCCTACCACCAGCCGGTGACACGCGCCGAGATCGAGGAGATCCGCGGCGTGTCGGTCTCGGCCGGCACGCTCGATTCGCTCATGGAGATCGGCTGGGTGCGCCCGCGCGGGCGGCGCCGGGCGCCGGGGCGTCCCATCACCTACGGCACCACCGAGGATTTCCTGGTGCATTTCGGCCTGGATTCCATCAAGGACCTGCCGGGCCTCGCGGAGCTGAAGGGCTCGGGCCTCCTGCAAAGCAACCTGCCGCCCGACTTCACGGTGCCGGAGCCCACCGACGCCGCCGCCCTGATGCCCGACGAGCTCCCCCTCGACGCCGGCGACGAGGAGCCGTAGGTGTCCGACCCTCCGGGTCGGACACCGATGCTGCCGGCCTCGGTCGATGCTATTGTCCCGTGTCCGACGCTTGTGTCCGAATGGAGCGAACTGGCCGGGATGACAAGCGCTGGCGACAGAGCACCATGGTGTCGAGCACTATGGTGTCAGACCCAGAGGGTCTGACACCTTCCATTGACACCTTCGATTGAGACACCGCCCCATGACCATCATGTACCACGAGGGCAACCGGCAGCTGCAGGATGAGTTCGACAGCCGCCGGCTGGCCGATCGCCTGGAGGAGAAGCTGACGCGCACCTCCTTCACGCCCGACGACCGGGCGTTCATCGAGAGCCTGCCCTATTTCTTCCTGGCCACCGCGGATGCCGAGGGGCGGCCGGATTGCTCGTTCAAGGGCGGCACGCCGGGGTTCGTGCGTGTCACCGGCCCCTCGGAGCTGGCGTTTCCCGACTACGACGGCAACGGCATGTTCAAGAGCCTCGGCAACATCGCCGTCAACGCCGGCGCCGGCCTGCTGTTCATCGCCATGCACGGCAAGCCGCGGCGGCTCAGGGTCAACGGCACGGCCACCGTGAGCCGCGACGATCCGCTCGTCGCCTCCACGGTCGGGGCGCAGCTCATCGTGCGCGTCGCGGTGCGGGCGATCTTTCCCAACTGCCCGCGCTACGTCCCGGCGATGGAGCTCGTCGAGCCCTCGATCTACGCGCCGCGCCCCGGAGCCGAGCCGCCGGAGCCCGCCTGGAAGGGCTTTGCCGACTTCGCGGAGCTCGTGCCGCCGCGGCAGCAGACCTGCAAGGGTTGAGATGTGGGCGGCCGCCGCGTATGGGTGAGCGCTACAAGCCTTGGATCTCGCAGGTGAAAGCGCTCCTCCCCCGCCTTGCCAACGGGCGCGGCAAGGCCAGGCGGCCCCTGGCCACGGCAGTGCCCGGCCGTGCCGCGGCCACCATTGCCGCCAAGCTCGCCTTCGACCGCGTCGAGCGGCGCTTCGGCGCCGCCCAGGTGCTCGAGGGCTTCTCGCTCGAGATCGCCCCGGCCGAGGTGGTGTGCCTGCTGGGGCCCTCGGGCAGCGGCAAGACCACGCTCCTGCGCATTGCCGCGGGCATCGAGAAGCCGACCGGCGGGCGCGTGCTCATCAACGACCTCGAGGTCGCGGGGCCGGGACGCTTCGTGCCGCCCGAGAAGCGCAATGTCGGCCTGATGTTCCAGGACTTCGCGCTGTTCCCGCATCTTTCCATCCGCGACAACGTCGCCTTCGGCCTCAAGTCCCTGCCGCGCGAGGACGCAGCGCGCGAGGCGCTGGCGGCGCTCGCCCGCGTCGGCCTGGAACGCTACGCCGGCGACTTCCCGCACACGCTCTCGGGCGGCGAGCAGCAGCGCGTGGCGCTCGCCCGCGCGCTGGCGCCGAGGCCCGCCGTCATGCTGATGGACGAGCCGTTCTCGGGCCTCGACGTGCAGCTGCGCGAGCGGCTGCAGGAGGAGACGCTGCAACTCCTCAGGGAGACCCGGGCCACCTGCCTGATCGTCACCCATGCGCCGGCGGAGGCGATCCGGCTCGGCGACCGCATCGCCGTGATGCGGGGAGGCCGCCTGGTGCAGTCGGGCAGGACCGAAGCGCTCTACCGCGATCCGGCCGATCTGTTCGTCGCCCGGCTGTTCTCCGAGATCAACGAGATCCCCGTGCCGGTGCTCGGCGGGGCGCTGAGGACACCGATCGGCACCTTCGTGGTGCCCGGCCTCGCCGACGGCGATACCGCCGTCCTGTGCATCCGCCGCCGCGCCATCCGGGTCGGCGGGCCGGGGGAGGGCCTGCCCGGCCGGGTCCTGCACGTGCAGTTCCTGGGCGACCAGGCGGTGCTGGAGATCGCCACCGAGGGGTTCGAGCGGCCGCTCATCACGCTGGTGCGAGAAGGCGAGCAGCCCCCGCGCGGCGCCGAGGTCGGCGTCTCCGTCGATCCCGAAAGCGTGCTCGTATTCCCGGCGGAAACCGTTGCCGACGGTCAATCCGCCGCGCCCGGCACCGCCGTACAAGCCGCCGTACAAGGGGCTCGAGCCGCAAGGCCTTCACCCAAGCAGTAGCTGGGGCGGCAAACTTGCCCCACACCCCCCTTTCTGCGATAAGTTTGCAAAGCGCGCAAAGCAGCCTCGGCTGCAAAATGGAGCGACGAGAGATGGGTAGCTTGAGCATCTGGCACTGGCTCATCTTCCTGGTGGTCGCCCTGCTGCTCTTCGGCGGCAGCGGCAAGATCTCCTCGATCATGGGCGACGTGGCCAAGGGCATCAAAAGCTTCAAGAAGGGTATGACCGAGGACGACACGGCGGCCCCGACACCGCAACCGCCCGCGCCGGACCCCTTCAAGAAGGACGAGCCGAAGGCCCTCAACAGCAGCACGGCCGGGCCCGCCGGGCAGCCTGGACCCGCCGGGCAGCCGGCCGCAGGCCAGCCGGCCCCGCAGGTCAACAAGGTGAGCTAAGGTGCGCTAGAGCGCTTCGCCCGCGAGCCGCATGGGGTTGCGGATGACCTGAACGGGCCCCGCGCCGGGTGGCACGGGCTGAGCGCTGTGCGCAACGGGTGAGAGATGTTCGACATCACCTCCAGCAAGCTCCTGCTGCTCGCCATCGTGGCGCTGCTCGTGATCGGCCCCAAGGACTTCCCGATCCTGCTGCGTACGATCGGCAAGTACGTCGGCATCATCCGGGGCCACGCCAAGGAGTTCCGCGCCCAGTTCGACGAGATGGCGCGCGAATCCGAGCTGGCGCAGATCAAGCAGGACATGGAGAAGATCGCCAAGGAGACGGAGGCCTCGATCCACGCCACCGGCCAGTCCGTCGAGAAGAGCCTCGAGGAGGCGCGCCAGGGCGTGGAGACCACGCTGGGGCCCGATCCGTTCGCCCATCCCGACCCGTTCGCCCCCAATCCGCTTACCCATGACGCCAACGGCGTGCCGCCCGCCACTCCGCCTGCGCCGGCCGACGCCCCCGCCACCGCGTCCAACGGCGCGGCGCCGCCGCCCTCCACGCAGCCCGATCCCGAAACGCAGCCTGATCCGGAGACGCAGCCCCCTGCCGACGCGCCGGCAGCCGGGCCCGGCCCCAGCGTCGCCGCGCCTCGGCCCGCTCCCGCGCCGGAGAGGACCGGAGCCTGATGGCCACCACCGTGCAGGAGCAGCCCGGCAGCGCCCCAGGGCCCGATCCCGCCCTGGCCGGCCAGCCCGAGGGCTACGACGAGGTGGAGGCGTCCAAGGCGCCGCTGATGGACCACCTGATCGAGCTGCGCCAGCGGCTGATCTACGCCCTCATCGGCATCGGCATCGGCTTTGCGGCCTGCTTCGCCTTCGCCGAGCGCATCTACACCCTCCTGGTGTGGCCCTACTATTGGGCACAGGGCGGCGAGAAGGTGAAGATGATCTTCACCGCCCCGCAGGAGTTCTTCTTCACCAAGCTCAAGCTGGCGCTGTTCGCCGCCGTGTTTCTGTCCTTCCCGCTCATCGCCTATCAGATCTACATGTTCGTGGCGCCCGGCCTCTACAAGAACGAGAGGAAGGCGTTCCGGCCCTTCCTGGTCGCGGCCTTCCTCCTGTTCCTGCTCGGCGCGCTGATCGTCTATTTCATCGTCATGCCGATGATGATGAAATTCTTCCTGGGCACGGAGATCACCGAAGGAGCGGTCCAGGTCGAGCTGCAGGCCCGGGTGAGCGAGTATCTGTCGCTGATCATGACGCTGATCCTGGGCTTCGGCATCATGTTTCAGTTGCCCGTGGTGCTCACGCTGATGGCGCGGGCGGGCATCATCGGCGCCCAGCAGCTGCGCGCCTTCCGCCGCTACGCCATCGTGGCCATCACCGGCGTCGCTGCCATGCTCTCGCCGCCCGATCCGTTCAGCATGATCGCCATGGCGCTGCCGACGATCCTCCTCTACGAGGCCGCCATCCTGGCCGTCGACCACGTCGACAAGCGCCGTGCCCGCAGCACCCCCGACACGCCTCCCTCCGCGGCGGGTTGAGCATCCACCCGTCATCCCGGAAGCTGAGGGCGCAGCCCGAAGCTATCCGGGACCTCGAGAGGCAAGCTGTACCGAAAACCTCCCGAGGTCCCGGACTCCGGATCAAGTCCGGGGCAGCGCTGCTCGCCTTCGGCTCCCATCGCTCCGTCCGGGATGACGGGTGCAACGTAGCGGGGCTCAGCTCGCTTCTTCGAGCGGCCGCAGCTTGGAGGTATCGATCTCGCGTTCCGCGTGCCACAGGTCGTAGGCAACCTGCATCTTCAGCCACGATGCGGCGGAGGTGTCGAACACCTTTCCCAGCCTGACGGCCATGGCAGGGGTGACCGGCTGCTTCTCGGCCAGAATGTCGTAGAGCGACTGCCGCGAGATCCCGAGCGCCGCGGCGATCTCGACCTTGCTCGCCCGGATGGCGGGCAGGACGATCTGGCGCAGGAAGGAACCTGGGTGCGTGGGGCACCGTTCAGCACTGCGCTTGGGTGTTGCGACCATTGTCATCGGCTCCTGGAACAACGCGGCACAGCTTTCGGGGCCTTGTCCCTCAATGGTAGTCCTCAAAGTCGACCTGGACTGCGTCCTCTTCGTCCCATGCAAACGTGATCCGCCAATTGGCAGATATGGACACTGCGTACCGACCTTTCATGTCGCCGGACAGCGCATGGAACTGAAGCCCAGGCACGTTCATGTCGCCAGGGTTCGATGACGCATCCAGACGGTCGAGAACCATTGCAATTCTGTTGACGCGGTCAGGTGGCAGCCTCGTCGTGTCATTTCGTTCCCAGAAGCGCTGCAATGCTCGGCTCCGGAATGAGCGGATCATGTGTACCCCCGCAGTTTCTATCCAGGTGGTAGTACATCGGCTCCCTCCATGGTCCGCACATTGGTCCGTTCACTATGCTCATGTAAGGCAACGAGTTACATAATGTCAAGCATTGACTGACAGAAAAGTCGTGGGGCGAAACTGGACGAGAGCTGCGGCAAGCCGTATACGACTGCGCAACAATTTCAGCGTCATCCCCCAAGCGGGCTGGCATCCAGACCACCCATCCACGGTGTATTTGGGTAGTCGCCGCCTGCCCGGGGATGACGGCGGAGCGAGAGGCGCTGGGCCGTGTTCGACATCAAGTGGATCAGGGACAACCCGGAGGCGTTCGACGCGGGGCTCGCCAAGCGCGGGATCGCGCCCAGCAATGATCCGAAGCTCGGCGATGTCCTGTTCGCGAAGCAACTCATCGCGCTCGACGAGATCAGGCGCAAGGTCGTCACGCGGCTGCAGGAGGCGCAGGCGCGGCGCAACGCGGTGTCCAGGGAGGTCGGCAAGGCCAAGGCGGCCAAGGACGAGGCCAGAGCCGCCGCGCTGATCGCCGAGGTGGCCGCGCTCAAGGAGGCGCTGGACAAGGGCGAGGACGAGCAGCGCGCCGCCGACAAGGCCCTTCACGATGCGCTCTCCGTCATTCCGAACCTGCCGGCCGACGACGTGCCCGTGGGGAAGGACGAGAAGGACAACAAGGAGGTGCGCAAGGTCGGGGCGCCGCCGAAATTCGCCTGGACCAACAAGCCCAGGGAGCACTTCGAGATCGGCGAGGCCCTGGGCCTCATGGACTTCGAGACCGCCGCCAAGCTCTCTGGCTCCCGCTTCGTGGTGCTCAGGGGCCAGCTCGCGCGCCTCGAGCGAGCGCTGGCAGCCTTCATGCTCGACCTGCACACCGCTCCGGAGAAGGACGGGCTCGGCGGCTACACGGAGATCATGCCGCCTTATTTGGTACGCGACGAGGTGATGTACGGCACCGCGCAGCTGCCGAAGTTCAAGGAGGATCAGTTTGCGACCTCAGGTGTGATCGACGTTGATGCTGTACGCGAAATCGTGGACCGAATGATGGAGGAAGGTGCCTATGACGTGACTGCACATTCCTACTTCGAGAGGTTCACCCCCAAGTGGGACGCAGATCCGAGCCATAAACACTATCGGCATAGCGCTGAAGGTCTGCTTCGCTTCGAGCAACTGCGAGCGGAAATTCGGCGCCTTTGGCTCATCCCCACCGCCGAGGTGCCGCTCACCAACCTGGTGCGCGAGTCGATCCGCGACGAGGCGGAGCTGCCGATCCGGGTCACGGCCTACTCGCCCTGCTTCCGCGCCGAGGCGGGCGCGGCGGGCAAGGACACGCGCGGCATGATCCGCCAGCACCAGTTCTCCAAGGTCGAGCTGGTGTCCATCACCACGCCGGAGCAGAGCGCCGCCGAGCACGAGCGCATGACGGCCTGCGCCGAGGCGGTGCTGAAGCGGCTCGGGCTCGCCTACCGCACCATGGTGCTCTGCACCGGCGACATGGGCTTTGCCGCCCGCAAGACCTACGACATCGAGGTGTGGCTGCCCGGACAGAACACCTACCGCGAGATCTCGTCGTGCTCGAGCTGCGGCGACTTCCAGGCGCGCCGCATGCAGGCCCGCTACCGCCCCAAGGGGTCGAAGGAGGTGCGCCACGTGCACACGCTGAACGGCTCCGGCCTCGCCATCGGCCGCACGCTGATCGCCATCCTGGAGAACGGCCAGCAGCAGGACGGCTCGGTCGCCATCCCCGACGCGCTCGTGCCCTACATGGGCGGAGTACGGAAGATCGAGAAACCGTAGCACGTGTCATCGCGGGGCTTGTCCCTGCGATCCATCTCTCGACTTGCTCCGGAGATCGTGGATGGCTGGATCGCGGCAACAAGTGCCGCGATGACAACGTGACGCCCTACGCCCCGAGCATCCCATCCAGCTTGTTGGCGTGTTCCAGGGCGTAGAGGTCGTTGCAGCCGCCGATGTGCACTTCGCCGATCCAGATCTGCGGCACGCTGGTGCGGCCGCCGGCCCTTGCCGTCATCTCCTCGCGCCGGGCCGCGTCGAAGGTCACATCGATCTCCTCGAAAGCGACGCCTTTGCGGGCGAGCAGCTGCCTGGCCCTGCGGCAATAGCCGCATGTGCGGGTGGTGTAGATCGTGACAGGCTTCATGCGATTGCAGCAGGCGTCAGCCAATTGCCCGGATGTCTTGGACTGTGCGTCGCAACATAAGCCGCCCCGCGCCGAGGCGACAGCAGCCGCGGCGTGGGGCTGCCCCGCGACGCGCGCCGGGCTCGCCGGCGCACGCGCATTGCACCCGCCCCGGCGCCGGATAGAGTGGAGCCCATGCGCATCCTCCTCACCAACGACGACGGCATCGACTCGCCCGGCCTGCACGCGCTGCGCGAGATCGCGCTGAGCCTCAGCGACGACGTCTGGGTGGTGGCGCCCGAGACCAACCAGTCCGGCGCCAGCCACTCGCTGTCGATGCACGAGCCCCTGCGCCTGCGCAGGATCGACGAGCGCGCGTTCGCGGTGCGCGGCACGCCCACCGATAGCGTCATCATGGGCGTGCGCCACATCCTCAAGGACAGGACGCCGGACCTGCTGCTCTCCGGCATCAACCGCGGCGCCAATCTGGCCGAGGACGTGACCTACTCCGGCACCATCGCCGGCGCCTTCGAGGGGACCATCCTCGGCATCCGCTCCATGGCCCTCTCCCAGGCCTTCGGCTTCGAGGGCGGCAGGACGCCGCGCTGGCAGACGGCGCTGGCGCACGGTCCGGGCCTCATCCGCAAGCTGCTGGCGGCCGACTGGCTGCCGCCGGCCCTCATGAACATCAATTTCCCGGACCGGGAGCCCGCGGACGTTGCAGGTACCATGGTGACGGTGCAGGGGCGGCGCGACCCCGGCCTCCTGCAGATCGACGAGCGCCGCGACACCTGGGGCAACGCCTA
>Ga0075421_100000797_pt1 | contig 34630 bp, 33 predicted proteins | sample SoiMetdeltSBSDD5_FD_75292 | JGI IMG/M metagenome (GOLD analysis project Ga0075421, IMG submission 75292) | Bulk soil microbial communities from a Populus tree surrounding site in Tennessee, USA - Soil MetaG P. deltoides SBSDD5 | ecosystem: Environmental > Terrestrial > Soil > Tree plantation... | reverse complement strand
GCCGCACACCTACGATCTGTGCGAGTCGCACGCCCGCAGCCTGACCACGCCCCGGGGCTGGGAGCTGGTCCGCCACGACGGCGAGTTCGAGGCGCCCGCGCCGACCACCGACGATCTGGCGGCGCTCGCCGACGCCGTGCGCGAGGCCGCCCGCCCCGTGCCCCGCCAGGCCGACCCGCACCACTCCGACTCGCGCCCAAGCCCAACCCGTCGCGGCCACCTGCGAGCGGTCCCGCCGCCGCAGTAAGTCCCCGCAACAATCAGGATCCCGCCCGCGTATTGGATAGCGAGACCTGATGAGGGGGTGTGATGCCGGCTTCGACGTTCGACGACTTTGTGGGCGAGTGCCTGCCCGCGCTGTCCCGATATGCCTATGTCCTCACCGCTGACATGCACGCCAGCGAGGATCTGGTGCAGGACACGCTGGTCAAACTGGCCGGCGCCTGGGGCCGGGTGCGCCGCGAGGGTAACCCGATCGGGTACGCCCGAGCGGTCATGTTCCGGACCTTTGTCAGCCGGTGGCGGGTGCTGCGCCGGCAACCGACCCAACAGCAACTATTCGACCGGCCGGGGGAGCGGGACCAGTACGCGGAGGTCGACAGCCGCGACGCGCTGCGAAGGGCGATCGCGGGCCTGCCCCGCCTGCAGCGGGCGGTGCTGGTCCTCGGCTACCTGGACGACATGCCCGACGAGGAGATCGCCCGGCTGCTTGAGCGGCGCCCGGCGACGATCCGTTCGCTGCGGCATCGAGCCCTGCAGGCGCTACGCCAGCAACTCCAACCTAGAAACTTTGCGCCCCATGACTTTCCGGAGGAAACCCATGTGTCGATTTGAGGACCGCCTGCGGGAGGAGTTGCGCCGCACCGACGCGGTCGTGACCATCTCGAAGGAGACGATGCTGGCACGCGTGGCCAGGGCGCGGCGACGCCGCTCAGTCGTTGCGGGCGTGGGCGCGCTGGCGGCCGGCGCGCTGGCGCTGACGTTCATCGTGCCGATGCTGAGCCGCGCCGGCGGCCCCGACGCGGCCGGTGCCAACCCGCGCCTGATCCACGAGGCCCGGCTGATCAACGTGATCTTCACGGATCAGCGGCACGGGTACGCGGTGCAGGAGCGCTGCACGTTGCTGCACCCGGACGACCTGGTGCCGCCCGCCCCGCAGGAGACACCGGACGTGCAGCAGCAGTGCCGCAACCAGCTGTTGGTGACCTCCGACGCGGGCCAGAGCTGGCAGGAGCGCACCCTTCCGGCGGACCCGGCGACCAAGGACGCGGGCGTGGAGATTCTTCTGGGTCACTCTCTGATGTTGTGGGTACCCACACCGGGCTCCCTCGCGCTGGGAGGCCGGGATCGTCGCTATTGGACAACCACCGATGGCGGCACCATATGGCAGGAGTCGAGCACCCCACGCGATGTCGGCCCGCCCGGATCCTTCGGCGTCTTCGGGCTCGACGACCGCCCGGTGTTCCTGGCCAGCGCCCCACCGGGCGGCCCGGCCTCGGTGGGCGACAAGAATCCCATCGTCGCCGCCTCCGACGGCAGCTTCTGGGCGGAGTGCATCACCGGCTCGTGCGTGCGGGTCACCCGCGATCTCGGCCAGACGTGGCATAACCTGACCGTCGACCAGTCGGGCGGGCGCGTCGACTGGGTCGCCACCTCCGATGGATCCACCATCTATGCCGCTCGGGATCAGACGCTGATCCGCTCGGTCGACGGCGGCCTGACCTGGCAGCCTCTGCCCGGTGTCGCGCTGGCCGGGCGCGGTGCCGACGCCATCGCCCTGCCCAACGGAGATCTGATCATGACACGCGCCAGCCAGGCCGGTGGCATGTTCCGGCTGCGGGCGGGCGCGACAACGGTCGAGCAGCTGACCGGGGCCCCCGCGCACACTAACGCGCTCTACCGCACCGGCGGCTGGCTGGTGGCGGCGCCCGCCATCGACCAGCGCGAAGATCCCGATCTCGGCCCGGTGGCCTGGGTCTCCCCGGACGGCGGCGGCACCTGGATCGCCGTCCCGGCACCTCCGCAATAGGCTGGAGGGCGTGGCCGATTTTTGGATCGCAGGCGCGCCCTCCTCAAGTGACGACATTGTGACGATCAAGAGCCCGCTCGACGGCGGGGTGGTGGGGCAGACCAGCAACGCCCGCCCCGATCAGGTCGAGCGGGCCGTGGTCGCCGCGGCGCAGGTGGCCGCCGAAGCGGCCCGCCTTCCCGCCTCCGCCCGAGCCGCCGCGCTGGATCACATTAGCGCCACGCTCGCCCGCCGGGGCGACGAGGTCGCCGAGCTGATCACGGCGGAGAACGGCAAGCCGGCCTTCTGGGCCAGGACCGAGGTAAGCCGGGCGGTGTCGACGTTTCGCTGGGCGGCCGAGGAGGCGCGGCGCTTTTCCGGTGAGCTGATGCGGCTGGACACCGATCCGGTGGCGACCGGGCGGATGGCGCTGGTGCGCCGCTTCCCCCGCGGCCCGGTCCTCGGGATCACCCCGTTCAACTTCCCGCTCAACCTCGTGGCGCACAAGGTCGCCCCGGCGATTGCGGTGGGCGCGCCGATCGTGGTCAAGCCCGCACCGGCGACCCCGCTGACCGCGCTGCTGCTGGGCGAGATCCTCGCCGAGACCGACCTTCCGCCCGGGATGTTCTCGTTCCTGCCCATGCCCAATGACCGGGCGAGCGCGCTGGTGGCGGACCCTCGCCTGCCGGTGGTGTCGTTCACGGGTTCGGGCCCGGTCGGCGCCCAGATCAAGGCGGCCGTGCCGCAGAAGCACGTGACGCTTGAGCTTGGCGGCAACGGGGCGGTGCTCGTCTGCTCCGACTTTCGGGACCTGGACTGGGCGGCGCAGCGCGTGGCGCTGTTCTCCAACTATCAGGGCGGACAGAGTTGCATTGCAGTGCAACGGGTTTTCGTGCACTCCTCGATAGCCGGCGACTTCACCGACAAGCTCGTCGAGGCGGTGTCCAAACTGGACTTCGACGCGCAGGTGGGCCCGCTCATCAGCGAGCAGGCGGCGCAGCGGGTGCAGCAGTGGGTCGACGAGTCCGGCGGGCGGGTGCTCATCGGCGGCTCGCGGCGGGGCACGCGCTACGAGCCGACCGTGCTCACCGATGTGCCCAGGGATGCCAAAGTCATGGCGGAGGAGGTCTTCGGACCGGTCATGGTCCTGTCCACAGTGGATAGCGACGACGCCGGGTTCGCCGCCATCAACGAATCGAAGTACGGCCTGCAGGCCGGGGTCTTCACCACCGATGTGCGGACCGCCTTCAAGGCGCACACGACGCTCAACGTGGGCGGGGTCATCGTCGGCGACGTGCCGTCGTACCGGGCCGACCAGATGCCCTACGGCGGGGCCAAGGGTTCGGGCGTCGGGCGGGAGGGCCTGCGCAGCGCCATGCACGACTACACCGAGGCCCGCGTCATGGTCCTGACAGGCCTGGACCTCTAGCGCTGCGCGCGGAGGTCGTCCAGTTTGGACTGCTCGGTCAGCTGGTCAAGGTCGGTCGGGCGGTTGCTGAACACGTCCCGCAGCCGGTCCACCAGGCCCGTACCCGGGGCCAGCAGCACGTTCCACGGCGGGTTGTCCGGTGCCGACGGGTGCGGCCGCGTCGGGCCGATCCGCTTGATCGCCTCGGCGCGGGCGCCTAGGCGCAGCAGCTCGTTGGGGTCGCAGGCGGCGCGCATCTGCAGGAAGAGCACGCTCTCCTCCTGTTCGATGTGCGCGCGGACCTCCCCGATCAGCTCAGCGAGGATCTCGAAGAAGCGGGTGTCGTCGACGGGTAGCTTCTCAAGGTCTTTCATAAGGTCTTCGATGTGTGCGTGCTCGGCGATCTCCCGTCGCACCAGCTCCTCACCGCCATCCAACATCTCACGGGCGGTGGGGTACAGGTAGGCCTCCTCGGCGACGGCGTGCCGCACCAGTTCGGCGATCGCCACGCTGGCCAGCTCCTGACTTCGTTCGGGCAGGAGGTGGGGATCCTTCAGTCGCTCGAACAGCTCGCGTAGCTCGTCATGGTCCTTTATCAGCACATCAATCAGGTCAGGTTGCATGCCTTTCGTCTACCCGCGAGTCATATGCCGTAATCCCAGGTGAGGCGGCCGGAGGCGAGGTCGTCGACGACGCCGCGGACGAAGTCGAGTTCGGCCGCGATGACCGCGACCTGGTGCTCCGTTTCGACGAGGAACAGGCGGGGCAGGAACTTCGACGCCTCCTTCATCTCGGCCTTCGCCGCCGCGACGTGCGCCTCGAGCGTCTCGGCGCGGGAGCGCAGCGCCGCCAGGGCCTCGGAGACCGGGAGGATGGGCAGGAAGGCAAGCGCCGCAGGGAATTCGGGGAACTCGCGGGCGGGGGTGGAGAGCATGGTGTGCATCCACTCGCGCAGCGTTTCCCGCCCGGTGGCGGTGATTTCGTAGACCGTCCTCTCCGGACGGTTCTCCTCGCGCGAGGTCTCGCGCACCGCGATCAGCCCTTCGCGGTGAAGACGGTCGATGGTCTGGTAGATGCTGTTGCGCTGCGCGACGTTGATCACGTCGTCCTTGTGCCGCTCCTTGATCAGCTGCTGCATGCGGTAGGCGTGCATCGGCGCCTCCGTGACCAGCGCGAGGACGGCCATGGCCAAGGGTGATCGCCTCGATGACATGGCGTTATGGTAGCGACTTGCCGTTGGATAGTCATTGTATGTATAGTCATTGCATGACTAGGAGTGCATTGATCATTGGTGGCGGCATCGCCGGGCCTGTGACCGCGATGGCGCTGCGCCGGGCCGGCCTCGACGCCACGGTTTACGAGGCATACGGGCGGGGCTCCGACGGCGTGGGCGCGTTCCTGACTTTGGCGCCCAACGGGCTTGCGGCCCTGCGCCAGCTCGATCTCTACCACGCCGTGTGCGACCTGGGCATGAGCAGCCCGCGCATGCGCATGACCAACGGCAAGGGCAAGCTGCTGGCCGAGTTCACCACGCCGAGCCGCACGCTCAGGCGCGCCGACCTTTACACCAAACTGCGCGACGAAGCCGTGCGCCGCGGCGTGCGGATCGAGTACGGGAAACGCCTCACCGGTGCCTCCAAGACCGGCGAGGGCGTGACGGCGGTGTTCGAGGACGGCTCGACGGCCACCGGCGACCTGCTCATCGGCGCCGACGGGCTGCGCTCGCGCACCCGCACCCTCATTGACCCCTCCGCGCCGCGCGCCCGCCACGTCGGCCTGCTCAACACGGGCGGCTTCGCCGACGGGGTGAGGCTCTCCGGGGATCCCGGGGTGCAGAACTTCATGTTCGGGCGGCAATGCTTCTTCGGGTACCTGATACACCCCAACGGCGAAGTCTGGTGGTTCGCCAATCCACCCAGCCCCAAGGAACCCACACCCGAACAGCTCGCCGCCATCACGCCATCGACCTGGCGCGCACGGCTTGTGGACCTGTTCAAGGACGACGCCGGTCCGATGCTTCAGATAATCGAGGGGACCCGCAACATCATGCCCGCCTGGAACACCTACGACTTCCCGACCGTGCCGCGCTGGTTCAACGACCGTATGGTGCTCATCGGCGACGCGGCGCACGCCACCTCACCGTCGTCGGGCCAGGGCGCCTCGATGGCGATCGAGGACGCGGTCGTGCTTGGCCAGTGCCTGCGCGACGTGCCCTCGACCCGTGACGCCTTCGCCACCTTCGAGCGGCTGCGCCGCAAGCGCGTGGAAAAGGTTGTGGCGCAAGGCAAGCGCAACGGCTCGGGTAAGGCGCCGGGCCTGGTCGGAGCGTTCTTCCGCGACCTGGTGATGCCGGGGATGATGCGCCAGATGGAGAAGCGCAACGCGCTCGGCTGGATCACCGATCACCGCATCTCCTGGGACGACAAGGTCGCCTAGCACAAGCTGTTTGTAGTACAAGCAGTTGTACTACAAACAGTTTGTACGGAGATCGGGCATTGCGGGTCACGACGATGGTGGTGCTTCGGCCCGGCCGAGATCGTGAGTCACGCCTGATCCACGCGGATCATCGCGATGCCGGGGCGGACCTTGGCGATGGCCTCGAAGTCGGCGTCGGCGTGCAGCAGGGTCAGGCGGTGCTCCACGGCGGTCAGAGCGATCAGGATGTCCATCGGCGATGGGCCACGGTGATGCCCGATCTTCACAAAATCCCGTTGCACTGCAAGCAATTGCCGCCATGGGTCATCCATTGCCGGTACCCAGCCGAAAGTCTGGCGCAGCACGGCGAAGAACGGTTCGAAGTCGCGGTCGGAGCGCACCGATCTCATCAGCTCAGCCTCGACCGGCGGGCAGATCGCGACGAGCCCCTGGGCCACATAGGTCGGCCACGGCTGGGGGATCTGCCCGCGCAGAAGTCGCCACACCGCCGAAGTGTCGGCCAGGTAGGTCACCGGTCGTGGTCCTCGAGCGCCTCAAGCGCCTCGAAGTCGAGGATCTCGCCCGCGTGCTCGCGCAGCCACGCCAGGCCACGCGCACGGTCGTCGGCGCTTGTCCCGGCGGCGATGGCCAGGGCACGATTTATGGTGTCTCGCTTGGTCTTCGTGCCGAGCTGCTGCTGGGCAAGCGCGAGCACCGCATCGTCGAGGTCGATCACCGTGCGCGCCATGGCCCACCTCCGCGGGTTGGATATATACTACTTGGCATCATGATATCACTGGCTGGCACTCGGCTCCCGCTCGAGACCGGGTGATTAGGCTGAAGCCGTGACATATGACCTGGCTCAGATCATCAAGGCATACGACGTACGCGGGACCGTACCCGACCAGCTCGACGAGACGGTGGCCGCCGCGATCGGGCGCGCGTTCGCGCAGACGCTGCGGTCGATGGGGGAGGACAGGGGCTCGATCGTGGTGGCGCATGACATGCGCGAGACGGGGCCGATCCTGGTCGAGGCGTTCACCAACGGCGTGCGCGCCGAGGGGATCAACGTCGTCAACGCCGGCCTGGCCTCCACGGACATGCTCTACTACGCATCGGGTGTGCTCGATGTACCGGGCGCGATGTTCACGGCCAGCCACAACCCGGCCGAGTACAACGGCATCAAGATGTGCCTGGCCGCGGCGAGGCCGGTGGGCCAGGACAGCGGGCTCGGCGAGATCCGCGAGCGCGCGCAGCGGCTGCTCGACGAAGGCGACGAAAAGCCGCCGACGGGCACGATCGAGACCCGAAACATGCTCGATGGCTACGCCGAGTACCTGCACAAGCTGGTGGACCTGTCCAGGATCAGGCGCCTGAAGGTGGTCGTCGACGCCGGCAACGGCATGGGTGGCTACACCGTCCCGGCCGTGCTGGACACGGTGCCGGCCCTGGAGATCGTGCCGCTCTACTTTGAGCTCGACGGATCGTTCCCCAACCACGAGGCCAACCCGCTGGAGCCGGCCAACCTCGTCGACCTGCAGAAGGCGGTTGTCGCGCAGCGTGCCGACGTCGGTCTGGCCTTCGATGGCGACGCCGATCGCTGCTTCGTCATCGACGCCAACGGCGACCCGGTCTCACCCTCGGCGATCACTGCGCTCGTGGCAACGCGCGAGCTGGCCAAGTACCCCGGTGCGACGATCATCCACAATCTGATCACCTCCTCGGCGGTACCCGAGATCGTCCGCGAAAACGGGGGGACGCCCGTGCGCACGCGCGTGGGGCACTCGTTCATCAAGGCCGAGATGGCCAGGACCGGTGCGCTCTTCGGTGGTGAGCACTCGGCGCATTACTACTTCAAGGAGTTCTGGGGCGCTGACACCGGCATGCTGGCCGCGCTGCACGTGCTCGCCGCGCTCGGCGAGTCGGACAAGCCCCTGGACGAGCTGGTCCGGCTGTTCCAGCGCTACGTCTCCTCCGGTGAGATCAACTCGACGGTCGACGATCAGGCGGCGAAGCTGGCCGAGGTGAAGGCGCACTTCGCCAACGAGTCGCAGGACGAGACGGACGGTCTCACGGTCACGTTCACCGACGGCTCCTGGATCAACCTGCGCCCGTCCAACACTGAACCGCTGCTCAGGCTCAACGTCGAGGCGCCGACGGCGCAGCGCATGGCGCAGCTGCGCGACGAAGTCCTGGCGATCGTCAGGTAGGTAAGCTGCTGCACATGTCGCTCGATCCGCAACTGCTCGAAATAGTCACGTGCCCGGCCGCCGACCGTGGGCCGCTGCGCTATGACGCCGCCGCTGAGACGCTGACGTGCACGTCGTGCGGGCGTGTGTTCCCCGTCAAGGATGGGCTTCCAGTCTTGTTGCTCGACGAGGCGCTGGAGGTGGAGTAGGAGATGGCGGCTGCGGGTGTCGAAGGCACGGCCGGTGTGCGGGGGAACCGGTCGTTCGACCACGATCTTCTTGACGACGCCCCGGCGCTGGCCGCGCGCGATCCAGGCGGCATGCTGCGAGCCATCGCCTCTGCGGGGGCGCAGGTGCGGGAGGCGGCGACGCTGACCGGCGAGACCGACCTTTCAGGCCTCGCCGACGAGGGTCGCCCGCGGGCGGTGATCGTGGCGGGGGCGGGGACGGCGGCTCGCACCGGCGACATCCTTGCCACCATTGCGGGTCCGCGCTGCCTCGTGCCCGTCCTACCGCACCGCAGCGTGGAGGTGCCCGGCTGGATCGGCGCCGCCGATGTGGTGATCGCGGTTTCGGCGAGCGGCCGTTCGCCGGAGGCGCTGGCGATCGCCGAGGCGGCGGGGCGGCGCGGGGCGCGGCTGGTGGCGATCGGCGCGCCCGACTCGCCGCTGCACGCCACGGCGGAGCGCAACAGGGCGCCTTTCGTGCCGATCCCGCGGCGCGGGCCGGCACGCGCCAACCTTTGGGGCCTGACCGTCCCGGTGCTCCTGGCCGCTCGCACGCTCGGGCTGGTCAAGGTGAACGAGGCGGATCTGGCCGAGACGGCCTCCCGGCTCGACCTTGAAGCCGATCGATGCCGCCCGACCGCCGAGTCCTTCGTCAACCGGGCCAAGACGCTGGCGCTCAACCTCGCCGGGTCGATCCCAATCATCTGGGGTGATTCGCCGCTGTCGCATGTGGCCGCGCTGCGCTACGGCGACATGCTCTCGGCCAACGCACGCTACCCGGTGGTCACCGATGCGCTCGGTGAGGCGGGCCGGGGCCGGGTGGGCCTGCTTGACGGCGTTTTCGGGGCGCTGGCCGAGGCGGAGCGGGACATCTTCGCCGATCCAGATGATGAGGGCGGATCTTTCGTACCTCCGCGGTTGAAGGTTGTGCTTCTGTGCGATGGTGGACTTGCCGACGAGGAGACCGGGGCGGCCCGGGTGTCGGATCGGCGGGCGCAGGTGGTGCAGGAGATCGCGGAGAGGCGAGGGGTCGAGGTGCAGGTGCTGACCGCCGAGGGCGGCTCCGCCCTGGAGCGGCTGGCCTCGCTGGTGGCCGTCCTAGATTTCGCGTCTGTCTACTTGGGACTCGGGCACGGGCTGGACCCCATGGCGGTGCCCGCCGTGACCGAATTGAAGGAGAAGTTGAGAAAGCCATGACCCGTCATGAGTGGATGCTTGCGGTAGCTCACCATGAGGTTGGGATCCGCTCATGCCTCGGTCGCAGGCCATGCCCGCGCAGGAGGGCATGGCATGAGTGCTGAAGCGCATGGGAACCGGGCGATCGTTGCCGCCCTGCTGGCCAACATCGGCATCGCGGTCACCAAGTTCATCGCCTACCTGCTGACTTTCTCGTCCTCGATGCTTGCCGAGTCGATCCACTCGGTGGCCGACTCGGGCAACCAGGTGCTGCTGCTTGTCGGAGGCAGGCGGGCCAAGCGGGAGGCGACAGCGCAACACCCCTTCGGCTACGGCCGTGACCGCTATATATACGCCTTTATCGTTTCCATCGTGCTGTTCAGCGTCGGCGGCCTGTTCGCCCTGTATGAGGCGTGGCACAAGTACGAGGCGTACCACGCCGACCCCGCGCACAGCGGCATCACGAGCTGGCAATGGGTGCCGGTGACGGTCCTCGTCGTGGCGATCATCCTGGAGTCGTTCTCCTTCCGCACCGCGATCAAGGAGTCGAACGCGGTGCGCGGCAAGACCTCCTGGATCCGGTTCGTGCGCACAGCCAAGGCACCCGAGCTGCCGGTGATCCTGCTGGAGGACCTGGGCGCACTGCTCGGCCTGATCTTCGCCCTCTTCGGCGTCGGCATGACGCTGATCACCGGCGTCGGCCTGTGGGACGCGATCGGCACCGCGATGATCGGTGTGCTGCTTGTGCTGATCGCCATCATCCTGGCGATCGAGACCAAGAGCCTGCTGATCGGCGAGTCGGCCAGGGAGGAAGACGTGGCAAAGATCGAGCAGGCCATCCTCAACGGCCCCGAGGTGGAGCGCCTGATCCACATGAAGACCCTGCATCTTGGGCCCGACGAGCTCCTGGTAGCCGCCAAGATTGCCGTGCGGGATTACGAGACCGCCGAGAAGGTCGCCCTGGGCATCGACGCCGCCGAGGCCCGCATCCGCGACGCTGTCCCGATCGCGCGCGTGATCTATCTCGAGCCGGACATCTTCCGCCGGGAAGGTTGAGCCATTGCTGCCTTTGCAGACCATCATCAGGGGGTACCCGTGGGGCTCGCGCGAGTTCATCGCGAAAGTCCAGGGACGGCCCGCCCCGACCGATGAGCCCGAGGCGGAGCTGTGGATCGGCGCGCACCCCGACAGTCCATCCACAGTGGACTCGCAACCGCTCGACAAGCTCATCGAGGCGTCGCCGGAGCGGTTCCTGGGCGCGCCGGCCGTCGAGCGGTTCGGGCCGCGCCTGCCCTATCTGACGAAACTCCTTGCGGCGCAACAACCCCTGTCGGTGCAGGCGCACCCCGACCCGGCGCAGGCGCTCGCCGGCTTCACGGCCGAGGAGGCGGCCGGTGTCGCGAAGGGCTCGCCCGAGCGCAGCTATGTCGACCCCTTCCACAAGCCCGAACTGCTTGTGGCGCTTGAGGATTTCGAGGCGCTCTGCGGTTTCCGGCCGGTGGACGAGTCCGCCTCGGCGCTGGGCGCCCTTGGCGTGCCGGGGCTGGGCGGGGTCGTCGATCAGCTCGCCTCCGGAGCTTTGCGGGAGGCACTGGATACCCTCCTGAAAATGCCGGAATCGGTGGTGACCGAAGTCGCGGCAAACGATCCGCTCGCCGCCAGGCTGGCGCGGTTCTGTCCGGGTGATCCCGGGGTGATAGTGGCGCTGCTGCTCAACCACATGGTGCTGCGGCCCGGCGAGGCGGTGTGGATGCCCGCGCGCACGCTGCACGCCTATGTCCGGGGTGCGGGCGTGGAGGTCATGGCCGCCAGCGACAACGTGCTGCGCGGCGGGCTGACTCGCAAGCCCATCAACGTGCCGGAGTTGTTGCGGGTGTTGAGCTTCGAGCCGGCGCCGGCGCCGGTGGTCGCGCCTGAGCCCGTCGCCCCTGGCGTGGTCACCTGGCCGGTCCCGGTGCCGGATTTCCGCCTCTACCGGATCTCGCTTACTGGCGCCTCGGTCACGGTTGACCCGGCCGGCCCGCGGACCGTGCTCTGCCTGTCGGGATCGGCCACGGTGAGTGACGGTGACGGCAGCGTCGCCCTCGTGAGCGGGGAGTCGGCTTTCGGACTCGCCGGCGCCGGTCCGCTCACCTTCACGGCCGCCGAGCCGGCCGAGCTTTTCGTCACCTCCCTCTGACTTCCTAACCGGCACTCAAAGCGGCATCATTGTCGGCGGCACGTTCCGGACTTATCGGGTTTTACTTGACATTCCCTCGACAGAGTGTGACTCTGTAACCACGCAGCGTTATCGACGAAAGTCCGAGTCACGCGCGAGGGAACCAAACCGGGGGGAAGTGGGGCCCGGTTCGTGCCATGCGGAAGGTCCGCTGGCACGAACCGGGCTCCGCGTTGTTCTTGGCCCGTGCCGTAGTCTGATCTGTGCACTGGTCAGCCGACCGACATGGAGCTTTTCGCATGACCAAGATATTGTCCGCCGGCGATTTCAAAGTCGCCGACCTCGCCCTCGCCGCTTTCGGCCGCAAGGAGATCCATCTCGCCGAGCACGAGATGCCCGGCCTGATGGCGGTGCGCCGGGAGTACGCCGAGACCAAGCCGCTTGCCGGGGCGCGCATCGCCGGATCGCTGCACATGACGATCCAGACCGCGGTGCTGATCGAGACCCTGGTGGCGCTCGGCGCCGACGTGCGCTGGGTGAGCTGCAACATCTTCTCCACGCAGGACCACGCGGCCGCCGCCGCGGTGGTGGGGCCCGACGGCACGGTCGACGAGCCGCGCGGCGTGCCGGTGTTCGCGTGGAAGGGGGAGACGCTCGAGGAGTATTGGTGGTGCACCGAGCGCCTGTTCGACTTCGGCGGCGGCCAGGGTCCCAACATGATCCTCGACGACGGCGGCGACGCCACGCTGCTTGTGCACAAGGGTGTGGAGTTCGAGAAGGCGGGGGCGGTCCCCGCTACTGCGGCCACCGACTCGCAGGAGTACGCGGTCATCCTCGAGCTGCTGCGCAAGTCGCTGGAGACCCAACCGGGCAAGTGGACCCGGATCGCCCAGGGGATCAAGGGCGTGACGGAGGAGACGACGACAGGTGTGCACCGGCTGTACGAGATGCAGCGCAACGGCACCCTGCTCTTCCCCGCGATCAACGTCAACGACTCGGTCACCAAGAGCAAGTTCGACAACAAGTACGGCTGCCGCCACTCGCTCATCGACGGGATCAACCGCGCGACCGACGTGCTGATCGGTGGCAAGGTCGCGGTCGTGTTCGGCTACGGCGATGTCGGCAAGGGCTGCGCCGAGTCCCTTCGCGGGCAGGGCGCCCGGGTGATCATCACCGAGGTCGACCCGATCTGCGCCCTCCAGGCGGCGATGGACGGGTACCAGGTGACGGTTCTGGACGACGTGGTGGAGACCGCGGACATCTTCATCACCGCCACCGGCTGCTACGACGTGATCTCCGCGGATCACATGAAGCGGATGAAGCACCAGGCGATCGTGGGCAACATCGGCCACTTCGACAACGAGATCGACATGGCCGGGCTGGCGAAGGTGCCGGGCATCCAGAGGATCAACATCAAGCCACAGGTCGACGAGTGGCGCTTCGAGGACGGCCACTCGATCATCGTGCTCTCCGAGGGCCGCCTGCTCAACCTGGGCAACGCCACCGGCCACCCGTCATTCGTGATGAGCAACAGCTTCACCAACCAGACGATCGCCCAGATCGAGCTGTACACCAAGAACGACCAGTACCCGCTTGGGGTCTACACGCTTTCCAAGCAGCTCGACGAGAAGGTGGCGCGGCTGCACCTGGGCGCTTTGGGGGTCAAGCTGACCGAGCTGACCAAGGAGCAGGCGCAGTACCTCGGCGTCCCGGTGGAAGGCCCGTACAAGCCGGATCACTACCGGTACTAATAGATCGGCGCTTGCCACTCCGAGGGTAGAAGCTTAGGCTAACCAAACATAAGGTGACCCTAAGCTCCTACCCCCTGGAGTCTCTCTGTGAAGACCTTCCTGCCCACGTATCTGATCGGGCTGCGTGAGGGCCTCGAGGCGGCGCTCGTCGTCACGATCCTGGTGGCGTTTCTGGTCAAATCCGATCAACGGCACCGGCTCCCCTACGTGTGGGCGGGGGTGGGACTGGCCGCGGCACTGTCGGTGGGATTCGCGGCGCTGCTGGAGTTCACCAGCGCCAACCTCGCCTTCGAGCAGCAGGAACTGTTCGAGGCGGTCGCATCGTTCGCCGCGGTCGTCTTCGTGACCTGGATGATCTTCTGGATGCGCCGTGCCGCCCGGACCATCGCCGGCGAGCTGCGCGCCAAACTCGGCCAGGCCCTGCAGATCGGGCCTGTGGCCATCATCCTGACCGCCTTCCTGGCGGTGGCTCGAGAAGGGCTGGAGACAGCCCTGTTCTTCTTCGCTACCGTGCAGGGCGAAAGTTCGGCCTGGTCCGTGACGGCGATTCTCGGCGGGATCGGCACGTCCATCCTGATCGGACTAGGCCTGTATTTCAGCGCGCTGAGGATCAACCTCACGCGCTTTTTCACCTGGACCGGCGCTGCGCTGGTGCTGGTGGCCGCGGGCATCCTCAAGTATGGCGTGCACGACCTTCAGGAGGCCGACATCCTGCCCGGTCTCAACAACGTCGTCGAGCAGATCAGCTACGACCCCACGGTGTGGTGGGCCGAGCTGCTGCGCGGGATGTTCAACTTCACGCCCATGCCCAGCGTGCTTGAAACGCTGGCCTGGGCGGCTTACGCCGTACCCGTCATCATCCTTTTCCTCTGGCCCGCACGGCCCGCACCAAGGAGTGTTCATGCGTAAGTACGTCGTTTCCGTTGCCCTGCTTGGGCTTGCCGCCCTTGCTGCGTGCGGTGCGGACCCGGCGCCGACGTCTGTCCAGAATGGACCGATCGCGGTCAAGGCCACCGACACAGCGTGTGACGTGGCGCGCAGCGAGAGTCCGGCCGGGACGGTAACCTTCTCGGTCAAGAACGACGGCAGCAAGGTCACCGAGTTCTATGTGTACGCCGCCGGGGACCGCGTGATGGGCGAGGTGGAGAACATCACCCCCGGCCTGACCCGCGAGCTGAAGGTGGAGCTGGCGGCGGGCACCTATGAGACGGCGTGCAAGCCGGGCATGGTGGGCCGCGGGATCCGGGGCGGTTTCAGGGTCGCCGGGTCGGCAGCTCCCCTGACCAACGACGCCAAGCTGGCCGCGGCGACCGACAGCTACCAGCGTTACGTCAAGAGCCAGACCGATACGCTGCTGGTCAAGGCGCAGGAGTTCGTCGACGCCGTCAAGGCCGGCGACATCCCCAAGGCCAAGGCGCTGTTCCCGGTCGCGCGCACGTACTGGGAGCGCATCGAGCCGGTCGCCGAGATCTTCGGCGACCTGGACCCGAAGATCGACGGGCGCGAGGACGAGGACCCGTTCACCGGATTTCACAAGCTGGAACGTGACCTGTGGGTCGACAACGACGTGTCCCGCAGCGGGCCGATGGCCGACCAGCTGATGGCGGACATCCGCGAGATCGTGGCGAAGGCCAACTCGGAGAAGCTGTCCCCGCTACAGCTCGCCAACGGCGCCAAGGAACTGCTCGACGAGGTTGCCAGCGGCAAAATCACGGGGGAGGAGGACCGGTACTCGCACACCGACCTGTGGGACTTCGTCGCCAACGTGCAGGGGTCGCAGGCGGCTGTGCAGGCGCTGCGCCCGGTGCTGGAGGAGCGCTCGCCCGCCCTCGTATCCGAATTGGACACCAACTTCGCCAAGGTCCTGTCGACGCTTGACAAGCACCGTAAGGGCGACGGCTGGAAGCCGCACAACGAGCTGAGCCAGGCCGACCTGAAGGAGCTGACCGACGTCATCAACGCCCTCGGCGAACCGGTCAGCAAGGTCGCCGCGGTCGTGGCGGGCTGAGCCATGCTGTCGCGTCGCAAAGCCTTGGCCCTCGCCGGTGGCGGTGTCGCCGCCGCCGGCGCCGCGGGCGCCATCACCCTCGTGGCCGGCGGCCCTTCGGATGACCCGGCCACCGCGTCTTCCCTCGCGGGGGCGGTGGAGTTCTACGGTCCAGTCCAGGCGGGTATCACCACCCCGGTGCAGGATCGCCTGCACTTCGTCGCCTTCGACGTCATCACCGACAAGCGCGACAAGCTGGTCGAGATGCTGCAACAGTGGTCCGAGGCGGCCGCGCGCATGGCCGCCGGCCGCGACGCGGGATTGCTTGGCGCCGTTGGGGGCCAGCCCGAGGCGCCACCCGACGACACCGGGGAAGCCTTGGGGCTGCCGCCCTCCCAGCTCACCATGACCGTCGGGTTTGGACCGTCGCTGTTCACCCGGTTCGGTCTCGCGGGCCAGAAACCGGCGGCCCTGGCAGATCTGCCGCACTTCCCCGGCGACACGCTGCGCCCCGAGATCAGCGGCGGTGACATCTGCGTGCAGGCGTGCTCCAACGATCCGCAGGTCGCGGTGCATGCCGTGCGCAACCTCGCCCGCATCGGCTTCGGCGTGGTAAGCGTGCGCTACTCGCAGCTCGGGTTCGGTCGCAGCTCGAGCACGAGCCGGGAGCAGGCGACGCCCCGAAACCTGATGGGCTTCAAGGACGGCACGGCCAACATCAAGGCCGAGGACATCGACCTGCTTCGCGAGCACGTGTGGGTGCAGCCCGGCGACGGTCCACAATGGATGGCCGGTGGGACGTACCTGGTGACGCGCCGCATCCGCATGCTCATCGAAACCTGGGACCGCACTCCGCTCGCCGAGCAGGAGATGATCATCGGGCGGGACAAGGGCGAGGGCGCACCCTTGGGCAAGGCCAAGGAGTTCGACGAGCCCGACTTCAGCGGCGACAGGATCGCTCAGGAGGCACACATCCGGCTCGCGCACCGCTCCAGCAACAACGGGGTGCGGATGCTGCGGCGCGGCTACAACTTCGTGGACGGATCCGATGGGCTTGGGCGCCTTGACGCCGGGTTGTTCTTCATCGGGTACCAGCGGGATCCCCGGACCGCCTTCGTTCCCGTGCAACGGAATCTGGCTCGGGCCGACGTCCTCAACGAGTACATCCGCCACACCTCCAGCGGGCTCTGGGCGGTGCCGCCCGGAGTCACCGGCCCAGGCGACTTCTGGGGCCGCGCCCTCTTCACCTGACCGCGGTCAGGACGGTGCGGCGGGGCGTAGGTAGCCGGTGGGCGTGAGCGGCGCGGGGATGGGAGGCGCCGGCCGTTGCGCCGCAAGCGCGACCGGGCGGAACAGCTCCGGCCACAGCTTGGCCTGGGTCTCCCGCGCCTGGGCGATGCGCAGGGCCGCGCGGCGATGGCGCTCGCCGACGACCGCCGCCAGATAGGCCCAGCCCGGGGTGCCTGGCGGCGGGACAGGCGTGACGCGCTGGAGCATCTCGCGGGCGAGCGCCTCGCCGACCCGGCTGCGGTACGGCTCGGCAAGTGAGCGGGAACGGGCGAGGAAGTGCCTCGCGGCGAGGGCGAGTTGGTCGTCGACGTCGGTCAGGTCGAGGGTAACGGCCCAGGAGGCGAGGAACGGCGGTGTGGTCGGCACCCAGCCCCACGTCTCCGGCGTCCGCTCGTGGATGACGATGGTACCCGCCGCCAGGTCGGCCAGGCGCTGCGAGCGCTTCGAGGCGGTCAGCAGGCTCAGGCTCAGCAGCCAGCTCAGGGTCAGCAGGACGCCCGGCCACTCCAGCGCCGCACTGACCAGCGCCCGAATCAGCGACTGGCGGAATGTTATCGGTCCACCGTCAGCGTTCACCACCCGCAGGCCCATCGCGAGCTTGCCCGGGGAGCGGCCGCGCAGGAGGCTGTGGAACACCGCGGGGTAGCCGATGAACACCACGATCAGGAGCACCAGCTGCACCGCCTCCGCAAGGGCCGCGTCGGCCCACGGGCCGCTGAGGGCCAGTCCGAACGGGATCGACAGCAACACGAACAGGACTATCTGCCCGACGATGTCGATCATCAGGGCCAGCACGCGCGAACCAGCACGGGCAAGGCGGATGTCAAGGTGGACGGCTTCGCCGCTGACCAAGCGCACCTCAGGCTCACGCATTGGATTACTGTAATGCGCTGTGGACCTGGACGCGTATGTGGCCGAGCACCGTGGGGAGTGGCGGCGGCTCGGGCAGCTGAGCAACAAGTACAAGCTGACCGCCGCCGAGACCGATGAGCTGGTCCTGCTTTACCAGCGCGTGGCCACGCAGCTTTCGGTGGTGCGCAGCCGCACGCCCGACCCGGCGCTGGTGGCCGAGCTGTCGCGGCTGGTGCTGGGCGCCCGCTCCGCGCTGACCGGCCCCTCGAGGTTCGACTGGCGGCTTGTGCCGCGCTTCTTCGTGCACGACGTGCCGCTGGTGTTCTACCGGGCGCGCTGGTGGTGGGTGGCGTGCGGGCTCTCCTTCATCGCCGTGTCCGGCATCATGATCTCGTGGGTGGCGGGCGACCCGCAGGTGGCGCGCGAATTCGGCGTCACCGACGCCGCCATCCAGGAGCTGACCGAGGGCGGGTTCGAGGGGTACTACAGCGAATACATGCCGCAGAACTTCGGCGCCCTGGTGTGGGTCAACAACGCGTTCATCGCCGCCATCTGCCTGGCCAGCGGGGTGCTGGTGCTGCCGCCGGTGCTGGTGCTGTGGGAAAACGCGTTCAGCGCCGGCATCGTCGGCGGCGTCATGGTGGGCGCCGGGCACGGCGACAAGTTCTTCGGACTCGTTGCGCCCCACGGGTTCCTGGAGCTCACGGCGATCTTCATCTCGGCGGGGGTGGGCATGCGCATGGGCTGGGCGTGGATCGACCCCGGCCCGGTGCTGACGAGGGCGCAGTCGCTTGCCGCCGCGGCGAAGCAGGCCGTCATCGGGGCGATGGGCCTGGTGGGTGTGCTGCTCGTCTCGGCGGGCATCGAGGCGTTCGTCACGCCCGCGCCGCTCCCGATCCTGATCCGCGACTTCATCGGCTTCGTGATCTGGGTCGTGTTCCTGGCCTATGTGTGGGTGCTGGGGCGCATGGCGCAGGCGTCAGAGGCGGCCGGCGGCCTTGAGGGCGAGGTAGGCGTCCGTGACCTGGCTGGCGAAGGTGTCGGCGGGGCAGTCAAGCACGTCGACCCCGTTGCGGGTTAGCGCCGAGGCGATCCTGTTCCGCTCGGCCAGGGCCCGGGTCCCGGCGGCGATGTCATAGATGGCCGAGGCGTCCTCCGGCGGGGTGGCGGCCAGCTCCCGCAGCGCCTGATCATGCACAGCGGCAATCAGAACCTGGTGGCGCGCAACGAGTTTGGGCAGGATCGGGAGCAGGCCCTCGCCCAGTGCACCCGGCTCGAGCGCGGTGAACACCACGACCAGGCTGCGCTTGCGCTCGCGGCGCAGCACCTGGCTGATGATGGACTCGAAGTCGGTCTCGACCAGATCAGGATGCAGGGGGGCCAGCGCGTTTACCAAACGGGGCAACAGGTTTCGCCCGGTGACACCGCTGACGACCGCCCGCACCTGATGGTCGGCGGCGATGAGATCCACCTGATCCCCCGCCTCCTGAGCGACGGCGGCAAGGAGCAGGGCGGCCTCCATCGCGGCGTCGAGGCGCGGCTCGTCGGCGATGCGCACGGCGCTGGTGCGCCCGGTGTCCAGGACGCACACCACGCGCCGGGACCGCTCCGGCCGCCAGGTGCGCAGCATGACGTCGCTGCGGCGGGCGGTGGCGCGCCAGTCGATGGAGCGCACGTCGTCGCCGGGCACGTACTCGCGCAACGTGTCGAACTCCGTGCCCTGCCCGCGGCCCCGGATCGCGGTGGCGCCCTCCATGATGCGCAGCTTGGCCAGCTTCTCCGGCAGATGTTTGCGCGACTCGAACCGCGGCAGCACGCGAAGTGTCCACTCGGGACGGTGGTCGCACTGGCGGTAGACAAGGCCCATCGGGCCGAAGCTGCGCACCGTCGCCCGGATGGCGGGCCGGTCGCCGCGCCGGGTCGGGGTGAGCTTGGTGGTCACCGCGCCTTTGGTGTTGGCGTCCAAGGAAAAGCGGTGCGCGAACGGTGTGGCGCCGGCTGACGGTACCCACGCGTCTCGAATCATTAGATGAGCCACGCTATCGGTTCTATTGTGGACGATCAGCTCCACCGCGGCGGATTCGCCCAACCGCACGCTGCGGGTGCCGTCGCGGCGCACGGTCATCGCGCGCGGGTTGGCGGCGAGCTGCCAATCCACCGACACCGCGACTATCAGGACGGCGATGATGATCAGCGAGGCGGCCCAGGGGTCGGAACCCATGCCCAGCACCGGGATCGCGGCGAGGACAACCCCGGCGAGCAGCAGCCACACGGCCCGAACGGTGATCATCAGCGGGGCGTGGGCACGGTGGCGAGCACGCTGTCGAGGACCGCGTCGGTGGTGACGCCCTCCAGCTCCGCCTCGGGGCGCAGGCGAAGCCTGTGGCGCAACGCGGGACGGGCCATTATCTTGATGTCGTCGGGCGTCACGTAGTCGCGGCCCGTGATCCATGCCCAGGCCTTGGCGGTCTGCAGCAGCGAGGTCGCGCCGCGCGGCGAGGCGCCCAGCTCGATGGAGGGCATGGCGCGGGTGGCGCGGCAGATGTCGACGATGTAGGCCAGCACCTCCTCTGCGACGATCACCTTGCCGACCGCCTCGCGAGCGGCGGCGAGATCGGCGGCGGTGGCGACGGCCTTGAGCCCGACGGCGGCGAGGTCACGCGGATCGAAGCCGTTGTGGTGCGCCCGAAGCACGCCCAGCTCCTCGTCGCGGCTGGGCAGCGGCACGGTCAGCTTCAGCAGGAACCGGTCGAGCTGCGCCTCGGGCAGCGGATAGGTGCCCTCGTGCTCGATCGGGTTCTGCGTGGCCGCGACGACGAACGGCTCGGGCAGCGGGCGGGTCACCCCGTCGCTGGAGACCTGGCGCTCCTCCATCACCTCCAGCAGCGCGGACTGCGTCTTGGGCGACGTCCGGTTGATCTCGTCGGCGAGCAGCAGGTTGGTGAAGACCGGGCCGTGCCGGAAGATGAACTCCACGCTGCGCGGGTCGTAGATGAGCGAGCCGGTGACGTCGCCGGGCATCAGGTCCGGGGTGAACTGGATGCGCTTCATCTCCAGCTCGAGCGCGGCGGCGACGCTGCGCACGAGCAGGGTCTTGGCCACGCCCGGCACGCCCTCGAGCAGGACGTGACCGCGGCACAGCAGGGCGATGACCAGACCGGCGACGACACCCTCCTGGCCCACAACGGCTTTGGCGACCTCGGTGCGCAGCCGGCCCAGTGCCTCGCGCGGATCGTTGGGAACGGTCACGGTTGTCTACTCCCTTGTCACCTGCTGCACCAGGCGCAGCAGCTCGGTTGTGCGGGTCTGGAGTTCGGAGTCGTCCTCCGGCTCGGGTCCGAAAAGGACGGTCTCCAGCCAGTCGCGGGGATGGCCGGTGCGGGCGGCAAGCGCGTCAAGCAGTTGCTCCCGCCCGGTGCCGGTCTTCAGCGCGGCCGCAAGGCGCTGACGCGCGTCAACGCGCAGGGTCTCAAGCGCCGCACCGCGCGCCCTGGCACGGCGGTAAAGCTTGCTGCGGCCCAGCGCGGTCTCGGCGCCGCGCACGTCGATCGGCAGCGGCTCGGTCACCGGCGCGCCCAGCCGCCGCCCGCGGGCGAACGCCAGCGCGATCGCCGCCAGCAGCAGCATGAGGAACAGCGGCAGCAGCCACTCCGGGAACGGGTTGGGCCGCTCGCCCTCATCCGGTGCGGAGATCTCCCTACCGGGCGGCTGGGAGAACGACGACCTCGGTCGCGGGCTGGCGTCCGGGCGATCGCGCTCGTTGCCGGGCTGCAATGACGGCAACGGCGGCCCCGCACCGGGATACTCCTCGCTGTACGTCTTGGGCTTGGGATCCATCGCGTGCAGGTCCAGCCAGATCAGGTTGGGCCTGGCACTCAACAGATCGACGGCGAGCGTCGCGTTGTCGTGCTCGGAGAGGCGATCGGTGCGGAACGGGTCGGCGCTGCCCGCCAGGACGAACTCCACCGAGCGGAAGCTGACGGAGACAAGCCCGTTGTCGTAACAGATCCGTGGCTTCTCTTCCACGTCCTTGAGCGCACCGTACTGCGTGCGGACCACCCCGGCCGGGCCGGCGGTGGTCAGCGGGCAGTCGCCTGGGCTGGCGACCCTTGTGGCCCAACGGGTGTTGCCCACCCCGAGAACCGGCACCGCCTCATGCACCTGCCGGGCGTTGGGCTCCACGAGCACCACGCGGGTCGAGTTCGGGCTGTGGCGCAGCATCCAAAGGTAGTCCGGGTGCACGAACTCGGGGGTGGGGATGAACAGCGTCGCCCGGCCCTTCAACGCCCAGGTGGCCATGAGCGCATCCGAGGTGCGCGTCTCCCGCTTGATGGTGACGCCCTTGGCGCGCAACAGATCCGCCAGCTGCTCGCCGGAGGTCGGAAGGCGGCCGCTCTGCTGCGGCGAAAGGTAGTGCGCCTCCGAGGTGTCCGGCTCGGCCAGCTCGTGCAAGGTGATGGTGACGCCGATGAGAGCCAGGACGATCCCCAGCGGGAGCAGGATGCGCAGCCAGCGTCGTTTGGGACTCATCGCCTGCTCATCTCGGACGCCAGTTGCCCGGCAAGGACCCGCATGCGGATGTCGTGTTCGGACAGTGCGGGCTCCTTCCGGTACCAGATGAAGGAAAAAATCCCTGTGGCCTCGACGACCGGTGGCTTCACCGCCGGCCTTGCGGAACCCGCGGCCTCGGCCAGCTCGGTGACCGTCCAACCCGGATGGTGGATGATGACGCCCCTGTCGACAAGCTCGCGCACCATGGCGCGCAAGCGTTCCCGCACCGCCTCGGCGTAGCGGCCCTCGGCGGCGAAGCGGTCGGCCAGCGTGGCGAATACCGCCGCGTCGACGTCGGGCAGCTCCTCCTCGCTCTCGGCGACCTCCTCCAGCTCCTCCTCGGTGATCAGCCGCACCTCACTGTCGTCTTTGGACTTTTCCTTGGCCTTGCGCCGCCGCCACCGCAGCACACGCTCCGCCCAGGCGATGAACTCGGTCCAGAAGGCCCAGGCCAGGCCGATGATGAGCGCGGCGACGATGAGCAGCAGCGCGGTCAGCGGCAGGGAAAGCAGGTCGCCCCAGCCGGCGACGAACTCGTTCCAGGGCCTCATCGCGCCGCCTTCACCGCCTTCACCGCCGGGCGCTCGGACCGGTTGAGCCAGATGTCCCACGCCTCGGAGCGGAAGCGTGACTCGACAAGGGCGCAGGCGTCAAGTGCGGCAAGGTAGGCATAAGTCGCCGTGTTGACGATGGCGAAACCGGCGGTGCGCACCCAGAACCCCGTGAAGTCACCGAGCGAGAAGAGGGCGATCAGCGACGACAGGCCGAGGAAGAAGGCCAGGCGCAGCATCAGCCAGGATAGGTAGCCCAGCAGCCGCACCCAGGTCACCCGCATGCCGCCGCGGAAGGCCAGCCGGGCGCCGCGCCCCAGCGCCTGGAAGGGTCCCCGGCGCTCAAGGCCGATGGCCGCGCCCGAGACGCCGAACAGGTTGTAGCCGAGCAGCCAGAGCGGCCCGAAGAACGCCGTGATCGTGGTGACCAGGCCGGCGACGGGGGCGGTGACCAGCGCCCGCTCCCAGGGCAGGCGGCCTTTGTACGGCTCCGTCTCGACGGCGATGCCGGCGGCGCGCCCGGCCTGCGGACCCAGCAGGTTGATGATCATGGCCTCGAGGCCGACGCCGGCCACCAGCACCATGAACTGCGAGCCCGCGCTGTCCCAGAAACCCGCGGTGATGTCGATGCCCAATGCTGTGCGCAGCACGTACAGCAGCGCCTGCTCGGCGATGGCCAACCCGGCCGCGGTGGCAAGCAGCCACAGCCCGGTCCGCCCGCGCAGCAGCTGCACGGCGGCGTCGAGCAGCTCGCCCATGGTGAGGGGGCGCCGGGGCAGCGACGGGAGGGGTGGCGTCACGCGGCCCATATTCGCACGTGGTGTCCAGAAACGTGACCCCGAGGTGTCCAAGTGGACATATCCGCGAAGCGGGTTTCATGTGTCGCGCCAAGAGATGGAATATTTGACGCATGAGAGCCCGGGTACTGGTGGTTGATGATGATCCCGCGCTCGCCGAGATGCTAGGCATCGTGCTACGCAGCGAGGGTTTCGCCCCCTCCTTCGTTGCTGACGGCGAGCGCGCGCTGGCTGCGTTCCGCGAGACGAGGCCGGACATAGTCCTGCTCGACCTCATGCTGCCCGGCATGAGCGGGCTTGACGTCTGTCGCGCGATACGGGCGGAGTCTGGCGTGCCGATCGTCATGCTGACCGCAAAGAGTGACACGGTCGACGTCGTGCTTGGGCTGGAGTCGGGCGCCGACGACTACGTTGTCAAGCCGTTCAAGCCCAAGGAGCTGGTGGCGCGAGTGCGTGCCCGGCTTCGGCGTGGTGAGGACGTGACGCCCGAGCTGCTGAACATCGGCCCGCCCGACAATCAGATAAGCATCGACGTCCCCGCACACACGGTCACCCGCAACGGTGACGAGGTCAAGCTGACCCCGCTCGAGTTCGACCTGCTCGTCGCCCTGGCCCGCAAGCCGCGGCAGGTCTTCACCCGCGAGGTTCTGCTCGAGCAGGTGTGGGGTTACAGGCACTCGGCCGACACCCGGCTGGTCAACGTGCACGTGCAGCGGCTGCGCGCCAAAATCGAGCCCGATCCGGAGCGGCCAGAGATCATTTTGACCGTCCGCGGGGTGGGTTATAAGGCCGGGACCAGCTAATCTGGGTCACATCGTGACACCCCCCACCCTCACCCCTCACCTGGTACGCGCGCTCGAGGTCGCGCGGCGATACTCGCGCCCCGTGATCGTTCGGCTGCGGCCGGTGGCGCTGCGGGTGCGGCGCACCTGGCGGCGCTCGTTGCAGTTGCGCATGGTCACCATCACCGTTGTCGCCTCCGGGTTGCTGGTCGGCGGGTTCGGGTTCCTTGTCGCCCAGCGCAACAACAACGCGCTGATCAACGTGGCGCGCGACGACGCGTTCAAGAATCTCAACCTCGCCACCGACTACCTGTCAGGCCAGTTCAACGGGCGGTCCAGCGGCGAGGATCCCAAGCTCGACGAGGACGTGGCCAAGGCGCTGTCGCAGCTTGCGTTCTCACCGGAGCAGGGCGGCGGCGTCATCGTGGCGGTGAGGTTCTCCAAGGCTCCCGCCGGGGTGGAGCGGGTGGTGGCCTGGCCCAAGGAGGAGTACAACGCCAACCAGACCGTGATCACCGCAGAGCTGGAGGGCGAGGTGCAGCGCGGCAGCATCGCCAGCCAGGTCGCCGAGGTCGGGGGCAACACCTACATGGTGGTCGGCCGGCCCGTGTTCACCCCGCGCTGGGAATATCCGCAGGTAGAGCTGTACTACGCCGCCCCGATGAACAACGCGGTCACGGTCTCGGAGGTCTTCCGGACCACCATGACGCTGACCGCCGCGCTGCTGGTGCTGCTGATGACCATCCTGGTGGTGTTCGTGACCCGCCTGGTGGCGCGGCCGGTGCGGCTGGCGGCCCAGACGGCGCAACGCCTTTCGGCTGGGTTGCTCGACCAGCGCATGACCGTCAAGGGCGAGGACGAGCTGGCCCTGCTCGCCGACGCGTTCAACCAGATGGCGGCCAACCTCCAGCGCCAGATCGTGCGCTTGGAGGAGATGTCGCGGCTGCAGCGCCGGTTCACCTCCGACGTCTCCCACGAGCTGCGCACGCCGCTGACGACCGTGCGCATGGCCGCCGACCTGTTGCACTCGCAGCGCGACCAGTTCGACCCGGCTGTGGCGCGCAGTGCCGAGCTGCTCCAGACGGAGCTTGACCGGTTCGAAGAGCTGCTGACCGACCTGCTGGAGATCAGCCGGTTCGACGCCGGTTTCGCGATGCTCGAGGCCGAACCGGCCGACCTGGTCGCGCTGGTCAAGCGCGTCGCCGACAGGCTAGGCATCGTGGCGCAGCGATGCGGCACGCAGATCAGCGTGGTCACCCCCGAGCCGCCCGTGATCGCCGAGATCGACGCGCGGCGCATCGAGCGCGTGCTGCGAAACCTTGTGGACAACGCCATCGACCACTCCGAAGGCAAACCCGTCGTGATCACGCTGGGTTGCGACGGCAAGGCGGCCGCGGTGACCGTCCGGGATCACGGGATGGGTCTGAAGAATGGAGAGGACAAGCTGGTCTTCAACCGGTTCTGGCGCTCCGACCCGTCGCGGGCGCGGCAGACCGGCGGCACGGGGCTGGGCCTGTCGATCAGCCTGGAGGACGCGCGGCTGCACGGCGGCTGGCTAGAGGCTTGGGGGGCGCCGGGCGAGGGTGCCCAGTTCCGGCTTACCCTGCCGGTGCGTGCGGGCGCCCGGCTGACCTCGTCGCCGCTGCCGCTCAACCCGATGACGGCGACCGTGGTACCACACCAGGTAACCCGCGACCAGGTAACCCATGACGAGGTAACCCGCGACCAGGTGACCCGGGCGGAGGTGACGGCGTGAGGCGGCTTGCGGGGGCATTGGCGCTGTTGTGTGTCGCGGGCGTGGTGAGCGCCTGCGGGATCGGCCCGGGACCGGTCACCTCCCATGGCAAGGCGCAGGCGGTGGATCAGCGGCTCTACCAGTACTCCTCCAAGGACCTGATAAAGCCCGATGTGGTCACGAGCGCCGCCGACCTCGTCGACCGCTATCTCCTCGCGGCCGCGGACAAGCTCGACAGTCGCCTGCAAACCCTGCGCACCTACATGCTGGACAAGAACTGGAAGCCCGGCAGCGAGACCATCAATCTCTACCGGGTCGGCACGCCGCAGGTGGGCTTCCAGAAGACGGACGGCATCATCCCGGTCTCGGTGACGATGCAGCGCATCGGCGTGTTCAGGGAAGGCAGGATCGAGCCGGTCCACGACGGCCCGACAGCCAAGAACTTCGATGCGGTTGAACGGGGTGCCGACGGGTTCATGCTGCAGGCCGTGCCGGCGGAGCTGATGCTTTCCGACCGGACGCTGGGGATCAGGTTCGAGGCCAGGCCGGTCTACTTCTGGGACAAGGCCGGCAAGCGCCTGGTCCCGGACATCCGCTATGTGCCCCGCTACATGCTGGAGGAGGAGAAGGCCAAGCTGCTCCTCGAGTACCTGTACGAGGGTCCGCCGCAGTGGCTCGCCGCCGCGGTCAAGCTGCCCCCCGCCCAGGTTCCCTTGCGCAGCAACCCGGTCTACACGAGCAACGGTTCGTTGGTGATCGACCTGCCCAACCAGCTCAGTGAGGGCGATCTCGCCCGCCTGACCACCCAGATGGAGAGGACCCTGATCTTCGGCCAGGTCTTCGCGGTGCAGCTGAAGATTCAGGGGGTACCCATTCCACCCGGACGGAGCCAGACCGCCGACGACTCCGGGCCCGCCGCGCGCTTCGCCGTGCAGTCGGGAAAGGTGGTGCGGGTAAAGACCACGCCGGACCGGGACGCCGCCGCCTTGCCGCTTCCCACCGAGATCAACGACCGTGTGGTGTGGGCGTCGTTCTCCCGGCGCGAGGAGTCGGTGGCGATGGTGAAACTCGTAGGCAACGCCCAGCAGTTCCTTATCGGGCCGGCCCGCGCGCCCACGCCGCTGGCCATGTCCGGCAACAAATCCGTCGACCACGCGATGTGGCTGGAGGGCGAGTCCCGCGCGGCGCTCGTGCTGTCGGACAGCAAGCTGTTCGAGGTGGTTCCCGGCCAGCGCCCCAAGGACGTGGTGGTGACCGGTCAGGTGACCGGCCCGGTGTCGAGCTTCGGGCTTGTGCCCGACGGGCGCATCACAATGGTGATCAACAAGCATCTCTACATCGCGGCGCTCTACCGCAACCAGGACGGCGACCTCTTGATGACCCCGCCGCAGCAGGTGCCGACGGCACTCGACGAGGTCCAGCACGCGGCGCTGTCCAGGCTGGAGATCGTCGTCGCCGGGGTGGGCAGGGTTGATGCCAAGACGGGGATGATCGTGACGACGATCAACATCGATGGGTCGCTGCAGAAGCCGCCGCTGCGTCCCTATGAAGCGTCGCAACAGATTTCGCACCTGGTCACGGACTTCCGCAGCGCGACTTCGTTCTACGACTTCGCGGGCGGCGCCTGGCAGCTCTCCCAGAGTAGCGCCGGCCCCTTGCTGAGCAACGATTTAGTAGGGTTGGACAACCCGAGCTCGGCGCCATCGGCCTCACCGGCGCCGACACTGGCGATCACCAAGGCGAGTTTCGAGGGGTGAGCACGCTCTGGGCCACCCTGGCCGATCTCGTGCTGCCCAACCCATGTGCGGCCTGCGGTCGCCAGGGTGAGCGGCTCAGCTTCGACGTGTGCGCGGCGTGCGTGCGCGTGATCGACGAGTTGCGGGCTTCCCCGACCCGGCCGACGCCCGCGCCGCCGGGGCTGCCGCCGTGCTTCGCGCTCGGCGAGTACCGCAGCGAACTGCGCGAGCTGATCATCGGGTACAAGGAGCGGGGCCGGCATCGGCTGGCCCGGCCGCTGGGAGCGCTTCTCGCGGAAGCGGTGGCGACCGCTGTTCCACGCGGGACGGCGCCGCTGGTGATGCCGCTGGTGTACATCCCGGACACGGGTGGAGCGGCGCGCCGTCGCCATGGTGACCACATGCGGTCGCTGGCGTTACGTGCGTCTGAGAGGCTGCGGGAAGCGGGCCGTTCCACCGTGGTGGTGAACGCGCTGAGGACCCGCTCGACGGCGGATTCGGCGGAGCTTGACGCGGGTCAGCGTGCCGCGGCGGCGCGGGGGAAGTTTGCCCTGCGACGGGGCCTGCCAGCCGGTGCCGAGGTGGTCCTGGTGGACGACATCATTACCACGGGTTGGACGCTCGCTGCCGCGTCGCTGACGCTCGCCGGAGCCGGAGTCATTGTGAAGGCATGTGTCGCATTAGCGGCGACACAACTCCGTGTGAACTTTTGATCACGTCAAGTCCCGAACGGGCGAACCCCAACTAAACGGTCTTGAGACAAGTGGTGACGGGAAGGCAAAGAGGAGCTAGCGTCAGAAGTCAACCACCTGATGAAGCGTTTGAGAGGGGGAATTTGATCTTCTGCCCTCGCCGGTGGGGGCCGGTGGTTTTGGCGCTCCGGTGTGTTGTTTCTCCCTCCGCGAAGACCCCACGCCCGGAGCGCAGTGATCACCGCGAAGATGCGGACGTTCGAGATCTGTGTGGGAGGTCAGGCGTGGACATCGTCGTCAAGGGTCGCAACGTGGAAGTCCCCGATCATTACCGGGTCCATGTGGCAGAGAAGCTGCAAAAAGTCGAACGTTACGACCAGAAATTGATTCGAATCGACGTCGAACTATTCCATGAGCGCAATCCGCGCCAGAATGACATCTGCCAGCGAGTGGAGATCACGTGCTTCAGCCGCGGACCCGTGGTGCGGGCGGCGGCGTGCGCGGGAGACTTCTATACCGCGTTGGACCTGGCCGCCAGCAAACTCGATGGGCAGCTCCGTAAGGTAGCCGATCGGCGCCGGGTGCACCGCGGCCGGCACGCTCCGATCTCGGTCGCCGAGGCGACCGCCAGGCTTCCCCTGTTCGAGCGCCCCAAGGCCAGCGACGCGTCGGTGCCGTCCAGCAACGGCCACGTGGACCTGCTGGCGGAGCCCGAGGACGGCCAGCCGTGGCACATCGTGCGGGAGAAGGAGTTCTCCGGCGAGCCGATGACCCTCGATGATGCTCTTTACCAGATGGAGCTGGTCGGGCACGACTTCTATCTCTTCCACGACAAGGACAGCGGCCGCCCCAGCGTGGTCTACCGCCGCAAGGCCTATGACTACGGTCTTTTGACGCTGGCCTGGTAGGCATACCCAGACCAGCGCCCGGCAGGTCGAGCTAGGGGTTGGAATATCCGAGCGTGTAGGCACCGGAGCCGCTGTAGGCGTGCACGCGGTACCGGTAGTAGCCGGCCGTACCCGTGTAGCTCACGGCTTCGGTGTTGCCCGGCGAGGCCGATGAGGCGACGTTGCCCCAGGCGCTGCCGGTCCACTTCTGCAGGTACAGGTCGAAGTCGGTTCCCGACGGCCCGCACAGGTTGGCCCGGTGGGTGCCGGATGCGCCCGAGTAGTAGTAGCTGCCGTTCGGCTGGTACTGGCTACCGCCGCTGGACAGCGAGCCGCTGACGGTGAATTCGTGCCCGGTGCAGCCGGTCGGCGGCGGTGTCGTGGGTCCGCCCCCACTGGTGAGCAGCTGCAGGCCGTAGGCCTGGAGGATTTCGTTGACCGGCTGGAAGTACGTGGTGCCGCCGGAGGAGCAGTTGCCCGAGCCGCCGGAGGTGACACCCTGCGCCTGGCTGCCGGCGATCAGGGAGCCGCCGGAGTCGCCGGGTTCGGCGCAGACGTTGGTGCGGATGAGGCCGTTGACGGTGCCCTGCGGGTAGGTCACCGAGGCGTTGCGCGCCTGGATGGTGCCGCAGTGCCAGCCGGTCGTGGAGCCGGAGCGGCACACCGAGGCGCCGACGGCGGCGTCGGTCGAGCCGGCCACCGTGACGGTGCCGCCGGCGTAGTTGTTGACCAGCGGGCGGGGGGTGTTGCCCGCGGCGACCTCGACCCAGGCGTAGTCGTTGCCGGGGAAGCTGGAGCCGCGGAACGTGCCGCTGGGCTGGCTCGTCGTGGCGCCGGTGTTGCCGCAGTGGCCCGCGGTGACGAAGCCGCCGCTGACCGAGAAGCCGACCGAGCACCGGGTGCCCGCGCCGATGTAGTAGGCGTTGCCGCCGATGACATCGATGTACGGGCGGGGGTCCTCATTGGACGGCTCGACGCGGACGGCGTCGGCCGGGACGCCGGCCGACTTGACGAAGGCGGCCGCGGCGGCGGTGTCACGGGCGAGCACGACCACGCTGTTGGTGGTCACGTCGACGTACCATCCGGCGATGCCCGCTCGCGGCGAGCGCCCGGCGTCCAACCCCGCTACCAGCTCCTGCAGGTCGGCGTGGCTGCGCGCCACCAGCTTCGGGGTGGCTCCTGCCGCGCGCACCTTCTCCACCGAGCCGGCGTCGGTGACGGCGACGGTCAGGGTTGCCGCCCCGCCCGACAGCCACGAGCCGGCGTAGGTCGAGCCGAGCGCCTTGCGCAGCGACAGCTCGATGCGTGATGCCTTGGCCTCGTTGGCCAGCCGCACCCGCACGCCGTCCGCGTCGAGTTTCAGATCGCGTTGAAGGGCCGCGAACACCTGCGGGGTAACGCCTTCCGGGGTGTCGGCGGGCGGCCGCGCCAGCGCCGGTATGGTGAGCGCGGCGGTCAGGCCCGCGGCCGTGGCGATCACGGCGGCCGCGGTGATGAGTCTCCGATCCATGCTCGAAGGCTCGCATGCAGCTATAGGCAATAATAGATATCGTTTACGTCATACCGCGACACGGATGGTCGCCACCGAGCCGAACTGCGGGTTCTTCTCAAGCCAGCGAGCATAGCGCGGATTACGTTGCGCCGCATCATGATAGGCGGCGGCCGCGTGGTCGAGCACGGTGTCGGCGAAGTCGGCGGCGGGCGAGTCCGGGTGCCAGCCCAGCAGGTGCCTCCAGCGCAGCGGCGCGCCCGCGATGGGCACCGCCGTCAACCCGTGCACGCGCCGGAAAGTGGCCTGGCACAATCCGATCGCGTGCCCGGACTGCACCAGGTCGATGCATCCACCGGTATCCATCTCATACATTGTCCTGGGCGTGAACCCCTCCCGCGCGCACGCGGCGGCGAAGCAATCGCCGAAGCAGCCATCGCCCGGTGCGCTGACCCACTGCGCCTCTGCCAGCTCGGCCAGCCGCACCTCCTCGCGCTCGGCCAGCTCGTGCCCCTCCGGCAGCAACAGGAAAACCGGGTCGACCGACACGACCCTCCAAGTCAAACCATCTGCGGGGGTACCGGGCATGGTGTCACCGCAGACACCGGCCAGGCAGAAGTCGAGGCGGCCATTGATCACCATGTCGGTCAGCTCCGTGGCCCACCACGAGGAATGGGTGATGACCTGCGTTTCCGGGTGATCGGCGGCGAGCCGCTTGACCAGCCCGCCCAGGATGGGACCGTTGACGGCACCGATCCTGTAGCGGCCCAGCATGTTCTCTGAACCCGCCAGCCGCGCCGCCTCGTCCTGCAGGTCCTTCATTGCCGGGAGCACCACCCGAGCGCGGGCCAGCACCAGCTCGCCCAGCACTGTCGCGGTGGCGCCGTGGCGGCCGCGCTCGAACAGCGGCCCGCCCAGCGAGCGCTCGATCCGTTGCAGCTGCGCGGTCAGGGCCGGCTGCGCGAGACCGAGCTGCGATGCCGCCTTGGTGACGCTGCCGGTCTCGGCTATCGCGCAGACAACCTTGAGGTGGCGCAGCTCGAGATTCATAACGTGACGTTAAGGCGATGTTGAGATCGAGAAAAGAGTTTACATCGCAAGATTTGGATTGAGCCGCACAAACCGAATATCATCGATGCGTGAGCCGTCCCGGCCGGGCAGAGCCGCCTTCAGGTAACCCTCGCGGGTGAACCCGGCCCGTTCCAGGACCCGTTGCGAAGCCCTGTTCTCCGGGAACGTCCCCGCGATAAGCCTTACCACGCCTACGTTTTCGAACGCCCACCGGCTCAACAGGTTCACCGCGCGGGTGGCGATGCCCTTGCCCCGGAACTCGGGCCGCAGCGAGTAGCCCAGCATCGCCTCGCGCTGCTGCCGCGCCCAGTAGTACAGCGAGATGTTGCCGGCGAAGGCGCCGGTCGCCGCATCCTGGATGGTGCACTCCGCCCGGTCGCCGGCGAGCCAGTCGTTCTGTACCCGCTCGGTGCGCTGCCGCGCCACCTCTGGCGTGACAAGCGGGCCGAACGAGGTGTTGATCACCTCGGGCAGCTGGTTGAGCGCGTAGAAATCGTCAACATCGTCTGGACGCATTGGACGCAGCCGCACCACGCCGTCGGTGAGATGGCCGCCGGGCAGGTCCGGCAGGATCCGCTCCGCCGGGCCCGGCGCATCGCCGGCCAGGCGGATGAAGGCGACAAGGTCCTGGCGCCCGCCGTCGCGGCTCGGCCCGCCCTCGCGCCGCACGCCCTCGCGGGTGAAGCCGGCCCCCAGCGCGACCCGCTGGCTCACCCAGTTTTCCCTGGCGGCCAACAGCTCCAGGCGGTAGAGGCCGTTGCGGAACGCCCACTCGGCCATGGTTGTCGTGCCCCGGGTCGCCACGCCCCGGCCCCGTGCCCACGGCGCCACCCAGTAGCCCACCTCGCCCTGGTTGCGTCCTGCTTGGACATTGGTAATTCCTATGCCTCCCAGCACTTTTTGGGTACCCACATCAACAATGCCAAACGCGGCGCCGCCCTCCCGCCAGGCCGCGGGCGCGCCCTCCTCGACCCACCACCGGGCCGCCTCCTCGGTGTAGGGGTGCGGGATCAGGGGCAGCCAGCGCGCGATATCCGGGTCGTTGCACGCGTTGATGAGGTCGTCGACATCGTCCATGGTCCACAGGCGAAGCCGGATGCCGTCCCCGGTGATCGTGTCCGGGGTCATGGCAGGTCGGCCCGGATGATCGCGCCGAACCAGGCGTCGCGGCGCTCGCCGCGCCGCGTGCAGCCGTGGCGCAGGGTGCCTTCGTAGACGAAGCCCACCTTCTCGGCGACCCGCTTCGACCCCTCGTTGCCGACGTGCGCGCGCCACTCGATGCGCTCCAGCCCCAGCTCGCCGAAGCCGAACTCGACGGCGGCGCGCACCGCGGCGGTCATGTAGCCGCGGCCGCGGGCCTGCGGCGCGGTGATGAACCCGACGTCGGCCACCTTGCGGTCACGCGGATCGATGCGCAGGTCGAGCTGACCGGCGTAGTCGCCGGAGGGATCGGCGATCACCCACGCGGCGCCGTCGCCGCGCTCCCACCAGCCGGGGGCGTAGCCCTCCACGAAGCCGATCGCCTTCTCACGCCCGTAGTCGAGCGGCATCGAGGTCCATTCTCGGGTTTCCGGATCAGTGCAGGTGGCCAAGATCGCGTCGACATCGCGCATCTCGGCCGGGCGCAAGGTGATCTTCTCGCCGCGTTCGGTGGTGGCGTGCAACACGGGCTGGGGTCGTTCACTCACGTTCTCACCCTGCCACACCGCGCAACCTATAATGTTCATGCCGGATTTGCCAGGATTGGGCGCCGGGGGTGTGGGTTAGGCTTAGGAGCGCCTACGATGGTTCGGTTAACCGTGTAGGGGAGCGAACCCGTGTCATTTTTTGAAAAGATCCTCCGTGCCGGCGAAGGCCGCTTGCTGCGCCGGCTTGACGCGATCGCCAAAGCCGTCAACTCCCTCGAAGAGAGATATGAAAATCTCAGCGATGACGAGCTGCGCGCGATGACCGATCAGTTCCGTGAGCGCCTTGCCGACGGGGAGACCCTCGACGACATCATGCCTGAGGCGTTCGCGGTGGTCCGCGAGGCGTCCAAGCGCACCCTGCACAAGCGGCACTATGACGTGCAGATCATGGGCGGTGCCGCGTTGCACTTCGGCAACATCGCCGAGATGAAGACCGGTGAGGGCAAGACCCTTGTCTCCACCCTCCCGGCATACCTGAACGCGCTGGCCGGCAACGGCGTGCACATCGTCACCGTCAACGACTACCTGGCACAGCGCGACGCCGAGTGGATGGGGCGCATCCACCGCTTCCTCGGCCTGAGCGTGGGCGTGGTCCTTCCCAACCGCCCCTCGGCCGAGCACAAGCTGGCATATGAGTGCGACATCACCTACGGGACCAACAACGAATTCGGCTTCGACTACCTGCGCGACAACATGGCGTGGTCGGCGGACGACATGGTGCAGACCCGCGGGCACAGCTTCGCCATCGTGGACGAGGTCGACTCGATCCTCATCGATGAGGCCCGGACCCCGCTGATCATCTCCGGCCCGGCCGAGCAGTCCCAGCGGTGGTACGGCGAGTTCGCCAAGCTCATCGCCCGCATGGAGCGCGGCAAGGATGGCGCCGGTGACTACGAGGTCGACGAGGCCAAGCGGACAGTCGCCGTCACCGAGCGCGGCGTCTCCAAGGTCGAGGACAGGCTTGGCATCGACAACCTCTACGAGTCGGTCAACACCCCGCTGGTCGGTTACCTGAACAACGCCATCAAGGCCAAGGAGCTTTACAAGCTCGACAAGGACTACATCGTCTCCGACGGTGAGGTGCTGATCGTCGACGAGTTCACCGGCCGCATCCTGCACGGCCGTCGCTACAACGAGGGCATGCACCAGGCGATCGAGGCCAAGGAAGGCGTCGAGATCAAGCAGGAGAA
>Ga0075421_100000796_pt1 | contig 34690 bp, 34 predicted proteins | sample SoiMetdeltSBSDD5_FD_75292 | JGI IMG/M metagenome (GOLD analysis project Ga0075421, IMG submission 75292) | Bulk soil microbial communities from a Populus tree surrounding site in Tennessee, USA - Soil MetaG P. deltoides SBSDD5 | ecosystem: Environmental > Terrestrial > Soil > Tree plantation... | reverse complement strand
TGCGGCATACGAGTTTGGTTTCAACAACCCACCTCCAACCGATGAACCCGGCGAAGCGAGCCCGGGCGCCGAAAGCGCCGGAAGCGCCGGCGCGCCACCCGCTTCACCGGCACAACCACCGGATGCGACGGCGGCGACTGCGCCGCCGCCGGATGCCGCTGCCACGGCTGGCGTGACCACGGCAGCTGCCTCGCCGACGGCGGAGCCGTCCACCGGAACCGCTGCAGCACCGGCCGAGGCTGCGCGAGCGTCCGGCAGTCACGAGCTTCACTTCCGTTTCGATGAGGAGTCGTGGGTCGAAGTGCGTGACGCGAACGACAAAGTGATTTTCACGAAACTGAACCGGGCCGGCAGTGAAGAGCGCATCACCGGTAAGCCGCCGCTCAAGGTCGTGGTCGGTAATGCGCGCGGCGTGCGTCTCACGTACGGCGAGCGGCCGGTCGATCTTACGCCGCACACGGGTGTGAGCGTTGCGCGGTTGACCCTGCAATGAAATGTCTGCCTGAATATGGTCCGGCCCGCCGCCGCCTAAGCGCGGGCGTCCGCGTCGCGCACGTCGAGATTGGCGGCACCGCGCCGATCGTCGTTCAGTCCATGACGAATACCGACACTGCCGATATCGCTGCAACGGTCGAGCAGGCGGCGGCGCTCGCGCGTGCGGGATCGGAGCTCGTGCGTATCACGGTGAACACTGCCGAAGCGGCCGCGGCCGTCCCGCACATCCGCGACGCGCTGGACGGTATGAATGTGAACGTACCGCTCGTCGGGGACTTTCACTTCAACGGTCACCGGCTGCTCACTCAACATCCCGCTTGTGCTGAAGCGCTCGCGAAGCTGCGCATCAATCCGGGCAATGTCGGCCGCGGATCGAAGCGCGACGAGCAGTTCTCGACGATGATCGAGTTCGCGTGCCGGTACGGCAAAGCCGTTCGCATCGGCGTCAACTGGGGGAGCCTCGATCCGGAGCTTCTCGCGCGCCTCATGGACGAAAACGCGCGCGCACCGGTGCCGGACGAAGCCGACGTGGTGACGCGCCGCGCGCTCGTCACGTCCGCGCTCGAGAGCGCCGCCCAGGCCGAAGCGCTGGGATTGCGGCGCGACCGCATCATCCTCTCGTGCAAGGTGAGCGGCGTGCAGGATCTCATCGCCGTCTATCGCGACCTCGCCGCGCGCTGTGACTACGCCTTGCATCTCGGGCTCACCGAAGCGGGCATGGGTTCGAAAGGAATCGTCGCTTCCACTGCCGCCATGGCCGTTCTGCTCCAGGAAGGCATCGGCGACACGATCCGCGTTTCGCTCACGCCGGAACCCGGTGGCGATCGCACGAAAGAAGTCGTGGTCGCGCAGGAAATCCTGCAGACGATGGGGCTGCGTTCGTTTGCGCCGATGGTGATCGCCTGTCCCGGATGCGGCCGCACGACGAGCACCTTCTTCCAGGAGCTTGCCGACCGCATACAGAGTTATCTGCGCGCGCAAATGCCGGTCTGGCGCACGAAATACGCCGGTGTCGAGAACATGCATGTTGCAGTCATGGGCTGCGTCGTGAACGGGCCGGGCGAAAGCAAGCACGCCAACGTCGGCATAAGCCTCCCGGGCTCCGGTGAGAATCCCGTTGCGCCGGTCTACGTCGACGGCGTGAAGACCGTGACGCTCAAAGGCGACGACATCGCAGGCGAGTTCCAGCGCATCGTCGAGCGTTACGTGCACGAAAAGTATTCGCCGAATCCGCGACCGGCGGAAACCTCACCGGAGCCAGCACCCGTTTCGGGCTGAAGGGTTGCAGGCACGATCACAATGACAAAAACGATCCAGGCGGTGCGCGGGATGAACGACGTCCTGCCCGCAGAAGTGCCCCTGTGGCAGTTTCTGGAACAAACCGTTCGAGACTGGCTCCACGGCTACGGTTACAGCGAGATCCGCATGCCGGTCCTCGAGCGTACGGAGCTTTTCGTGCGCTCGATCGGAGAGGTGACCGATATCGTCGAGAAGGAGATGTATACCTTCGTCGACGCGCTTTCGGACGAAAGCCTCACGCTGCGACCGGAAGGGACCGCCTCCTGCGTGAGGGCCGCGATCGAGCACAACCTTCTCTATCAGGGGCCGCAGCGCCTGTGGTACGGCGGGCCGATGTTCCGGCATGAGCGTCCGCAGAAAGGCCGTTATCGGCAGTTCCACCAGTTCGGTGTCGAGGCGCTGGGCTATGCCGGTCCTGACATCGATATCGAACACATGGTGATGTGCGCACGGCTGTGGCGACTCCTGAATCTGGGCGACGTCCAGCTCGAGTTGAATACGCTGGGCAGCACCGAGACTCGTGTGCGTTATCGAGCGCGTCTCGTGCAGTACCTGGAACGGCATCAGGAGGCGCTCGACGCGGACAGCGTGCGGCGCCTGCAGACTAATCCCCTGCGCGTGCTCGACAGCAAGAACCCTGCGATGCAGGAAGTGATCGCGGGTGCACCGCGATTGCTCGACGATCTCGACGAAGCGTCTGCCGCGCATTTCGAAGCGGTGCAGGACGGACTGCGCGCGGCTCGGGTGCCGTTTCGGCTGAACCCGCGGCTCGTGCGCGGCCTCGACTATTACAATCGCACGGTCTTCGAGTGGACCACCGACCGGCTCGGGGCACAGGGAACGATATGCGCAGGCGGGCGTTATGATGGCCTCATCGAGCAGATTGGCGGCAGGCCCGCACCCGCGTGCGGCTACGCGATGGGCCTCGAGCGTTTGATCGAGCTCATGAAAGAGGCCGCACAGCCTGCGCCGCGCACGCTCGACGTTTACCTCGTAAGGCAGGGCGAGCGTGCCGAGCGCTACGCGGAGCAGCTCGCGGAGCAGCTTCGCGATGCGGGACTGAGCGTCGCGCTCCACTGCGGCGGGGGCAGTTTCAAGTCGCAGATGAAGAAAGCCGACGCAAGCGGCGCGCGCTACGCCGTCATCATCGGCGACGACGAAGCGCAGGCGCAGGAGCTAACGGTGAAATCGCTGCGCACGGCCGCGGAGCAGGTCCGGGTGAAAATGGAAGAAGCGGTCGGGCGGCTGCGGCAAGCAGCATGAGGGCGCACAAGAATACTTCGAGGCGGTGACATGGCTTACGACTTGCAGGAGCAGGAACAGCTCGACGCGATCAAAGCGTGGTGGAATCAATACGGAAAGCTCGTGATGGTCGCGGTGATCGCGTGTCTCTTCACGATCGCGGCTGTCCAGGGCTGGCGCTACTACCGGGCACAACAGGCGGAACAGGCGTCGGTGCTCTACAGCCAGCTCGACCAGGCTGAGCGCGCGAACGAGCCCAAGAAAGTGCGCGATATCGCGGCCCAGCTGATCGCCAGGCATGGTTCCACGCAGTACGCGGGCATGGCCGCTCTTTCGGCCGCGAAGGCGAGCTTTGCCACCGGAGAGCTCGAGGACGCGAAGAAGAACCTGCAGTGGGCGGCGGACAACGCGCGTGACGACGAGATGCGCGACGTCGCGCGGCTGCGGCTCGCGGGAATTCTTCTGGACGAAAAGAAATACGATGAAGCGCTGAAGCTCGTGTCCGCCGAGGCGAAGCCGGCCTATGCCGCGTTGTACGCCGACTTGAGGGGCGACATTCTGAGCATTCAGGGCAAAGCGGCGGAAGGGAAAGCCGCTTACCAGCTCGCGTTGGAGAAAAGCGACCCGCGCAGCCAGTACCGGGCTCTCATCGAAATGAAGCTCGACGCGATCGGGCAGGCAAAATGAAAAGCCGACTCGTACTCGCGCTGCTGCTCACCGCGATCGCGGTGGGCTGCACGACGTTGAGCGATACGTATGACCGGTGGTTCGGCGGTCGCCCTGCCGCCAAACCAGCGCCGCTCGTGCCGATCCAGCCGACGGCGCAGCCGCATATCGTCTGGCGTGGCGAAGTGGGCCCTGCCGAGCGCTCCGTGTTCTTCCCCGCAGTCACCGGCAAATTGGTGTACGCAGCAGGCGCTGCCGGGCAGATCGTCGGATTCGAAGCCGGCACCGGCAAAGTGGTGACACGGCTGAATGCCGGGCAGCGACTCAGCGGGGGCGTAGGGGCGAGCGGTTCGTTCGTGCTCGTCGGTACCGGAAAAGGCGAAGTGCTGGCTTTCGACGCCAGCGGCAAGCAGCTCTGGAAAGCGCAGCTCTCGGGTGAAGTCCTGGCGCCGCCAGCGGTGGAGGGCACGCTCGTGGTCGCCCGCGCAGGCGATGGCCGCCTCTATGGTCTCGACGCCGCGGACGGCAAACAGCGGTGGGTATATCAGCGCACCACACCGCCGCTTTCGTTGCGGAATTACAGCGGCGTGGTCGTCGACCGCGGCGCAGTGTTCGCCGGTTTTCCGGGTGGCCGGCTGGTCGCGCTCGCGGCGGCCAACGGCAACGTCGGCTGGGACAGCGTCGTCGCGCTGCCTAAAGGGGCGACCGAGCTCGAGCGCGTCGCCGATGTCATCGGCCTGCCGGTCGTGGACGGAGACCGTGTGTGCGCGGTGGCGTATCAGGGCCGCGCCGCGTGTTTCGACACGCAGAGCGGCACGACGGTCTGGGCGCGTGACATGTCGAGCATCGCCGGCATGGACGCAGATCATCGAGCTGCGTACATCACCGACGAAAAGAATGCAGTGGTCGCACTCGACAGGGCGAATGGGGCGAGCCTCTGGCGCCAGGACAAGCTCGCGGGACGCAATGTCACGGCCCCCCTTGCGTTCGGCCGGTTCGTGATCGTCGGCGATCTCGAAGGCTACGTACACCTGATTTCCCGGGAGGACGGTTCGTTCGCCGCGCGCATTGCGACGGATGGCAGCGCGATCGGCGCGCCGCCGGCCGCGCTCGATGCAAACACGTTCGTCGTCCAGACGCGCAACGGCGGCGTTTTTGCTATTGCCGTTCAATAGCAATGGTTCCAATCGTCGTCATCGTGGGTCGGCCGAACGTCGGCAAATCCACGCTGTTCAACCGCCTTACGCGTAGTCGCGACGCGATCGTGGCGGACCAGCCCGGCATAACTCGCGACCGGCATTATGGCGAGGGGCGAGTCGGGCAAAAGCCGTATCTGCTGGTCGACACCGGTGGTTTCGAGCCTGTCGCGACCGAAGGCATTTACCACGAGATGGCTCGGCAGACCCGCCAGGCCGTCGATGAAGCGGATGTCGTGCTGTTCATGGTGGATGCCCGGGCGGGCCTCACTGCGCAGGACGAGGTGATCGCCGATGAGCTGCGAAAGACCGGCCGCCGGGTGATGGTCGTCGTGAACAAGGCCGAAGGCATGTCGCCTGAAACGGCCGCGGTGGAATTTCACGCCCTGGGCTTAGGCGAGCCGCTCACGATATCCGCGGCGCACGGCGAAAACGTGAGCGATCTCATGGATGTCGTGCTCGCGGATTTCCCCGCGGCGGAGGAATCGTCCGAATCCGAGCGCGAGCAACCGCGCATCGCGGTGGTCGGCCGGCCCAACGTCGGCAAGTCGACACTCGTGAACGCGCTGCTCGGGCAGGAGCGCGTGATCGTCTTCGATCAGCCGGGTACGACGCGCGATTCGATCTACATCGATTTCGAGCACGGCGGCCGCCCGTACACGCTCATCGATACGGCCGGCGTGCGTAAACGCGGGCGGATCTCGGAAGCTGCGGAAAAGTTCTCCGTGGTGAAGACGATGCAGGCGATCGCCGACGCGAACGTCGTCGTGCTCGTGCTGGATCCGCAGCAGGAGATTTCGGAGCAGGACGCGCACATCGCAGGATTCATCGTCGAGGCCGGCCGTGCGCTCGTCGTCGCCGTGAACAAGTGGGATGCGGCCGACGAAGCGACGCGCGACGCCGTGAAGCGCACGCTCACGCGGAAGCTGAATTTCCTGTCGTTCGCCAAAGTGCACTACGTTTCGGCGCTCACTGGACAGGGCATCTCCGGGCTCATGAAATCGGTGGACGCCGCGTATGCCGCCGCGACCGCGAAGCTTCCCACACCCAAACTGACGCGCGCACTGCAAGCCGCCATCTCACAACAACAGCCGCCGCGAGCGGGCTACGGCCGGCCAAAGATGCGCTACGCGCATCAGGGCGGCTCCAATCCGCCGCGCATCATCGTTCATGGCACCGCTTTGGAGCACGTGCCGGCGAGCTACCGGCGGTATTTGGAACGATTCTTCCGGGACGTTTTCAAATTGCAGGGAACGCCGCTCAAAGTCGAGCTGAAAAGCAGCCGCAACCCCTACGTGAGAACGTGAGGCGCGAGCGTGAGCGAACGCAGCTAACCCAATGGCGTACCGAACAAAAATCAGCTAGAGTGACAATTCGATAAAGAGAAGGTGAGGGCACCATGAGTAATAAAGGGCAGTTGCTACAAGACCCGTTCCTCAACACTTTGCGCAAGGAGCACATCCCCGTTTCGATCTACCTCGTGAATGGCATCAAGCTGCAGGGGCAAATCGATTCGTTCGATCAATACGTGGTGCTGCTCAAAAATACCGTGACGCAGATGGTGTACAAGCACGCAATCTCGACCGTCGTCCCCGCCCGTCCTGTGAACTTTCAGGCAGACCAAAGCTCCGACGCTTGATGTTGCAACTCGTTATCTCTTGATGGCGGAGCGTCGGGCGAGTCCCCTCCCTGCCGTCCTGGTCGGTCTCGATTTCGGCGACAGCGATTACGCCGAAAGCCTGGCGGAAGCGAAGCAGCTCGCGGCGAGCGCAGGCGTTGGTGCGCTCACAGTCGTTAAAGGCCGTCGCGACCGTCCCGATCCCGCGCTCTTCGCCGGGAAAGGCAAGGTCGAGGAAATCGCCGAAGTCGTCGCCGCCACGCAGGCCCCGGTCACCATCTTCAACCACGAGCTCTCACCGGTGCAGGAACGCAATCTCGAAAAGCGCCTGAACTGCCGCGTGATCGACCGCACAAGCCTGATTCTCGACATTTTCGCCCAGCGTGCGCGCAGCCATGAAGGGAAGGTCCAGGTCGAGCTTGCTCAGCTCGAGCATCTCTCGACTCGGCTCGTGCGCGGATGGACTCACCTCGAGCGCCAGAAAGGCGGTATCGGTTTGCGGGGTCCGGGCGAGACGCAGCTCGAGACCGACCGCCGGTTGCTCGCGAAACGAGTGAAGTCTCTCAAGGAGAAGCTTGCGCGCATGCAGTCACAGCGCGCCGTTCAGCGGCGCGCGCGGGTACGCGCACAGGTCTACTCGGTGTCGCTCGTAGGGTACACGAACGCCGGAAAATCGACCCTTTTCAACCGGCTCACGCGGGCAGGCGTGCACGCTGCAGATCAGCTTTTCGCAACCCTCGATACGACGACGCGGCGCGTGCGGACCGACGCGCGCACGACGGTGGCGCTCTCCGACACGGTCGGTTTCATCCGGGAGCTTCCGCATACGCTCGTCGCCTCTTTTCGCGCGACGCTCGAGGAGACCGTCCACGCGGACCTGCTGCTGCACGTGGTCGACGCGAGCAGTCCGGATCGCGAGGCGCACATCACCGCCGTGAACCGCGTGCTGGCGGAAATCGGGGCCGACTCGGTCCCGCAGGTGCTCGTCATGAACAAGATCGATCTCACGCCGCTGCCCTCGCGGGTCGAGCGTGCCGAATATGGTAAGATTTCGCGTATTTGGATCAGCGCCGAAACCGGGTCGGGGCTCGATTCGGTGCGCACCGCGCTCGAAGAATACGCTTCTGCCGCGCTTCCCCTGAGCCGGGATGAGCGTTCTGCGGCGGCATAAGACAAACCAGGCAGGCTCCCAATGTTTGCGACGTTAAGGTCCGCTCGCGACTATCTCCGCCGATGCGCGCTCAGAATTCAGGGCGCGCTCATGTCGCTCAACGATCCCCAGTGGGGTCGCAGGCCTGGAGGCGGGAACCAGGGCCCGCCAGACCTGGAAGAGCTCTGGCGCAATATCAACCGCAAGCTCGAAGGCCTTTTTGGCCGCCGCGGCAGCGGCGCGGATCGTCCGCCGACGGGCGGGCCGCGCAGCTTCGGCGGGCTCGGACTGTTGGCGATCCTCGTTGTGGTTGTGTGGCTCGCCAGCGGGTTCTACATCGTTCCCGAAGGCCAGCGCGGCGTGGTGCTGCGATTCGGCCGTTTGGTGGAGACGACGATGCCCGGCCCGCGGTGGCACCTCCCGTATCCGATCGAATCGGCGGAAGTCGTCAATCTGCTCGGCGTGCGAACCGTCGAAGTCGGCTACCGCAACAACGTGAAGAGCAAGGTGCTGAAGGAATCGCTGATGCTCACGGACGACGAGAACATCATCGACGTGCAGTTCGCGGTGCAGTATGTGCTGAAGAGCCCGGCCGATTATCTTTTCAACAGTCGCGAGCCGGACGAGGCCGTGCTGCAGGCCGCGGAGACCGCGGTTCGCGAAGTCGTCGGCAAAAGCAGCATGGACTTCGTCCTCTATGAAGGCCGCGCGGAAGTGGCGGCGCGTGCGCACAAGCTCATGCAGGCGATCCTCGACCGCTATGGCACCGGCATCAATGTGAGCAAGGTGACGATGCAGAACGCGCAGCCGCCCGAGCAGGTGCAGGCCGCTTTCGACGACGCGGTGCGCGCGGGGCAGGACCGCGAACGGCAGAAGAACGAGGGCCAGGCGTATGCCAACGACGTGATCCCGAAAGCACGCGGGATGGCCGCGCGCCTGACCGAGGAAGCGCAGGGTTACAAACAGCGTGTGATCGAGCAGGCCGACGGTGACGCGTCGCGATTCCGTCAGGTCGTCGCGGAGTACAGCAAGGCGCCGCAGGTTACGCGCGATCGGCTGTACATCGACGCCATGCAGCAGATACTGAGCAACAGCAGCAAAGTGCTCGTCGATCAGAAAGGCGGCAACAATCTCCTTTACCTGCCGCTCGACAAGCTCGTGCAGATGACAGGCCCCGGCGGCGCCGAAGCGCCGAAGCCGCCCGAGCCGCCAGCGGCACAGGAATCGACGACGGCGCGCAGCCGCGAGGCGTTCCGCAGCCGCGACAGGGAGTCGCGCTGATGGATCGTCGCGCTCAAAGCGGAGTCGCGCTGACGAACCCTCGCGCCCAAAGCGGAATCGCGCTGATGGACCATCGCGCTCAAAGCAGGAGTGAGGCCGATGAGACGTAATCTGGGAATGATAGCCGCCGTGCTGGTGGCTCTGCTCATCGTCGCGTCATTGTCGCTTTTCATCGTCGATCAGCGCCAGAACGCGATCGTCTTCAGGCTCGGTGAGGTCGTGCGTGTGGTGAACCAGCCCGGCCTCTATGCGAAAGTCCCTCTGCTCGACAACACGCGGTTTTTCGACACCCGGATACTGACCATAGACTCCGCCGAGCCCGAGCGCTTTCTCACGTCCGAAAAGAAAAACGTGCTCGTGGATCTCTTCGTGAAATGGCGCATCACGGACGTGCGCGCGTACTACGTTAGCGTGGGGGGCGACGAAGCGCGAGCCCGCACCCGGCTCCTCCAGACCATCAACGACAGCCTGCGCGCGGAGTTCGGCAACCGCACCGTGCACGAAGTCGTCTCGGGCGAGCGGGACAAGATCATGGAGCTCATGCGCGATCGCGCGAACGAAGACGCATCGAAGATCGGCGTGCAGGTGCTCGACGTGCGCATGAAACGCGTCGACCTGCCGCAGGAAGTGAGCGAGTCGGTCTATCGCCGGATGGAAGCGGAAAGGAAGCGCGTTGCGAACGAGCTTCGATCGACCGGGTCGGCGGAATCGGAAAAGATCCGCGCGGACGCCGACCGCCAGCGCGAAGTGATACTCGCGCAGGCTTACCGCGACGCGCAGAGCGTGAAAGGTGAAGGGGACGCCAAAGCGACGGCGCTGTACGCGGCGGCATACCAGATCAATCCCGAGTTCTACGCGTTCTATCGCAGCATCGAAGCGTACAAGCAGAGCTTCAAGAACAAGAACGATCTCCTCGTGCTCGAGCCGAACTCCGACTTTTTCAAATATCTCCGGTCGGGCGGTAAGGCCGGCAAATAGCGCGTGGGCCCGGGCGGCACGGCGCACGAAAGAGGCCACTCGGGCGAAGCCGGCCGGCCGTGAGGGATACGCTCCTCACGGCATTTGCCCTGATGCTGGTCATCGAAGGCGTGCTGCCTTTTCTCGTGCCCGGCCTTTGGCGCGATACGTTCAGGCGCCTCACCGAGATGACGGATGGGCAGATCCGCTTCATCGGTCTTACTTCGATGCTGACGGGGCTCCTTCTGCTCTACATCGTGCGGTCCTGAGAGGGGCTTCGTCCTATAATTCACCGCTTTTGGCGTTTTCGACTGCTCTACCATGCGTGCCTGGCTGTTGCCCGAATACATCGAAGATATCCTGCCTGCCGAGGCGGCGCGCATCGAGCGCCTGCGCCGGCGGGTGCTCGATCTATTCGAAGTGCACGGCTACGAGCTCGTCATGCCGCCGCTGCTCGAGTACGTCGAATCGCTGCTGACGGGCACCGGGCACGATCTCGACCTCCAGACGTTCAAGCTCGTCGACCAGATCTCCGGACGCACGCTGGGACTACGCGCCGACATCACACCCCAGGTCGCGCGCATCGACGCGCACCTTCTCAACCGCACCGGCGTGACGAGGCTCTGCTACGCCGGAACCGTGCTGCACACGCTGCCCAATGGCACGAACCGCACACGCGACCCCCTGCAGATCGGCGCCGAGCTCTACGGTCACGCGGGTATCGAAAGCGACATCGAAATCCAGCGGCTCATGATGCGCGCTCTCGATCTGGCGGGCGTGCGCGATGCATACCTGGACATCGGTCACGTTGCGATCTTTCGCAGTCTCGTGCGTCACGGCCGCATCGAAGGCGAGCTCGAGTCGGAGCTCTTTCGCGCGATTCAGGCGAAAGACCTGCCTGCCGTGAGCGAGCTCACGCAACGCATTCCGCGCCGCATACGGGAGGCGATGACTGCGCTTCCCGAGCTTTACGGTGGGACTGAAGTGCTGAAGGAGGCCGCACGGCGGCTCCCGGCGCTTGACGAGATCGGACAGGCACTTCGCGATCTGCAGGCGCTTTCGGACGGATTGCGCGACGTTGCACGCATACGCTGCTTCGACCTCGCGGAGCTTCGCGGCTATCGCTACCACAGTGGTGTCGTGTTCGCGGCCTATCTCGAAGGTCAGGCCTATGCGATCGGTCGCGGCGGACGCTACGACGAAGTCGGGAAAGCGTTCGGACGTGCCAGACCGGCGACAGGTTTCAGCGCGGACCTCCGGGAGCTTGCCGCGCTGCAGCCGCCGGAATCTTTGCGAGCCGGTGTGCTGGCGCCATACGCACCGGACGACACGGCGCTGCAACGGCGTATCGCCGCTTTGCGACGCGGCGGCACGCGCGTCGTGGTGGAGCTTCCAGGACACGAGCGTGCGCACGGCGAAGTGGACTGCGATCGCAAGCTAGCGCGCCGCACGGGAAAATGGGTGATCGAGAAACTCGAGCCCGCAAGTCGACGCGAGGCTAGGCGGTGATATGCGTTTTCGCGTGATAAAAGGTTGAGACATGGGCAAGAACGTAGTGGTCGTCGGCACGCAGTGGGGCGACGAAGGCAAAGGCAAGATCGTCGACTGGCTTACCGACCACGCCCTGGGTGTCGTGCGCTTCCAGGGCGGGCACAACGCGGGCCACACGCTCGTGATCGGCGGGCGCAAGACGGTTCTGCATCTCATTCCATCGGGCATTCTGCGCGACAAAGTCGCGTGCTATATCGGCAACGGCGTGGTGCTTTCACCGCAGGCGCTGCTGGAGGAAGTCGACACCCTGGAGGCGGCGGGCATCGACGTCGCCTCACGGCTGAAGATCAGCGAGGCGTGTCCGCTCATCCTGCCGCACCACACGGCGCTCGACCATGCGCGCGAAGCCGCAAAAGGCGCGGGCAAGATCGGCACGACAGGCCGCGGCATCGGACCCGCGTACGAAGACAAGGTCGCGCGCCGCGCCATCCGGCTGCAGGATCTTTTTCATCGGGAGCGCTTCGCAGCGAAGCTCGGTGAACTGCTCGACTATCACAATTTCGTCCTCAAGAATTATTTTCGGGTCGCGACCGTCGACTTCCACGAAACGCTCGACCGGACGCTCGCGCTCGCAGATCGCATAAAACCCATGGTCGCCGATGTGCCGCGGCTGCTGTTCGAAGCGCAGGAAGCAGGCAGGAACCTTCTCTTCGAAGGCGCGCAGGGTACGCTCCTCGACGTCGACCATGGCACCTATCCCTATGTGACCTCGAGCAACTGCGTGGCAGGTGCCGCCGCCGCCGGATCGGGCATAGGCCCGGGCGTGCTTCACTACGTGCTCGGCATTACGAAGGCGTACACGACACGTGTGGGTTCGGGACCGTTCCCGACCGAGCTCGAGGACGACGCGGGCAAGCACCTTGCAAGCCGAGGCAATGAGTTTGGCGCCACGACGGGGCGCGCGCGCCGCTGCGGATGGTTCGACGCGGCGGCGCTCAAGCGCTCGCTCCAGATCAACGGCGTGTCGGGTCTGTGCGTGACGAAGCTCGACGTGCTCGACGGCATGGAGGAAGTCCGGCTGGGGATCGGCTATCGCTGCCACGGCGTGCACAGCGACATCCTCCCCTTCGGAGCGGAGATGCTCGCGGAGTGCGAGCCCGTGTACGAATCGCTGCCAGGCTGGAGCGAAAGCACCGTAGGGCTGACGCGATTCGAGGAACTGCCGGCGACGGCGCAGAAGTACCTGGAGCGGATCGAGGCGATCTGCGGCGTGCCGATCGACCTGATCTCGACCGGTGCGGATCGCGATCAGACGATTGTCATGCGCCATCCGTTCGAGTGAGTGGTGCCGAGGAAGGGACTCGAACCCCCACGGTGTTGCCACCGCTAGGACCTGAACCTAGTGCGTCTACCAATTCCGCCACCTCGGCGCGAGCCGGATTTTAACCGAACGCGTTTACCGATGGAACCTCTAAATAAGTCCCTATGAACGGCCAGAGAAGAGCGGGACCATCGCGGCGCGTGCGCCGAACGGCGACGAAAACGGGTCGCAGCACGCGTGATCCTCAGTACGAGCGCGAACGCACACGCTACGACGAGCCTCTGCCGAGTCGCGAGTACATCCTCGAAGTGCTGCACGAGCAGGGCGTGCCGGTACCCGAAGACGAGCTGGCCGACCTGCTCGAGGTAAAGCGCAGCGAAAGAAGCGCGTTTCAGCGCCGGCTCGCCGCCATGGAACGTGACGGCGAGATCATCCGCAACCGCCGTAACGCGATCTGCGTTACGTCCAAGCTCGACCTGATACGCGGCATGGTGCAGGGCCACCCCGACGGCTACGGCTTCGTCGTTCGCGACGAAGGCGGCTCGGACCTGTTCTTGAGCTTCAGCGAAATGCAGAAGGTGCTGCATGGCGACCGCGTGATGTCACGCGTCACGAGCATCGATCGCAGAGGCCGGCAGGAGGGCAAGATCGTTGAAGTGCTCGAACGGGCGCAACGCCGCATCGTCGGCCGTTTGCGAAACGAGCATGGCCTGCTCTTCGTGGTCCCCGAGAACAGGCGCATCACACGCGATTTCCTGATTCCGCCCGGGGAGACTTCCGGAGCCGTCGCGGGACAGGTCGTCACGATCGAAATCGTCGTGCAGCCCGGGAAGCACGTGCAGCCGGTCGGCCGTGTCGTGGAGGTCCTCGGTAATTACGCCGATCCCGGCATGGAGATCGAGATTGCCCTCCGCAAGCACGATCTGCCTCACGTCTTTTCCCGTGGGGTCGAAAGACAGTGCGAGCTCTTCCCGGCCAGCGTCACCGACGCAGACCGCGAGGGCCGCGTGGACATCCGCGACCTTCCGCTCGTCACGATCGATGGCGAGACGGCCAGGGATTTCGACGATGCCGTGTACTGCGAGCCCGTACCTGGCGCACGGGGTCGCGGGAAAGGCGGCTATCGTCTCGTCGTTGCGATCGCCGACGTAAGCCACTACGTCGCGCATGGCGACGCCCTCGACCGCGAAGCGCAGGCACGAGGCAACTCCGTGTATTTTCCGCGGCGCGTGATCCCCATGTTGCCCGAGCGGCTGTCGAACGATCTCTGCTCGCTCAACCCTGACGTCGAGCGGCTCTGCGTCGCGTGCGACATGCGCATTTCGGCTGACGGGGAGATCACCGCGTACAAGTTCTATCCCGCAGTGATGCTCTCGCACGCGCGGCTCACCTATACGTTAGTCGGTCAGATCATCGAAGATCCGGACGGAGAGCTCGCGCAGCAGAGGCCCAAGCTCGTGCCCCTGCTGCAGAATCTCTATCGGGTGTTCAAGCTGCTCGTGAAATCGCGTCAACTCCGCGGCGCCATCGATTTCGAGACCGTGGAAACGCAGATCATCTTCGATGACAAAGGCAAGATCGAGCGGATCGTGCCCGTACGCAGGAACGATGCGCATCGGGTAATCGAAGAATGCATGCTTGCGGCGAATGTTTGCGCATCGGATTATCTGAGCGAGCGTAAACAGCCGATGCTCTATCGCATCCACGAAGGGCCCACGCCGGAAAAACTCACGGCGTTACGCGAGTTTCTGAAAAGCTTCGGCTTGACGCTTTCCGGCGGCGACAGTCCGAGCGCGAAGGACTACGCAAAGCTGCTCGAACGCGTCAAAAGCCGGCCCGACGCCCAGCTCATCCAGACGGTCATGCTGCGCTCGTTACAGCAGGCGGTTTACAGCCCTGACAACGTCGGTCATTTCGGGCTTGCCTACGAATCGTACACGCACTTTACTTCGCCGATTCGCCGCTATCCGGACCTGCTCGTGCATCGTGCCATCAAGGCAGCACTCAGGCGCCGGCGTTACAAGCCTGGAGACTGGCACGCGCTGGGTGCGCACTGCTCCATGACGGAGCGTCGCGCGGACGAAGCGACGCGGGACGTCGTGAACTGGCTGAAGTGTTACTACATGCGGGACAAGATCGGTGAGACGTTCACGGGATCGATCAGCGCCGTCACGGGCTTCGGCGCATTCGTCGCGCTCGACGACCTGTACATCGAAGGCTTGCTGCACATCTCGGAGCTTGGCAAGGACTACTATCACTTCGACCCGATCAAGCACGAGCTCATGGGTGAGCGCACGAAGAAGCGCTTTCGTCTGGGCGATCGCATGCGAGTGAAGGTCGTGCGCGTGGACCTCGACACGACGAAGATCGACTTCGTCCTCGCATAGGCGATGTCCGACACGCGAGTCATTCATGGCTTTCACGCCGTCACGAGCCGGCTTCGTCAGAATGCGGGGTCGGTGAAAGAGGTTTACCTCGACGCGACGCGTGAAGACCGCCGTGCGCGCGAGCTCGTCCAGGCCGCCGAGAGCCGCGGTGCGCGCGTCGTGCGCGTCGACGAAAAACGCCTCGACGGATTAACGCGCCATGCGCGCCATCAGGGCGTCGCTGCCGTGGTCGACGTGACGCCGCTGCCCGGGCACATCGAGGACGTGCTCGAGGCGCTGCAGGAGCCGCCGCTCCTCCTTGTCCTCGATGGGGTCACAGACCCGCATAACCTCGGCGCGTGCTTGCGGGTCGCCGATGCCATGGGCGTCCATGCGGTGATCGCGCCGAAAGACCGGGCCGTCGGGATCACCCCTGTCGTGTCGAAAGTGGCGAGCGGCGCAGCCGAGACCGTGCCGTATCTGTCGGTGACCAATCTTGCACGCTCGATGCGCGAATTGAAGGATCGCGGCGTGTGGCTCGTGGGTGCCGACGAGCGTGCGGAGCAGGATCTTTACCACGCCCGGCTGACGGGACCGCTCGCGTGGGTGCTGGGCGGGGAAGGGGAAGGGATGCGGCGGCTGACACGCGAGGAATGCGACGAGCTCGTACGCATTCCTATGCTGGGATCCGTGGAAAGCCTCAACGTTTCCGTTTCGGCGGGCATCTGCCTCGCTGAGACGCGACGGCAGCGACAGTCCGCGACTTCAGGCTAACAGTTTGATTTTTATCGAAGGATGCGTATAATGCGCGCCTTCGACCGGCTGCCCGACTGGGGCCGGGCGATCGCAGCTCCCTGCCGGGAGCGTGCGTTTCCTTGCCTCACCGTTTTCGCATAACGGGAGGCCTTATCCCATAAGGAGCCTATTCGATGCGACATTACGAAGTCGTTTTCATCGTCCATCCGGACCAGAGCGAGCAGGTCCCGGGGATGGTCGACCGCTACCGGCAGATGGTCACCGGTCGTAGCGGCCGCATCCACCGCCTCGAAGACTGGGGCCGCAGGCAGCTTGCCTATCCCATCGAAAAAGTCCACAAGGCGCACTACGTTCTAATGAACATCGAGTGCGACAACGAGACGCTTTCCGAGCTCGAGCACGCGTTCAAGTTCAACGATGCGGTGCTTCGCCACCTGACCGTGCACATGACCGAGGCTGTCAGCTCTCCTTCGCCGATGATGAAGGAAGAAAAGTCGAGGTCGATGACGACCGAAGAAGCGAGGGGAAGTGCTGCGCCGGTGCCGACGCCGGCACCAGCCGCCCCCAGCGCGTCACAGTCGCCGGCATAGTGGACAGTAACGCGGTTTGCCTGACCGGCGTTGTTGCCGGCATCGAACCGCTGCGCCATACGCCCGCTGGGCTGCCCCTTCTGCAGTTCCGGCTCGCGCACAAGTCGCTGCAGGTCGAAGCGGGGTACAAGCGCCAGGTCGAATGCGAAGTAACGTGTGTTGCGCTCGGAGAGGCTGCAACCCGGCTTTCGCGGGTACAGCCCGGAGCCGAGGTCAGGGTCAGCGGATTTCTGAACCGGAAGAACCGAATGAGCGCGCAACTTGTGTTGCACGCGAACTCAACCGAACTTTTGAAGGAAACGAACGATGGCAATGATGAGCAGAGCCGCCCGGGCACGGGCGAAAGCCAAAGCCAAGCTTAAAGGCAAGGGCAGGGACAAGCGCGGCGGCGCGCTTTTTCGCCGGCGCAAGTTCTGCAGGTTCACCGCGGAAGGCATCAAGCAGGTGGACTACAAGGATATCGGTATCCTGAAGGATTTCATCAACGAGAACGGGAAGATCATCCCGGCGCGTATCACTGGCACGAAGGCGCGCTACCAGCGCCAGCTTTCCGTCGCGATCAAACGCGCACGGTTCCTGGCGCTGCTGCCGTACACCGACGTCCACTGAGGGGAACGCGATCATGCAAGTCATACTGCTGGAAAAAGTGGTGAACCTCGGCGGGCTCGGCGACGTGGTGAGAGTTCGCGACGGTTTCGCGCGGAATTTTCTGATTCCGCAGGGCAAAGCCAAGCGCGCGACCCGGGAAAATCTCGCGGAATTCGAGCAGCGGCGGGCGGAGCTCGAGAAATCGCAATCCGATCAGCTTGCGGCCGCTCAGGAGAAAGCGGCGAAGCTCGAGGGCCTGATGCTGCAGATCACTCAGAAAGCCGGCGTCGACGGCAAGCTCTTCGGATCTGTCACGAACGCGGATGTTTCGGAAGCGCTGAAGACTCAGGGCTTCGACATTCCGAAGGCGGCGATACGCATGCCGCAGGGACCACTCAAAAACGTCGGCGATCATCCTTTGAAAGTCGCGCTGCATGCAGACGTCGTCGTGAGCATCACCGTTTCCGTTCTGGGCGAGCAGTAACGCGAAGATAAGTCGAAGCGCGTCAACAGAATTTTCGGGCAAGAAAAAAAGGGCTGGCGACAGCCCTTTTTTTTGATACATTGCATCGACGCGTCTTTCCATTCGACGCGAGCTGCAACCCTCGACGGATAAGAAGCGAGACATGGCGCAGGCTGTCAGCTCTATCGTTCGCGACCTTCAGTACGAAGCCGCACGCGTTCCACCACAGTCGATAGAAGCAGAGCAGTCGGTACTCGGCGGGCTCATGCTCGAGAACGCGGCGTGGGACAAAATCGCCGACGTACTGGCCGATGCGGATTTCTATCGTTCCGACCACCGGACGATCTTCAAGCACATCGCGCAGCTGATCGAGGAAAACAAGCCGGCCGACGTACTCACCGTCGCGGAAAGCCTGGAGCGCAGCGGCAAGCTCGCCGAGGTCGGGGGGCCTGCGTACATCGGTTCCCTCGCGCTCAATACCCCGAGCGCTGCGAACATCCGGCGCTATGCGGAAATCGTGCGCGAGCGTTCCGTCATGCGCAATCTCGCGGCGATTGGCACCGAGATCGCGGATTCCGCGTACAGCCCGATGGGCAAAGACGCGGGTCTGCTCATCGACGAAGCGGAGGCGAAGATTTTCCGGATCGCCGAAGCGCGTTCGAAAGCACGGCAAGGCTTCGTGAAGATCGACCCGCTGCTCACCGAGACCGTAGAGCGCATCGATATGCTCTACAGCCGCGAAAACAAGAACGACATCATCGGGCTCTCCACCGGCCTCGTCGATCTCGACAGGATGACTGCGGGGCTCCAGCAGGGGGAGCTCATCATCGTCGCGGGACGTCCCTCGATGGGCAAGACGACGCTCGTCATGAACATGGCTGAGCATGTCGCGCTGGAGGAAAAGAAAGCAGTCGCCGTGTTCAGCATGGAGATGTCGGGGCCGCAGCTGGCGATGCGCATGATCGGTTCGATCGGGCGCGTCGATCAGCATCAGTTGCGAACCGGTACGTTCAAGGAAGACGACTGGCCCCGGCTTGTCGACGCCGTCGGGAAGCTGAACGAAGCGCAAATCTACATAGACGACACGGCTGGACTGAACGTGCTGGAAGTCCGCTCGCGCGCGCGCCGTCTGCACCGGCAGTGCGGCGGGCTGAGCATGATCGTCGTCGACTATCTGCAGCTCATGTCGGGTACCGGCGGCGGACGCGAAGAAAACAGGGCCACCGAGATCGCGGAAATCTCGCGTTCGCTCAAGAGCCTTTCGAAGGAGCTCAAAGTCCCGGTCGTCGCGCTGTCGCAGTTGAACCGAAGCGTCGACGCACGGCAGGACAAGCGGCCGATGATGTCGGACCTGCGCGAAAGCGGAGCGATCGAGCAGGACGCCGACGTAATACTATTCATCTACCGCGACGAGGTGTACAACCCGACGCCTGAAAACGCGGGCGTCGCCGAGCTCATCATCGCGAAACAGCGCAATGGCCCTGTGGGCAAGGTGCCGCTCACTTTCCTCGGCAAGTTCACGCGCTTCGGCAACGCGGCGCAGCCCGACCGCTTCTGAGTTCGCACCGCGCACCAAGGCGCAGGGGTTTCTCTTCTCGCGACTGCTTCCCGCGGCCCAGGCGTCGGAGCTTGCTGCAGCGCGATCCCCCACTGCAGCGCCCGGCCGAGCGGGGCGCCTGACGGCGGGCGGCGCTCCAAAGCCTTCGTAAACAGCCGGCCAAAACCCTCACCGAGCATCCGCGGCGGCGTCTGTTGTCACACAGAAGCGGCATTAGGCCTCAAGCCTGGTCTGCGCGAGACGATATTGTCCCTCGACAGAGAAGCCTTGGCGCGTTAGCCGGCCAGGCTCGTGTAAAAGTTCACATTACGGCGCTGCCATGCCGAAATTTTGCGCCGGGGTTGCTCCAGGGGAGTAAGCAAGCATGACGAATCTGACCGTCAGTCCGACGATACTTAAGACCGTGCCGCTTTTTGCGTTGCTTACGGATCACCAGCTTGCGTCGCTGTTCCCCGCGATTCAGCATCGGTCCTATCCGCGGCACTCGTTCATGCTGCGCGCGGGCGAAAGGCCGGACGCGCTCTACATCATTCTCGCGGGCCGCGCAAAAGTGGTCATGGACGATGGCGAAGGGCGCGAAGTCACGCTGACGATCATCGGCCCGAGCGAGTTTTTCGGCGAGATGAGCCTGATCGACGACAAGCCGCGCTCTGCGAGCGTGGAAGCGGTCGACGCGTGCGAGATCCTGTATATTTCCAAGGCCGCGTTCCTCTCATGCCTCAAGGACAACTTCGACGTCGCCATGCTGATGCTCCGCAGCGTTGTCGGCCGGCTGCGGGATGCCGACCGCAAGATTGCGAGCCTCGCGCTGATGGACGTCCACGGTCGCGTCGCGCGTCTGCTGATCGAGCTTGCGCGCGAAGTGAACGACGTGTGGGTTGTCGATACCGGTTCCGAGGAGATGGCGCGCATGGTGGGCGCTTCGCGCGAGATGGTGAGCCGTGTGCTGAAAGAAATGCGCGACAGCGGCCTCATCCGTCGGGACAAGCGCAAGATCATCGTGCTCGACCGCGCGTCCATGGATCAGAACGGCGCTGGCGCCGAGTAGGTTCCCGGCGCACGCGTCAGGTCGCATGATCGAGAACCGCCTTCGTCCGCGGCTTGCTGCCGGCGCGACGGTACAAGGCATCATCGTTTTCACCGCGAGTCCGGTTGTGGTCGAGCTCGCCGCCGCCGCCGGCCTCGATTTCGTCATCCTCGACATGGAGCATAGCGCGCTCGACATATCCGGCGCGGCGCATCTCATTCGCGCGGCTGACGCGAGTCGTATCACTGCTTTCGTTCGGGTGCCGTGTGTCGACCGCGGGCTCATCGGGCGACTCCTCGATCTTGGCGCGGCCGGCATTGTCCTTCCGCACGCGAACGCCGCGAGTTGCGCCGAGCTGCGGCAGGCCATGCGTTACGTGCCTGAAGGCGGTCGTGGTGCATGCCAGATCACGCGTGCAGCGGGATACATGCGCGGCGGCTGGAGCGCCTACGCCGCGCAGGCAAACCGCGAGGTGATGGCAATCGCGTTGATCGAAGATGCGACAACGCTGAGAGACATCGAAGCGGTCGCCGATATGCCCGGCATCGATGTGTGTTTTGTCGGTCCGACGGATCTGTCGATTGCGCTCGGTGTGGCCGGGGCGAGCTTCGACGATCCTGTGCTCGGCGCCGCGCTCGACAAAGTCGTCGAGACGACCAGGCGCCACGCCAAATTCGCCATGACGTTACTCGGCAGCCAGCTCGATCCGGCGTATGGCAGGCGGCTTGCGGAGCGGGGCGTACAGATGATCGTCCTCGGCACGGACGCCGATCTGTTCACGCATTCCATCAGGGCGCTCGTGGGGCCGGGCAGCTAGGCAAGACTTCGGATCACGCGCGGGCCCATCCGTTGCTTTTGACGGACGGAGTCAACAAATGGAGGTGCCGCGATGCTCTATACCCTGATCGTTATCCTGCTCGTGCTGTGGCTTTTGGGCCTGGTCACGTCGTACACGCTCGGCGGCTTGATACACGTGCTGCTCGTGGTGGCCGTCGTGGTTCTGATTCTTCAGCTTGTGACAGGACGACGTCCGCCGCCGGTTTAGAGGCGCTGCGCCGCGCGCGGCGCAGCGTACGATCCCGGCCTACCCCTGCACGGAGAGTTCTTCGGGCCGCACAGCTTGCGTCTTCACCACGCGCTCGCTTTCTGCGGGCCGCTGGACAGCGGGGCGTTGCTGGTGGACCAGGGCTTTCAGTATGTGGGATGGGTGAAACATCACGACCCGACGCGCCGACACGGGAATCATCTCGCCCGTTTTCGGATTGCGTCCAGGCCGGCTGTTCTTGTTGCGCAGGCAGAACACGCCAAACCCCGAGAGCTTCACGCCTTCACCTTTCTCCAGCTCCGCGCAAATCTCTTCGAAGAACGCCATCACGATCTCGGCGGCCTCCCTTTTGTTCACACCAAGATTTTCGTGCAATAGAGTGGCAAGGTCGGCCTTGGTAATCGTCATTGATAGCCTCCGTGCGGCAACTGCATTCACGCTCCATTCTGTACAAGCTTCCGTGCGTAAGCAAGTAGTTGCACGTATATATTTATGTGTGCCCGCGAGCCCCTTCGAAACGCTTGACGGCGCCGAGATGTTGAACTAGTGCACGCAAATCCGTGTTGTGCATCGCCGTTGCCTCAGCGCGACGCGCAAGTGGCTCGACCCGGTTTCTCTTAGTCGCACCGCGACGAATCCGGTCGTGACGACGATGGGGGCGTTCTCTTTCGTGCCGCATGCGGTCAGAACTGCGCTGCGCCGAACGTCGCGGCGCGGGGTTATTTCCTGCGATTCATCGCTACCGGTCATTTTGGCCACCTGGCGGATACCGGAGCGGGCGGCGCGCGCAGCGGTCGACGTGTGCGTGGTGACCGTCAGATGAAAGGATGGTCCAGGGACAGCGGGAGCGACGCGTCGATTCCCTGACAAAAGGGCGCCAATGGCGCCCTTTTTTTACAGCGTGTGAGTGCCGATCAGCCTTTTTCAGCCCGCGCCGCGCGACGGCTGCGCCGGCCTTTCGGTTCATCGGTACCGGTGCTCGCGGTCGCGGACGATCCCCCGGTAGTGGTCGTTGCGCTTGCCCCCGTTCCGCTTGTACCTGCGCCCGTTCCGCTGCTCGTCGCGCCCGTGCCGGCCGCGGCCCCGGAGGCAGTCCCGCGTTTACCCATCGCGCCACCTTTGTCTGCGCCGCTCGGATTGACCGCGCCCTGCTCGCCAGCTGCTGTTCCGGGCCCCTGCCGGCCCGCTTTATCCGAATCGGCCGGCGATCCCGATGCCGCGTACGCACCTGCCATCGCTGCGGACATGCATCCTGCAATCAACGCCAACGTGAGCTTCCTCATTTCAGACCTCCCGAAAAAGATTAGCCGCGACTCCTCTATGACAAATTCATGGCCGCGGGCCTGCAGCGCTGAGCAATGGCTGTACCCAAAAGCAGGCGGTCGCAGCGTGACGGTCGGATAGCTAAGGCCTGGGCTTTGCGCCGCGCAGGTTTCGCTCCACCATGCGATCCATGACCATGCGGCGCGCCTCGAGCTCGAACTGTCGCAAGTGAGCGTCGGCCTTGTCCCGCGCAAGCTGGAGCTCAGCGCGCGTTCCCGCTCCGTGTACGAAGCTCGCGCTGGTAGCCGCTCGGTAGGCATCCCATGTCGGCCAGCACTGCGCATGCGCAGCAATCGCGATGTCTTCGGCTCCGGCGGGATTTTTCGCATTTTCGGCTTCCCGAGTGATGCACGCCACGTAGCGCTCGCCGAGCGTATTCATGCGCGCGGCATAACCGCCCTCGTCGGTGGATAGCATCTGCGCACAGGCCGCGGCGAGCACCGCCGGGAAGCCGAGCAGAAGTCGACGTTTCATGATGAGCTCATACCGAGGCAGCAATGTCCATGCCCCGCCGGGGCACAGCCATTGCCTAAGAGGCACTCTAAGTTGCACCGGACGGCATCTGGAGGGCAGATGAAAGCTCGCGAATTGTGGCGGCTCATGAGACAGGCGTTGAATGCCTGGGTCGACGATTATGCGCCGAGCATGGGCGCCGCGCTCTCCTACTACACGCTTTTCTCGATCACGCCGTTGCTTGTCATTGTCATTGCCGTTGCGGGGTTCTTCTTCGGGGCGGATGCCGTTCGCGGCGAAGTCTTTGCCCAGCTTTCCGGCCTCATCGGGGACGAAGGCGCGCGTGCCATAGAGGAGATGCTGGCGAAGAGCGCTCAGTCGCAGCAGGAAGGTGCGACCGCAGCGCTGGTAAGCTTTCTCGTTCTTATCGTCGGCGCGACGACGGTGCTCGGGGAGCTGCAAAACGCGCTCGATCGAATCTGGCGGGCGCCTGAGGCTTTGAAGCCGGGCGGTCTCTGGGGATTTGCGCGTTCGCGGCTCCTTTCGATCACGCTGATCCTCGGGATTGCTTTCATCCTCATGGTGTCGCTCATCGCGAGCGCGGTGCTCTCCGCGCTCGGCAAATGGTGGGGCAGCTGGTTCCGTGGCTGGGAGCTGCTTGCCCACGCACTCGATCTCATGTTGAGCTTCGGCCTGATGACCGTGCTCTTCGCCATGATCTACAAGATCGTTCCGAGCGTACGCATTCGCTGGCGTGACGTGTGGGTCGGTGCCGCGGTGACCGCGTTGCTGTTCGCGATCGGGAAAGTATTGATCGGTCTTTATCTCGGCCGAAGCGATGTGGCATCGGCTTTCGGCGCAGCCGGTTCGCTCGTGCTTTTCATGGTGTGGGTGTACTACTCTGCACAGATCTTTCTGATCGGTGCCGAATTCACCTGGGTATACGCACACGAGCACGGATCGCGGCGCGGAATGAATCCGTCGAAACCAGAGCCGGCGCGGCCGGAGACAGTGCGCGGCGCGTGAGTGGCGGTTTGAAAAAGAGTCGCGCGCGCTGCGCCGCCGCAGCATAGGCCGGTGCCACCGAAAGGCGGGCACTCCGGCCCGCCTTTCGAGACGTCATCACGCTGTCCTATGACGTGCGAACGGTCCCGTTGGTGCTGCGTCCGCGAGCTCCCGACGCTGCGTTATCGCCCCGCTTCCGTCGTGTGCCGGGGGAAGTTCGCACGTAACCGTGTCGAGCGGCGTCCTCGATGCATTCTTCCAGAGCTGCAAAGTTGCGCGTGCTTTCCGTGACGTGATGGCGATCGGCGCATCGCCATATCCAGCTATCGTCGTAACGCTGAAGAAAATCCCAGATCAACGTTGGTGCTCCCCTTGGGTCTTGGCTCTGCAGCCAGCTCTGCCGGCTGGTAAATGCTGTTTGCCGCAATCGTCGCGCAGCGCAAGAGCGCGGTCAACAGAAAAACGTTCACCCGCGCAAAAAGAAATCACTTGCTGTTCGGAAAACGCGCGCGGCGAGAAGACGCTCTCGGTTAATTGACGATCGCAGTTGAACGCGCCGCATTCACTGCTGATGTGCGCTCGAGGTGTAGCTGAAGCCGCAGTGCGCAGCATCCTCGATCGCGGCGCGTAACGAACGAAACGATCCGGAGGACGCCGCGAGAACGCGGCCGTCGTTAGCTCGACGCTGCCATTGCCATACGCCGCTCCCGTTGCAGCGGAATTGCCACTGCTCGCCGGTTCGGTGATCGATCGTGTCCATAGCGGCCCATACGCAGAAAACATGCCGATGGTCTGTTTCACAGGCTTTTGGCGAGCAAATACAAGGGCTCGCGAGCACCTGCGGAAAGCAGAGAGCGTGCTCTCGCCGGTGCGATGTCGGGTCAGATCTCCGCCGACAGCGACAAGCACGACTCTTGCTACCCATCGGCAGCACGAAGCCCAACTTGCTTCGGCGTTCCGTTCTGCTCGCCCGGCGTATCCATGACATGAGCACAAGAGCTTTGCGTTCAGCGGCCTTTCGGCATTACCCCGTCGGCGCGGAAGTAACGAATGAAGGCGTGGCGTTCCGGGTGTGGGCGCCTTCACGCAAGCGTGTCGGGGTCAGCATCGGCGAACAGCACACGTCGGACATTTTCGAACTGAGGGCGGAAGGTAACGGTTATTTCGCGGGTATGCGCGCGGACACCGCGCCAGGAACGCTCTACGGCTTTCGCCTCGACGATGAGAGCCGTATCTATCCGGACCCTGTCTCACGTTTCCAGCCGCACGGTCATGACGGACTGTCCCAAATCATCGATCCGCGCAGCTTTGCGTGGAGCGACGGGGGATGGCGCGGCGTCGGCCGAACCGGTCAGGTACTCTACGAGATGCACATCGGCACGTTCACCGCCGAGGGCACGTGGTCAGCAGCGGCACGCGCGTTGCCGTGGCTTGCAGAGCTCGGCGTGACGGTCCTCGAGCTCATGCCGGTGGGCGAATTTCCCGGCCGCTTCGGCTGGGGCTACGACGTCGTTCACTTCTTTGCGCCCACGCACCTCTATGGCACACCCGACGACATGCGAGCGTTCGTCGATACCGCCCACCGGCTCGGCCTGGGCGTGATACTCGACGTGATCTACAACCATTGCGGGACGGTCGGATGTTTTCTGCCCGCCTTCGGTGAAAACTATTTCAGCCGCAAATACAGGAGCGACTGGGGACACGCGCTCAACTTCGATGGCGAAGGCGCGGCGCCCGTTCGCGAATTCTTTCGCACCAATGCGGAGTACTGGATCCGCGAATTTCATCTCGACGGATACAGACTCGACGCGACGCAGACGATTTTCGACAGCTCGTCGGAGCACATCCTGGCGGAGATCGCTGCAGCCGCACGCGATGCGGCCGATGGCCGCGAGATCCTCATCGTCGGCGAGAACGAACCGCAGAATGCAAAGCTCCTCGAGCCGCGCAAAGCAGGCGGCGCCGGGCTCGATGCTTTGTGGAATGACGATTTCCACCACAGTGCGCGCGTTGCTCTGACGGGAAAGAGCGAAGCCTATTACACGGACTACCGCGGCAGGCCTCAGGAATTCGTGTCTGCCGCGAAGCACGGATTCCTGTATCAGGGGCAACACTACGCGTGGCAGAAGCAGCGACGCGGCGCGCCTGCAATCGGGGTCGATCCCTCACGCTTCGTCATGTTTCTGCAGAACCACGACCAGGTCGCGAATTCCACGCGAGGCTTGCGGCTGCACGCGATGACGACTCCCGGCCGCTACCGAGCGGCAACGGCTTTGCTGCTGCTCCTGCCGCAGACGCCGATGCTCTTTCAAGGCCAGGAGTTCGCAGCTTCTTCGCCGTTCATGTACTTCGCGGACACCGCGCCGAAGAACGCCGACCTCGTGAGGAGCGGCCGCCGTGAATTTCTCGAACAGTTTCCCAGCATCAAGGCGGGCGGTCATGCATGGCTCGCAGATCCTGCATCGCCAGAGACTTTCGAGCGGTCGAAGCTGGACCTCACGGAGCGCGAAACGCATGTCGAGGCGGTCTCCCTGCATCGGGATCTGCTGCGGCTCAGGCGCGAAGACCCGGTGCTCGGCTCGCAGCGTCTCCGGGCACTGGACGGTGCGGTGCTCCCGGAGGAAGCGTTCGTTCTGCGCTACTTCGGCGAGTCAGGTGATGACCGGCTCATCATCGTGAACTTCGGGCGCGATTTCACGCTTTCGCCGTGTCCCGAGCCGCTGCTTGCGCCTCCGAACGACCGCGACTGGAAGCTCGTCTGGTCCAGCGAGGAGCCGCGTTACGGCGGTGACGGCACGCCGGAGCCAGAGCTGAGTGGCGGATGGCATATACCAGCGCACGCCGCTCTCGTATTCAGCGTCCACCGCAGCGCGCGCCCCCATACGGCACTTCCGGGCCAGGACACCGCAACGTAGCGCTTCGACGCATGCACGCGCTCGCCTGAGGCGGTGCGGCTTCGCAGCGGGACGCATGCCGCGTGCTACAATCCGCGTGTTTTTTAATGCAGACATGCAGCGCACTGATCGACGAACACACTATAAACATACACGCTGCAGCGCTCTCTCATGCGCATCCTCGTGAGTAATGACGACGGTTATTTCGCGCCGGGGATCACAGTGCTTGCCGAAGCGCTCGCGAGCTGTGCCGAAGTGACCGTGGTTGCGCCGGAGCGCGACCGCTCGGGGGCAAGCAACTCCCTTACGCTGGACCGGCCGCTGTCGGTGAGGCGTGCATCGAACGGTTATCTTTACGTGAACGGAACGCCTACGGACTGCGTGCATCTTGCGGTTACGGGGCTGCTCGAGGAGTTGCCCGACGTCGTCGTGTCCGGCATCAACTACGGCGCGAACATGGGCGACGACACGATCTACTCCGGCACCGTCGCCGCCGCTACTGAAGGTTTTCTGCTGGGCATTCCCTCGGTCGCGATTTCCCTGATTGCGAAAGGCGGAGGCCATTTCGAAACCGCCGCGCGGGTTGCGTGCGAGTTGATCGAGCGCTTTCGCGCGCGTCCGCTCGAGCAAGCCGTGTTACTCAATGTGAACGTTCCCGACGCGAGCTATGCGGCTCTGCGCGGCACGGCGGTGACCCGTCTCGGTAAGCGTCATAAGGCGGAGCCGGTGGTCAAGTCGACGACGCCGCGCGGCGACGTCGTGTACTGGGTGGGTGCAGCAGGCGGTGCTCAGGACGCCGGGGAAGGGACCGATTTTCACGCGGCCGCGGCGGGTATGGTCTCGATCACCCCACTGCAGGTAGACCTCACGCGTTACTCGCAGCTGCAGGCCGTGCACGAATGGCTGGAGCCGTGACCGGGCAGCACGGCGGCATCGGCATGACGTCGCAGCGGACGCGCCTGCGCATGGTGGAGCGTCTGCGCGGAAAGGGGATACGCGACGAAGTGGTGCTCGGCGTGCTGGGCGAGATCCCGCGCCACCTTTTTGTCGACGAAGCCCTTGCGAGCCGGGCGTACGAGGATATCTCGCTGCCGCTTGGCTTCGGGCAGACGATTTCGAGCCCGTATACGGTGGCGCGCATGACGGAGCTTGCACGCGCCGGCGGCGCGCTCAACCGGGTTCTCGAGATCGGCACCGGTTGCGGCTATCAGGCTGCGGTGCTGTCGCGCGTCGCGAAAGAAGTCTATTCGATCGAGCGGCTCGCGCCGCTGCTCGCAAAAGCGCGCAAGCACTTTCGGGAGCTTCGCTTGTCCAACGTGCGATTGCGGCACGCGGACGGCCATGTCGGCATGCCCGAAGCGGCCCCGTTCGCGGCGATCGTCATCAGTGCCGCCGCAACGCACGTGCCGCGCGAACTGCTGGAACAGCTGGAGGTCGGAGGTCGAATGATTCTGCCGATGTCGAGAGCCGGTGAGCAGCATCTCTGGATGATCGAACGATCGACGCACGGTTATGTCGAGAAGAAAATGGATTCGGCTAAATTCGTGCCGCTGCTTCCGGGCGTCGGCTGAAGCGCCGTGCACGTTCGACTGCTCTACGAAGTATCGCTCGTCGCAGCGGCCGCGCTGATCGCGGCGTGCTCGACATCGCGGCCGGCGCCTGTGTCGGAGCGCACGGTGCCGACGCGCTCGGCCCCGACAAAGCCGGCGGCTGCGCCCGTTCAAAGCCCTCCGGCTGTAAAAGCCGCGCCCGTCGTTCCGCAGACACAGCGCGAGCTCTACACCGTCAAGCCAGGCGACACGCTGTACAGCATCGCGCTCGAGCACGGTCTCGATTATCGGGAGCTTGCGATCTGGAACGGCATAGACAACCCGGGGTCCTTGAAGGTCGGTCAGCAGCTACGCGTTGTGTCACCCGCATCGGGCGTCGTGGCGGCTCCGTTGAAAACCCCCGGGGGTACGGTGCAGGCCAAGCCACTTGCGAGTCCCAGTGCCGCGACTGCATCCCCGCCAGTGCCGCTTCCGCCTCCCGGTCCTGCGGCGTCGGCAGCGGCGGCACCCGTGGCAGGCACGGTGGTCACAGAACCCAGGGGCGTACGCGTGCCTTATTCGGATCAGGCCCTGGCACAGCTCGCCACTCCCGATAGCGCGCAGCCGAAGCCTGAGACGCGTGCGGACACGAAGCCCGAGACGCGCCCAGAAACGAAGCCCGAGACGCGCGTCGAGACGAAGCCGCCAGCCCGGCCGGAAGCCATGCCGGACACGCCGCGCGCCGCGGAGAGCGGCGACTGGATCTGGCCGGCCAGAGGAAAGCTCCTCGCGACATTCAATGGCACGACGAACAAGGGTATCGACATCGCGGGCAAGCGCGGCCAGCCAGTGCTTGCGAGTGCCCCGGGCCGGGTGATTTTCAGTGGCACGGGCGTGCGAGGCATGGGCAAATTCATCGTCGTCAAGCACAGCGACGAATTGATTTCCGTGTACGGGCACAACGACGAAGTGCTCGTGAAGTACGGTCAGAGCGTCACCAAAGGCCAGAAGATCGCGGAGATGGGAAGCACTGACACCGATCAGGTCAAGCTTCACTTCGAGATTCGGCGCAACGGCACGCCAATCGACCCGCTTACCGTCCTGCCGAGCTCGGCATAGCGCGCGAGCGCAGTCGTCAGGGCTTGAAGTGGTGCGCGAGCTCCTGAAGCTCGCGGATGCTCTGCGAGTCGCAGTCGCGCCCATAGCGCAGCGTCACGTACAGCCCGGTGAATCGCCGCACGAGTGCTTCGAGATCGGGGCGCGCGCGACTTACCCGTTCCGCGTACGAAAGCGGTCCTTCCGCGGGCGCTCGGCCGATGCCGCGGTCTGCGAGTTTGCGGCAAAACCTGCCATAAGCGACTTTCACCGGATCGCGAACCCGGACTCGCACGCGGTGCAGGGTCACCAACCCGAGAACGAGTGTCAAAGCAGCGGCGATCGCGAGAAGCAGGGCAGCGAGCGTGCGCCATGTCGCGTCGTCCAGTCCTACGTGTGTGAGCAGCGCGCGCTGGCGTTCCGGCGTGTAGCCCAGCACGCGCTGGTTCCAGCTGTTTGCGATCGAATCCCACGTCAGTCGCAACTCCCGGACGAATGGATAGTTGTGTCGGATGAGCAGCAGCAGCTCGCCCGTATCGGCAAGCGCCGCCGTGATGCCTCTTTCGATGCGTGCCGGCGCGACGGCGGCAGTGGGATCCACTCGCACCCAGCCTTTGTCACGCAGCCACACTTCGTTCCAGGCGTGGGCGTCGGCCTGTCGAACGGTGAGATAGCCACCGATCGGGTTCACTTCGCCGCCGAGGTAGCCCGTAACGACGCGCGCCGGAATGCCCGCCGCGCGCATGACGATCGCGAAAGCCGAAGCATAATGCTCGCAGAAGCCTTTTTTCGTGCCGAACATGAACTCGTCTACGCTGTGCTCGCCGAGTGGCGGCGGCGATAACGTGTACGTGTAGCCCTCGTTGAAAAGTCTGAGCACCGCCTCGATGATTTCGCTTTCGGTCCGGTGTGTCTCGCGCAACTTTTCGCCGTAGGCAATCGTGCGTGGGTTGAAGCGGGGCGGCAGATCCAAAGCGCGCTGTAAGTTGCGGTTGAGCTCGTCGATGCCGTACTTGTAATCGAGAAAAGACACCATGTCGTAGCGGACGCGGGAAGTCACGGGCACCGACGAAATGATCTGAAAATCGGACGTGGCGATGGAGCGGGGCGGAAGTTTCCCGGGAAGATCGAGAGCGAAAAGCCAGGGCTTCCCGTGAGCTTCGACGGTTACCGTGTACTCGATCGGCAGGTACGTGGCGCCATACTGCGGCTCCGTATACGTGAGACGTGGTGCGTACCACGTCCGGCCGTCGTAGTCCCACAGAACGGGTCCGCGCCAGTACAGGCGCTGGCTCGGCGGGATCTCCGATTTGAATACTGCGCGAAACGCGACCTCCTCGGACAACGTGAGCCGGGTGATGCTTCCGGCGGTCATGCTGTCGGACAGTCCTGTCGTGGAGGCCTGGGCGGGCGCCGGCAAGCCCCACAACGGCGCCTGCACTCTGGGAAAAAGCACGAAAAATACGAGCATGAGCGGCAATGACTGCGCGAGCAATGCGCCCGACGTGCGCAGCTGGTGCATGCCGGAACGAGCAGGATTGGCGTAGTGAATTCCGATCATGCTGCCGGTAATGATCCACACGCACAGGAGCATGTAGAGCGCGTCCGGGATGGTTTGCGAATACAGGAAATTCGTGATCACCAGGAAGTAGCTCAGCAGGACGAGCAGCATTCCGTCTCGAACCGTTTTCACTTCGAGGAGCTTCAGTGCGAGCATTACCACGAGCAGAGCGACCGCGGCATCGCGCCCGAGCAGCGTTCCGTAATGCAGGTAGACGCTGACAGTCGCGGTACCAACCACGCTCAGGACGACCGTCCTTCCCGGTAGCGGCAGACGCGTGCGAGCAACATAAAGTCGCCATGCCACGATCATTCCGATGAGGAGCGTGAGCCACCACGCCATGCGCTCTGCGTGCGGTACGGCAACCATCACGAAGGACGCGACGAGCCACACCGTGTTGCGAAGACTGAGTGCCGTATTCACCGTGGGTTCCGCTTACGAAACGGCAAGCACGCGCGTGCCGCCGGACGGCTCGAACAAAGCGAGCGCTTCGAGGCAGCGTGTCCGGTGCAGTCCGCCGCAGTTGGGAGGTATAAGCACGCCGGGGAGCTCGAGGCCATAGCGCACCCCGGCGGTATGCGCGTCGAGCACCCAGCGCGACAGACGTGAGAGCCTGTCCTCCAGGCCGAGATCGGCGGACAGGGCGTCGGCTCGCAGCCACAGCTCGCCGTCGGCTTCACCGAGGAACTGTTTCGTGAGCAGGGCCTGACCGCGCGCCGCGGCTTTCCACGCCACGTGGCGCGGTGAATCGCCCGCGAGATAGGAGCGCAGTCCCGAGAAGTCGTCCGTTCCTCGTGCCTGTCCGGCACTTCCTGCACCTCCAGCTTGCTGCGGCGGCAGCGGCACTCCGGCGGGCGCGGGACGGGGATAAACGATGCATTCCGTATCGAGATTAATGCACGCCCAGGCGCGAAAAAGCCCGAGCGGAAAGCGCGTGGCAATCGTGAGTGCTTCCGGCCGCAACAGGCCACGGCGTTGCGCTGTCACTGGCGCAGCGGTGATCACCCGCGCTTCCGCAGGCACGTCGATAAAGGCGATCTCGCGCCGATTGCGCACCAGTGCGAGGCTGCAGCGCTCGGCCATCGCCGTGTTGTCGATGCATATTCGAAATTGCGCGATGTCGCCGGCGAACACCGCAGGTGTGCGAAGCGCCGTGAAGCGCAGCCCCGCGAGGTTTCGGAACGTGTGCAGAACCGTGCTCACCGCGAGCGCCGCTAGAAGGAACGTCAGGACGTAACCGAGGCTCAACGCATAGTTGATGGAACCCGTCAGCATGAGCAGCAGCACGACCGCGAAAAGCACGCCGAAGCGCGTCGGCAGAATGTAGATGCGCCGTTGCACGAGCAGAATCTCGCGTTCGGGTGATCCGCGACGTCGCGACAGCCAGCCGCGGAAGGCTTTGGAGACAGCGAGCATCGTGCGGTCCTGTTGCGTGTGACGCACGCCCTAGGGGATCGCGACCTCTGTGATCAGATGCTGGGCGACGTCGGTGCCGTTCAGGCGCCGGGCTTCGGGCCCGGGGGCGAGACGATGGCCGACCACGCCCGGCAGAACAGCCTGTACGTCTTCGGGTACGACATGCTCGCGACCGGCGATGAGCGCCCAGGCGCGCGCTGCGTGCAGCAACGCGAGCGTCGCACGCGGAGACAGGCCGTTCGCATATTCCGGAGAGTCGCGCGTGTACTCGACGAGTGACTGTACGTAGTCGAGCAATGCGGGTGCGGCATGCACCTGCTGCACGTCGCGCTGGAGACTCGCAAGCTCGTGCTCCTGCAGCGCAGGTCCGAGTTTTCCCAGCAGGTCGCGCCGATCCTGTCCCTGCAGCAGCGCGCGTTCCGCTTCCGCAGCAGGGTACCCGAGCTGGATACGCATGAGAAACCGGTCAAGCTGCGATTCGGGCAGCGGGAAAGTACCGATCTGCGAGGAGGGGTTCTGCGTCGCAATCACGAAAAAAGGCTGCGGAAGTTTCCGCGTCTCGCCTTCGATGGTGACCTGATGCTCTTCCATCGCTTCGAGCAGCGCACTTTGCGCCTTTGGCGTGGCGCGATTCACCTCGTCTGCAAGCACTACCTGCGTGAAGATCGGGCCCGGATGGAACTGAAAGCTTCCGCTGTCGCGGCTGTAGACCGACACCCCGAGGATATCCGCGGGCAGGAGGTCGCTCGTGAACTGGATGCGCTGAAACGAAAGACCAAGCGATGTGGCAAGCGCGTGGGCGAGTGTCGTTTTTCCTACGCCCGGAATGTCCTCGATGAGCAGGTGACCTCGTGCGAGCAGGCACGTGAGCGCGAGTCTGACCTGAAGCTCCTTGCCGAGAATGATGCGGCCGACCTGCTGTACGACGGCGTCTATCGGTCTCTCCATGGGCCGAAATTGTCCCATACGCTCTTTGACCCGGCCTCGGAATGCCGGTAATAAGTCCGCGAAATTCAGCCGAGTGTGTCCGCAGAAATCGACGCCATGTGCAATCCGGCCGAGAGGAGCTCGGAAGGCTGGGGACTAGACGAAAATCGCCGCGACGACCTCACGGCCTTCGGACATGAGGATGTTGTACGTGCGGCAGGCGGCCCTGGTATCCATCGTCTCGAACCCTACGGACGCTTCGCTGAAAATCTGCAGCAGGTGTCGGGGAGGAAAGCGCATACGCTCACCGGTGCCCAGAATGATGACCTCGGGCTTGAGATCGAACAGGACCTGCAGGTCCGCGGCCGTCAGTGTCTCAAAACTTTCCGCATCCCAGCGCTGCACCGGCTGGTCGGGCGCAACGATGATATTGTGCTCGTGGCGTTGATCGTTGATGGCAACATAACCATCGCCGTAACCGGTGAATAGGTTGCGGCCTTCGGAGCGAGTGAGGTGGAGTTTCATAAGCCGCTGATTTGCTGCGGGTTAGTCGCTCCGCTAGAATTATACGCTTTTTGATCGAGCGACTCGCTCGCCACGCGGATGGATCGCCGGCGGGGTAGCGCCCGCCGCGTGCGACTATGGAAGAGTTCCCCCGTATCAAGCGTTTGCCGCCGTACGTATTCAACGTCACGGGCGAGCTCAAGCTCGCAGCGCGTCGCCGCGGTGAGGACGTCATCGACTTCAGCATGGGCAATCCGGATCAGCCCACGCCGCGTCACATCGTCGAGAAGCTCGTGGAAAGCGTGCAGCGGCCGGATACGCACGGCTACTCCGTGTCCAAAGGGATTCCGAGGCTGCGCCGGGCGATCTGCAACTGGTACAAGACACGCTTCAACGTGGAGCTCGATCCGGACTCGGAAGCGATCGTCACCATTGGCTCCAAGGAAGGCATTGCGCATCTCGCGCTGGCGACGCTCGATCGCGGCGACATCGTGCTCGTGCCGAACCCGAGCTACCCGATCCACATCTATGGACCTGTGATCGCGGGTGCCGACATCCACCACGTTCCCATGCACGCCGGCGTCGATTTCTTCGCAGAGCTCGAGACCGCGATCCGCGACACGTACCCGAAACCGAAGCTTCTGATCGTCAACTTCCCGAGCAATCCGACGACACAGTGTGTCGATCTCGCGTTTTTCGAACGTCTCGTTGCGATTGCCCGCGAGCACCACATTTACGTCGTGCACGATCTTGCCTATGCCGATATCGTATTCGACGGTTACAAAGCGCCGTCCATTCTCCAGGTGCCCGGCTCCCGCGACGTTGCGGTCGAGTTTTTCACGATGTCGAAAAGCTACAACATGGCAGGCTGGCG